>Ga0207667_10002150_pt1 | contig 24703 bp, 21 predicted proteins | sample KBSCornC52_FD_184301 | JGI IMG/M metagenome (GOLD analysis project Ga0207667, IMG submission 184301) | Corn rhizosphere microbial communities from Kellogg Biological Station, Michigan, USA - KBS Corn C5-2 (SPAdes) (version 2) | ecosystem: Host-associated > Plants > Roots > Rhizosphere > Soil ...
CTAGGACGCTACTCGCCGCGGCCCCCGAAACGCTCCTTGCTATCAGCTCGCCCGCGAGCCTCGAACCGAATACGGTTCACGTCTGGAGTTTCGCCCTCGAAGGTCCCCCGGAGCTCGTCGCACATTGCCGCGAGACACTGTCCGCAGAGGAACGACATCGCGCCGACCGCTTCGTATTCGAGCGCGATCGTATTCGCTATACGGTCGCGCATGCCGTCCTCAGACATCTGTTGAGCCGTTACTGCGGCGAGCCGCCGGCATCGCTGCGCTTCAGCGCTGCTGCCGCCGGTAAACCTTCTCTGCAGAGCGCAACGCCGCTGCATTTCAACCTCACTCACTCGGACGAGCGCGCCCTTCTGGCCGTCGGTCAGCGTGAGCTGGGTGTCGACCTCGAGAAAGTCCGCTCCAACATCGAAGCACTCGCCATCAGCCGCCACTATTTTTTCGGCTCCGAGCGCGACGCCATCGAGTCCGCGCCGTCGCCGGAGCGCGACAGGCTGTTCTTCCGCTATTGGGTTGCCAAGGAGGCGGTACTGAAAGCCCAGGGCATTGGTCTCGGGTTTCCTCTGGATCGTTTCCGAATTGAATTTCGTCCCGATGGAGAAACGGCGCGGGTCGAGACTTTCGACCCGGCCGCGCTCGAGTCGAGCTGGACAGTGCGCATGCTGCCCTGCGAGAGCGGCTGGCTGGGCGCGGTGGCGGCACGCGGTACGGAGTGGGTTGTAAGAAGCCTGCCTTACTTGTAACACCACGTGCGGGCTTTGAAGAATTCAAAAGAACGGTCAACAGGGTCAACTTTCTGCGTTCCAGGGCGTCTGACCGTACGTGCCTGAAGAAGGCCAACTGTCCCGGTGTGGCGACCGCGCTCCAGTTTTCCTCCCTCCCTGAGACTCGAATGCCGTCGCCAGCCCCCGTTTGGAACGATCTGTTCGACGGGCACCGTCGGAAACCGCCCACCCCCGGGCGGTTTTTTTTTAGACTTCGGCCCCTTTGACTGCGCGCTCCCGCGCGGCATCGCGCCGCAGCGCATCCGCCGACGAGACCTGTGACGCGGCATCAATCTCGCCGGTCTCGACACACCCACCCGCAGGCAACACCACCGAGACTATCAGCCCGCCGTTCTGGCGGTTACGCGCTTCGATCGCGCCGTCATGCAAGGCAACCGCTCGTGCCGCGATCGCGAGCCCCAGACCTTCGCCACCCCCGGCTCGATCGCGAGCCGCATCCACGCGGTAGAACGGCTCGAAGATGAGCTCGAGATCCTTGTCAGGTACACCCGGACCATGGTCGTAGACGATCACCTCGATGCAATCCTCCGTTCGATCTCCGGTCAGCATGCGGCGAGCAGTGATCCCAACCTGCGCGTCAGGGGGGCTGTAGCGAACCGCGTTCCGGATGATGTTCTCGAACGAGCTGCGCAAGAGCTCCACATCACCGGACACCACCAGTGCGGTTTCCGACTGCAGAGTGACGCTGCAGCCCTGCGCATCGGCCTCGATTGCCACGTCATCCGTGATGGTCTGGAGCAATTCGCCAATATCGATGCGTGTGCGCTCGAGGCTACCCGCGGGCCGCTCCAGGCGAGCGAGCTTGAGTGTCCGCGCGATGAGCTGCTCGAGCCGATCGGCTTCGCAGGCGATGCGCGCGAGATGTCGCTCTGCCTGATCATCGTTCCGGCGCGCGAGGGATAGCGCCAGCTGCAGCCGCGCCAACGGCGAGCGCAGCTCGTGCGACACATCGCGCAGCAACTGTTGTTTCGTCTCGAGGAGACTGCGGACCCGCTCAGCCATCACATCCAGGTCCGCGGCGAGCAGCCCGAGATCATCCTGCCGGCCGCGCATGCTGTGGGAGACTCTGACATTCAGATCCCCCGCGGCCATCCGTCTCATGGCCCGCCGCAAGCGATCCACCGGCGCGACCAGATAGCGCGCGAGCAGAAAACAAACGACCGCGCTCACGACCAGCGCGAGGATCAGTGTCGCTCCCGGAACACCCGGCTGTTCCAGCTCACCAAACAAGCGTGGCGTCTTGCGCAACGGGCCCACCACCACGTGATAGGTAGCCCCATCGGCCCCTACCAGCACCAGCGCGCCTCCTATAGGAGAGATGGAGCCCGCCGGAGAGCCCGCGCTGTTGAGTGCGGCGGTGTCGGCTGGCGCGCGCAAATATGAAGGCAGGGGGCGGCCCAACATCTCCCGGCCCGAGGGCGCCACGATGAAGGTACGGCTGAAGGGCTCGGTCGAGCCCAACCCTTCCAACCAACTTTTCAAGGCTTCAGGGCCGCCGGCTTCGAAGGCACGTGCTGCCTGCGCGTAAAGTTGCCCCCGCTGCACCCAGGGACTGTCATTGCGGTGTTGCGCGGCAACGTTCACCGCAACGGTGACCGTTCCGACCAGGATCAGCGCCAACGCCAGCCAGAAGGAGAGAAAGATCCGCCAGTACAGCGAGTGCATGGGCGTGACTCGGGTAGTGGGCAGGGTACTTATTGATCTGTCTCCTCTGCCGCTGGCGCCCTGACGGGCGCGAGGGCCAGCGCGTAGCCGGTGCCGCGCACACTCTGTACCGTCACACGGTCGGTCGCCTTCATCAGCTTGCGCCGCAAGTTGCTGACATGAGTGTCCAGACTCCGATCGGTGGGCAACAGGCGCCGGCCGAGTGCCTGGGTCATCAACTCATCTCGGGTCACGGTTTTGGTGTCAGCTCGAACCAGGAGCTCCAGGATCCGCAGCTCTGCCGCGGTCAGCTCGAGATCACGATCGTTCACCTCCGCGCGCCGCGCCCGCAGGTCGAGTCGCAGCGGGCCCCATGCCAAAGTGCCATTCGCTTGTTGGGCATCGGTGGACATGCGCCGGAGCACCGCGCGGATGCGCGCCACCAGCTCCCGGGGACTGAACGGCTTGGCCAGGTAGTCGTCGGCACCCATCTCGAGCCCAACCACCCGGTCAACCTCTTCGCCACGCGCCGTCAACATGATGACCGGCAAACGACTCGAAGCGCGGATCCGCCGCAAAACCTCGAACCCCGACAGCTCGGGCAACATGACATCGAGCACGACCAGGTCTACCGATCCCCGGTTGAGCCGATCCAACGCCTGCGGACCGGTGCCGACCGTTTCGGTCGCAAAGCCTTCAGGTCCCAGGTATTCGACCAGCATGGAGCAAAGCTCGTGGTCGTCATCGACGACCAGCAGCTTGGGCCGGCTATCGGAACTGCCTGTTTCCGCCATGTCCATGACTCCTGAAAGATACGCCTGAATGGGGAGCAGCTGCCGCGAAGGCCCCGGCAAGAGCCCATAGTTCTTTACATTTCGAGAGAATTATACGACCGCGCCGTGGTCAGCGCGGCCCTCGACCGGCACTCAGGCGGGGTTCTCGAGACTGAACGCCTGCCGCGCGTCGTCATAGGCGAAAACTTCGGCGTAGCGGCCCCAGCTGATGATGGTGCGCAGCGTCTGCTCGGCGGCCTCCTCGGCCATGTAGTCTTCGAGCTCATCGAAAAAGCGGCTTTTGGGCGCAGAGTGACTCGCCCGCTCATCCAACACGCGGCGGACGTGGGCCGCCAGCGGCACATAGGCCAGCAAATGCCGGGCGAACAGGCGCTTGCGCTCGTCGGTCTCGCTTTTGACGAACTCGCCTCCCTCCCGGGTGAGCTTGATGTCACCGCCCTCGATTTCCGCGAATCGCAGCAGTTGCAGGGCTTCGGCAACCGGGAAGAGCTCATCGACATCCATGCTGAGGTACTCGGCGATCGCGGGCAGATCCGCGTGACCGTTGTAGGGTGGCTCGCTGACGGCTTCCAGCAAACCCGACAAGAGGTTCGAGGACACGTGCATGAGCGTCGTGCCGATGCCTGTGCCGGGAAAGCGCTCGTTCTTGTGCCCGACGCGATCGCCGCGGGGCTTGGATGTCATCTCGACATACACGCGCTCCACCAGTGCGCGGAATCGCGGGTCCAACGCATGCCGCGGATGGGGCAAATCGATGTTGATCTCGCTCACGACGCGTCCGGGGTGCGTGGAGAAGATCAGCAGCCGGTCGCACATCTGCACCGCCTCCTCGATGTTATGAGTGACGAGCAACACCGACTTGATCGGCAGCTGCCCCTCGCCCCACAGGTCGAGGAAATCGTTGCGCAGCGTTTCGGCCGTGAGCACATCGAGCGCCGAAAACGGCTCGTCCATCAGCAGAATGTTGGGATGCACGACCAGCGCCCGCGCAAAGCCCACCCGCTGGCGCATGCCGCCGGAGAGCTCGCGCGGATAGGCCGACTCGAAGCCATCGAGCCCGATGAGATCGATCGCCTTCAATGAGCGGCTGCGCATCTCGGCATCCGGATGACCGAGCGCCTCCAAACCCAACTTCACGTTTTCGAGCACGGTGAGCCACGGGAAAAGCGCGAAGCTCTGGAACACCATGGCGATGCCCTCGGCCGGGCCCTGCACCGGTTGCCCCAGATAGTTGACGCTGCCGCCCGAGGGTAGCTCGAGGCCCGCGATCGCCCGCAGCAGGGTCGACTTTCCCGAGCCGGAACGGCCGAGGAGCCCCACGATCTCTCCCGGCCGCAGCGTCAGATTGACGTTCTCGAGCACCACGAGCTCATCGCCATCGGGCTTGCGAAACGATTTGCAGACACCCCGCACATCCAACAGGGGAGCCAGATTCAACGCCTGGGCGGTTGCATTCATGGGCGCGCTCTTCTCAAGAAAGCCGGAACTTGCGCTCGGCACGGGCAAACAATGGTTTCCAGAACACCCGGTTGATCGTCACCACGAACAACGCCATCACCACGATACCGACAACCGTGCGCCGGAAATCGCCCGAGCCGGTCGCTTGCGAGATATAGGCGCCCAGGCCGGCGGCAGTGAGACGCTCCTTGCCCCACTCGGCGACTTCAGACACGACGCTCGCGTTCCACGAGCCGCCGGAAGCGGTGATCGCACCAGTGACATAGAACGGGAAAACCGCGGGCAAAGCCACCCGCTTCCACCAGAGCCAGCCGGACACCTGGAAGTTCCGCGCCACATAACGCATCTCTGGCGGAATCGCCGAAGCCCCGACGATGACGTTGAATAGAATGTACCACTGCGTGCCGAGAATCATCAGGGGGCTCAGCCAGATATCCGGATTCAGCCGCCCGATCACGATGCTCGAGACCACGATGGGGTAGATGAGGTTGACCGGAAAGGCGGCCAGGAACTGCGCGATCGGCTGCACGATGCTCGCCACTCGCGGCCGTATTCCGATCTGGACGCCGATCGGCACCCAGATAACACTGGCGAGCGCAATGAGCACACCCACCCGCAGGAATGTCAGAAAGCCCAGCAGCACCACGTGTCCGACTTCGGCGGGCGTCACCTCCTCGAACACGAAGCGCACCGCCTTGAACAGGGCGACCATCCCTATCAACACGATGAGCGCGTACCAGAGAAAGTCGCCCAGCCGCGCGCCCGGGTTCCGGGAAGCGCTCCGCGGGCGAATGACGACCGGCCTGCCCGCGCGGCCGCCGATGTTGAGAATGCCAAGGAATAACCGGGAGATGACCCCGAGAAAGCGCGACCGACGCATCATGGTCAACGCCCAGGACTGCGTCGGAGTGAGGCCCGCCTCCTGCTCCAATCGGAACCAGTCGGCACCCGCGATCAGTGGCCGGAACAGCAGCTGGTCATAGACTAGAATGACCACGAACATCGCCGCGATCGCCCATCCGATCGCGGCCAGGTTGCGCTGCTCGATCGCGAGCGCGACATAAGATCCCACGCCCGGTAGCGTGACTTTGGTGTTGCCGACATTGATCGCCTCGGCGGCCACCACGAAAAACCAGCCGCCGGACATGGACATCATCATGTTCCAGATCAGCGGCGGCATCGCGAAAGGCACCTCGAGACGCCAGAAGCGCATCCACGGGCTCAAGCGGAAGCTGCGGGCCGCCTCATCCAGCTCATGCGGAATGCTGCGCAGCGAGTGATAGAAGCTGAAGGCCATGTTCCAAGCCTGACTGGTGAAGATCAGGAAGACGGCGGCCATCTCCGCGCCGGCCACCCTGCCGGGCGTCAGTGCCAGAAAGAACAAGATGGTGATGGAGAACCCGAGGATGGGCAGCGATTGGAGAATATCCAGCAGCGGAACCAGAACAACTTCAGCGCGGCGACTCTTCGCGGCGAGAGTGGCGTAGGTAAAAGTAAACAGGAGCGATGCAAGCATCGCGATCAGCATGCGCAGCGCGGTGCGCGCGGCGTAGCCCACCAGCGCACCCGGGTCGAGCGAGATCGGCGTTGCCTCCAGGCCTGCGAGTGAGCCAGTCAGGCCGCGCGCGGCTTCGGCGAGATAAACAAAAAAGGCGAATACCAGCACGAACGCGAGCACGTCCCAGCCGCCCGGGATGAAACGGGTCTTCAGTACCGATATGGGGAGACGGTCGAGACGCATCCGCCGAAGTTTGCCCGATTGAGACGCAGCCTGGGGCGACATTTGTCAGCCCACCGGCGAGCGCCGCGTTGTTCCAGAGTGGTTTACAATGCAAAGGTATCGACCCGTGCGGAGCCAGCTTTAACCATGCGCCTTTTGATCGTCGAAGATGATCGCGAGCTGCGCGATGCGCTGTCTGCTTTGTTGCGGCAGGCGGGCTACGAAGTCGACGCCCAGGCGGACGGGCGCGAAGCTTTCAACAGCCTGCTGGGCAGCGAATATGACCTCGCGATCATTGACCTCATGCTACCCGGCATGAATGGCCTCACCCTCGTCCGTAACTTGCGGCGCCAGCTCATCGGTCTGCCCATACTGATCATCACCGCGCGCGATGCTCTCGAGGACCGCGTTTCGGGATTGGACGCGGGCGCCGACGACTATCTCGTGAAGCCGTTCGAGATGCCTGAGCTCGAAGCACGGGTGCGCGCTCTGCTCCGGCGGCGGCGAGCCGATCGCGACGAGGAGATCCGCGTCGGCCCACTCGTATTGGTAGCGGGACAGCCGCGCGTCATACTGGGCGAGACGACCTTCGATTTGCCGGCAAGCGAGATGGCGCTGCTGGAGACTCTGGCCATTCGCGCCGGGCGTGTAGTCAGCAAGCAGGCGATCGCCGATCGGCTCAGCCGCGGGGGGAATCCTCCTTCGGATACGGCAATCGAGATTTGCGTGCATCGCTTGCGCCGACGGCTGGGGCCGTATGGCCTCAAACTGCGCACGTTGCGCGGCTTCGGCTACATGCTCGAGTCGGATGAGCCGCGGCCCGCTGCGCCACCGGGCGCCGCATCTTCCTAACAGACGGGAGGCCCCGTGATCACCTCGGCGCCGTGATCGCAACAGAAACAACGCAGAGCCCGATCAGCCTGCGCGCCGGCCTGCTGCTGCGGCTCGGCATCGTGTTGGTGCTGGCGCTGGGGCTCGATGGCCTGGCCTCCTATTTTACGGCCCTCCACTTCGCCAACCTCGTGTACGACCGGTGGCTCATCGACTCGACCCGCTCCCTCGTATATGCGGTGCGCGCCGAGCACGGCAATGTCGAATTCGACCTGCCGCACGTAGCCCTGGAGATCTTTCAGTTCGACGAGGTCGACAAGACCTACTTCAAAGTGTCCTCGACACACCAGGGCCTGATCGGCGGGGATGCCTCCTTGCCGGATCTCGCGCCCCCCGACATCGGCGGTCTGCGGCTCGGCTTCGCGACTCTGCATGGCAACCGCGTGCGCATCGTTTCGACACTGATCACACCGGGCCATCCAGACGATCGGGTGCTCGTCTCGGTAGCGGAGACCTTGAAGAAGCGCTCCACTCTCACGCGCGAGATTCTGATCGGCATGGCCGCACCGCAGATCGCGCTGCTGGGCATCGCGTTGTTGCTGGTGCGGATCGGTGTCAACCACGGGCTCAAACCGCTGACCGACCTGGCCGCGCAAATCCAATCGCGTGGCCAGAACAACCTTTCGCCCGTACCGCAGAGAGGACTGCCAAGCGAGGCGCGCGTACTGGCCGCACGGATCAACGAGCTGTTGGAACGACTGAGCAACGCGATGCAGGCGCAGAAACGCTTCGTCGCAGATGCTGCGCATCAACTCAGAACGCCTCTCGCAGCGGTACTCCTCCACGCCGAAAGGGCTGAGCGGGCGCCAGATACGTCGAGCGAGCGGGAAGCGCTCAGTGCCCTGCACCGCAATGTGGAACGCGCCGCCCGAGTAAGCCAACAGTTGCTGGCTCTCGCGCGTTCCGAGCCGGACGCGGCGGCGGCAATCGAGCTCAAGCCGGTAGATCTCACTGTCCTGACCCGTCAGGTGGGTGAAGAATGGATTCCCCGGGCGCTCCAGCGTGATGTGGACTTCGGTCTGTCCGTACCCGTGCATCCCGTGCTCGTTCGCGGCGATGAGCGCTTGCTGAGTGAGGCGCTCTCAAATCTCATCGACAATGCCTTGCGCTATGGCAAACAAGGTGGTCACGTCACGCTGATTGTCGAGGCCGGACCGCCAGCCTCACTGGCCGTACAGGACGACGGGCCGGGGATTCCCCCGGAAGAGCGGCTCCGGATATTCGAGCGCTTTTACCGGGTCGAGCACGGCAATGGCGATGGTTGTGGGCTCGGCCTCTCCATCGTCGAGCAGATCGCGCGTCTACACCAGGCTACCGTCACGGTGACGAGCGGCGCCGACGATCGGGGCAGCCGCTTCACCGTGACTTTCAAACAGGACGGTCCGCTGGCGGCCGCTCCGGCGGCAGCAGCGCTGAGTCGTCCGAAGCGGCCCCGGGCACTTCCGGGTGCGAGCGAAACGTCCAATATGAGTTCAGGAAATAGTTGACCAGGACCGCGGGCACGATGCCCACGAACTGATCGAACAACGGCGAGGCGCGAGGCACGAACAACGTCATGGCGGTGAAGGTCGCGAAACTGACCCCTAACGAGGCGATCGAGACGAGGTTGTATTTGAGTCCCTTGATCCGAACGCGGTCGCGCGTCCGGCGCTCCTTGAAAGTCCAATAGTTGTTCAACAGGAAGTTCCAGATGATCGACACCTCCACGGCCACTGGGGAGGCGATGTACTTGTTGAGGTTGGCATGCAGGGCTGCGCTGAATATCCCCAGATTGACGATAGTCCCGGAGGCACCCACCAACGCGAACCGAACGAACGTCCGCAACGCGCGCATCCGGATCCACCACGCGTTGAGCACGAACTCGGTGATATCCGCCAGACCGAGCTTGCTCTGACCGCGTTTGCGGTCGATGAATTGAACCGGCACCTCCTTCACCACCGCGCCCAGCGTGACGGCCTGATGAAGCAACGCCACCTGGAAGGCATAGCCTTTGACCCGCAGCGCGGAGAAATCGATCTGCCGCAGAATGGAGGCGCGGATCGCACGGAACCCCGCGGTGCAGTCGCGGATCCCGTAGAGCCCGGCCACATAGCGCGCCACCCAATTGCCTCCGGCCGAATTCAGCTTGCGCCAGAGGCTCCATTCCGCGGGAATGCTGCCGCCCGGAACGTGCCGGCTGCCGATGACAAAATCCGCGGGAGCGGTCTCGAGCACACCCAACAGACGCGGGACGTCGGCGGGATCATGAGAGAAATCGGCATCCATTTCAAAGACAATGTCGGCGCGCAGTTCAGTGATCGCATGCTCCATACCGCGAATGTAGGCCGCGCCGAGACCGGCTTTCTCACCGGTCAGCAGGTGCACATTGGAGTAACGCTCCATGGCTTCGCGTACCAGATCGGCAGTAGCGTCAGGTGAATTGTCGTCGACCACCAGGACGTGCATGCCATGGCTCAAACGATCGAATTCGCTCTGGAGCGACGCCAGCAGCGCGGTGATATTGCCGCGCTCGTTGTACGTCGGCACGATGATGACGACCTTCATTACGATATGCGCTCCGCTTTCGGGGGCCATTATGCCTGCGGCGTCACCCGCATGACTTGTGCCTCACTTCCGCAGCGCAAAAAAGCGTAAACTGTACGGTATGAAAACCGCATACCTGCTCCCGCTGCTTCTCGCTGTAGGCTCGGCATTCGCGGCGGAGGACACCCCGTCCACCATCAAGCAGAGCGCCAAAGAGGTCGGACAGACCATCGCGCGCGATACAAAAGAAGTCGGTCAGGCCGTAGCGGCCAAATCAAAGGCCGCGGGACACGCGGTCGCGGCGAAGTCGCGGGAAGTTGGGCACACGGTTGCCGCGGACTCACGGGAAGCCGGACACGCCATCGCTGACGATTCCAAGAAGGTCGGCGCAGCCGTCGCGCACGGCGCAAAAGCGGTCGGAACCACGGTGAAGCAGGACACGAAGAAGGTTGGCGCGGCGGTCTCCTCCCACAAGGCGAACGAGCAGAAATAGCGAATTCGCTGCGGTGGACCAACCGAGCCGGTCAGGCTACCCTGCCGAGCTGAATTCGGGAACGGGTCTAAAGGCTTATGAACGCGGACACGGGGGCCGAGCACAACCCTGACGTGCTCATTATTGGGGGCGGTCCCGCTGGCTCCACGGCCGCGATTGCGCTTGCCGAGAAAGGGTACAACGTTACCTTGCTCGAGAAGGCGCGCCATCCACGCTTCCACATTGGCGAGTCCTTGCTGCCGGCCAACCTCCCCCTGTTCGAGCGCCTCGGCGTCAGCGAGTCCATTCGCGCCATGGGCATGCAGAAGTGGGGCGCCGAATTTGTCTCCCCCTGGCACGCGGTCCGCACTCAAACGTTCGAATTCGCTGAAGGCTGGGATAAGTCCATGCCGTTCGCGTACCACGTCCGGCGCTCGCAGTTCGATGAGATCCTGATTCGTCGCGCGGCAGCCTGCGGGGCTCGAGTCATCGAAGGTTGCCGGGTCCGCGATGTCGAGCTGCGCCCTCCGGGAGCAGGTGCGCGCATCCATGCCCAGCACGAGGATGGCCGCAACGAATCCTGGCAGGCGCGCTTCGTAATCGATGCCTCCGGCCGGGACACCTTCCTCGGCAACCGTCTGAGTACCAAACGGCGCAACCGCAAACACAACAGCTCCGCCATGTACGCTCATTTCAAAGGCGTACGCCGCGATGCCGACTGCAAGCGCGCCGGTAATATCTCCATTTTCTGGTTTGACCACGGCTGGATGTGGCTCATCCCGCTGGCTGATGGCGCGACGAGTATCGGCATCGTGGTCTGGCCTTACTACATGAAGAAACGCGCGCAACCCCTGCGCGAGTTTTTCATGGCGACCTTGGCGATGTGCGGCCCGCTCGCCGAGCGGCTGGGGAGTGCGGAGCTCATCTCCGAGGTCGAAGCCACCGGCAACTACGCCTACAGCTGCGATCGCTCCTATGGCGACAATTTTCTGCTCGTCGGCGATGCCTATGCATTCGTCGATCCGATGTTCTCTTCGGGTGTCATGATGGCCATGACGACGGCGATCGCCGCCTCCGAGGCAGTCGACACCTGCTTGCGTACGCCGGCGCGCGCGGCCGCCGCCTTGAAGAGATTCGAGCGGGTGTCGCGTCATGGGACCAAGGAGTTTTCCTGGTTCATCCATCGGATCACGAATCCGGCGATGCGCGATCTGTTCATGGGGCCGCGTAATCTGTTGCGTATGAAAGAGGCGTTGCTGGGATTGCTCGCGGGCGATATCTACGGGAAAACGCCGATCTGGACCTCGCTCCGCGCGTTCAAGGCGCTGTACTACATCATCTCGGTTGCAAACCTGAGACGCTCCTTCGTAGCCATGCGCCAGCGGCGGATCAACATCCAACCCGTCGAGCCCGACCGGATGATCACGGGCTGATGGCCGCGAGAGCCGGCCTGCATCTCGAATACCTGCCACTGGCCGAGCTGGAGGCCGACCGGTGGTCAGGTGTCATGGGCGTTGCCACCTTCGCTGCCGCGCGTAGTGAAATCCGCGCGACTCCGATTCCGGTGGCCGAAGTCCACACTCCCGTGCTCGGTGCCGCCGGCGCGCTGTGCGAAGTCTGGCGAACGGGGCAAACAATCGACTCCGGGGTACGCGGTCGCGTGCGCTACGCGCGCAGCGCCAACATGATGTTTGGCTGTATTGCCGTGCCGGAGAGAGGCGAGTCAGCCGGCAGCCATTCGCCTTTATACTGCGCCACCGAACAGGCTTACCAGGAGATTCTCGGCACGTTGGACGCCGTCGGATATTCACATCTCATCCGGGTGTGGAACTATGTCCCCGAGATAAACCGTGACACTCACGGAGTCGAGCGCTATCGGCAGTTCAACAGCGCGCGCCAGGCGGCGTTGCTGACGGGCGGACGACCCGTAACCGGCAATGTCTCGGCGGCCTGCGCGCTTGGCGCGGCCGTAGGCAGCCCACTCGTGGTCTACTTTCTTGCCAGCCGTACCGAGCCCACCTACGTCGAGAATCCGCGCCAGGTAAGTGCTTACAACTACCCAGCCCAATATGGCGTCCGCAGCCCGGTGTTCTCGCGCGCGACCGTGCACCACGACGCCGACGCATTGACCTTGTTCATTTCAGGGACGGCCAGCATTGTTGGCCACCAGACCGTTCACGCCGGCGACACTGCTGCGCAAACGCGCGAGACCCTGGTCAACATCCAGGCGCTGCTCGAGGAAGCGAACCGCGTGACGGGCACCGGCGGATTCACGCTGGATGCGCTGGCACTCAAGGTTTACGTGCGCCACCCTGCGGACCTGCCGGCTATCCAGGAGGAGCTGCGGGGAGCCCTCGGTCCACGAGCCCGGCCCGTCTACTTACAGGCGGATATCTGCCGCCGCGATCTGGCGGTGGAAATCGAAGCGACCGCAATCATTTCCGCAGGGACTGACTTTTAACGACATGGCGAGAGTCGAATTCAAGCGCACAGCCTGCGCGTTGGTGTGGATGGGATTGGGGATATCGGGCCTTGCGTGGAGCCAGGCACAGGAGCAGGTTCCGGCCCCGCAAGCGCTTCGAGCCCAGGCGGCGCAGCCCGTGTGGGAGTTGGGAGTCGGTGTCGGAGCGGTAAGTTTCCGTGACTATCGCGGTTCTGACACAACTCATGCTTATCCTGTCGCCGTGCCTTATTTCATCTACAGAGGCCGGCTTTTGCGAGCGGACCGTGAAGGGCTGAAAACGAAGCTGCTGCCCCAGGATCGGCTGCGCCTCGACTTCAGCGTCAATGCCACCACCCCGGTGCGCGACAACTCAGCCCGCCAAGGGATGCCGCAACTGCGGACCACCGTGGAGCTGGGGCCCGCTCTGGACATCCATGCGTGGCGCTCGGCTGACGAGCGGATGAAGCTCGATGTGCGCCTGCCGGTGCGCGCGGTGACGACGATCGGCTCGCCAGGCTTTATCGGATGGTTCTTCGCACCGAACCTGAACCTCGATATTGCAAACCCGGCCGGCCTCACAGGCTGGAATCTGGGACTATTGACGGGACCGCTATTTGCAACGCGGCGATATGACCAGTACTACTACAGGGTGGCGCCTCAATACGCGACTGCGCAACGGCCCGCGTACGAGGCCACTGGCGGGTATGCCGGAACGCAGGTGCTCGCGGCGCTGACGAAGCGCTATCCTAAGTTCTGGACCGGTGGGTACGTGCGGTACGACACGCTTGCGGGCGCCTCGTTCGAAAGTAGTCCTCTGGTCAAGAGCCGCAGCTACTGGTCCGCGGGTATCGGGATTGCGTGGATCATCGGTCAGTCCTCGCATCTCGTGGACGTGCCAGAGAGTCTTCAGAGCCCTGACGAGCCATGCAACGGCTGCTCAAAACATTAGTCGATCACCTCGTCACCTATGCCACCCTGGTGTGGCTGGGCCTCATCTGCCTGAGCTGGTCGGCGCTGGCTCTCGTGTGTTACCCACTCCTGCCGAGTCGCTGGGGAACGGCCTTCGGCCGCTTTGGCATCATGACGGGCTTTCGACTCTTTGCGTACACGCTATCCGCTTCCGGCGCATACCGTCTCGATTTGAGCGCGATCGATGCGCTGCGCGGTGGCCCTCCAGTCCTCCTGGTGCCCAACCATCCAAGTCTGATCGACGCACTGCTCATTCTGACGCGGCACGCGAACGTCGCGTGCGTCATGAAAAAAGAGCTGCTGCACAACATTTTTCTGGGCGCCGGATCGAGATTGGCACGCTACATTCCCAGTGGTCAGCCGCGCCAGATGATCAAAGAGTGCATTGCGGAGCTGGGGCGCGGAGGATCGGTCCTGCTATTCCCGGAGGGCACTCGCACGACCCGGGTGCCGCTCAATCCACTCACAGGCAGCGTTGGTGTGATCGCCAAGCACGCCCAGGTGCCTGTACAGATGCTGATCATCGAGACCGACTCGCCCTATTTGAGCAAAGGTTGGACGCTGTTCCGGGTACCGAGTCTGCCGATTACCTATCGGGTGCGCTTAGGGAAGCGCTACGACCCGCCCTGGAACGCTGCCGCGTTCATGGAAGAGCTGGAGCGTGAATTCCGTGCGGAGCTCACCGATGCCCCGCAGAATGTCTGGCTCGGCGAGACTCCTCACCCGCCGGATCACCCCGTCGTTCAGACTGAATGACGCCCCCGTCCAGGACGCACCTCGTCCTGATCCCGAGTTACAACCCGGGACGGAAAGTCTTTGAGACGGTGCGCGCGGCGCGTGATCAGTGGAACCCTGTCTGGGTCGTCGTGGACGGCAGTACGGATGGCACCGCGGCCGACCTGCATGAGATGGCGCGCGAGGACCCGGGCTTGCGTGTCTTCGTGCGTCCGAGAAATGGCGGCAAGGGGGCCGCTGTTCTTGACGGCCTCATCGAAGCGGCCGCGCAGGGATTCACACACGTCCTCACGATGGACTCCGATGGCCAGCATCCTGCCGAGCGCATAGGTGCGTTCATGGCTGCGTCCAGCCAGCATCCCCAAGCCATGGTCCTGGGTGAGCCCCTCTTCGATGCAAGCGCGCCCAGCCTGCGGGTGAAGGGACGAAAGGTTTCCAACTGGTGGGCCAACCTGGAGACCCTCTGGGCAGGCATCCATGACTCCTTGTTTGGATTCCGGGTCTATCCGGTCCAGCCGCTTCTGCGCCTGATGCGGTCGAGCTCATGGATGCGGCGCTTCGATTTCGATGTCGAGGCGGTCGTCCGCCTGAGCTGGGCCGGCGTTCCGGCACTGAACTTGCCGGCCACAGTGCGGTACTTCACACCTGCCGAGGGCGGGGTGTCGCATTTTAACTACTGGCGCGACAATGTGCTGCTGAGCTCGATGCACGCCCGGCTGTTTTTCGGGTTCCTACTCAGGTTCCCCTTGCTGATTACGCGTCGGTTACGGCGTTGAGACCCATAGAGGCTTTCCGGACCAGGCCCTGTATAATGCAATTGATCCGCATCGAATTATTACTTTATGCCCGATAACGCGTCGCCCGTCCGACAGCCGGCGCCGCCGGCGAGCAGCAATAGCCTAGAGCGAGAAATCGCGGATCTGATTGTCCAGGCTTTGAATCTCGACGTCGCCGCGGCCGAGATCGATCCGCTTGCCCCCCTCTATGGAGAGGGCCTGGGGTTGGACTCGATCGATATCCTCGAGATCGCTCTCGTCGTTTCCAAGCAATACGGGATCCAGCTGCGCGCGGACAGCGAAGAGAATGAACACATCTTCCGCTCTCTCCGACACCTATCCGATTACATCGCCGCGCACAGGACGAAGTAGCCTTCTGGCTCTTCCACTGATCTCTCACGCGGGTCCTGATGCGGTCGTCGCCTACCGATCGGGAATACCCATTCCCGCGTGGCACTTCCTTGCCGATGTAAAGCGCGTCGCTGCGGCGCTGCCGGCGGGTAACCACGTCCTCAATGTTTGCTCCGACCGCTATCGCTTTACCGTAGGCTTCGCCGCGAGCCTGATTACGGCAAAGATCAGTCTTTTGCCGTCGACGCATACGGCGGAAGTCATCCGGCAGCTCACGCTGTTCGCACCAGACGTGTTCTGTCTGACGGACGACCCCAACTGCGATATCGATCTGCCTCGGACGCACTACCCGGAGATTGATGAGGGCTGGCTGTCCTGCGTGCAGCAAAGCTGGCACGTACCTGCCATCGATGCAGGGCAGTTGGCAGCGTATGTGTTCACCTCTGGCTCGACCGGAACTCCGCTTCCCTACAAGAAGACCTGGGGACGACTTCTGCGCTGCGTTCGCGATGGCGCGCATCGCCTGAGTCTCGACAACCGGCCGCATACCATTCTCGGCACGGTGCCGCCGCAACATATGTACGGCTTCGAGTCCAGCGTGCTGCTCGCGCTGCAGACGGGGGGTGCGTTGTGCGCCGAGCGGCCCTTTTATCCCGCGGACATCTGTAGCACGTTGGCCCGAGCGCAACGCCCGCGGGCGCTCATTTCAACACCCGTGCATCTGCGCGCCCTCCTCGCTGCGGAGGTCGCGCTTCCCGAAACCGATCTGATCGTCTCCGCGACCGCTCCTCTGCCCAGCGACCTGGCGCGCGATGTAGAGGAAAAGTTCGGCACGCGGCTGCTCGAGATCTATGGGTCCACGGAAACCGGTCAGATCGCCACACGGCGCACGGCGCAGACCGCCGAGTGGCAGCTCTGGCCCGGGGTGACACTGAGTCTGCGCGACGGCCAGGCATGGGCACAAGGCGGTCACGTCGAGCAGCCGACTCTCATGTGCGACGTGCTCGAGCTCACCGCGGACGATCGGTTCCTGTTGCACGGGCGGACGGCTGACCTGGTCAACATTGCCGGCAAGCGCAGCTCGCTGGCGTATCTCAACTACCAGCTCAACTCCATCGCCGGTGTGGTCGATGGAACCTTCTTCTTCCCGGACGGATCGCATGCCTCGAGCACGGGAGTCACTCGAGTCGCGGCATTTGTCGTGGCACCCACACTCGAGCCCGCGGCCCTCATCGAGGAATTGCGCCGGAGAGTCGATCCCGTCTTCCTGCCCAGACCGCTGCTGTTTGTCGACCGGCTACCGCGCAATGACACAGGTAAGCTTCCGCAGGACGCCCTGCGGGAGTTGGCGGCTCGGCATCTGCGATGAGCGACAGCCTGCACATATCGATCGGGCACCCCGCCTTCGAGGGACATTTCCCGGGCACGCCGCTGCTGCCCGGTGTTGTCCTGCTGGATGAGATGCTGCATGCGGTCCTGCAGTCCGGCGCACAAGATCGAGTACAGAATTGGACGATTGCGGCGGCGAAATTTCTGCACCCCGTACGGCCGGGCGCAACCCTGACATTCGAGCACGAGCGGCTTGCGAGCGGCGGTATTCGTTTCACCATCCGTAGCGGCGAGCGCGCGGTGGCCAGTGGGCTGTTGATCCCAGGGAGCGGCTGCCATGAGCCGGACCATGGCCATCAAGCCAGCTGACTTGCCGGGCAACTCGCGGGCCCAGGCCGAATGGGTCAGGAGTCCCGAGCGCGGCAGCCTGACGCTATTGCGGATGATGACCTTCCTGTCGCTCCACCTCGGGCGACCGGTGGGGCGCTTCATTCTCTACTTCATTGCGTCGTACTTTTTCCTGTTCGCACCGACCGCACGCCGCAACTCCTCCGAGTACCTGCGCCGGGCGCTCGGCCGGGAGCCGACTGCCCGCGACTGGTTCCGGCAGGTCTTCTACTTCGCGTCCAACATTCTCGACCGGCTCTTCCTGGTAAACGAGCGCTTCGATCTGTTCCAGATCTCCTTCCAGGGGGAGGAGATGATGAGTCGGCAGCTGGCCAGCGGCAAGGGGACATTCATGATGGGCGCGCACTTCGGGAGTTTCGAGGTGATGAGTGCCGTCGGCCGCTGCCAACACGGCCTGCGCGTGGCGATGGCAATGTACGAGGACAACGCCCGCAAGGTCGGCGCGATGTTGAAGGCCGTCAATCCGGCCAACAAGGCCGAAATCATCCCGTTGGGACAGATCGAGGCGATGCTGCGGATCCGGGAGCGGCTGGACGAGGGGGTCTTTGTTGGGATTCTGGGGGACCGCAGGTTGGGCGGTGAGCCGGGCATCCCGGTCGAATTCCTCGGCCGGCCCGCCCTGTTTCCACTCGGCCCGATGCGTGCAGCCGCCGTTCTGCGCCAGCCGGTGTTCTTCATGATGGGTATCTACAAGGGCGGGAATCGGTATCACGCGATATTCGAGCAACTCGCGGACTTCAGCGAGATCTCCAGCTCGCAGCGCGATGCCGCGGTGGAAGCGGCAATCCGGCGTTATGTGGCCTTGTTGGAGCAGTACTGCCGCAGCGATCCGTACAACTGGTTCAACTTCTTCGATTTCTGGCGGGGGGCGCATGCGGAGCATTAGGCCCCTGACCGGAGCTCTGGTGGTTGCCTGCGCCGTCCTGGCCACCGTTGGCGCTGCGATCGCTCCGGCGGCACCGGCCACCGCGCCGGGTGGGTTGGACGAGCTCATGGCTTTGTTGGCCAAGCGCCAACACGGACATGTTACTTTTGTCGAGGAGCATTTCCTGCGCGTCCTGGACCGGCCCGTGGAGTCTTCCGGGGAGTTGCTCTATGACGCTCCGGATCGGCTCGAGAAACGCACACTGAAGCCGAAGCCGGAAAGCCTGGTGCTCGAACATGGGGTGATCACCGCGCGCCGCGGGCATCGCACCTATGTGCTCAACCTGAGCGACTATCCGCAAATCGTCCCGCTCATTGACAGCATCCGGGCGACGCTTGCCGGTGACCGTGCCTCGCTCGAGCATCTCTTCAAAGTCGACTTCGAGGGCGACCTGGAGACCTGGAAGCTGCGGCTCACCCCCTCCGATGCGACCGTCGCGAAAAGTGTCAAGGAGATCCGCATCGAGGGAGCCCGGGATGCCATCCATTCCGTGGAAATACAGCAAGCGGACGGCGACCGCTCGCTGTTGACCATCGGGACCCCGGTTGGGCCACCTGAAGTCGCCCAATGACCCGCCCTGGTGTGGCCGGTCGGCCCATGCGTTTTGCGGGCACGCTGGTGTGGGCGGTCCTGGTGGCCGCTGCCATTGTCGTCGTCGCTCGCGCGCGCTACACCACCGATCTGTCGGCCTTCCTGCCGCGCTCGCCGACTGCAACACAACGTTTGCTCGTCAATCAGCTGCGTGAAGGAATTGCCTCGCGCCTCATCATCATCGCCATCGAAGGCGCGGACTCCCAGACGCGCGCCCGGATCTCGACAGCCGTCGCCGGGCAGCTCCGCTCCAACCCGGAATTCGGCCCCGTCAACAATGGCGAATCCTCCGGCGTGGATCGGGATCGCGCCTTTCTGTTCGACCACCGCTATTTGCTGAGCAGCACGGTCACACCACAGCGGTTTACCGTGGCGGGGCTGAGAGAGGCCGTGCAGGATACCATCGACTTGTTGGCCTCCCCGGTCGGCTTGCTCGTCAAGGAGATGTTACCGCGGGATCCAACCGGAGAGATGGTTGAGATCATCAGTCAGCTCGGCAGCGGGGGGCAACCGAGGACGGCGGATGGTGTTTGGGTCTCGGGGAATGGCAAGCGTGCGCTGATTGTCGCGCAGACGCGGGCGCCAGGTTCGGATACCGATGCACAGCAGCGCGCAGTCGAGGCGGTGCGGGTTGCGTTTGCGCGGGCAGTAGGCGGCGCTGCGCAGGGGCCCCGGCATGAGCAAGGCGCCGCATCCATCGGCCCCAAGTTGCTCATGAGCGGCCCGGGCGTCTTTGCCGTCGAGGCGCGCGCGACCATCATTCGCGAGGTCACGCGGCTCTCGATTCTCAGTAGCGCCATCGTCGTCGCGCTCCTGCTGGGAGTTTACCGCTCGGCCACTGCGCTCTTGCTCGGTCTGGTGCCTGTTGCCTCAGGCGCCCTGGCCGGTGTCGCGGCGGTCGCGTTGGGCCTTGGCGTCGTCCACGGAGTCACGCTCGGGTTTGGTGTGACGCTCATCGGCGAGGCGGTTGATTACTCCATCTATCTGTTCATTCAATCCCAACAGCATGCGGGAGCCTGGCACGGAGCCGATGCCTGGCAGCGCTCCGTCTGGCCGACGATCCGCCTTGGCATGCTGACATCCGTTTGCGGGTTCGCCTCCCTCCTCCCGTCGGGGTTTTCCGGCCTCCAGCAGCTGGGGCTCTATTCCATCGCGGGACTGGTCGCCGCTGCCCTCATAACCCGATTTGTGCTGCCGTACTGGTTGCCGCGCAACTTCTCGATCCGCGATGTATCGCCTGCCGGCGTGGCGATACTGCGCATCCTCGAGCGCGTTCGAGGCGCGCCCGTGGTCCTGGGAGTCCTGGCCGTGTTGGCGGGCTCCATCGTATACCTCCATCGGGACTCACTCTGGAACCGCGAGCTGTCCGCCTTGAGTCCCGTCTCACAGGCTGACCAGGATCTGGACGCTCAGCTCCGCGTCGACATTCATGCCCCTGACGTCCGCTACCTGGTGATCGCCTCGGGCACCGACGAGCAGACCGCATTGATGGCAGCGGAAAAAGTCGGGGCCGGTTTGAACCAGCTCATTGACGAAGACGTGATCGGCGGCTTTGATTCCCCAGCGCACTATCTGCCGAGCGTCGCTTCACAACGCGCTCGGCAGGCAGCCCTGCCCCCCGCGGGCGAGTTGCGCAATAGATTGCAGCAAGCGCTGGCCGGGATGCCCGTCAGCTCGGACAGACTGCAACCGTTCCTGGCCGATGTCGCTGCCGCACGCGAGCAACCGCTCCTGACTCGCAAAGACCTCGAGAACACCTCGCTCGCCTCAGGCTTCACTACGCTCATGGTGAAGGGGGAGCACGGGTGGCTCGCCTTGCTACCGTTGCGGGCTTCAGCGTCGAATCCTTCTTATATCGACGCCACGCGGGTTCGGGACACCGTTCGCAAGGCCGCTCCCGGACAGGCCACGGTACTGGACATCAAGGGCGAAGCTGACATCCTGTACTCTACCTATCTGTCGGAAGCTGTCCGGCTCTCGTTGGCGGGATTTGCGGCAATCGTGCTGCTGTTGCTCATCGCCTTGCGCTCACCCGTACGCACTCTGCGTGCCGTGACGCCGCTCGCGCTGGCGGTTCTCACAGTCGCCGGTGGCTTTGCGCTGCTCGGCAGACAACTGACAATCCTGCACGTGATCGGAATGTTGCTGATCGTGGCGGTCGGTTCCAACTACGCCTTGTTCTTCGATCGCCGGGCGAACGACCCGCACCTTGGCTCCGTACCGCTGACACTGGCGTCGTTGTTGATAGCGAATGTCGCCACGGTGGTCAGTTTTGGCATACTGGCGTTCTCGACGGTCCCCGTGTTGAATGCGTTGGGCGCGACGGTCGCGCCCGGTGCCTTGCTGGCGCTCATCTTCTCGGCAGCGCTCGCCAGGCACCTCCCCGCGCCACCCGGCGCTGTGCGAGTCAGGCCATAGCGATCAGACCATAGCGAGTCAGGTTATGCGCGCGATTCTGAACTGCGCAACGGACGGTGTGTTCTCACCAACTCGAGTGCTGTTGTTGCCAGCGGCTTACACCTCCGCTGCTGACTTTGTGCGCGCCGGATTCACGACGGCCGCGCGAGCTCGCAACGCCCCCCTGGACCTGCACTTCGCCGAGCTGAAGCTGCAGCACCTAACGGACCGCAGCATCCTGCGCCGGCTGCGTCACGAGCTCGTCCTGCCCGCCCGGGCCGCGGGCTGCCGCTCGATCTGGTTGGGGGGCGTCTCGCTCGGCGGCTTCATCGCCATCGCTTACGCGGAGCGTTATTCGCAGGAGATCGATGGGTTGTGCCTGCTGGCGCCCTATCTCGGCAATCACATTGTCATCAGCGAAATAGAGCGTGCCAACGGGGTGAGCGATTGGCGACCCGGTACGCTGGCGGACGACGATGACGAGCGTAGGATATGGCGATTCATCAAAGAGCACGGCACCGGTGCGATGCCCGTGCATCTGGGATTCGGTGCGGCGGATCGATTCGCGGGCAGCCATCGGCTGATGGCGACGGCCCTGCCCCCGGAGAGTGTCGACGTGGTGCCGGGCGGTCATGAATGGCCGACATGGCTGCATCTGTGGAAAAACTTCCTCGCCAAGCGCTTTCCCTCGAGCGAGGCCGTGACGTGAAGGCGCCTACGCATTCGGGTGCCAAGTGGCGCCCTACGCCGCTGGCGAGCGGCTCCGCGGCGTTGCACCTCGCGGCCGTCGCCGCTGTCATGATGCGGCCCCACTCGTGGCCGTGGGCTCTGGGTGCCGTCGCGGCCGATCATCTGGTACTCGCCACGGTCGGGCTATGGCCGCGAAGTACGCTTCTGGGATCCAACTGGACGCGGCTGCCCCAGGCTGCTGCGTCCACCGGCTGCGTCGCCATTACGATTGATGATGGTCCGGACCCTGACATCACACCGCGTGTGCTGGCGGTGCTGGAGGAGCACAACGCAAAAGCCACATTCTTTTGTATAGGCAGACAGGTACAACGCTACGCGGAGCTTGCTCGCGAGATCGTGAGCAGAGGCCATGCTGTGGAAAACCACAGTCAGCGGCATCTTCACAACTTCTCGCTCATGGGTCCGCGCGGGCTGGCGGACGAGATCGGGCGCGCCCAGGAGAGCATTACCGGTGTTACCGGAATACGCCCCCTGTTCTTCCGGGCCCCCGCTGGATTGCGCAACCCATTCCTGGATCCCGTGCTAGCCCGGCTGGATCTGCAGCTCGCAAGCTGGACCCGGCGCGGCTTTGATACAGTGCGCCGTGACGCCGCCAGCGTCTTGGACAAACTAACGCGAAATCTGGGGGGAGGCGATATTTTGTTGTTGCACGACGGTCATGCGGCGCGGAACCGCTCCGGACAACCGATCGTTCTGGAAGTGCTGCCCCGCTTGCTCGGCGCGGTAGCCGCGGCAAGACTTCGGCCCGTTACCCTGAGGTCGGCACTGACATGACTACGTTGGTGCTCACACACTTCACCGCCACGAGTTGCATCGGGCGGGGTTTGCGCGAGACCTTGGCAAGCCTGGAAGAGCAGCGCACCGGACTCGCTCCGTGCCGATTCGAGACCGTCACGCTCGAAACCCACGTCGGTGAGGTGGCCGGGGTCGATGACGAGCGGCTGCCGCGGCAGCTTGCGGAGTTCGACTGCCGCAACAACCGCCTGGCGCAGTTGGGTTTGCGGCAGGATGGATTCGCCGCCGCGGTCACCGAGCTCGCAGGACGCCTGGGCCCTCGCCGCGTGGGCGTTTTCGTGGGCACCAGTACCTCGGGCATTCTGGAAACCGAGCTCGCTTATAGGTCTCGCGATGCCGGAACTGGCGCGTTGCCCGAGAGCTTCCACTACCGTGGCAGCCACAACGCGTTCTCGGTCGCCGACTATGCCCGCCTCACGCTTGGGCTCGAAGGGCCGTCGGCCGTGGTCTCCTCGGCGTGCTCCTCGAGCGCGAAGGTCTTTGTATCGGCGCGGCGGATGATCGAGGCGGGTCTGATAGACGCCGCGGTGGTGGGCGGCGTGGACTCCCTTTGCCTCACCACACTGTATGGATTCCACTCGCTGCAGTTGGTTTCGGCGCTGCCCTGCCGTCCGTTTGACGTCGCCAGAGATGGGATCTCGATAGGAGAAGCCGCTGCATTCGCACTGTTGGAACGGGCCCCCGATAACCTGGACAGCGATGCGATATTGCTTCTCGGCGTCGGCGAGTCGAGTGATGCCTATCACATGTCCTCGCCGCATCCGGAGGGGCAGGGTGCACGCGCTGCGATCCTCCAAGCGCTCGACAGCGCGGGCCTGGAGCCTGCGGATATCGACTACGTCAACCTGCACGGAACCGGCACACCGAGCAATGATAGTGCCGAAGCGCGTGCCGTGATTGCAGCGCTCGGATCCGACATTCCCTCGAGCTCCACCAAGGGAGCCACAGGGCATGCGTTGGGTGCGGCCGGCGCACTGGAAACGGTCATCTGTGCGCTGGCTTTGCAACACGGGCTGATGCCGGCGGGCCTGAATACAACCCGGGTCGATCCAGCTCTGGGGATCGATTACCTGCTCGAGAATCGCCGCCGTGGACTTGCGCGCGTCATGACGAACTCATTCGGGTTTGGGGGCTCGAATTGCGCCTTGATTCTGGGGCGGGCGCGGTGAAGCCACTCAGCGCCACCGTGCAGGGTGTCGGATTGTTGGGTCCCGGGTTGGAAAACTGGGCCGCCGCGATCGCTGTGCTCACCGGCAGCGCCCCCTACTTGCCCCAAGCCACGGTTCTGCCAGTCCCCGCCGCACTACCGGCTGCCGAACGGCGTCGCACCGGAGCGGTGGTCAGATTAGCACTAGCCATCGGCTTCGAAGCCGTCTCGCGTGCGGGTGCCAATGCGGGTGAGCTACCCACCGTGTTCTCCTCGTCCGGTGGTGACGGCTACAACTGCCACGAGATCTGCCAGACGCTCACCTCCCAAGACCGTCAAATCTCGCCCACGCGATTTCATAACTCGGTTCATAACGCCGCATCGGGCTATTGGAGCATCGCGGCCGGTGCAACACCGGCGTCCAGTGTGCTCTGCGCGTTCGATGCGAGTTTCGCGGCGGGTCTGTTGGAAGCGTTGACGCAGGTCGCCGTCGACCGGACTTCGGTACTGCTCATCGCTTATGACGCGCCTTACCCGGAACCGTTGCATGCCGCTCGGCCGATACCAGAGGCATTTGGTGTGGCGATTGTGTTAGCGCCTGTCTCGGGCGGCACTGTTGGGCCCGCAGCCGGATCCGCGCTCATCACCGCTTTCATGACCGACGACCCCGCGGATGCCATGTCTGACCCGCAGCTCGAATCCCTGCGCAACACTATTCCCGCCGCCCGCAGCCTTCCCCTGTTGGCCAAGCTCGCTCGGCAAGAAACGGGGCGCGTCGTGCTCGATTATCTCGACCC
>Ga0207667_10002151_pt1 | contig 24703 bp, 24 predicted proteins | sample KBSCornC52_FD_184301 | JGI IMG/M metagenome (GOLD analysis project Ga0207667, IMG submission 184301) | Corn rhizosphere microbial communities from Kellogg Biological Station, Michigan, USA - KBS Corn C5-2 (SPAdes) (version 2) | ecosystem: Host-associated > Plants > Roots > Rhizosphere > Soil ...
AGGGCTTACCTCAACTGGATGTTCCTGGATGACCAGTATCAGTACGATGGGACAACGAGCGGCGCTTTGGCAGTGGGAAATACGACGACAGGAGCACTTAGTACTCTGGCTCAATCAGGTATAGTTGCTACAAAAAACGGATTTCTGTATGTTTGGGTGAGCAATGAGCCGCAAGGATGGCCGGTGTATTTTGATAATTTGAGCGTACAGGTTTTGTCGGGGCCGATATTGGAGGAAACACATTACTACCCAGGCGGGCTGACCATGGCGGGAATTTCTGATAGGGCATTGAAATCAAACTACGCTGAAAACAAAGTTAGGTTTGGAGGGAAGGAACTTCAGAATAAAGAGTTCGCTGATGGCACAGGGTTAGAAGAATACGATTTTGGGGCCAGGATGTATGATCAGCAGTTGGTGGTGTGGCATAACATTGATCCGAAAGCCGATCAGATGCGACGGTTCTCTCCCTATGCTTTTGCCTTCGACAATCCCATACGCTTTATAGACCCCGATGGGGTAAGGTTGTAGAAGCCAGTAGTGTATCGCCCACGGATACGAGAGCAACATTTACACCGCTGACTACAGACAATAGCGGTGGGCAGGTACAAAATATTCCAGGAACGAATTTGCCTGTTAGCAAGCCGGCAGGTACTGACTTGGTTACTAGCGAAATTAACTCAGATAAAGTGGTGACGATAAAAGAGACTTCAGGGGGGAATGGAACAACTCCTACTTCTACTGACGCCTATGTAAAGTCGGATGGTACACCTGGCAAGGGGTCGGGTGCAGATATTGACTTTAACCCCAATAGAACAACGGGTGGCCAGGATGTTAATGGGAATACTACCCGACCAACCCAAATTGGTTTGGGCCATGAATTAGGGCATGCAAGCCATGATATTAAGGGGCAAAACAATCAGGCCCCGTCGGGAAAGCGAGATCCTGATGGTAGTGGACAGATTCTTTCGAAAGAAGAAGTTAGGGCGCGCCAGGATGAGAATAAATTGCGTCAGGAACAGGGAGTTCCTGATAGAAAAGTACCATAGTTATGAAAAGTATTATTTGGGTCAGTGTCTTTCTGAATAGCCTGTGCATCTCACTTCAAAAGCAAGAATGCAAAGAACACTATTCCGTCCAGATATGGGATTATGATTATTCCATGGCCTATACCATTTTTTACAAGATTGATGCCGACAGTGTAACTGTTAAGTTTATCAGCGGGATCAAGAATGAGAAGGATAGTATTTTGATGCAAAGACCTATAAGAAAGAATGAGTGTAAAATGGTTTGGGATTTTCTTTCATCACACAATATCGAGCACTTTAAGGATAAATATAGCAATCCGATGGTTGATGATGGAGATCGAAAAAGGGTAGTGTTTACTGTTAAGGATAAATCCAAAACTGTTGAAATAGCAAATTTTTATCAGAAGGACATGGACGCGCTACTTAGTGTTATTAATAAGATTGTTAATAAAGACTTGCAAATTAAATATAAGCGTCCCTCTTAATACCTGGACGAGGTACAAGGGAATCTTCCTAGCTTTATGGTATAGCAAACAGTTAGACCGTGAACACTTCCCTGGAGCATTACCGGAGCACAAGCAAAAACAGCTAAGAGAGATCACCGGGATCATCGTGAAGGCGGTGGATTCCGAGAAGGTGATCCTGTTCGGCAGTCATGCGACAGGCCGTTGGGTGGAGCACCGGTATACAGAGGGCGGCATCACCTACGAGTATATCAGCGACTACGATATCCTGGTCATCACGAAATCCGGCGAGAGCCGCAAGGACTATGAGGTACAAGACTTGATCGAGAACCGTTGTTTTTACCGGACATCGGTAACGGTCATCACCCACGACATTGATTTTGTGAACAAGATGCTGAGCGAGGGGCAGTACTTCTTTACCGATATTGAGAAAGAAGGCATCCTGCTGCATGATGCCGGCAACACGCCGCTTGCAGATCGCAAGCCGTTGAGCCCGGCAGAAGCCAAAGCTATTGTGCAGAATTATTTTGATCAGTGGCTTTCTCCTGCGAAGGAATTTTTAAAAGGAGCCGGCTTTTACCTGCAAGAGAAGGAATACAAGCTCTCCGCTTTTGAACTGCACTAGGCGACTGAGCGCACCTATAACGCCATCATCCTGGTGCATACTGGTTACAAGCCCAAGACCCACAACCTGGACGATTTTACTCTACTGCAACACTTCCTTCAATTTACTTTCCAGCTCATCTCCCCTCAATCCCTGACCGATGATCTTCCCTTGCGGATCGATCAGCACATTAAAGGGTATGCCTTCAAAGTGAAACGTCTCCACCGCCTGGCTTTGCCAGTACTTAAGATCGCTGACATGCGTCCAGGTCAGATGGTCTTCCTTTATCGCATCCTGCCATGCCCCCTTTTCTTTATCCAGCGAAACCCCCAAAATGGTAAAATTCTTATCCTTGAACTCCCTGTAAGCGGCTACCACATTGGGGTTCTCCGCGCGGCACGGCCCACACCAGCTGGCCCAGAAATCCACCAGCAGGTATTTCCCTTTGAAGGAGGATAGTGATACGTTATGTCCATTTACATCCGGCAAGGTCAGCTCAGGCGCCTGCCGTCCCACCCATGAAGAATTTTGTTTTTCCAGCTGGGCCACCTGCTTGTCGTAATCCACCTTTATTCCCTGTATGATCGGGCTCGTGGGAAATTTGGCTACCAGGTTGTCAAGGATAGCTTCAAACTCCGACTTGGTCAGGCTGCGGGAAGCCCAGCCAAGCGCCAGAGCAGAGACAGGAGCGTTGTTATTGGTGTTGAGAAATTGCTTGAGATAGGTATTGAGGTCCTGGATGGCCCTGTTCTTTACGTCGGTGGCAGCCAGCATGGCGCTGTCGGAAGCGTGTATGCCTTTCAGACTGTCCAGCTGAGCCATACTTTTCCCTACCTCATAATCCTTCCGGCCAAAAAGATTTACAAGATCCTTCAGCTGACTGCTGGCTTCAGAGCCGCTGATGTCATAGAAATCATCTTTCTTTCCAAGGTCTACATTTATTTTTATTTCCGGTACGTCATTTACTACAGGCACAGCAAGAAGATCGTTGCCAAACACCACCTCGTATATCTCCTGGCCATGGGTCATGCCTGTTAGCATGAAATGCCCACTATTGCCGGTGAGCTTCGCGGAATCCAGCACGATAGGCGGCTGCGACTGATCCTTTCCCGAAGGCAATTCCAACAGATAGACCCTGTTTACAGGTCCATCCGTCACCGACAGCTTATCCGCATTCTTAAAGGCGCCTTCGACAGTAAAGCCGCCTTTCTTTTTCTGTACACAGCCAGTCAGCGCGAGGGTGACGGTCATCAGGCCTACGACACTTGCAACAATAACACGCTTATTTATCATATAAATGGTAATATCAGTTTTCCAATTTTTCCAGCAATAATTGATTGGTCAGCCGGGGGTCCGCCTTGCCTTTGGAGAGCTTTTTTACTTCTCCTACAAACAGTCCGATAAGACCCTTTTTTCCTTTGCGGTACTCTGTGACCTTGTCGGGCATTTTGGCCAGCGCCTGCTCTACCCAGGCGGCGATCTCACTGGTGTCGGAACTTTGTAAGAGATTAAGGGAGACAGCAATGTCCAGGGGTTCGGCTGAGCTGTCTTTTAATAGGACAGGAAAGATCCTGGAGCTGGCGATGGAAAAGCTGAGACGTCCTTCTTCCACCAGCTGTATCAGACGGGCCAGGCTGGAAGGCTTGACAGGAAAATCCTTTAATGCAAGCCCTAGTTCATTTCTCGCGGACCATACGGGCCCCTGCAGCCAGTTGGCGGCCGCCTTATAGTGAGGAGTTTCTTTGATCAGCAGTTCGAAATAATCCACGGTCTCCTTGTCATCGCAAATCACCCGGGCGTCATATTCGGGTAATTGCAGGTCGCGGGTGTATTTGATCACCAGCTCTTCGGGCAGGGCTGGCAGGGAACTGCGTATTTCTTCCAGAAAAGCATCGCTTACCTGAAAGGGTGGGAGATCGGGGTCCGCAAAATAGCGGTAGTCATTGGCCTCCTCCTTGCTACGCAATGCGAAGGTGGTGCCATTGCCGGCGTCAAAGCTACGTGTTTGCTGCTGTACGGGAATACCCTGTTGCGCCAGGTCCATCATCCGCCGGGCTTCGAATTCGATGGCTTTTTTTACATTGCGGATAGAATTCAGGTTCTTTACCTCTACTTTCACCCCCAATGTAGTAGCTCCTTTCGGACGAATAGAGATGTTGGCGTCACAACGCATGCTGCCTTCCTCCATATTTCCATCACAGATATCCAGGTAGCGTACGATCTTGCGAAGCTCGGTCAGATAGGCATACGCCTCGTCACCACTGCGCAGGTCCGGCTCCGTGACGATCTCTATCAATGGCACACCTGCCCGGTTGTAATCGACACAGGTATTTTCTGCATCGACGTCATGCATGCTCTTGCCGGCATCTTCTTCAAGGTGGATACGATTCAGCTGTATATCCTTCTCTCCGCCCGCAGTGCGGATACGGACAAACCCTCCCTTGCAGATAGGGGTGGTATGCTGCGATATCTGGTATCCTTTGGGAAGGTCGGGATAGAAGTAGTTCTTCCGGGCGAAATAGTTATTTTTCTCTATCTCGCTATGACAGGCAAGGCCCATTCTAATGGCAAACTCCACCGCCGTCCTGTTCAGCTTGGGCAGGGCGCCGGGTAGCCCCAGGGTCACGGGACTGACATGGGTATTCGGCTCGCCTCCAAAAGCAGCGCTGTCACCACAGAACAATTTGGTACGGGTCAGCAGCTGGGCATGTACCTCCAGGCCTATAACTACCTCATATGCATCGTAAATACTGGACATTTCCGGCAAATTTACCATATTCAGGGGGTATTTCCCCTCTCATTTAACAATTGATAAGAAATCCCCCATACCGTTGGGTACTGGGACAATTCGCTTAAATTGAGCCTGAAAGTCAGGTACATGGAGAAGAACAAAAGCAGCGCTACTTCATTGGGAGTCGCCAGCCTGCGGGCAGCGCACCAGGTTCTCGACGGAGAGCCTAAACTGTTATACGATCCGGTGATCCTGCAGCTGCTGGGATCCTCTTTTGAAGAACAGCTCCGCCAGAATTCAAGCCGGTTCCAAACCCCTGGCAGCATAGGACTTCGATCCCATGTCCTGCTCCGCAGCCGTTTTGCGGAAGATTGCCTTGCCTCCGCGTACAGGCAAGGGGTCCGCCAATATATATTATTAGGCGCAGGATTGGATACCTATGCCTGGCGGCAGGCGCCGGGATTGGAAGAGCTACGCATCTTCGAAATGGATCACCCTGCTACACAGGAACAAAAAAGACAGATGCTGGACCGGGCCGGACTGAAGACCCCGGATAACCTGTTCTTTACGCCAATAGATTTCGAGCATACTACCATCGCAGAAGCCCTTCATGAACAGCCCTTTGACCCTACCCGGCCCTGCTTTATCTCCTGGCTGGGCGTCATGGTATATCTCAGCATGGAAGCCATCGATGCGGTATTTGACTGGATGATCTCGCTGCCCGCCGGCAGCGAGATGGTGCTCACTTTCACGCAGAAGAGAGCGCATAATCCCCTGAGTGATCGTGCCGCTGAGCTGGGCGAACCCTGGCAGACCTTTTTCAGCCCGGAAGAGCTGAAGAAAAAGCTTATTTCCCGTGGTTTTTCCTACGTACAGACACTGGACCCGGAAGATGCCTGGCGTAATTACTATTCCGGAAGAGCAGATAAGCTACCACCTCCCCGGCACGCCAGCATTGCGCGCGTGTGCAAATGACCGCACAGAAAAAGGCCCCCTTTTCGGAGGCCCCTGATTACCCGCCACGAGGCGGTTTAATATCTTATCGGATCCATCTCAAAGATCCGCTGTTTTCAGTTTCTTCGGTATCCGTATATCGATCTCTTTCGTCTTGCCATCACGAATGACGCTGACCTTAATGGAGGGCTTGTCCTTGCTGGCGCGTGCTAATTCCGCCAGATCGGTAGCGCTGTTGACATCCTTCCCATCAAATTTGGTGATGACATCCCCTTCCTCGATGCCAGCCTTTTCAGCAGCACTCTCGTCGCCAACCTCCAGCACTTTTACACCTTTGCCGTCCTCCGTATCCTGGGCCTTGATACCCAGACGCGGCCTGGCGCCATAGGAGTAGCCGTACACGCGGGGAGCACCATACACTCCCGATCCATTATCAAAATTGAAGTTCATGTTCGGCATCTTATATAAAGAGCCCAGGGTAGCGCCCGGCGCCTTGCCAAGCGGTATCGTCATCTTCTGCTCCTTGCCCTCCCGCAGGAAAGTAAGGGTGATCTTATCCTCTGGTTTGTATTTATGAATGGCGTCCGCCAGCGACTGAGGTCCTTCTACCTTTATTTCATCCACACGGGTAATGACATCCCCTTGCTTAAGACCGGCCTTGAATGCCGCGCTGCCCTTGGATATTTCACGTATCTCCGCCCCTTTTTCTCTGTCTTTGGTAACTGATTCCGTCGTCACTCCCAAAAAAGCTCTGTTGGAATTCCCCGACCATACATCCCCATCGATGCTCATCGCACCACCATGCTTACGGAAAGGAGAAGGAGCAATGGCAATTCCCGGAAAGTCGCCGTCACCCGACCAGGTAAAAGTCTGGCCATTCAGCATCAATTCTTTCTTTTTATGCACCGATATATTATCGTCGCTATAGTCGTTGGCCGGCTTGCCATTGATATAGACCTGGCCGCCTTTGATCTCTATAACTACCTTGGCATCCTTGTCGCCCTTATGTTTGATAACGATCTCGTCCTGGCCACCGAGCTTGCCGGTGTCCTTCTCGTCGTCCCCCTGATCCTGTGCAAAACCAGCCCCATGCAACAGCAAGGCCAGTGCTGCAAGTCCGGCGGTCTTAAGGAGATATGCTTTCATGATTTCGGTTTTTTTAAAATTGAATGATCTACGTTTGTTTTCGTAGATCAAATATAATGTTTTTTCTGACATACGAAAGTTTTCGGAAATGTTAAAGTCCGGAATACAAAGGGCATGTCCACCCTGGGATTTTTCATCTTCGACATCGTTGGTGCCACGTAATGTAACATCAGGTAGTGTCAGCGGCTCAAAATTTCGTACGAATAATTGTATATAATCACATAAATTCGTACATAAAAATGTAACTTCAACACAAAACTTGTACAAGTTTTTGTGAAAATTAAAACATATGAAGAGGAATGAACTAGCTTACTTGAAACAATGGGTCCAATCAGATAATCGTAAGCCATTGATAATCAGAGGAGCCCGGCAGACTGGAAAGACATGGCTTATGAAAGAGCTTGGAAAAAGGGAATACAAAAAAGTGGCTTATATCAATTTTGAGAGCAATGCCGCATTAAAAAATATGTTTACAGAGAATTTCAATATTCAACGCATTATATTAATACTTGAAATTGAAACAAAAATAAAAATTAACGCAGAGAATACGTTGATCATTTTCGATGAGATTCAGGAGGCGCCCGGTGCATTAACCTCTTTAAAATATTTCCAGGAGAATGCTCCTGAATATCATGTCATAGCTGCAGGCTCTTTGCTGGGAGTAGCTTTAAGTCAAAATGGTTCTTTTCCAGTAGGAAAAGTCGATTTCCTTGACCTTTACCCTTTGACGTTTGTGGAGTTTTTAGAAGCTCTGAATGAGCTGCCATTGGTTGATCTGTTAAAAAAAAGAGACTGGTCTTTGATCACTCAGTTTAAAAGCCGGTATATTGAAAGGCTAAAGCAATATTATTACATTGGAGGAATGCCAGAGGTTGTTTATTCCTTTTCACAACACACCAACTTTGAAGAAGTAAGGAATATTCAACGACGCATATTGATCGCCTACGAACAGGACTTTTCGAAGCATGCTCCTATTCAAATCGTGCCCAGGATCAGAATGCTTTGGAATTCCATACCTGCGCAACTTGCAAAAGACAACCGGAAATTTATTTATGGTCTTATTCGTCAGGGTGCAAGAGCAAAAGATTACGAATTGGCCATGTCCTGGCTGATAGACTGCGGCTTAATACATAAAGTCAATAATGTAACAAAACCTTCGATGCCTTTAAAAGCGTATGAGGATATGGGCGCGTTCAAATTATACCTGATAGACGTGGGGTTACTATCGGCTATGGCAGACCTGGATGTACGATCACTTCTTACAGGCAATGATTTGTTTGAAGAATTCAAAGGCGCTTTGACGGAACAATATGTTTTGCAGCAACTGGTTGCACTAAAGGGTGTAAGCACTTACTATTGGTCTCCGGAGAATGCACGCGCAGAGGTTGATTTCATATTGCAGACAAAAGGAAAAATAATTCCGTTGGAGGTCAAAGCCGCTGAAAACCTGCATGCAAAGAGCCTGCGAGTATATTATCAAAGGTATGAGCCGGAAATAGCGTTAAGGACTTCGCTATCCGATTACAGGAAGGAGAAGTGGATGACAAATTGGCCACTATATGCAATTAGTGAATTGACAGGATAAATACCCTTCAATAACTTAGAACGGCCTCGTTATGGATTTTTTCTCAGCGGCTGAAGCAGCTTCTCCAACCCATTGATCTTTATCTCATACATGGTTCCCAGCAACATACCGAGTTTTCCCTTGGGGAATCCCTCCCGGTGAAACCATTCCAGGTACGATATGGGAAGATCGCAGAGGACAGTATCCTTGTATTTGCCAAAAGGCATTTTCATTTTTACCAGGTCCAGGAGAAGCTCGGGATTGAGTTGATTGTCCATAGCGATCATTTTGTCAATAATCCCTTGACCTTGTTTATCACATCCGGCAGATGTGAAGCATCCTGCCCACCGGCCGTAGCCAATGTCTTTTGCCCGCCGCCGCCACCTTTAATAAGGGGAGCAACCTGCTCTTTGATAATGGCAGGCGCCAGCAGGCCCAATTGTTCATCAGTGAGAACAGCCACTGCCGCCTTGCCGTCTACATTAGCAGCAAGGACCACCACATAAGGAGGCGTAAGCCCGCCTTTGAGATCAAAACAAAGCTTCTTTAACGCATCAGCGCTATCAACCTCTACTATTTCTCCAATAAATTGTGTGCCATTCACCGCCTGAGCCTTCCCTAACAGCTGTGCCCGAAGCTCGGCCAGCTGCCGCGCCTCCGCCTTCTCCAATTTCTTTTTCTGCTCGGCATTCTCCATCACCAATCCCTCTACCGCCTTGTTCAGCTCTTTGGGATTCTTCAATGCTTCACGCACACCACGCAGCAATGCGAGCTGCTCCTGGACGAATATTTCCGCAGCCCTCCCACTGACAGCCTCTATGCGACGGACGCCAGCTGCCACGGCGCTCTCATGACGTATTTTAAAGAAACCCAGCTCCCCTGTCGCACCTACATGCGTACCCCCGCAGAGCTCCACCGAGTAGGAAGGGTCGATGATCACCACGCGCACCACATCACCATACTTTTCTCCAAACAATGCCATGGCGCCCAGCTTCAACGCTTCCTCCTTGGGCATTTCCTTTATGACCACGGGAATGTTCTCCCGGATCCGGGCATTTACGAGCTCTTCCACCTTTATAATCTCCTCCTCCGTCATTTTGGAAAAATGGGAGAAGTCAAAACGCAGCTGTTCGTCATTCACCAGCGACCCCTTCTGGGCTACATGCGTCCCCAGCACCGTACGCAGCGCGGCGTGCAACAGATGCGTAGCGGAATGATGTACCTCCGTAGCCTTACGTCTCGTCCTATCCACTCTGGCGACTACATTGCCCTGTAGCTGTGCAGGCAGCTTGTCCGTGAATTGTATAATAAGGGCATTCTCTTTTTTTGTGTCAAGGACAGCAACTGTCTCGCCGCCGGCCTCGATCACACCGGTATCTCCTACCTGGCCGCCGCTCTCCGCATAAAAAGGTGTCGCTTCCAGCACCAGCTGCCAGGATTCTTTACCCTTGGCCTTTATTTTACGGTACTTTACAATACGGGTCTTTGTCTCCAGCATATCGTATCCCACAAATTCCGACAGGGGATTGTCTTCCAATACTACCCAGTCCTCAGTGTCCAGAGCCGTGGCGGCCCGGCTGCGGTCCTTCTGTTGCTGCAAAGCTCTTGTGAAACCGTCCATGTCGACAGAAAATCCTATTTCCTTTGCCATTAACTCTGTTAGATCCACCGGAAATCCATACGTATCATAAAGCTCAAAAGCAAAGTAGCCATGGATTATCTTCTTTTCTCTCTTATCCCAAATGTCGGCCACCATCTCATTCGACAATGCCAAAGCAGTCCCGCCCCCTATAAAAGATTCGAATCTCTGAATTCCTTTGTCCAGCGTCCGAAGGAAAGCATCCTCCTCCTCCTTGATGACCTTAGCCACCAGGTCCGCCTGCTTATACAATTCGGGGAATACTTTCTCGAACTGTCCTGCCAGCAGGGGCACCAGCTGAAAGAGCAGCGGCTGTTTATGATCCAGGTAAGAGTAATAATACCGTACAGCGCGACGCAGAATGCGGCGGATCACATAACCGGCGCCTGTATTGGAAGGCAATTGTCCATCGGCGATGGTAAAAGAAATAGCACGGATATGGTCGGCAAGGACGCGAAAAGCAACATCCTGCTTGCTGTCCGTGTTACCGTACCTTTTCTTACTAATCTTCTCCACCTCAGAAATAGTCCCTGTGAAAAGGTCCGTATCGTAATTAGAGGTCTTGCCTTGTAATACCCTCACCAGCCTTTCCAGGCCCATACCCGTATCGACATGCCGGGCAGGAAGGGGTTGCAGACTGGCGTCCTTTAGCCGGTTGAACTGTATAAAGACATTATTCCATATCTCTATCACCTGGGGATGGTCTCTGTTTACCAGGGATGCCCCGCTGACCTGACCGCGCTCGGCATTGGACCGGCAATCCACATGTATCTCCGTACAGGGACCACAAGGACCCGTATCCCCCATCTCCCAGAAATTATCTTTCTTATTGCCCATGAGTATCCTGTCCTCCGCAATCCATTTCCTCCATTCATCATAGGCTTCCGTATCACGGGGCAGATTCTCTTTGGTATCCCCTTCGAATACGGTGACATACAGTTTATCCTTGGGAATGCCATAGACCCCTGTCAGCAATTCCCAGCTCCAGGCAATGGCCTCGGCCTTGAAATAATCCCCAAAGCTCCAGTTACCCAGCATTTCGAACATGGTATGATGATAGGTATCGACACCCACTTCTTCCAGGTCATTGTGCTTGCCGCTGACCCGGAGACATTTCTGGGTGTCAGCGACCCGGGAATAGGGCGGCACCCTATTCCCCAAAAAAAAATCTTTGAACTGGTTCATTCCCGCATTGGTGAACAGCAGCGTGGGATCGTTCTTTACAACGATGGGGGCGGATGGGACAATAGTATGGCCTTTCGATGTGAAAAACTCCAGGAATTTCGATCTTATTTCAGCACTGGTCATCATAAACGGGAGAAACTTTTGATTTTATTTGCTCTTCACCAATTATATTTGTACGCCCGGTTAAGGTTGGGCAGTGCAAATGTACACTAAATCAAGCTGTTTTGCCGTTGTCTCATGCCGGCTGGCCGACTCTGATGAAGAAGATCAAGTACTATTATAATACCAATACCCTCCGGTATGAAAAACTGGAGACCCCACTGCGGGTGACTTTGCTGCGGGTATTGGGTTTTATGTCGGCAGCGGTCGTAACGGCGCTGATCCTGGTATCCCTGGCCTATAAGTACTTCCCTTCCGCCAACGAGAAAAGGCTGATGCAGCGCAATGAAACCCTGAAAGACAATTATTACGTCCTGAACGACAAAGTTCAAAAGCTGCAGGAACAAATGGCCGAGCTGGAAAAAAGGGATAATAATGTCTACCGGGCCATTTTCGAAGCAGCCCCCATTCCCGACAGCGCCCGGGCAAAGGCTGCGCAACAAGAGCTGGAAATCAAGCTGGTACAAGGCATGGATCAGGAAAATTTATATACGTCCATCGCTGCCACCCTCAATAAGCTCAGCGCCCGTATCCTCAACCAGTCCAAATCCTATTCCCAGATCGACAATTTTATCAAAAATAAGGAGCAGCTGCTGGCCTGTACCCCGGCCATTCAGCCCGTAAGCAATAAGGACCTCAGCCGTATAGCCTCAGGTTTTGGCTATCGGATAGACCCTGTTTATAAAACCACCAAGTTCCACGCAGGACTCGACTTCGCCGCCCCCCAGGGCACCCCTATCTATGCCACCGCCAACGGCACGGTAGAGGTAGCCGGCAATACGGGCAACGGCTATGGCAACCATGTGGTGATCAACCATGGCTACGGCTATGGAACCCTCTACGGACATATGTTCAGGGTAAAGGTCAAGCCCGGAGAGCATGTTAAAAGGGGCGAGATCATCGGCTGGGTCGGCAGCACCGGAAAGAGCACAGGCCCACACTGCCATTATGAAGTACACCGCAACGGCGATCCCGTAGACCCCGTATATTATTTCTATAATGATATCACTCCTGAACAATACGACAGGCTGTTGAAGTTAGCCGCGTCCAGTAACCAAAGTTTTGACTAATCCTGCGTATCTTCACAGAACGGACCACGGGTCCGTTCACCGAAGGTCCAACATTTGAAGTTTCACGCCGAAGGATTAAATTTGACAAAATCCGAAGGCTGAATAAACGGACCGGGCCAAAGGTTCGGGACCTAAACCAATAAAGGAACGATTTTTGACCAGACTCCCCCAATGAAGCAAGAATTCTCCCAGATGGCATTTAATTTTCCCATGGAGGCAGAGCCGCAGGCTCCGCCAAAAAATGGCTTGTCCACCCATCAGGGAGAAGAAAATAATGCCCTGGTACTGTCGGCGGAGGAAGAGCATGCGGTCCGGGAAGAAGGTCGCCGCGCAGGCGTAGTAGTACGCATAAAATCACTAAAACGGTCGTCCGACCAGACCGCTGACTCCGTAACAGGCACCGGGATACTGGAGAAGTCTCAGCCCCCCGTCACTCCGGTCCTGGCCCCCCAGCTCAAATCTCCCGAGCGGGTATTCACACAAACCTCCATTCCGCTGCAAGAGATAGCCCTGCCCATCGTCAATGCGGAAATATCCGAAATACCAGCCCCCATAGAGGCCGGGCCGCAGCTGGTCCTGGCTGAAAAGGTAGAGGAGATGGCTTTGGCCAAAGAGGCATCGGAACAAACCCCAACTGAAAAGGCGGAAGAACCGACTTTGGTTGAAGAAGCATTGGCGCCAGCCCTTGTTGAAGATGAACCAGAACCGGCATTGGTTGAACAGGCATCTGAACCAACCCTTGCTGAAGAGACAGCTGAACCCACATTGGTCGAAGACGCCTCACCCCTTCTTGAAAAGGCATCTGAACCTGCTTTGGTTCAAGAGGCATCACAAACAATCCTCGCTGAAGAAGCAGCAGAGCAGGCATTGGTCGAAGAGACATTGCCCCCGCTCCCTAAAAGATCCCGCCCCGCCGCCGCAGAAAAAGCAAAACCGGCCCCGGAAAAAACCAAATCCAAAAGAGGACGTAAATCCCTGAAAGAAGTAGCAGCAGAAGCCGACCTCATCGATATACCCGCGGACGAAGTGCTGTTCAGCAAGCAATACTACACTATGGGAGAAGTAGCCGAGATGTTCAGGGTCAACCAATCCCTTCTCCGATTTTGGGAAACAGAATTCAGCATCCTGCAACCCCGGAAGAACAGAAAAGGAGACAGGTATTTCAGACCCATAGATATCAAAAACCTGCACCTCATCTATCACCTCCTGCGCCAGCGGAAATACACGATCGAAGGCGCCAAGGAATTCCTCCGGAAAAATAAAAAGGCAGAACAACGATTCGAAGCCATTCAACGTTTACAACAGATCAAAGCCTTCCTCCTGGAACTGAAGGCGCAACTATAAAACCTTAACTCGTTATGAAACACATTCTACTCATCGCCATCATCATAGGTCTCGGCATCCTCACCCGGGCCGAATCCGAATACACCGTCACCAGTGACGGAACGCACAAGATATTAAACGGACTCATCAGCCGGGACATGCTGGAAAAAGATGCGGCCTTTTCCTGGTTCCATCAAAACCGCTGCGCTTATACCCCCGATGCAGCCCTGGCAACCCTCGTCCGTACCAGGACGGAGCAGGTGCGATTCCTCGTCTTTACAGCCACCTGGAACGAAGACGCCCAATACATCCTTCCAAGATTCTGCTCCCTGATGGACGCAGCTTCCATCCGGCCGGATCAGGTCACCCTGATAGGAGTGGACCAGGAAAAGAAAACGCTTCATCACCTCACGGAGACCATGCATATCACTTCCATACCTACTTTCATCGTCTTAAAGAATGGGAAAGAAATAGGGAGGATCCAGCCAAAAGACAAATACAGCCCCTGGGAAAAAGAATTGGCCGCCGTACTTCAGGAACACTAAGGCTGGCTAGCCCTCCCTGGCAGAAGCAGTCCCGCTGATCGTCACCGTTGTAGTGGCCCCTGCAATATCGATCTTCAACGTCTCCAACAATTGTAACGTTTCCAGATTCACAGCCTGCTTGACCTGGTTGAACTCATCCTGCGTAATGGGCGCTGTGAAATAATCTACATTGATCAAAAAAGCGCTCGCCGTTATATCATTCAAAAAAGCCGTACTATTCTCTATCTTGTCTTTCTTCAATACCTCCTTAAGTCCTCCAATCAGGTTGTCCAGCTGGCCCGAAGGCGTAGAAAGACTCACCTCCAGCCGCAGCTCCCCCTTTCGCTGCGTACGAAGCGTAAGGTTGTCTACAATGCTGTCCACCATCTGCTTGTTAGGCACCGTAACATAAGTCTTCTGATCCGTACGGATACGCGTGCTGCGTAGCCCGATCTTCTCCACCGTCCCGGAAATATTGTTCACCTTCAACACATCCCCAGCCGTAAAAGGCTTGTCGAAAAAAATGACAAAGCTGGCGATAAGATTCTCGATACTCTCCTTGGCGGCAAGGGCCACAGCAGCTCCCGCCAGCCCCAGAGATGCCAGTATGCTGGAAACATTTACCCTAAAGGCGGAGTCCAGTATCATCAGCAGCCCGATGATGCCCAAAATAGCTTTTAAAAAATCCCGGAGAAAAACCACCATCTGCATATTCCTGAGACCCCTGTCACCCCTGGCGCTCCGCCGCAGCACCTGTGAAATGAAATCCACCAGCCGCATCAGCAGCCAGATAAAGCTGATGATCAGGACGATGACGGCAATAGCCTGAAAGATCGTTTTGGCCCTGACCTCGTAGATATCGAAATCCAGCTGTGGCGGGAAATGCAGCTTCTCGATGGAAGACATCGATACGAATACCACGATAAAAGTGCCGATAGGACCTACCACGAGCTTCAAAAATGCCGCTCTTTCCAAACCCGAGCCTATCCGTTGTATCATGCTGAAGATCAGCCGGCCTATCAGCCGCGAGATAAATCGCTTCAGGATAATGACGAACAGGATGGTGCCGGCGACGATAACATAGGAGCGAAGAGGATTGCCAAAAACTACCAGGTTCCAGAAATCATGCATGGCATTCGATTGATCGGATAAAGTTACGGCTTGTTGGTATATATCTGTAATCCCGCCCGGTTCAGGACATAGATGGCCGAAGGCATGATCTTGATCCGCAACGCATCGAGCGCATAGGCAGGCATCGGCTCCTCCTGCACGTCCAATGTCCCTTGCTGATAGCGCAAAAAGGAGCGGTCGTCCCTGCCAAGCAGGTTCTTATCCAATACATCGAAATCCTTCCAGCCCAGCAAAGCAATATGATTTTTCAAACCTCCATAATGGTCAAAGATATATACCCCTCGCGCGGTATCATACAGATAAACAAACCCGCCCTGGTCACGTAAAACGGACGGCTCAGGCGTGCTATCGAACAAAAGCCTGAAATCAGTGGTCTGGTCCACCAGCGATCCATCATCTCCAATCTTTTTCAGCTTGGCATCCAGCTCATCGTATACCCATACATTATTATCATAGGCAAGCCCCACCGCACGGGCCTGCAGGATATTCAATTTTCGAAGATCGATGGTATTGACGATGTTCAGGAACCTGTCCAGCTCGATGACCATGGTGAACTCCCGATAGTATACGACGATCTTCAACGGATTGGTAACATCCACCAGTGACACCTTCCCGAATCTGCGCACATCATTGAAGACGGCCAGCGAGTCGCCGGCAGGACTCAGTTTTTTCAATTGATTTTCCCCGGTCAATACATATATATTCCCAAGGTTGTCCACGGTAAAGTCTGCAATATCACCACCGATGGTCTTGCTCAATACGAAATCTGATGTCCGCTGGGCAAAAGCGGCGCCCTGCCCAAGCACTAAACACAGTATGAAAAGTAATACCCTCATTTTCGAATGATCTTCCCCTCCATGGTAGGCGACTCCGGCAACAACGATAACCGCTCCCCATCGAACACAGCGTATGTATTATACCGTATCCAGTCACCCAGATTGATATAACGGCTGCTGCCCAGGTCGAAGTCGATAGGCAGATGCCGATGACCGAATATAAAATAATCGAAATGCTCAGAGCGTAATACCTCCTTACAATAAGCGATCAGCCATTCGCCATCCTCGCCCAGGAACTGCTCGTCATTCATCCCCGTAACCGCCCTGCTTCGACGGCTGGCCCAATTGGCGATACCCACGCCGACGGCAGGAGGCAGGATACCAAACAGCCATTGGCACGCCCGGTTGCGAAATATCTTCTTCATGAACTTATAACCATGATCGCCAGGGCCCAATCCATCTCCATGCCCAATATAGAATTTACGGCCATTGTACTCGAAGGTCTTTGGTTCATGATACACCGGTATATTGAGCTCCTCCTCGAAATAGCCGCTCATCCACATGTCGTGGTTACCCACAAAAAAATGCATGGGAATACCTGAGTCAGTGATCTCCGCCATCTTGCCCAGTATCCGCGTATACCCCTTCGGCACCACCGTACGATACTCATACCAGAAGTCGAAGAGATCACCTACGATAAATATTTCGGCGGCATCCCCACGGATGGATTCTAAAAATTGAACAATATGCTTTTCCCGTACCAGGCTGGTGGCATGATCGGGAGCGCCCAGGTGGAAGTCAGAGAGAAAATAGATCTTTTTTCCTGGAGGGATTTGCATGGGGTGAAGTTAATGCCTGTCTACCAGAAAAAGGTAAACTTCTTTGGGGCCATGCACTCCTACGACGAGTGTCTTCTCGATATCCGCCGTACGGCTGGGACCTGTGGCAAAAGTGATCAGGGAAGGCAGCTGCCCCTGGTACCTTTCCTTCAGCGCGATCAACCCTTCCCTGATATCATACACCAGCTGATCAGTGTAGGCAACACAGATATGAACAGGGGCATAAACGCTAACGGTACGGCCGCTGTCCTGTGCCGCGCTCATCACGATGCTGCCGGTCCGCGCTATCAATAGCTCGCAGGTGGTAACGGCGGCGTCACAATCCTTCAATTCGACCTTCGACCACTCATCAAAGCTATTGGCCCTTAACGTCTCTTTCAGCTTGTCTTCCCGGCAGTATATCTTTTTCCAGCCGTTGTGGGCGGCCAGCGCCTTCAGCTGGGTAGCCAGCTCACCATGATCCATACAAAATATGAACTTACCCTGCAATTTGGTGAACTGCTCGGCAAACTCTATCTCGGGATCCTGTGTTGCCGGCTGGAAGACGGAATGATTGCCTTCACTTTGTGGAAAAGGAATAGGCGTTGATTGACTCAACGCCTGCCTTATCTTTTTGAGAATATTTTCCTTCGCGGGGGATACCTTCATATCTCGACGCTGTTTGTTATACTTGTTCCGCTGTAGGAGGAGTCACCACAGCAGGGGGAACCCCATTGCTATCACCAGGCTGAAGACCTTCACGGCCATGATCGTCCACATCCAGCAGTCTCTTTTCTTCAAAAGGTCGTTTGCCGATGAGGGCTTCCACATCACTCTGGAAAAGCACTTCCCTTTGCAGGAGCGCTTCCGCCAGGATCTTTACCTCCCTGTCCTTACGGGTCAGCAGCTCCTTGGTAGCATCGTATGCCTTGTCGATCAGCTTGCGCACCTCCTCATCGATGAGACGCGACGTCTCCTCGGAATAAGGTTTGGTGAAGCTATTCTCCACTTGAGGATCATAGAAGCTGACGTTCCCGACCTTATCGTTCATACCGTAAACAGTCACCATCGAGTAGGCTATTTTGGTGATCTGCTGCAGGTCATTCTGCGCACCCGTAGAGATCTTCCCAAAATTGAGCTCTTCGCTGGCCCGTCCGCCCAGGGTCATACATATCTGGTCGAAAAGCTGGTCGGTATTATAGAGATATTGCTCTTTGGGTGTGTATTGGGCATACCCCAGGGCCGCCACGCCTCTTGGGACGATGGTCACCTTTAAGAGAGGATAAGCGTGCTCCAGGTACCAGCCGCAGATAGCGTGACCGGCTTCATGATAGGCAATGATCCTCTTTTCGTCGGGGGAGATGATCTTGTTCTTTTTCTCCAATCCGCCAATGACCCTGTCCACCGCATCCTGGAAGTCTTCCATTTCCACCGTCTCCTTCCCTTTACGCGCAGCGATAAGCGCCGCCTCGTTACAGACATTGGCGATGTCCGCGCCGGCAAACCCGGGAGTCTGCTCGGCCAGCTTATGGATATCCAGCTTGCTGCTGATCTTGATAGGCTTAAGATGTACCTTGAAGATGGCCTCGCGTCCTTTCAGATCGGGCTTGTCGATGGATATTTGTCTGTCAAATCGGCCCGGACGCAGCAGTGCGCTATCCAGCACGTCGGGACGGTTGGTGGCGGCCAATACGATGATCCCACTGTCGCCTCCGAAGCCATCCATTTCCACAAGCAGCTGGTTCAGCGTGCTCTCCCTTTCATCATTGCTCATGATGGCGTTCTTACCACGCGCGCGACCGATAGCATCTATTTCATCGATGAAGATGACACAGGGAGCTTTTTCACGGGCCTGCTTGAACAGGTCCCTTACACGGCTGGCGCCCACGCCTACGAACAGTTCTACGAAGTCGGAACCGCTCATGGAAAAGAAAGGCACCTGCGCCTCGCCGGCCATAGCCTTGGCCAGCAGGGTCTTACCCGTACCGGGAGGACCTACCAGCAGCGCACCCTTGGGTATCTTTCCGCCAAGGGCCGTATACTTTTTGGGATTCTTTAAGAAATCCACTATTTCCATTACCTCTACCTTGGCCTCGTCCAGCCCCGCTACATCATTGAATGTAATGGTAACCTTCGTGCCTTTGTCAAAAAGAGTGGCTTTCGACTTGCCGATGTTGAATATCCCTCCGGGCCCGCCGCTGGCGCCCTGTCCACCCATTTTCCGCATCAGCATCACCCAGATGAGGACGATGATAAGAAGAGGTAGAAGGAAATTCAGCAGGGGACCGAACCATTCGCCTTCCGACTTGGAATTCAACGGAATTTCCTTTTCGGGATTCTTGGCAAAATAATCCCGCAGCATCTTTTCATATTCCTTTACATCCGTCACCTTGAACTCGAACTGGGGCCCTTCCTTGTTGATGTTGTTGGGCCAGCTTCCCTTTAACTTATTGGTATAATAAGCCTTGTTGAGGCTGTCTTTCTTAATATATACCCGTACCAGCGATTTATTGGATATAAGGTCCAGCTTCTCGACATCTCCCTTGGCCAGCATGTCCTTCCTGAAATCAAACTCTTCTATATTGTGTGCATCAGGAGAAAGACCTCCAAACAGGTTGAAGCCGATCAATACGGCCGCGATGATCCCCCAAATCCAATATATGCTGAACTTGGGGCCTTTTCTCGGGCTGTTGTTGTCGTCATCTCCCCTGGGTCTAAACCGCGGAAAGCCAGACTTGTCATTTTGTTTCAGATCGTCTTGTGGCATTTGTTGTGTTTGTCCGTGTGTTTTGCTTGTTTAAATACTTTATTAATTATAAAAACTATATAGAGAAAATGTTTAAAAAAAACCCAGTAAACGGCAAAATATCCTGTTAAATTGTCCGTCAGACGGGCTCCTTCCAGTCGCTCCTGCCATATTTAAGCTTTTCTATGGGTAGACTCCGAATGTTCTTCCTGCGGAGCGTCGCTCCACATGTCTTCCAGCTTATAAAAACGGCGGCTTTCCGGCAACATGACGTGGATCACAACATTCACATAGTCGATCAGGACCCATTGCAGGGTTTGCTTGCCTTCGTGTTTATAGGGGATTTCATCGCAGCTATTCTTCGTGGCTTCTTCTATGTGGTCAGCTATTGCTTTCACCTGGGTAGTACTCCCGGCCTCGCAAACGATAAAGAAGTCGGCAACTGCTTCGGGTATCTTCCTGAGGTCAAGGGAAACAATATTTTCACCTTTTTTTTCCTGAATGGCCTGTATTATTGTTTTAAAGATTTTCGAATTCCTCGTTAATCTGGCTACACTATTGCGTTTCCGGGTAGCTAACATTGAAAGCTGTTCCAATAATCAAAACGTTTTTGTGATAAATTATATTTTAAATAGCGGCAAATCAAATTATTGCGCGCGATCGTACGTTTATAAAAAATTTAGTCCGACCGCGCGCATTGTCTTATGTTTGTCCTTCGGACCACGAGCCTCCGACTCGTTTTGGCGAGAACTTGGGTTTAATTTTGTCCTGGCCCCGCCGGCCCCATTCAGGAGGCCAGTATTGCTCATTCCAAAAATAGTAATCTTTTGTCTATCGGGCGCTCTTTTGTTGAATTACAATCAGTGGATAGCACCAACAACTATGCCATGGCCCAGGCTCATGCAGGAATGGCCTCTCATGGGATGATGTTCTTTGCCCATGAACAATGGGCCGGCAAAGGCCAGCGTGGTAAAAGCTGGACAAGCACCCCCGGTGAGAATATAATCCTCAGCACCGTATTAGAGCCTGTGAATCTGGGCCTTATACAGCAATTTGCCCTGAGCGCCACCGTCGCCCTGGCCTGTCACGACCTTTTCAGCCGGCATGCCGGCACAAAGGACACCACCATTAAATGGCCCAATGATCTTTACTGGCGTGACAGAAAGGCAGGAGGCATCCTAATAGAGAACAGCTTTAAAGGGGATCAGTGGGCCTTCGCCGTCGTCGGGATGGGCATCAATATTAACCAGACACGGTTTCCGGATACGGCCCGCAATCCCGTCTCCTTGAAGCAGATCACCGGCCGTCCGTTCGACGCGGTGGAGCTGGCGCATGAGCTAGGCGCCTGCCTGGAAGTCCGCTACCAGCAGCTAATAAAAGGCAGCCCCCTGCTGGAAGAATATAATCAACGGCTCTATCGTAGGAACCAGTCGGTCCGGCTCAAAAAAGACCAGGCTGTATTCGAGACAGTAGTTAAGGGAGTAACCCCCACCGGTGAGCTCATTACGCAGGACTCTATGGAGAGAAGGTTCGGCTTCGGGGAAGTGGAGTGGCTCATCGGTCCCTGATCAGTCTGGCCGCCGGCCCGAAGTTATTTTCCCATCTCCTTCCAGGCCCCGATTATCTCCTCCGCATGCTGTTTGTTCTTAGGTCTTAAAAAGATCTTGCGGATGACCCCCTTCTCGTCAATCAGGAAAGTTGTCCGGTGAAGTCCCATATAGTGACGGCCATAAAGCACCTTTTCTCCCCAGACGCCGTATTTATCAATGATCGTATGTTCCGGGTCCGCCACCAGCGTAAAAGGCAGGTCGTATTTCGCCTCGAACTTCTTGTGCTTTTTTTCCTCATCAGGACTTACTCCCAGAATAGCAAACCCCTCCTTTTTCAGCAAGGCGTAGTTGTCCCGCAGATTGCACGCCTGGACAGTGCAGGTAGGCGTATCATCTTCAGGGTAGAAATATAATACCAGTTTTTTGCCCTTATAATCCGACAGGGACAGCTTTTCCCCGTTCTGGTCCCTCCCCGTAAAGGCCGGGGCCTTATCTCCTTCTTGCAGATGTGTCATAATTATCTTGTATGTGTCATAATAGTTACCTGGTAAATGTATATTCCCTGGTAGTTTTATTGCCGGCCACGTCTTCCGCCGTCACTTTCAACACATGCTTTCCACGGGAACAATGTTTGTCGAAATTATAGATAAAGTCCAGGTACTTGTCATTGGAAAAACAAAGCCACTGACCGTCCAGCTCGGCGCGAAATCGTCGGATCACCCCCAGATCATCCTTTACCCGGAAGGCTATTCGCCGGGCCTTCGTCAATATCGATCTGTCATGGAATCCCACCGGTGTAATAACGGGAGGACGGTGATCCTCCACCAGCTGAAAATCCCCAAACTCCCTGAAACGTGCAGAGGCCCAGCCATCCAGCCATTCCGGCGCCTCCACATCCCGCTTTCTCCCCGCAGTACGTACCATCACTATCCCGGACCGAGCCGAAGGCTCGTTGTCTGAAGGACCGTCATTGGATGTTTTTCCCGCCGGCACTCCCCGCGGCCGGATACGCACGAGTAACGGGTCCTGCAACGGTATCATCGTACTTCCAATCTTATAGACGGGCGAAAGCCCATCCACAGCGGTGTCCGCTATTGTACAGCCGATGTGCACATTGTCGTACAAACTATTTTCTCCAACATAGAACGCAACGTTTTCCCCCTCATAACCGTCTAACGATCCGGGCGAGAATGATTTCCCCGGCAGCGGCGCGGCCTGAATAGCAGAGGAAGGCATAGGACGGTATTGCACCTGGAATTTCAAAGCAGTGGTATTGCCGTATGCATCTTTTACTTCTATGTGGACGTGGTGCGGAAGCCCATCGGTGAGGTTGAGGATACCGTCCGGAGCAGATGCCAGGCCTGTAGCAGCCCCTGGACGGAGGACAGGAGAAGCGCCCTGGTAGATCGTCGGCGCCACATACCCGGGCAGCCGGGACAAATGCTGCAGCCAGGGACCGCCCCTTTCGCGGGTCTTGTAATCGATGTGCGCATTGATCTTGCGGGTATCGTTGTAGCTGATATCATCCATCACAAAGCTGCTGATCGGCGTACTGTCCTCATACAACGTGGCCCGGTAGATGCCATTGGGATTAGTGGAGCCGGATTGGCTGTCGAAGGCCGAGATGGCAAAGCTTATATGCGTCGCCCCAGCGATGATCAGGCTGTCGTCCAGACGATACCCGCCAGCCGCCGTCTCCCGTACAGGCAGTATCTGCGGCGATTGCTCATAGGTGCTGAGCGATCTGTCATAGATGGCTAACCGAAGAATGACTGGCGGGACATCATCCGCCACCGGCATGCCGAAAAGAAGAGGGTTCAGATTGGTGTCGTCGGAACTGCGGCGTATCTCGAAATGCAGATGGGGTCCCTGAGAGCCGCCCCTGTTGCCGCTGAGAGCAATAAACATACCCTTCTTCACCGGGAAGAGGCCGGCGGGAATATCCAGCGACACCTGCCAGGACTGCAGCCTGTATTGCTCAGCATCGACATAAGCCGCCAGCGCGGGATAGAACTTATTGAGATGCGCATATAAGGTAGTGTAGCCATTCGGGTGCCGGATATAGATGGCCTGGCCAAATCCCAGCGGTTCGATCACTACCCGGGCAACATAGCCGTCGGCAGCAGCCATCACAGGTAAGTTCTCTTTTTGCTGGGTGCGAATGTCCAGCCCCATATGGTAATGATTGGCCCGGAGCTCGCCAAAATTCGCCGCCAGCTTGATAGGTATGTCCAGGGGATTGCGAAAATATTCCTTGGGATAGCTGGCCCGCTCGAGCGCATTTGTCGCCGGGCTGACAATGTTGGCCCCCGTTGGGGAAGTTTGAGCAGCGGACAGGAGGGTCGAAAAAGCACAAAGGCCGATCAGTAGATATTTCATGCAGAACAGTTAACGCCCCGCAAATATCCGGAAAAACGGGCGCCTGCGAAATTTAGCCCGTTATCCGGAACATCTAATGTCTGTCCTATCGGACAACGAACCTGTGGTTCATTCTGGTCCCGAATCAAGAAAATCTTTCCAAAATTTGAACAAAACTACCCGCCCCTTGTGAAACCGCCAGCCCCTTTTTTCCGTATATATACCTGAACGGCCGGGTGTTTGGGTACTAAACAACTCTTCTTCAGTCGACGCCATCAGTATTTAAAAAATACTACTAAAAGGGAAGGATTTTTTTAAAGTTTGGTACAGCTTTTGGCTTACAAAAACTGTCTTATATATAGAACGTTTCAAAGAGATGTCATGAAAGGGGTAAAAAACAAAATGGTAGTATTCGCAGCCATCACCGTGGGAGGTGTCATCGGGCTGTTGAAGGGCGAAGAAGCCAGGCAGAAATGGGTCTTCCGGCTGAAGAGCAAGTATGACAATCGCCGTCTGATGGCGGAGCGAAAGTCGATTGCCCGCAAGGGCGGTGTGCTGCTGGATGACATCGAGCTGGCTGCCTTCCATAACAACTGAAATTCTTTAGTCAGAATATGATTCATGCAATCCGCCTGAACAAGGCGGATATTTTTTTGTCTGTCCTAAAGGACAACGAACCTCCGGTTCGTTTGGGCCTGAACAAGGCGGATATTTTTTTGTCTGTCCTAAAGGACAACGAACCTCCGGTTCGTTTGGGCCTGAACAAGGCGGACATTTTTTTTGCCCAAAAAGTTTTAATACTGATTTAATATCCAGCTGGGTTACCCAAACTCTTGGTTGGCCGGACGCCGGTTCGTTCTAAAAATAATAGGGAAATTACCCCTCACTGCCGTAACTTCGCGCAATTTTATATTTTTTCCATCATGCCCAAAGACT
>Ga0207667_10002158_pt1 | contig 24644 bp, 27 predicted proteins | sample KBSCornC52_FD_184301 | JGI IMG/M metagenome (GOLD analysis project Ga0207667, IMG submission 184301) | Corn rhizosphere microbial communities from Kellogg Biological Station, Michigan, USA - KBS Corn C5-2 (SPAdes) (version 2) | ecosystem: Host-associated > Plants > Roots > Rhizosphere > Soil ...
GTCCCCTTCTTTGATTACAACGGCTCGGGCTACGCTCCGCGGTCCCGTTCCCACAGGCCGCGCCTCAATCGTATTCATCGGGTTTCGGTCCACCAATCCCTTGAGATGCCTGAAACAATAAAAGAGGAACGAACCTCCCTGTCTCTTCCTTAAAGGCTTTACCGATGGTCATTAACTAGCTTTCGCTGTCGTGCGGCCGCTCGGCCGAAGAGATCCTTGGCGCGTGTCGTAAGCTCACTGGACGGTACATCCTATGAGGGTTTCGGAGTCTTTACGCACTCATGCAGTCTGGTACTGCTTCCAGCTACCTTGCTGCAGTTCACGATGAGTATGCTCAAGTGAGGCGAACGGGCCATGCCATTTCGCCGGCTTCGGGTTGCCGGTATCAGCGTTGCCTTTCCCATCCGCGCAATAGCCGCATCGGGCTGTGTGGATGGTGACGACTCGCTGCAGTTGCGCCTGCCGGTTCTCATATCCAACTAAGCTCGTAATTTCCAATCCGAGTCCCCAGCAGCGCTTACCTGCCATCCGCTGCGATTGATTCCTTTTGGAATCCGTGGGTTGCGTTGAAGCCTGAATCGAGCGTTGGGGGGATCTCGACTCGTTCTAATTTGATGCCGCTCGTTCGATCATGTTTTGCAATTGACCATGAGCTTTTTGGAATGTGCAATTTTGAACAGCCCCGGCGAGCTTCTGAATGAGACATTCTCTTTGCCGTAGTGTTTGTCGTCGCGGCAAGGAGGAGAGCATGTCCGAATTTCCCAAATATCGAATCCTAATCGTGGATGATGATCCGAGCGTTCGGACGACCGTCGCCAGGTTGCTGGCCGATGAAGGGTACGAGGTTTCGACAGCGGAAGACGGCTTCGACGCTCTTTTGCAGATGAAGAGCAAGGTTCCTGAGGTGATCGTTTCCGACCTGAATATGCCGCAGATGTCAGGATTTGAATTCCTCTCTGTAGTCCGCCGCCGCTTCCCGCAGGTGCTGGTGATCGCCATGAGTGGCGCCTACAAGGCTGGCGATGCCGTGCCAGGAGGCATAATTGCCGATGCTTTCTATGGCAAAGGCTCCGATAGCCCTGCCACCTTGCTGCGGTTGGTTGCCGATCTGCTTCAAACCTCAGCTTCGCGCGCCATTGCTCATACGAGACAGTCTGCTCCCGTGTGGGTCCCTCGAAACGGCAAAGACTCAAGAGGCATACCTTACATCGTGCTGACGTGCACCGAATGTTTGCGGTCATTTCCTCTGAAGTGGCGTCAGAAGTCACCGCAACTGTGATGCAGACGCCCTGCATTTTCTGCCTCAATGAAGTGCGATACATCATTGATTTTTCTCTTTCAGTGGCTTCCCCCAGAAAACCAATGGCGACACTCGCCTCCATCGGGGAAACCGGTGCGGGCCAGGTGGGGCGGTGAGGGCGAGAATGCACGCAGGAAAGGCATCATGTGCTTGGGCTGGCGTGATTGTCGTCGATCGGCGCTTCACGCGGGCGATTGCGGTGGCGGACCTTTTCCCGCAGTACGAAGCAAGAGAGTCGCGATGCAGCCGCAATGAAGCCGAGTCTCCTGTCCGTGAACCGCGGATACAACAGTCGACAAACTGAAGTAGCGCTGGACTGGCCGGTCATTCGCAGGTGCCGAGAGGCACCAGGGCAAAAGCAGCACTGCTTTTGTCGCGGCAGCTGCAGTAATTCAAAGAAGGGCAAGGAGCCTGAGATAATATCTTTCATACTGTGGTCGCGTGGTATGACCTTCTGATTGCCTGCACGAGCGACTTAAATTAGGAGGGCTGGATTATGAACCCGGCGAGTGCAAGTAAGAAGAAACATGATTTCAACCTAAAAAAGTTCCTTACCACCATCGGCGAGGGCCGAAAAGTTGTGACCTTTCCAAAGAAAGGAACAGTCTACGTGCAGGGCGCAGATTGTGATGCGGTCTTTTATATCCTGAAAGGGAAAGTCAGGCTCACCGTCGTGTCGAGGAATGGCAAGGAAGCTACGATCGGCATATTGAATCCGGGCGATTTCTTTGGAGAAGGAGGGCTCGCAGGACAGCCGCTGCGCATGGGATCTGCAACCGCAATGACGGATTGCGAACTCATGCGAATCGATAAGAAAGTAATGATGCTTGCTCTTCACCGTCGACATGCATTGTCCGACATGTTTGTGGGGTATCTGTTGAAGCGCAACACGCGGTATGAAGCGGACCTCGTTGATCAGCTTTTTAATTCCAGCGAAAAGAGACTGGCCCGGATTCTGCTGCTGCTTGCTCGCTTCGGAAAAGAAGGCGTGCCCGAAACTGTGGTCCCCAAGATCAGCCAGGAGACCCTCGCGGAGATGGTGGGCACAACCCGTTCGCGGGTCAGCTTCTTCATGAACAGATTCAGGAAATTAGGTTTCGTTGATTACAACGGCGGCGGGTTAGAGGTCCACAGCTCGCTTCTCAATGTTGTTCTCCACGACTGGCCTGTCTAAAGTGCGGATTCGCGATTAATGAGGTGGTTACCAGCTCTGCTTTTTCAGGTTCTCTGAACTAAGCAGTCCATCTGGAGTTTCCTCTCTCGTTGGCTCCCCAATGAAAGGGGCACAATTATGGCTTTTGAAGCGATTCTTGATGAAGGGCCTTCGCACAACATCCGCCTGTCGCTGAAGCGCCCCTGACGATCGCTGAAAATCGCAGCATCGCCACCCTTATATAGCCTTCCTGAAATCACGCGCCACAGCCGGAGGAGCACATCCAAATGAAGCGGGGAAATGTTCTCATGGCTTCCCATCAAGCGACACGGGCTTTTGCAATCCTACATCCTCGCCGATGATTGTGTAGTCACCGATAAAGCGGACGTCTGCTGTCGCCTGCATATACTTGGGCAGCCATAAACCGTCGAGGTCCCCATATTGCAGCGTGATGTTGAGTTTCTTGATCAACCACGAAGGCTTCTTCGTCGGAACGCCGTCGATCCTCTCGATCCGAAAAGTTTTTTCATCAACCCAGACCTGGCCGGTTAGTAGATCTTTCTGCCTACGTTTGGGAATCATATGCAGAACGTAGGTGGGCAGGCTGCCGAGATTTTCTTCTTGCACGAAAACAAAGGCGTAGTTTTGCCGACTGATTGCGCTGGTATTTTTGGCGGGAAGCGTTTCCAGGTCCAAAATGTCACGTACGATCTTCTGGCCGCGAGAATTGCCGCTCACCTGCTTAATGACATACTTCTTTGTGTCTGGAGGAACAAAACTGATTTCCGCTCGCGTCTCCGAGGCCGGTTGTTGGTCATTGGCGTGGAACAGCTTATACTGTCGCGTCACCATATAAGCTTGGGAATTTGCCGGATTGTTCCGCTGCGTAGTCTCCATCGCCTGGACAATCGCCTTGGAATCAGGAATTGTAGCTCCGTCCTTGACTTTCGCAGAAGAAGCTTGCTGTCCCGTGATCGGAATGGACCCGAGCAGCAGCAGGAGCAATGCCAACGGCATGCACCTCTTCAGCGCCGAGCTCAGCACAGACGCTGTCTCATTGACCGAAGCTTCGTCACATAGCAGCATTCGGGGGCCGAATCGCAGGCGCATTTGTCTCTTGCCAAACACCCGTAGGCGGCGTAATCGCCTGCGATAATAATCACGCCGCTTTCACATCGGCACGGTTTATCGGAAAATCCACTTCGCGCAAGCGGGATCGACTCGTGCGCCAGACGGGAAAATTGCGACCCTCCAGTATCACGATCTTCGTATCATCAAGCAAGGCCCGCTGCCACACCGAAATGAGCGTTTCTTCTAAGCCCGCGGCCATCGTTTCTCATCCGTTGAATTGCCGAACGAGCCGTCGATCCTTCTCATGATCCGTTCCGCCCGCTGCACGGCGGAGCCAACCAGTGACTCGGTTCGCGGACTCGGCCGACTGTCGTGCAGATCCTCTGTCGTCTTTAGATGACGTGAGACGAGAATACTCGCCATGACTCCCAACACCCGCTTTCGTCCTTCTTCCATGTGAGTTACCTTTACGCCTGAGTTGGCATCGCGAGGCCATCCAAAAGCGGTCTCTTGATTTTTCGTTGTAGCCGCTTCATCCGATGATCGAACCTCGCCTTGATCTCGCTATATGGGCCTGGCCCGATTTCGCCTACTTGAATTGCGCGCCGAAGCTCATCGAGCGCCTGCTTCACGACTTCTCGAGCTTGCTCTGGATCGCGGGCTTTGCGCTCGAAATAAACCGCTAATTGTTCGTATGCCTCATAGCCATGCCGCGAATTTCCGACCGCGTCTTTCCAAAGCTCACATGCAAGTTCGAAGTCACCCTGGCGCTTGGCAAGCCGTGCGAGCGAACGTCGCGCAATTCGATCTGTTTCGATGGGCAAGAAGGAAGCGATCGACTTCTCGTAAAGGCTGCGGGCTCGAATGTCGTCTCCTCGCTTCTCGCAAATGCGGGAGACGCCAAACAGTTCGAGTCCGTCTTGACCTAAGTTTTCAACATCGCTGAGCAACGAAAGAATCCGGCTGGACAGGGCTGCCAGTCCACGGAGGTCCAATTGGTTGTGGTTGAGCACGGGAACCAGCCTTTCAGGCGGGCCTCCGCGCAAGTAATCGAAATAGATTTGTGGGATCAGTCCTGAGAGCAGGTCGGCTCCCCGATCCCAGCCTAGGACGTGACGTTCAAGTTCCGACAGCCGTACCGAGCCAAGTCGCAGTCGCCACAGGTGTCGTGCCGGATGAAGGAAATCGAGATGTGCCCGTGAAGTCGGTACAGAAATCTTGCGGGTCATGCGATAGCGCGTTTCGAGCAGCGGCCAATCGAAGCTCTTGCCGTTGAAGGTGACGACGACCGGGTGTTCCGCGATTCGTTCTCGCAATGCAAACAGCAAAGAGCGCTCCTCGCTGTACTCCCTCATGAACAGCTGTTCAATCTCAAGTCCTCCACCTTCCCACCATGCAGTGCCCACGAGAAATGGATATGTGCCGCTTCCACCCGAAAGGCCGGTAGTTTCTGTGTCGAGAAAAAGCCATTCGTCGGGGTTGGTTATCTGCTCTGGCGCTTCCGGCAATAACAATTTCAGTGCGCGCAGATCAGGCGAAAAGCACGTTGGCTGAGCACACCAACAGCGTACTGAAAGAAATTCACCGTATTGATTGGTCTTAGTTGTCGCACCGAGAACCTGGGCGAGGCGCTCAACATCCGGTCGGACGATGTGGGACGATATTCCATCGGCGCCCAGCAAAGTTGGATACGAGGTGGTTTCCGCTCGCGCTGAACATGGCGGCCGCTGCAAAGCCTTCAGCCTGACGTAGCGCATGCTCATGCTGTTTCTGCCGTCGTTGTCTCAAGGAACTCAGTGTTTCCGCACAATCGGCCGAGAATCTCAAGGGCAACCTCTTTTGTCCTCTCGCCACGATCAGCGGTGGGCCCGACGCAAGATGGGCACCCGTTATCGCACGGGCACGCAGCGATAAGTTCCAGAGTGCGGTTAAGCAAGGTGTCGCAGGCACGATATAGGGGCTCGCTGAATCCGATTCCACCTGGGTAGGCGTCGTAGATGTAGAGGTTGGGCTCGAAGAATTCTTTGGGATCACTTGTGTTCGCCGGTTCTGCGAAATCTTCCCATTTGATCTCGCTCGCGGCGCTCGGAGGACGTTCACCGACGGCCGTGCCAAGGTCACGACGGTCGCACATCATTAGCAATGTCGCCATCGACCCAATTGCGTAAAGCAAGCCGAAGATCCCGTTCTGGCGCTCAGATAGGCTGAAGGGCAAATCTGCAAGCAGACGATGTCCGAGCGTCAGCCAGAATGATGTCGTGTGCATCTCGTTTTCCGGCAGTTCGAGTTTCCCGGAACCAACGTTTTCGTTGGTAAAGAACTTGATTTTGTTGAAACCTACAACTTGCGATCTCACCAGAACGTCGCCATGCGCACGTGCCGCTGGCCCGGCAATGGTCTCCTCTTCAGCCACTTCGAGCACGCGAACTTGTGTGTACCGGATCGCGTCCGTGTAGTAGTCCACGTTAACCGGCTTCACATAAGCTTTCCGTTTGTCGAAATCGAGATGTTGGACATGATATTGCTGGCCCTGGTGGATGTAGATCGCTTTCGGATGCACGGTCGTCAGCGCGGAAGAGAAATCGACTTCGCCAATGACCTCGGGTTTGCCTTTGTCTTCATCAGTTGTATTGATGATGACGAAGTTGTCGGACGTAACTGATCGCAAGCTGATCGTGTCTGCCGGGTAGGCTTCGTCGATCCAATGCCAGTCACCGCCGCTCTGGTGCAGGAATCCTGCTTCTCCGAGTTGTTCACATAGTCCTGGAAGATCTACGTTGCCGAAGGTTTCATCGGGCGAAATGGGCAGTTCGAATGCGGCGCATTTCAAGTGGTTGACTAGAATTTCAAGATTGTCGGGCTGGATGTGGGCATGTTCGGGCGAGCTGCCGAAGAAATAGTCGGGATGCTGCACGATGAACTGATCCAGAGGAGCCGATGAAGCCACGAACACCGCGCAAGAGCTTCCTGTCCGTCGCCCGGCGCGACCGGCCCTCTGCCAGGTCGAAGCGATCGATCCCGGATACCCAGCCATCACGCAAGCATCGAGCGAACCTACATCGATTCCAAGTTCAAGCGCATTCGTGGCGACCACTCCGAGAATGCGGCCGTCGCGCAGACCACGTTCAATCTCACGCCGTTCTCCCGGCAGGTACCCTCCACGGTAGCCACGAATCGGTTCGGGCTGGCCTGGCTTTGGCGAGTTCGCTTGCTGCAGGTAGGTCAGAATGACTTCGGTGTGCAAACGGCTGTTCGCAAACACAATCGTTTGCAACTTGCGGCCGAGGATCTCTTTCGCAACTCGCGTGGCTTCATTGATGTAGCTGCGTCGAATTCCAAGATTTCGGTTCACCATCGGCGGGTTGTAGAACACGAAAAGCTTCTCGCCCGCCGGTGCGCCGTTCTCTTCGACAACTTCGACTTCCTTTTCGATGAGTTGCGAAGCTAGCCCGCCAGGGTTTGCGATGGTTGCGGAACAACAGATGAACTGTGGATCGGAGCCATAAAACTTCGCAATGCGCCTGAGTCGCCTGAGTACGTTGGCGAGATGGCTTCCGAATACGCCTCGATAGGTGTGCAGTTCGTCGAGCACGATGTAGTGCAAGTTCTCGAACAGGCGCATCCATTTTGTATGGTGCGGAAGAATGCCGGTGTGCAGCATGTCGGGATTGGTCAGGACGATGTGGCCACGTTCGCGAATTGCCTTTCGGGCATCACTCGGAGTATCGCCGTCATACGTGAACACTCCGAAACTGTCGTCGAGACGTTTGGCCAAATCCTGCAATTCAGCCAATTGATCCTGGGCCAACGCCTTCGTTGGAAAAAGATACAATGCGCGAGTGTCGGTATTCTCCAGAACTGCATTCAGCACAGGCAGGTTGTAGCAGAAAGTCTTGCCCGATGCCGTCGGCGTTACCACCACGACGTTATTGCCGTTGCGCACTAATTCCGAGGTTGCCGCCTGGTGTGAGTACAACTGCTGGATTCCTTTGGCCCGATATGCCTCAACTAAGGCACTTGTCACCCAACTTGGCACGGGACGAAACTTGGGATCTCTGGCCGGAATCTGCCGCACGGCGGTGAGCACTTCCTCTTGACGATAACGCGCAACTAGCGATCCGAGAATGTTGTGAACGGTTTCAAGACTTGCTGGCGGGCGCGGGGCTAAGGACTGGGAAGCAGACATTGAGGGGCTCCGGGTCGTATTCGCCTTTTATTCGCCTAGCCTAGCACCTCACTTACACTCTGGGCAATAGCTCTCTTTCGAAGGGGACGTCGGCCTCAAGAACGACCTGGCCACAGCCGGGAGGAAACAATTTGAGTCCGTGGATTATATATATAATCCAATCCGATATGCGTTATGAACCGGACCACAAAACGCGAACCCGCGAACGTATCGTGCGGAATGCCGCCCGCAAACTCCGCGCTGAGGGTTTGAGCGGTCCTGGCGTGGCAAGCGTAATGAAAGCATCGGGCCTCACCGTCGGCGGCTTCTATAAGCACTTTCGCAGCAAGGATGAGCTTCTCGCCGAGGCAATTGCGGAAGCTTTCTTGGAATCTGGCGAGAAGATCTATTCCGCCTTAAAGGACCTCCCGCGCGAGGACAGGTGGAAAGAGCTGGTTCGGGTGTATCTCTCACCGGAGCACTGTGATCATGCGGATTCCGGATGTCCTGTGGCGGCTTTAGCGCCAGAAATGGCGCGCGCCAAGCCTGGTGTCAGAAAGCGAATTTCTGGCTTGATCAAAGACCGCGCGGAGCGTTGGGTGGAGTTCATGCCGGGATCGACCGCAGCAGAGCGGGAGCGGAACTTCTTTATCATTCTTAGCGCGATGGCGGGGGCGGTATCCATTGCCCGCGTCCTTAGGGAGCCTGCCGACAAGGAGAGAGTCTTGGCTGGCGTACGAAATCATCTTTTGCACAGCTTTTAATTTTTTTTGACGGAGGTCGGTGATGTACGACGCGGTAATTATTGGCGGCGGCCCCGCTGGGTTGAATGCAGCTCAACTGCTAGGCAGAGCGCGACGGAACGTCCTTTTGTGTGACACAGGCAAACCGCGCAACGCTGCATCTCACGCCATGCATGGCTTTCTTTCGCGAGACGGTTTCGATCCATCTGAATTGCGGCGCATTGGCCGCAGCGAGCTGGAAAAATACGGGATTGACATTCGTGACCATGGCGCCATCCGCATTAGCGGTTCGCTTGATCGCTTTACTGTGATACTCGATAGTGGCGAGAAGATCGAGGCACGTCGGCTGCTGCTCGCCTTCGGTATGAAGGATCAACTCCCTGAAATCGAAGGCTTGCGAGAATTGTGGGGACGCGGCGTGTTTCCATGCCCGTACTGTGATGGATGGGAAGTGAAGGACGAACCGCTAGCAGCTCTCGCTAATGGCGCAAAAGCGCTCACCTTCGCCTTTTTGTTGTTCAAATGGAGTCGCAACCTAATTCTCTGCACAAATGGCTCCTCTGAAATAGATGCCCAGGGTCAAGGAGCCCTCAGATCGTCTGGGATTGAGATCAAAGAAACACCATTGAAGAAAATAGAAGCTGCGGATGGGGCAGTGCATCTGGTCTTCATCGATGGCACCGTCCTAAAAAAGCGGGCTTTGTTCTTTCATTCTCCTGGAATCCCCAGCTCAGATTTGGCTCATCAGCTAGGCTGCAACATGAGCGAGGGGGGCGCTGTAGCAGTGAACGCAATGTGTCAAACTTCCATTCCAGGTGTGTATGCCGCAGGTGATTTGGCGCATCCAGACGGGCTCCCTTTTCCGCCGGCATCCGTCATCGTGGCTGCTGGTCAGGGCGCTATTGCGGGTCGCGCTATCGACCGAGAGCTGCTGGTAGCGGACCTTGAAGCGAGCCAGCGGACTGCCTGAATGTGGTCCGAGCGCGGTCGGGCGAGAGCGAAACTTCTTTATCATTTTTAACGCGATGGCGGATATCCATTGCCCGCGTCCTTACGGAGCCTGCCGACAGACAGGGTCCTGGCTGAGATGCGAGATCATCTTTTGCGCAGCTTCTCATTTTTTTTTGCATCGTGTGGATTATGTTCATAATCTTATCCACGAGAGTTAAGAAAGGATTCTTATGAAACTCACTGGCCGCACGATTCTAATCACCGGAGGCTCAGCCGGCATCGGCCTTGCCTTCGCCCTCAAGTTCCTCGAATTAGGCAATGAAGTCATCGTCACCGGTCGGCGTCAGGCTGTGCTTGATCAGGTGAAGGCGAAGTATCCCAAGCTCCACACCATCCAGAGTGATGTCGCGGATCCGGCGCAGATTGCCGACCTCGCAGCGCGCGTGAAGTCGGATTTCCCCAAACTCGACGTGCTGATGAACAATGCCGGCATCATGCTCTACAAAAACCTTAAGGCGCCGGCGATTGATCTCGCTGGATTAATGACCGAAATGAACGTCAACGTGGGCGGCGTAATTACCACGACTTCTGCGTTCATCGATATCCTCGGGGCCAATAAGGGCACGGTGATCAATACATCTTCGGCGCTCGCGTTCGTGCCGTTGCCGTCGGCGCCGATTTACAGCGCGACCAAGGCCGCAATCCACTCCTACACCCAGTCACTACGGTTCCAATTGGAGGAAGCTGGCGTGGAGGTTATCGAACTCATGCCGCCTGGCGTGAAGACCGACATGACGGTAGAGCTTGCCGAAGGCGGCGTCAGTGTGATCACCACGGACGAGTTGGTGAAGCAGTCGTTTGCGGCCCTTAAGGCGGGTGCCGTCGAGATCCGGCCAGGGCAGTCGAAACAGCTCGCATTCATGCGTCGCCTCGCCCCCAATTTCATCAACAGACAGCTCTGGAAAGCGTCTAAGAAGCTGGTGCCGATCGGAGTGGGATAGCAATTGCAGGTGAGGTTCGGCGAAACTCCGGACAATCGGGAGAAGGAGAACGTTCGTGGCGCAATTATCTGAACACCCAAGCGTGAAACATTTTTACCAGGAAAGGGCAAACAGGGTTGAAGCGCCAACGGATCAGGTCCTTGATGCAGCTTGGCTCCGGCACTTGTGCCTGGACGCGGGCGCAGACGACGTGGGTTTCGTTGAACGCGATCGGCCAGAAATTGCCGATCAGAAAGCCGAGATTGAGAACGTCTTTCCCAGAACCAGAACGCTCATAAGTATTATTTGCCGCATGAACCGGGAGAACATCCGGACGCCAGCTCGCTCCATTTCCAATCTCGAATTCCACCACACGACGGACGAAACCAACGAAGTTGCCCGCCGAATCGTCACGGCACTGGAAGAGGTTGGGATTGGCGCGATCAACGGCGGAGCAGTTGGCTTCCCTATGGAAGCCGATCGTTGGGGATCAAAAATGTGGGTAATCTCCCACAAACCTGTAGCCGTAGCGGCCGGACTTGGACAGATGGGGATTCATCGCAACGTGATTCATCCCAAGTTCGGGAATTTCATCCTGCTGGGAACGATACTGGTGGATGCAGAGGTCTCCGAATACTCGCATCCGATGGTCTATAACCCCTGCCTGGAATGCAAGCTGTGCGTTGCTGCTTGCCCGACAGGTGCGATTAGCCCAGACGGCCAGTTCAATTTCTCCGCCTGCTACACCCACAATTACCGCGAGTTCATGGGAGGATTCAACGACTGGGTGGAGAAGATCGCGGACAGCAAAAGCGCACACGATTATCGTAAGAATGTCTCAGGGGCCGAGACGGTCTCCATGTGGCAGAGCTTGTCGTTCGGCGCCAACTACAAGGCTGCGTATTGCATGGCGGTATGCCCTGCGGGTGAGGACGTAATCGCTCCCTTCCTGACGAACCGCAAGCAGTTTCTGGACGATGTGGTTCGACCCCTGCAAAACAAACCTGAGACGATCTACGTTGTTCCCAGGTCTGACGCGGAAGAGTACGTTGCGCGGCGCTTTCCGCATAAGAAGACTAAGCGTGTGTCGAACGGCCTTGCCGGGCAAGGCACCATTCGCTCCTTCTTGCGAGGCTTGAACTTCGTTTTTCAGAAAGGTCAGTCAAAAGGACTGAACGCTGTCTATCACTTCACGTTCACCGGTCAAGAGGAAGTAAAAGCAACCGTCACGATTCGAGACGAAAAGTTGCAGGTTTCCGAAGGCCATAATGGACAAGCCGATCTGCGACTTACCGCGGATACAGAGACCTGGCTACGTTTTCTACGCAAGGAGGCGAATATCGTATGGGCGCTGCTCCGACGGAAGATTCGCATCTCAGGGTCGCCCAAGTTGCTGTTTGCATTCGGGCGCTGCTTTCCATCGTGAATGGTACACAGAAGTTCCTGGCCCCAAAGCAGCTCGTGACTGGATCGTTTTACGTCATCCCAACTCGAAAAAGGGGTGGACATCGGCAATTTGCGACCAAGCCTATGACTTTTAGGCGGTTAGGGGCAGCTCCATTTGCCGTCCTGGTCCGGCCTTGCGAACATATTTCTTGAGGAATGCTTTACCTGCCCCAGTGGCGCCAAGAATCAGAGTGTGCGCGACATCGCGATTGTGGAGATTTAAGAAATAGGGCGTCGCGTGATCGGTCTCAAGGACCGCAAGATATTCGGTGCCCAGGTGATCGTTCCGTTTCTCTCCGGACAGAATTGTAAAAAGGAACGAGAGATCGGCGTAGTTGGTGTTAAGCAGAAACAGCCGGCGAAGATTGTGCCGGTAGTTGCCCGGCACAATCGCAAAATAGGCGTTGAGCTGGTTGTAGCTTTCCGAGAAGAGATTGCCGTCAGCACTGGTAAACACTCGTACTACTTCGGGCAGGGCTCTATCGAGTGATCTCTTATCGTGTCCATACAAAACGACCGTGAGAGAGAATTCGCCCATGCTTTGGCCATCGCCCAATGCCCGAAGGCAATCTCCGAGGTTCTCGATGTCCGCCTGCTTTGACTCGTCCATGAGCGTGTTACGCGGATCGTAAGTGGCTGGATCGCGTTGCATGGACGTAATGAAGGATGTTTTGGTGATGTTGAAATGCCGCTTGCGCTTGGTGATCTCTTTGCGTGCTACAGCGGTCTCCAGTGGCACCCATTCGGTGACGATGCAGAAGTTGGCTTGAATCTCAAGCAATTGCTTCAGCACGAGAGGCTTGGTTTCACCGATCGCCTCTTTCATCGTTAGCACTCGGACGAAGCGATCCCCGACGCGAAGGTGGTCTCGTTCGGCTTCGATATCGGAATTCACAACTTGGTAATCCAGAAACTGCCCGCAGACTGGTCGCCCTTCGATACGCCAGTAGTCGTAATTCAGAAGGCGGCGGAAGAAATGGAAGCAGTCGTCCCGTTTCAAGGCATCTAGTACGAGAAAATCAGCGAGCTGCCGGATAAAGCTGTTTACGCGCTGTTCGAGCTTCAGGAGGTCCCCTTGTATGTGCTCACGAAGCAGGACCTTCATTTTGTCGTTTGAGAATTGCGCTTTCAGTTCCCGTAATCCGGCCATCGGATCGGTCACTAACTGTTTCAGGGCTGCTGTTACGCCAGTTTTAGACCGTGTCCCTTCAATGACAATTGCGTAGAAAATCTCGACCTCAAACAAACTTTCAAGTTTGCTGTCGAAGAAGCGCTTTCTCTGATTGACGGCGGCTTGGACGATGGGATCGTCATAGCTCTGGAATGGGATCTCTGGCCGGTTTGTCTTAAAGAGGTATTGGTAGACGCGAAATCCAGGGCCGAATATTTTGAGAGCTGCTTCGAGTCGCTTGACCGCATATTCTTGGGCTGCCTGATCGAGGCTTTCGTAATCGACACCATGGACGCGCAGAACAATCCCCAGATCGCCACTTTTGGTGATGAAAACTTCATTATTCCAGAAGCCGTACAGGTTGATATGGGCGTTGAGTGCTCCAGATTCCTTCCACGGTTTCACGACTCGATCCAGGCGCAACATCAGCGCACCTCCACGGCAGCGACTTCCTGTTTGGCGGCGTCATAGCGAGCACGGAATTGTTCGCTTCGCGCAAGAATTCTCAACATTGCAGGATCGGCTTCCGTTATCCAGCGACCAAACGCATATCCGCCAATGAAGACAATCACGCCAGCTAACAAGCTTTCGAACAGATTGAAAACCGCAACGGCCCCGACACACACGAAATAGAAGAGGGTCCGCTCGACCCCGAGATATGTGAGCGGTTTGTGTAGGCTCTTGAAGACTCTGTTCCGGCGTCTATTGTTCGGTTCCTGCATGATGACCCTCGATTTCGAAATGGGTGAATTGCGGAACGGTGCGTTGCGGGATTTATCCCCAAAGCCAGGTCAAGACATTAGCTGCGAGGACGGCGATTCCGGTGCCCGCAGCGACGCCTGCCAGGGCGCGTTTCGCGCCTGGCTCCCCGTGCGCAAACTGATACCCACCAACAACGATTGCGATTAGACTGCCGACCTTTGCGACAGTGCCGGTGAACAGGTTTTGCAGATTTGTAAAGCCGGTGTCCAGAGGTGTCCCTTGCGCATGAGCTGCCAGTGATGCGATCAGCACAACAGCGAGCGGTGCAAGGAGAACATCCGCTAGATAAGCCATTCTCCGCAGTTTCAACGACGGGCCCAGCTTCATAAAACCTCCGCATTCAAAATCTGAGTGACTGTTCTCGGTGAACGTACTAGCGACTTTCGACGGAGTCCAATGCATTCTCTGCACGAGCTCATAACCTCAGTGCATAACTGGAAAGCGCGTGTTTGCGCGGGTTTCCTGTCGAGGAGAGATGTGATCCTGCAGGAAATGCTGAAGATATTCAGATATAACGAAAAGTTATGAGCTGTGACGCAAAATGCATTGGACTGTCGCGAAACTCCGGGATTAACCTCATGCAGCTCTGGCAGCCTCTCGCTGCATAAATGACCGCTTGGAGATCGCGATGACGCATCTTTCGTCCAAACCAGCCCGCAGCGCTGAAGTTCGTGAATTGACCTTTGAACAACTGCTCGATAGTGACGAGGCCGCTGCCCTCCTCAAAATACATCCCAAGACTCTGCAGAAAATGGCCCGCAATGGTGAGATCACTGGTGTCCAGGTCGGGAGGTTGTGGCGTTTCCGTGCATCCGTTATCAACGAGTGGCTTGAGCAGAAGATGGCCAGCTGATCTCTCTCGATTCCCACAGGCGATTCGGGCTATGCTGTGTCTGCGATCCGTGCCGCCTAAAGGAAAGGAGCGAAATGTTCAGGCGAGCACGACACCAAAAAGGAAGTCTTCAGCGCGTAAAGCGTAAATCAGGTCAGAACGTTTGGATCTTCAGATGGTACGAAATCCAGCCGGATGGATCGAAAAGATACCGCAAGGTTGTTGTTGGCTCGGTGGATGAATTCAGGACAGAATCCGATGCCGAGAAAGCGGTAGACGCTCTACGTTTAACAATCAACGAACAGACTCCGCGGCAGCAGCTCAAGGAAATCAGCTTCGAGACGCTTGTTCAGCATTATCGGCAACACGAAATGCCGGACATCTTCTACAAGAAGTCGAAGCTTCCCGAGGACGTTGCCGAGGACACCGACCGAAAGTCGTATGCCACACAGGACACCTACGAGGGGTATCTAAAGAAGTGGATTCTGCCGCGCTGGAAAAGTTATCGGCTGCGGGACGTGAAGTCCGTCCCAGTCGAGCAGTGGCTGAAATCGCTTGCCCTGGCACCCGGCAGCAAGGCGAAGATCAGGAACATCATGAGCGCCTTGTACAGCCATGCGATTCGTTGGGAGTGGGCTACTCACAATCCCATCACCCATGTGCGCCAAAGCGCCAAGCGCAGCAAGACGCCTGTCGTCCTAACGATCGAGCAGATCAAGCGTTTTCTTTCTCATCTCGAAGAGCCTTGCAGGACTGCTGTATTGCTCGATGCTGCAAGCGGTCTGAGGGTAGGGGAGTTGCTTGGTCTCAAATGGGAAGACGTCGACTTCGAGGCTTTAGAAGTAAACGTCACTCGTTCGGTGGTCAAGCAGAAGATCACCCGCTGCAAGACAGAAGCTTCCCGGAAGCCGATTCCTCTGGATGCAGAGTTGGCAGAGGTCCTGTTGAACTGGAAGCTTCGGTGCGCTTATCCGCAACCTACCGATTGGGTTTTTGCCAGTCCACACAGGAAAGGCAAACAACCGTATTGGCCGGGGTCGTTGTTTCGAGTGCATTTGAAACCGGCACTGGAAGCAGCGGAGATTCCGGGCAAAGTTGGCTGGCATACACTGCGACACACGTTCGGCACCTTGATGAAAGCGAATGGCGAGGACATCAAGACGATTCAGGAGTTGTTACGCCATTCGAACTACAAAGTGACCGCCGACACGTACACACAAGCCGTCACTCCGATGAAGCGCGCAGCGCAAACAAAGCTTGTCAAAATGATTCTCGTGCCGAGCAAGAAGGCAGGGGAAAAGCAGGCGTCCGGCGAGTGAGTTTTTCTTATCGAACCCTTTCAAACCCTCGGCGAAAAGGTCCGATTCCAATAAATCATTTATTTTGTTGGCGTCCCCGACGGGATTTGAACCCGTGTTACCGCCGTGAAAGGGCGATGTCCTAGGCCGGGCTAGACGACGGGGACGCTTGAGGAACTGGCTCTCAAATTCTAGCATTCATAGGGCGGATTGAATCAGGGGAGATTTGTCTGCGTCCCAAAATGTACTAGATCGCCATCTCATGTATCAGGATTGAGCGCACAAGCATGGGCAGATGCTGAGAAGGGCAAACAAATCCCAAACTCAAGAATCCGAACGGGAAGCCGAGAGGCTGAGGCTACTGCTCCACTCCTCGTTGCGCGATCCCGATATTGTCGCGCGTGCTGTTCTTGACCATGTACATCATCTCGTCTGCTTGACGAATGATGTCATGAGGAGATTTCGCGTCGTGCGGATACGTAGCGAGTCCCATCGAAGCCCGCACATTGAGATTCAATCCTTCTTCTTTGCAGAAACAGCTAGCGCGCAGGCTATCCCGCAGTCGATGCGCGACAACCAGCGCCTGGTCTTTTCCGGTCTGTGGGAGCAGAACTACAAACTCGTCCCCGCCGTAGCGGAACGCAAAATCGATCAATCGAAGCTGCGCTTTGATCAGATATCCGATCTCTGCCAACAGTTTGCTGCCGATAAGGTGCCCATGGGTATCGTTCACGCTCTTGAAGTGATCGAGATCGATGAACAGAACAGAAAATTCATATCCAAACCGAGCTGAGCGGTAAACCTCTGTCTCCAGGGTCTTATAAAGGTGGCGCGCGTTAAACAGCCCCGTACAGTCATCGGTAATGGTCAGTTCCTGAATCTTCTCCACCGAGCGCGCATTTTCAATCGCGATCGCGGCATAGTCGCACAAGGCTTGCAAGAAGAATTCTTCCTCATGCGTGAAGTGTGCCATGTCGACGTTCACCAGCTGAATCACGCCCAGCACTCGCAACTTCGACTTGAGCGGAACGCAGATAATGGAATGGGTTTCGAGTTGGGTGACTTCGTCGATGCGCTTGGTGAATCGCTTGTCAGCGCGAACATCCGGAACCACGAGTTTCTCGCCGTATTTGGCCACATGTCCGGCGATTCCTTCTCCCACCTTAAGCCGAACATTCTTGAGGGCCTCCGACGCCGCGCCAACGGCGATGGCGAAGTACAGCTCCATCTTCGCCTCTTCCACCATGAGCAAAGACCAGGTGTCCGGACGGAAATATTCCGCCATCTTCTCCATGATTGTCTGCAGGATGGAATCGAGGTCTAGCGACGACGTCAGCGCCTTCGCGACGTCGTGAAAGATGTGCAGCTCCTGCGTTTTACGGGCGGTCTCCGCTCCTGTAGCGTGGGCCATCAAGGGGTCCTTCACTGGCAACCAGTTGAGTGATTATAGGCACCGCTCGGAACCACGAGCAATGAACCTTAGTAACGCCTGAGGCGCGACTCAGGGAAAGGCCGGACCTTCCTGGAATCAATTTCTTAGAGGCAGTGGACTCACCGTTTTTCCAGCCATTTTCGAAGGAAGAAACGGCGATGTGGAAAAAGCATGGGTAGAACGCAACTTGCACGCGGTCTCGAACCCATGTCGTATGGCGATTCTGAATGAGGTCGCACGGCCGTTTCCTCCCGTTCACCCTGGTTCTTTCCCCGTCCACCGCAACTAACCTCAGTTCCGGTGCGAGTACCCCTCGGTTACCCTGAATTTTATTGCCTCGAAAGGCCTTCTTTGATAGCCTTTTTTAGACCGCAACATATTCATTTCATGGCCCTTGTGGTGCGAAACGGTTCCTGTTTATCCTGCCAGGCAAAACCTTCCCAGGGCCTTTGAAGGAGAGCACATTGCCATCGAAGAATCGGTATCTTTTTACGTCGGAGTCCGTAACCGAGGGTCACCCCGACAAAATCGCCGACCAGATTTCCGATGCCGTCCTTGACGCCTGCCTTGCCGAGGATCCCTCAAGCCGCGTTGCCTGCGAGACCCTGACCGCCACCGGCTTGGTGGTGGTGGCTGGTGAAATCACCACCAAGGCGTACGTGGAACTACAGGCCCTGGTGCGAGGCGTGATCGCCTCCATCGGCTACGACAACGCACTCTACGGGTTCGACTCCAACACTTGCGCGGTTATCTCGAGCATCAACAAGCAGTCCGGCGATATCGCGATGGGGGTAGATACCGGCGGCGCCGGCGACCAAGGAATGATGTTTGGGTATGCCTGCAATGAGACGCCCGAACTGATGCCGATGCCGATTTCGCTGGCGCATAAGCTCACGATGCGCCTGTCACAAGTGAGAAAGCAGGGGAAGCTGCCGTATCTGCGGCCCGATGGCAAGTCGCAGGTCACGGTTGAGTACGACGCGAAGGGGAAACCGGCCCGCGTCGATGCGGTGGTTATTTCTACCCAGCACTCTGAGACCATCAGCAGCGAAGAACTTCGCGCGGACATTCTGAGGCATGTGATTCAAGCCACCATCCCGGCGGAACTGCTCGATGCAGACACGAAGTACCACATTAACCCCACCGGACGCTTTGTGATTGGCGGACCGATGGGGGATACGGGCCTTACCGGCCGCAAGATCATCGTTGACACCTACGGGGGCATGGGACGTCACGGTGGAGGCGCGTTTAGTGGAAAGGATCCGACCAAGGTGGATCGCTCGGCGGCGTACATGGCGCGTTACATCGCAAAAAACGTCGTGGCCTCTGGCCTGGCGGACCGTTGCGAAGTGCAGCTTGCCTATGCCATCGGCGTGCCTGAGCCGGTCAGCGTACTCATCGACACCTTCGGTACAGGCAAGGTCGATTCCGAGAAGATCGCAGATCTGGTTCGCGCGAACTTCAAACTGACCCCCAAAGGCATTATCGAATCCCTGAAGCTGCGCCGCCCCATTTACCGCAAGACGGCCGCGTACGGACACTTCGGACGAAACGACGCAGATTTTACTTGGGAAGCGACTGACAAGGCCGCGCAGTTGGCGAGCGAAGCAGGTCTGCGTGAGCCGGCACTGGTGGGAGCAAAGAAGTAAAATTCCACGAGGAACGGAAGACAAAGTTCGGAAACAGCCATCTACTCGGACCAGATTTTAGCAAACGGATCATTAGCAAGTAGCCACTAACAACCAGGAGATATATGTCTACAGTAAGCGCCACGACGTTGCAGTCTGACATCAAGAGCATTGACTCCGCCGACTTAGGCAAGAAGAGAATCGAGTGGGCCAATCAATCGATGAAGGTTCTGCAGATTATTCGCAAAGAGTTCATCAAGAACCAGCCGCTGAAAGGCGTGCGAATCTCCGCCTGCCTGCATGTGACCGCCGAGACCGCGAACCTGGCCATCTGCTTGCGGGACGGCGGCGCCGACGTTGTGCTGTGCGCGTCAAACCCACTCTCTACGCAGGACGACGTCGCTGCGTCGCTGGTGCGCGATCACGGCATCGCCGTTTTCGCCATCAAAGGCGAGGACAACGATACCTACTACAACCACATCCTGGCGGCGCTCGATCACAAGCCGCAGATCACCATGGATGATGGTGCCGACCTTGTCAGCGTTCTGCACACCAAGCGCACCGACGCTCTTGTGGACGTGATCGGAGGCACCGAAGAGACCACGACTGGTGTGATCCGCCTGCGGGCCATGGCGAACGAAGGCGTGTTGCGGTATCCCATCATTGCCGTCAACGACGCCGACACCAAGCACCTTTTCGATAATCGCTACGGTACCGGACAGTCCACCATCGACGGCATCATCCGAGCGACCAATTTCCTGCTTGCGGGATCGAAGTTCGTGGTTGCTGGCTATGGCTGGTGCGGACGCGGGTTGGCCTCGCGCGCGCGCGGCGCTGGTGCCGAAGTCATCGTCACTGAAGTCGATCCGACCAAGGCGCTCGAAGCCACGATGGACGGCTTCCGCGTGATGGCAATGATCGACGCCGCCAAACTTGGCGACGTCTTCTGCACCGTCACTGGCAACAAGAATGTTCTCAGCAAAGACCACTTCGACGTAATGAAGGACGGTGCGATTATTTCCAACTCCGGCCATTTCAACGTGGAAATCGACATTCCGGCGCTCGAGAAGATGTCCTCGTCGAAGCGCACAACACGCAACTTCGTCGATGAGTACTCACTGAAGGATGGCCGCAAGATTAACCTGTTGGGCGAAGGCCGGCTGATCAATCTGGCCGCCGCCGAAGGACATCCGCCGTCAGTCATGGACATGAGCTTCGCCGATCAGGCGCTCTCCGCCGAATTCATGGTGAAGAACTACAAGGACCTGGAAAAGAAGGTTTACAAGGTTCCAGATGACCTCGACAAGCGCGTGGCCCGCCTCAAGCTCGAGTCGATGGGAATTAAGATCGATAAACTCACTCCCGAGCAGGAAGAGTATCTGGCCGGGTGGAGCGAAGGGACCTAGGGCCGGTGGCCAGTTTTCATTGGAAAGGGGTGGCGTAAAAGCCGCCCCTTTTCGATTTTATGCGGACGCGCTACCCGCGATCGTAATCCTTACCGAGACTGCACCGGGAAAAGCCCCGGCATCCGATTCCCGAGAGAGGCGACCCGCTCTTAGGTGCTTAGCTAAAATACCGAAGTGAAAATTTCACTTGCGAGAAATCCAGTGCGGTGTTCGTGGGCGCGGAATGCGCTGGCGATCGAATATCACGATCGCGAGTGGGGTGTTCCGCAACATGATGACCATGTGCTTTTCGAGTTCCTGGTGCTTGAGGGGGCGCAAGCCGGTCTGAGCTGGGATACGATTCTGCGGAAACGCGAGAACTATCGCTCTGCGCTCGATGGATTCGATCCGCAAAAGATCGCGCGTTACTCCAAACGCAAGCTCGATTCGCTCATGCGGAACGATGGCATTGTGCGCAATCGACTGAAGGTTGCTTCCGTCGTGAAGAATGCACGGGCGGTTCTCGAGCTGCAAAAGGAGTTCGGATCGTTTGATCGCTATGTGTGGCAATTTGTAGGAGGCAAGCCGCAAGTAAATGCCCGCCGCGAGCTATTCGAAGTGCCGGCAAGAACCCCAGAGTCCGATGCCATGAGTAAAGCCCTGCGGAAGCGAGGGCTGACTTTCGTAGGATCGACCATTTGCTACGCCTTTATGCAGGCGGTCGGAATGGTGAACGACCATCTCGTTACATGCTTCCGATATCGCGAAACGCAATAGCACGTCATAACTTTTTGTGGTTTCGAACGGCATCGACGACCCGGCGGATGGCACTTGTAACCTCTTGCGGGACTTCCAGATTCATGTTGTGTCCGGAGGGAACGATCACCTGCCGGCTATTCCTCGAGAGCTGGGTAAGCTGGCGCTGGCCCTGTTCTCGCTCCTGCTCATATTGCGCCGCGGGAACGTCCAGGTCGGCGTCCGTGTAACCGCCTTGGTCTCGTGACAGAACGACAACGGGAATGTTGCCCAAGGTCCCTGCTTGCGGCTTAGCCAGCCATTTTGCGAAGTATTCGCCGGACCATTGGGTTTCGCTCTGCTGGGCGTCGTAAACGCCTGGCTGTTGTTGGGCCCAGAGTTGCATCTGCCGTTCAAGTTCTGGCAAGACCCTGAACATCGGATCGAGATTCTTCAGTTCTGGCGGCAAGTCTTCGGCATGAATCGTGGGCTTGTCTGTCGGACGGAGAGCTTCGCGGGGCTTGGGAATTGGCATGCCTTTTGCCTCTTCTCCAAGCCGCAGAGTTTTCTTCGGTCCAATCGGCACCCGCAAACCCTCGTGGGCGGCATCGACAAAAACCATGCCAGCTACCTCATGGGGATACGTAAGAGCGAAGTTACGCGCCACCGGACCTCCGTAGGAGTGTCCCACAAGCAGGAAAGGGCCATGTTCGCGGAGTTTTGGGAGTGCGTCGTGGAGTTCGAGATTGAGTTGCGCGAATGTACGCGGCTTGGGACCGGTGTCGCTCCAACCGTATCCGGCGCGGTCGTATGTGCAGATACGGGTGAAGGACTCGACCTTCTCCTGAACCAGAATCCAATCAAAAGAGTAGTCGCCAAGGCCGTTCTCAACGATGACGGTCGGGCTGCCCTTGCCCGTGCAATTGACGTGGAGCTTGTGTCCGCCGAGGTCGACGAGTTGGCCCAATGAAGCCGGGGTGCCAGCGAATGCGAACGACGGCACAAGAACAAAGGCAACGATTATGCTGCGGGAACTGTGAATTCGGCCCATCGGGATCCTCCGGGAGCAATGGATGGACTACGTGCGGTGAAGGGGAAGAGTTCATGAAAGGGTAAGAAAGGAAGGAGCCTGGGGATGAATTCAGCAGATGTGGGGATGCGCCGAGGTGCACCTGCGCAGCGGAAGTGCCCCAAAAAGGCCAGCGATAGCTTGCGCGATCGATTGGCTCCCTCAGGCCAGTTCTGACAGAAGGTGTCGGGAAGTTCCGTCGAACGCGACGACGGGCGAGAATGCCAGACATGCCTGCTCAGGGAGGGAAATTATCCCTTGCCCACTTGAATTGAGCCGTCGCCGGTATGGACAGTGATCAATTTCCCGCCGCCATTGAGCTTGCCGCGAACTTCACTCGTTTTGATTCTTCCTTCGGTAGTCATCGGTAGGTTCACGTCAATGTGTCCATCGCCGGTGTGCAGGTACAAATCCGCAGAGAGATTCTCTGGAAGTTCAAGGCTGACGCTGCCATCGCCGGTGTGTAGCATCCATTCTTCGGCGAGGGTCGATCCCCCGGCAGCACGAGCTTCAATGTGGCCATCACCGCTCTTCAGGTTGAGCGCATCGAAGCGACCGTCGACGTTGATATGGCCATCGCCCGTGCCCGCGCGAAGATTGCCGTCAACTCGGTGGATCTTTCGCCTCCATCGCCGCTACTCAGGTCCATGTCCCCCTTGAAATCAGCCAGCTCGATTCGGCCATCGCCGGTGTGGAGCTTAACGCGACCCTGGCGGGGCATATGGATGTTGATATCCACTCGATGGCTCGTAAAGTTGAAGTTCACCCCGTTGTGAGGGAAGTGCAAATTGATTTCGACGGTGTCTCCAGACTGTCGCTCCTCGACGTTAAGCCCGCCGGGACCGAACTTGTAGTGCGAGCTGACGATAGTAGCCTCGATGTTTTTCTGGTCCCAGGTGTCGACATGGATATTGGCGTCGGAGGTCTCGACGCGCAAGTCAGGGGTGCCCGAGAGGTTGTAAGTCTTTGACCATTGCTCGGCGCGAGCAGCAACCGAGTGGGCCAGGACGACTGCCAGAATAAACATTCCAATCTTCTTCATTCGCTCCTCCTGCAGGGCAGACGGGTGCCGATTGATAGACGTAGGTACGCCGGAAAGGTGAGAAAGGTTCCCAGAAAATTCACAAGCGGGCGCCTGTCAAGGCGAAACCCGTCGGGCTCGGGAACCTTGTGGGCGATGCCCCAAGCCGAGCGCTGCTGCGGGACGCGAGGCCGATCTCTGCGTGCTCGCGGACGGCATCGAAAGTCAGCCTCTCGTGAGCTTGTAAGAGTAGAGATCCCTTCTTTTGTCGGCAAAACGAAGACGAGTCTTTACCATTTTTTACGCTCAGGCCGTTGAGCAAAGCGCGTCTTACCAAGAGAGCCACGAAACAGGGGATCGGGGCCATTCCAAAACAGGAAGGTATTGGTATGGAGAAGAATGAGCCTCAACCATGGGAAGAGTTGTATGCAGCAGCGGTTTTCGAGGCCGATCCTAGCAAGATTGCAGACCGAGTCAACACCGCCCAACAGGAGCTCCGCAGGCGATGGCAGTCATTGCACCAGACGCCTCTTCGCAACGATCGCGAACGACAGCGGGTCGAGGATGCTATCCGAACGCTAAACTTGATCAGTCAGACGACGCTAGAGCCACCGGCATGATCAATAGCAATCACCGAAGTTCCATCCAGGCGCCAAACGGCGCGGTCAGTGCGGCCTGGTGCGGGAATCGTCGTTCTTCTAAGGACGGGTTCCGATGGCGGGAGAAGGCTAGTCGGAAGTCTGGATCTGCATGGTCTCGTCAATCGAGATTTCCGACGGGCCGCCGCCTTCCCCGGATCGCGTGGCGATGACGCGAAATCCCGAGGAACTGGCTTCAACGCTGTAAGAATAAGGAGGCCGCGAGCCGCGGATCGTAAGATAATGAGCGTTGACCAATTCATCGAGGGAGGAGGCGTACTTCCCCTCGGAGGCTACGTAACTGCGTTCCGCATTGGCAATGGATAGCAAGTCGCCTTTAACCCCCGTGATCTCGGGCGCCGACTTGAGCGTGCCTCCGGGAACCGATCCGGCAATCGTCTGCGACTGCTTCGCGTAAACATAGATGCCGATGGCGATCGCGATTAGGGTGACGAACAAGCCGAACGTCCGTGCCATAAGATCCTCGAGGGTAATTCCATCTCGTTCAGCCATTCCGGGCAAGTGACCGGGGTTCAGGGACGGCTGGACGGGGACGTGGAATTACCGACTTGGCCTGGTCGCCGTGAAGGTTTACTCGGGGACAGATTTCTCGTGCCAAGGGCAGGGCCTTAGGGTTCGAGCGAGCAGGCCTGTGCGATCGGAGATGATTCCATCCACTCCCCACTCGGCCAGACGAAGCATTTGAGACCTGCGGTTTACCGTCCAGACATATAAATGCGTTCCGGCCTCGTGCACTTCCTGTAACAATTTGCGGGTCGCGAGTCTCTGATGCGCCACGACGCACTGGATCGGCAGTCCCCGCCAGGGTCGAAGCTGAGGCGCACTCTCACAATGAGTGCTAGC
>Ga0207667_10002159_pt1 | contig 24642 bp, 15 predicted proteins | sample KBSCornC52_FD_184301 | JGI IMG/M metagenome (GOLD analysis project Ga0207667, IMG submission 184301) | Corn rhizosphere microbial communities from Kellogg Biological Station, Michigan, USA - KBS Corn C5-2 (SPAdes) (version 2) | ecosystem: Host-associated > Plants > Roots > Rhizosphere > Soil ...
GTCAGTTCGTACAGGATAGCCTCCTTGTTGGCATAGTATTCATAGATGATAGGAGCGGTATATTCGATCTTATCGGCGATCTTGCGCATGCTTAGCGCCTGCCACCCCTCGTCTTTCACGATGTCATAGGCTGCATCCAGGATATTCACCCTGGTCTGCTCCTTTAATCGATGGATCCTTTCCTTACTTCCCATGCGTTTTTACCTCCCATGGCTTCCCATGCATTTGCCCACAATGATCGCCCGGTCAGGCGGCTGGTTTATCCCCGGTAAACGATTTAACACTGTAAAATTAGGAAATGTTTTGAAGCGGCAAAAAAAATTTTTGGCCGCTTTGCCGGCAGCTGCCTTGCGCCTGCTCCTGAAATCGAACCATTCATTCGCTCCTTAAGCTGTCAACGGGATTGACCATTGCAGCGCGCACCGCCTGAAAACTAATGGTGAATAGCGCTATTCCCAACGCAATGATCCCTCCGGCGGCGAAGATCCACCACGCCGAAAAAATATTGATCCTTGAGGCAAAGCCATCCAGCCAACGCTTCATCAGCCAGAAAGAAAGCGGTGTCGCAACCAGGAAGGCGATCCCGACCAGCAACAAAAAATCCCTTGATAACAGCCTGACGATCCCGGCCACGCTCGCGCCCAGCACCTTTCGGACGCCGATCTCCTTAGTCCGCTGCAGCGTGCTATAGGAAGCCAGCCCCAGCAGCCCCAGACAGGAAATGAAAATGGCCAGGACCGCGAAATAGAGAAAAAGCTTGCCGAACCGGTCTTCCGAACGGTACTGCCGGTCGAACATGTCATCTACGAAGAAATAGCTGAAAGGCCGGTTCGGAATGACCGCATGCCAGGTCTTCTCGATCGCCGCGATCGTCTTCTTCAGATCGGAGGTGCTCACTTTCACCGAAAGCATATTACAACCGCCGGGCTCGATCCGCAGGCTCAGCGGCCTGATCTCCTGCTGCAAACCCTCATAGTGAAAGTCTTTGACCACCCCGATGATCTTGCCTTTGCGTCCCCATTGATCGAAATCTCGTCCGATCGCGTCCTGCGGACTGTGATAACCCAGCATCCGCACCGCCCGCTCATTGAGCATCATCGACTGCGTGGTGTCGGCTCCGTAAGCTCGTGAAAAAGCCCGGCCCGCCACGACCGTTATCTGGTATTGAGGGATAAAATCGAAATCGACGAAGAAAAGATCGGGAGAGCAGACCTGCATCGCGCCTTTTTGGTTCTGGATGATCGAATACGCGTTCATTGCTCCCGTCCCGGGCGTGCTGGAAGACATCGCCGCCGAAAGGACACCGGGCAATGTTTTGATCTCCTGCTTCAGCGCATCCCGATGGTCGTCCCCATGGGTGTCCATTACCAGTTGCTGTTCCTTGCTGAACCCGAGTTCCTGTTGCCGCATATAGGTCAATTGATCGGCTACCAGGAGAGTGGCGACGATCAGTCCTATCGAAATGGTGAACTGCGAGATCACCAGCCCCTTCCTTAATAACAGCCCGCGTACGCCGGTGGCAAAACGGCCTTTCAGTACGACGATCGGTTGGAAGGCGGACAATATCAGCGCCGGGTAGATGCCTGCCAGCAACCCGATGCCCAAACCGATCAGCAGCAGCGTCAGGATATAACCGGGGTGATAAAAGATCCCAGTACTGATGGTTTTTCCCGCCAGGAAATTGAAGCTGGATAACAGCGCCGCACATACGCCGGCGGACAACACAAAAGCGATCAGGCACAGGATCACCGATTCCCCGAGGAACTGCCCGGTCAGCTGCCGTCTTTCAGCTCCGACCACCTTCCGGATACCCACCTCCCGGGCTCTCTCCGTCGATCGCGCCGTCGTCAGGTTGATGAAATTGATCGCCGCGATCAGCAGGATGAAGATGCCGACGATGCTGAATACATAGATATTCGTCAGGCTGCCCCTGGCGTTCCCGGGCGTCGATTTCAGGTAGACATCCTTCAGCGGCTCGAGGATATAGGTATAGGTCTGGTTGTTGTCCTTCATGAACTTGCCGATATGGTTCACGAGGAACGCGGGGAATTTGCTTTGTAGCGCATGGGCATTGGTGTGGGGTTTCAGCAGGAAATAAGCCATGACGCCGAAGCCGCCCCAGTTCTGGTCCCTGGTGGAATCGCCAGGACCGTTGTACATCGACATCAGCATGTCCGTTTTCAGTTCGGTATTCTCCGGCATATCCTTCATGATGCCCGTGACGGTCGCCAGCTGGCTGTTCCCAAAAACCGTCAGCTGCTGTCCCATCGGATCGGCGGAGCCGAAATATTTTTTTGCCGCGGTCTCGGATAGCACTACGGTCAGCGGCCCGCGCAATGCGGTTACGGGATTGCCTTTCAGCAAGGGAAAATCGAATACTTCGAAGAAGGTCGAGTCCGCAAAGGCCATATTTTCCTCCTGTATCTTGATGTCGCCGCGACGGACAAGGATATTGCCCGGGCTGAACCGCACCTGCTTTTCGATCTCGGGGAAATCCCGTTTGGCCGCTACCGGCATCGCCGGCGCCGCAACGCCGAGGTGCAGGACCTCCGTCGGATTGTTGATATCCGTTACGATATTGTAGATCCGGTCGGCCTTCGAATGGAAATGGTCATAACTCAGCTCGAACTTCACATACAGGAAGATGAGGAAACAGGCCGACATCCCGATCGTCAGCCCCATGATGTTCAGGAACGAAAAGCCCTTGTGCCGCCAAAGATTGCGAAAGGCGACCCGCAAATAATTTCGTATCATAAGGAATGTTTATTCGGTTCGCAAACTATCGACGGGATTGGCCATCGCCGCCCGCACCGCCTGGAAACTGACCGTCAGCACCGCCACCAGCAAAGCGACGATCCCCGCCGCCGCGAATATCCACCAATAGATGGGGATCCGGTAGGCAAACCCCTCCAACCACCGGTGCAGGAAATACCACGCCGCCGGACCCGCCAGCACAAACGAAAGCCCCACCAGGATCAAAAAATCTTTTGACAACAGCACCACGATACGGGTCACAGATGCGCCGACGATCTTCCGAACGCCGATCTCCTTCGTCCGCTGCACCGTGCTATAGGAGGCCAGGCCCATCAGACCGAGACAGCTGATCAGGATCGCCAGGAAAGCGAAATACAGGAAGAGCCGTCCAAACCGGTCTTCAGCCCGGTATTGATTGTCGAAATGCTGGTCAAGAAAGAAATAGACGAACGGCCTGTCGGGCAGAATTCTTTTCCACATCTTTTCGATCGAGGCGATGGTCGTCGGTATGTTATGCCCGTCGATATTGGCAACGATCAGGTCGCAGCCGCCCGGCTCGATCCGCATGCTCAGCGGCTTGATGACGTCCTGGAGACCGTGGAAATGAAAATCTTTCACCACGCCGATGATGTTGCCTTTGCGCCCCCATTGATCGAAACGCCTCCCCACCGCCTGGTCCGGGGACGCATAACCGAACTCTTTGACGGCAGCTTCGTTCAGGATCATGGAATTCGTCGTATCGGTCATGAAGTCCCGCGAGAACGCCCTGCCCGCCACCATTTTCATCTGCAGAACGGGGATATAATCGAAGTCCACGAAATAGAGATCGAGATTGGCGACCTGCATATCCCCCTTCCGGTTCTGGATCTGCGAATAGGCGCCCGGATTACCTGTCCCCGGGACGCTGCTCGACATCGCGGCGGACAGCACGCCCGGCAGCCGCAGCAATTCCTGTTTCATCGTCAGCTTGGCCGAATCGCCCCGGGTATCCAGGATCAATTTCTGCGTCTGGTTAAAACCCAGGTCCTGGTTACGCATGTAGCTCAGCTGCTGCCATACCACCAGCGTACCGATGATCAGCGCCGTGGCTATGGTAAACTGTACGATGACCAACGCCTTCCGGAGAAAGATCCCTCTCGTGCCGGTTGCAAATCTTCCCTTCAGTACCGACACGGGCTGGAAGGAGGAGAGCACCAGCGCCGGATAGATGCCGGCGGCAATGCCGATCAGGATCGCAATGCCCAGCAGTATCGACAGGTCCCGCGGCTGCGAAAAGATACCGGGACTGACGATCTTTCCCGCCAGTTGGTTGAAGGGATGGATCAGCAGCGCGGCCAGACCCGTCGCCAGCAGGAAGGCGATCAGGCAAAGGATGACGCTTTCGCCGATGAACTGACGCGCCAGTTGCGGTCTTAACGCGCCGATCACTTTCCGGATGCCTACTTCCTTGGCCCGCTCGGCCGACCGGGCCGTAGTGAGATTGATGAAATTGATACAGGCGATCAGCAGGATAAATGCACCGATGATCGAGAAGATAATGACATTGGTGATATGGCCCGCTTTCGAATCGTCGCGGTCGCTGCGCAGATAGATATCCCTCAGCCGCTCGAGCCTCAACGTAGGGATCATATGCGACTCGTGCATTTCCTTTCCGTCCATTTTCTCGAGAAAGGCCGGGAATTTTTTCGTGAGAAGCGCAGGGTCGGCTCCCGGCTTGAGCAGCACATAGGCCTGCGGGCCATAGTTGCCCCACTGATCGTCCAGCGACCGGCCGCCCCCATTACTCCGGGTGACGGTACTGATGGAAACGATCATGCTGGCCCTGATCTGCGAATTGTCGGGGATGTCCTTCAGCACACCCGTGACCCTGGCATTCATATTTCCCCGCGTCAGCAGCAGCGACTGGCCGATCGGGTTGGCATCCCCGAAGAACTTTTTAGCGGTCTTCTCGGTCAGCACGACGCTGTTCGGCTCTTTGAGCGCGGTTTGCCGGTTCCCTTTCAGCAGGGGGAAATCGAACACCTGCAAAAAATTGGAATCCACCATTGCGACGTCGTCCTGTTGAAAATGCTCGTCACCCCGCGTCACCAGCCAGTTGTCTCCCTGTGTGACCCTTACGGCGGCTTCGATCTCGGGCAACTGCCCAACGAGATGAGGCGCGACGGCCCAGGAGGGCTGATTGAGTGGGAGGGTCTCCGTCGGCGTCTGGAGGTCGCAGATGATGCGGTAAATACGATCGGCCTTGGTGTGCATCGAATCATAGCTCAGCTCGAAACGGACGTAGAGAAAGATCAGGAAAAAGGCTACCATGCCGACGGTGAGCCCGATGATATTGAGCAGTGAAAAACCCCAATGCTTCGCGAGATTGCGGAAAGCAGTGCGGAGATAGTTTCGGAACATAGACGGGGAATTAGACTCTTAAAGTACCAATTTCCACACGCATGTTGCATCGCTAGCGCAGCCGGTCCGCGCTTTTAACTAATTTTTCATCTTTCCGGATCCCCCGGGCAGCCAGGACAAGGAAAACGGGGACCAAAAGTACAAAAGCTGCCGAAAGGCTCATCCCCCCCTCCTGGAAATCGCCCATGGCGCGCCAGTAAAGAAAGATATTGAGTAAGGAAAGGACGATCAGGCCGATCGTGATCCAGAACTGGCGGGTCCTGTTCTTGTAGTTGAAGATATTCCATACCGCCCCGACGATCAGCACGAGGGTGACGATGGTGATCAGCAGACTGCCGCTGGCGCCGTTGACGTAATGCGGCCAGGCCGTCAGGTATCGAAGTTCATGCCCGTACTGGCCCACCACGACATTTCCATGATAAAAGGAATAATTGAAGGTCAGCGCCGCGCAGATGGCGGCCAGTAAGGTCCAGACGGTTTGTTTTCTTTGCAGCATGACCAGCTAGTTTTAGACCAGTTCGGGCAATTCCGCATAGAGCGGGAACTGCCTCATAAAGGCATTCACCTCACCGCGCAACGCATGGAGCGCATCTTCATTCTCCGCATTCGTCAGCGCCCTGTCGATCATCTCCACCACGGTGATCATATCCGTTTCCCTCATGCCACGGGTAGTGACGGCCGGAACGCCGACCCGGATACCCGACGTTATGAAGGCGCTTTTATCGTCATAGGGGACCATATTCTTATTGACCGTGATCTCGGCCCTGCCCAGCACGTTCTCGGCCTTCTTACCGCTGATATTCTTGTTGCGCAGATCGATCAGCAGGAGATGGTTGTCCGTTCCGCCGCTGACGATATGGTAACCTTTGCCGAGGAATGCCTTTGCCATCGCCTGTGCGTTGGAAACGATCTGCCTGGCGTAGGCGGTGAAGTCATTCGACAGGATCTCGCCGAATGCGACGGCCTTGGCCGCGATCACATGCTCCAGCGGACCACCCTGTGTGCCGGGGAAAACGGCCATATCGATGAGGTTGCTCATCGGCCGGACATTCCCTTTCACGTCTTTCAGACCCAAAGGATTGTCGAAATCCTTTTTCATCAGGATGAGACCTCCCCGGGGACCGCGCAGCGTCTTATGCGTGGTAGAGGTCACGAAATGACAGTGTTCGAAAGGGCTTTTGAGCAAACCCTTGGCGATGAGCCCCGCCGGATGCGCCATATCGCACATAACGAATGCGCCGACGGAGTCGGCTATTGCCCGGATGCGCGCATAGTCCCAGTCGCGGCTGTAGGCACTGGCGCCGCAGATGATGAGCTTCGGTTTTTCCTTTTTAGCCACTGTTTCCATCATCCCGTAATCTACCAGGCCATCCTCGCGCCCCACGCCATAAGATACCGGACGATACAGCTTCCCCGAAAAATTGACGGGCGAACCATGCGTTAAATGACCTCCCATGCTGAGATCGAGACCGAGGATCGTATCCCCGGGTTGAAGGATGGACAGCATCAACGCGGCATTGGCCTGCGCGCCGCTATGCGGCTGTACATTGGCGTAGTCGCAATCGAAGATCTGTTTCAGCCTGTCGATGGCGAGCTGTTCTACCTGGTCGACGATCTCGCAACCGCCGTAATATCTTCTGCCGGGATAACCTTCTGCATATTTATTGGTCAGCACCGTTCCCATGGCCTGCATCACTGCGAGGGACGTAAAATTTTCGGAAGCGATCAGCTCGATGCCATGACGTTGTCGTTCCAGTTCTTTTTCAATGAGGTCAAAAACGATCGTGTCTCTTTGCATGCCGTAAAGGTAGGCCAAAAAGAATAATTTTCCCTAAGCGGGCGGAGTCCGCCGAATTTCTTTATTTTACACGCGCAACCGGACGGTGTCCGGAGGATCAGAAGACAACCAACATGAAAGCGATCATTCCTGTAGCAGGCGCTGGTACAAAATTACGTCCGCACACGTATACACAACCCAAGGCTTTGATCCCACTGGCGGGTAAGACCATCCTCTCGATCATCGTCGATCAATTGACCGAAGCGGGCATCACCGAATTCATTTTTATCGTTGGCTACCTGGGTGAGAAGATACAGGACTTCGTAAAACAAAAATATCCGCAGCTGACCGCGCATTTCGTGTATCAGAACGAACGCCAGGGCATCGGTCATGCAGTCCTGCTGACACGGCATATCGTGGGAGATGACGAGCTGTTTATCGTGCTCGGCGACACCATCTGCGAATACGATGTAAAGGATGTCCTCAACCAGCCGACTTCGATGCTTGGCGTCAAACGCGTCGACGATCCCCGCAATTTCGGGGTGGCCGAGATGGGAGACGACGGTTTCATCGAAAGGGTGATAGAGAAGCCCCAGATCCCGAAATCCAATATGGCCCTGGTCGGCATCTACCGGATCAGGGAGAGCAGCGTCCTTTTCAATTGCCTGGAAACCAATATCCAGAATCATGTCACCAGCTATGGCGAATACAGCCTCACCGACGCCATCGAATGCATGATCCGAAATGAGGGGAAATTCCGCGCCTTCAAGGTTCAAAACTGGTTCGACTGCGGCAAAAAGGAGACCCTGCTGGAATCCAATGCCAAGCTGCTAAAGAAATTCGGCGGCAACATCGCCCCGGAGCACCAATTCGAGAATACCATCATCATCCAGCCCGTGAGTATCGCTCCCGGCTGCGATATCCGCAATTCCATCGTCGGCCCCAACGTGGCCATCGGTGAAAAAACACGCGTCAACTATTCCATCCTCAAGGACTCCATTATCGGATCATTTGCCGACCTCTACGACATTGTGCTGACCCATTCCCTCATTGGCAGCGACACCGAGGTCAAAGGCGAATCCCGCAGCCTCAACATCGGCGACAACACCGAGATCGATCTGGGTGAGTCGTGACCCGCACCCGCGCCTCTTCGGCGAGCCACCTACCCACTTACCCCGGCCGGGCCGGCAATTCCCGCGTCCCCGTCATCCCGCGGATGGTCCGATTTGCCCAATTCCGAAATTCTAATTAAATTAGTGCTGCGACGTGAAAAACGCCATTGCCCTTTGACACCAGCCAACATTTAAAACTGTTTTATGGGCACGCCAAAAAAACTACTCTTTATCCTGCTTCTCCCCCTCGCACTCTACGCGAAGGCCGGGGGTACCGGCAAATTGGAAGGTGTCTTGAACGGATATGTAACGGACGCCATCACCAGGAAGCCGCTTCCCGGCGTAATCGTTTCTGCTTTCATTCCCGGCACGAATAATCTTAAAGAAGTCCTCACCGACGCGGATGGATATTTTCGTTTTGCCGAGCTGCCGGCCTCCCAGGTGACCGTCGAGTTCAATAAGAAAGGGTATCAATGCACGCGGCGCCCCAACATCGCGATCAGGGAAAAAGCATCGGTTAGATTGAATATCGAGTTCCTTCCCGACGACCCGGACCAGGGCCCGGGTTCGGCCGAATACCCGGTGCTACGCCTGCTGGAGGCTAATTGAACGATCCACCTTCACATAAAATAGAAAACGGGGCTGAGAACAGTCCCGTTTTTTTCTACTACACATGAGGCTTAAAATCTATCTTGATGTTACGCCTGCCTGAGTTATTGCGTGCCTGCTGCAAGCAGCCGCGGATGCCCAAAGGGCCTTTTCCGGCGCCTCGCGCCCACTGACCGGGCCTTACCCGGCCTCTTACGACATCTTTCGTATAAAAGTACGCCAGCAGCTCCGTAATGTTGCACCGAAGCCCCTCCTTTTTTTGCCATTCATCCAAACGGTCGATGACTACGACGCCGCTGCCCACCTCGCTCTCCCACGCCACCGCCCGCCCTCTATGACGGCCTCGACCGGGCAAAAGTTACTTATGGAAGGCCCATTTCCACATGATCTTCCAGCTGGCTTTCTTGCCATACATTAGTATACCCGTCCGGTAGATTTTTCCCGCCAGCCATACCGTAAAGACAAAACCGAGCACCAGGAACAGCATGGAAAGCCCCAGTTGCCAGGCCGGTACCCCGAAGGGGATCCGGGCCATCATGACGATAGGGCTGCTGAAGGGGATCATGCTCGCCCATACCGCGAGCGCCCCACTGGTATCCTGTACGGCCACCGACATGATGATAAAGGAGAACACGACGGGCATGGTGATCGGCAACATCAGGGATTGCGCCTCCTGCGGGTCCTCGTTGACGGCGCTCCCTACCGCGGCGAAAAGGGCGGAATAGAAGAGATAGCCGCCGATAAAATAGAAAAGGAAACAACCCAGGATCAGCCACCAGTTCGCCGTATCCACGGTGCTCTTGATGGCATAGATCTTCTCCGCGGCATCCCCGACCTTGGCGGTCGAGCCGTTACCCATGGCATTGGCCTGTTGTATCTGCTGCACCTGTTGCCAGGTGTCATGCGGGATGAAACCCTGCGCCACGATCGCCAACCCGCCGATGAGCACGATCCAGAGGAGAAACTGTGTCAGACCGACGGCGCCGATACCGGTGATCTTACCCATCATCAGCTGAAAAGGTTTTACCGAGCTGACGACCACTTCGGCGATGCGGTTTGTCTTTTCCTCCATCACTCCACGCATGACCATCGCTCCATAGATAAAGGTGAGCAGATAGATCAGGAAACCGCTGACATACCCGATCGCATATGAAAAACCCTGGTTCGATGCTCTTGCCTGCCTGCCGAGATCCTCAAAGCTGCTGAAGTCCATATCGCTCGAAGCGCTGCGGATAGAGTCCAGCCTGCTGCGATTGACGCCCGTCTTTTCCAGGATCATCCGGTCGGTGATGGCTGTCCGTAGTTTTTCCTTGAGATCTTCTTCCGCGGCAAACCCCAGCTGTTTCTTATATTTCAGGCGGTACGCCGGCCGCTGGTCTTCCCTGATGGCGGGAATGATCAATACCGCGTTACATCCTTTTTGTTCATAATTGGCAGTATCCAGCCCCGGGGAGAAATCGAAGGTGATGGTCGAGTCACTCTTCAGGTACTTCGAAAAGTAGCCGTTCGCATCGACTACCGCCACACGATGCCGGCTCTTGCCCTGCAGGGCCAAAAGAATGGAGCCCGCGATGAACAGCACGATGACGACGGGCAGCATAAAAGTGGAAAGCAGAAAGGTCCTTCTCCGGACGCGGGTCAGGTATTCTCTCCGCATGATCAGCCAGGTCTTGCTCATAATGGAGTGTTGTTAGTTTTTTTGAAATCGCCGGGCGAGAGGAGTACCCTCTACGAGACGGATAAAAATATCGTTTAAGGAAGGCAGTAGTTCCGTAAAGGAGTTGATCTCCGCACCTTGATCGATGAAATAGCGGAGCACGTCATTCGGCCTGTGTCCATCGGATATTTTCACCACGACCTGCCCGTCCGACCGGCCTACCACCTCGAATACGCCCGAACCGTCCGGCGGATCCGATATGCCGCTGAACCCGATGCGGAAAAGGTTTTCCTTGAATTGCTGTTTGACGCCGCCGACCGTGCCGTCGAGGATCTTGCGACCTTTGTTCATGAGTATGATATGATCGCAGATCTCTTCCACCTGCTCCATGCGGTGGGTGCTGAAGACGATGGAGGCGCCATTGCGAGCGAGCCGGTAGATCTCGTCCTTGATCAGGTTGGAATTGACGGGGTCCAGACCGCTGAAAGGTTCATCGAGGATGATCAGCTTCGGCTCGTGCAGTACCGTGGTCACGAACTGGAGTTTCTGGCTCATGCCCTTGGACAGATCTTCCACCTTTTTGTTCCACCATGTCTGCATTTCGAATTTGATGAACCATTCCTTTACCTTCTGCATGGCCTGCTGGCTGCTGAGCCCTTTCAGCTGGGCGAGATAGAGCGCCTGCTCGCCGATCTTCATCCGCTTATAGAGTCCCCGCTCTTCCGGCATATAGCCGATACGGACGCTGTCGCGTTCCGCCCGGAACGGCTGCCCTTCGAAAACGATATTGCCTTCATCGGGGTAGAAGATGCCGGTGATCATCCGGATCAGGGTCGTCTTGCCGGCCCCGTTCGGTCCCAGCAAGCCGAAGATGGAGCCGCGTTCCAGCCGAAAGCTGACCCCGTCGACAGCCTTTTGTGTGGCGAAGCTTTTTTGGATCTCGTTCACCTCCAGAATATTCATGTGTAAATAATTTTACATTTTGTCGTCAAAGATGCCGGATTATTACAGGATGTAGCCGCCGCTCATACATTTTCCCTGCCGACCGCCGTCACGCGGCCCGCCGCGCCAGCCTCATCATCGCTTCTTTTCTTTGAGCGTCTCGGTCAAACGGCCCGCTACCCGCTCTCCATCCATAGCCGCACTCACAATGCCGCCTGCGTAGCCCGCTCCTTCGCCGCAGGGAAACAGATTGACGATCTGCGGATGATGCAAATGCACCGGGTCCCTCGGTATGCGTACCGGCGAAGAGGTCCTGGACTCCGTGGCCACGACGATGGCCTCGTTGGTAAAATATCCTTTCATCTTTTCGCCGAAGGCACGGAAACCGTGACGCAGGTCCTCATAAATGAATTTCGGCAGCACCTCCAAAAGGGAGGCGGAATGGATACCCGGAAGATAGGAACAGTCCGGCAGATCGTTCGACACCTTTCCCGCTACGAAATCCGCCATGCGTTGCGCCGGCGCCACGAACCTTCCCCCGCCGACGGCAAAGGCTTTTTGTTCCACGGACTGCTGCAACGCAAGCCCCATCAATGCTCCCTCTTTTTCAAAGCGAAGCATGTCCTTTTGTTCCACGGTTACAACGATGCCAGAATTCGCGTATGGATTGTTGCGTTTTGAGGGTGACCATCCGTTCACGACCAGTTCTCCCTCATCGGTAGATGCCGGTGCAATGATGCCGCCGGGGCACATACAGAAGGAGAAAACCCCCTTGTGGCCGACTTGTTCCACGAGTGAGTAAGCTGCCGGAGGGAGATAGGGTGACGGAACGCCATAACGGATCTTGTCGATCAACTGTTGCGGATGTTCGATGCGAACGCCGAGCGCAAAAGGCTTGGGTTCGATCAGGATATGATGATGGTGCAGCAGCCGGTAGATGTCACGGGCGGAATGACCTGTTGCAAGAATAACGGCGTCTCCGTCGAACACGTCTCCATCCGCTGTCCTCACCTTCTTTATACGTTGATCGTGTAGAACAAAATCTACGACTTTTTTCTGGAACAGAAAATGCCCGCCGCTGTCGGTGATCAGCTGACGCATGGCCTGGATGATATGGGGCAGCTTGTTGGTGCCGATATGGGGATGAGCGTCCACCAGGATACTGGAGTCGGCGCCGAACTGGACGAGGAGCGCCAGGATCCGGTTGATATCACCTCGTTTGTTGCTGCGGGTGTATAATTTACCGTCACTGTAGGTGCCCGCTCCGCCTTCGCCGAAGCAATAGTTGCTTTCCGGGTTGATCACGCCTTCCTTATTTAACAGGGCAAGGTCTCTGCGACGTGCGCGGACATCTTTCCCGCGTTCGAGCAATACAGGCCGTATGCCTTGCTGGATGAGACTTAGCGCGGCAAACAAACCGGCAGGCCCCGCCCCGATGACGATGACCTGGCGGTCGGCGCGGGAGACATCGGGGAAGTGAAGGATCGCGGGCGGCTGCGGAGCAAAAGGCTCGCCGATAAAGGCTTTGACAGTCAGCAATACTTTGGGTTGGCGGCCTCTCGCATCGATAGCGCGTTTCACCAATTGAAAACCTGCGATGTCTTTTATCGGATGCCCGGTTGCCTTTGCGATATGTTCCCGTATCTGGCGATCGCCGGCTGCGTCTGCGGGAAATAATTTCAGGTCGAGTGTTTGTTGCATGTAACAATTGGCAATCAAAAATATAAATAGTTCTGGTTGAGGGCTATTACAAATTTCGAAAAATGCGACAAGTATTTTTTTTAAAAAAAAATCCCGGATTTAAAAATGCAATCAAATAATTTGTATCTTCAATTACCTCACAACAAACTCTACATATATGAAGAAAGGCTCGTTCACATCGAAACTCGCGTCTCCCTTCTTCATACTAAGTAAGTTTAGCTCCCAGCGTCAAGGACAGCTGACGTATTACGCCTGGATCCACTGCCACTGTCGTTCTATGCCCCGAGGAGGCGGTTGCCCCGCAACCGTTTCCGACTCGCATCGATGTGAATTTGAATAAACACGGAGACATAGTTCTAAAAAAAGTTCCAAAGTCTATAGAGGGGTGTGGTTTGTCTTTTTGCAATTCTCGAGTAATAAAAAGTTTTTTTTTTCATGAAAAGGTTTGATATTCGCCGCCCTGCTCAACTTTTTTTTTCGTGAGTCCAATTCCTGAAATTTTTGATTCGACAATTCTTAAATCGGCATAAAAATTGGTGACTGTAACAATGGCAAAAACGTCTGACAAAGTTTGGGGCAATTGTCTGGAGATTATCAAGGACATCGTCGAGTGGCAGCATTTCAAAACATGGTTCGAGCCGATTAAGCCAGTTGAACTGAAGAACGACATTTTGGTCATCCAGGTTCCCAGCCAGTTTTTTTACGAGTACCTCGAAGAGCATTATGTAAATCTGTTGGCGAAAACACTGCGAAGGATTTTGGGAAAGGATGCGATGCTCGAGTACAGGATAATGGTGGATAGCGGTAATCATCAGAACAAGCCCCTGACGATGGATGTCCCTGCTCATGGATATAAGACGTTTTCCAATAATGAAATGGATTTTCCCCTGATCATAAACAACCCCGTCAAGAATCCCTTTGTGATCCCCGGGCTGAAGAAGATGCAGATCGACGCTCAGCTGAACCCGGTCTATACCTTCGACTCCTTTGTCGAGGGCGATTGCAACCGCGTGGCGCGCAGGGCCGGCAAGACGGTGGCGGAAAAGCCGGGCGCGAATTCCTTCAATCCTTTGGTGATCTACGGTGGGGTAGGGCTGGGCAAGACCCATTTGGCGCAGGCCATCGGGAATGAGGTCAAGCGGCTGCACCAGAACAAGGTTGTGTTATACGTCAGCTCCGAGAAGTTCATCAACCAGTTCGTGGATCATAGCCGAAACAATGCGATCAACGATTTTATCCATTTTTACCAATTAGTGGACGTTCTCATCATTGACGACGTCCAGTTCTTCAATCGCGCCGAAAAATCCCAGGACGCTTTCTTTGCTATCTTTAACCACCTTCACCAATCCGGGAAGCAGCTGATCCTCTCTTCCGACAAGCCGCCCAAGGACCTGGATGGATTGCAGGAGCGTCTCCTGAGCCGTTTCCGCTGGGGCCTCAGCGCCGATCTCCAGGTGCCCGATTACGAAGTACGGATCGACATCCTCGAGCGCAAAATGAAGAACGACGGACTCGAAATGCCCAAAGAGGTAGTAAAGTACCTGGCTTACAATATCAACAGCAATGTCAGGGAGTTAGAAGGTGCATTGATATCACTTTTGGCACAATCTTCGCTAAATAAAAGGGAAATCGACCTGGAATTGGCCAAAAAGGTGCTCCGTAATTTCGTGAAAACTAGCAGCAAGGAAATTACCATCGAAACTATACAGCGTATGGTATGCGATTATTTCGATGTTTCCTATGACAAACTGCTTCAGAAAACCCGCAAACGCGAAATCGTTCAGGCGAGACAGATCACTATGTACCTGGCCAAAGCTTTTACCAAGAATTCCCTCAAAACGATCGGCGAACACTTCGGCGGCCGCGACCATACCACCGTCATCCACTCGTGCCAGACCGTCAAAGACCTCATGGACACCGACAGCCTTTTCCGCGAAAACGTGATGGAGCTCCAGCAGAAGGTCCAGCTCGCTGCCATGTAACCACACACGCCCCTCCTTACTATACCAACAGATCACCCACCCTCACCGGTGGGTTTTGTGTCTTTACCCCGCCCGCTCCCTCCAAATAAAAAAAGGGTTGGGCATAACCCAATTAATCTTTATTTTTGCCTCCCCTTTCGCGACCCCCGAAAGGGTCTTTCGGAGAGGTGCCTGAGTGGCCGAAAGGGCCGGTTTGCTAAACCGTTGTACGAGCTTAAACTTGTACCGAGGGTTCGAATCCCTCCCTCTCCGCTGATAGTTTATCAAATTTTCCTTGGAAAGCCTGTAAGCTGAGTGTTTACGGGCTTTTTGCTTTTTTGGGGTGGATGATGCTAATGTTATTTTGCTTCATTTTGCCCCGTTTTCCAGAGCGGAATTCGTGACACAGACCAACTCCGGATGAAGTGGGTCACGAATGAAGCCCAAAGCCTTGAACACTCGTGACTTGCGCGGATTTAGCCTAAGTCAAAGACGTATGCAATTGCTAATTTACTCACTGTTAAAAAGCATTTGTGTATGATCTCGAAGAGTTTTGGTTTGCTTTTTTACCTTAAAAAGCCCCGGAGCGAATCTCAAAAGGAACGTTCCATTTTCCTGCGCATCACAAAAGACCTTCGTAACACTACAGTTGAATCGGCAGATATTTTAATATTTATGTATGTGGGGTATTGATTATATATAGGGTAAAAAATTGATCAACACCACCCATGCCTGTCACCACCGATTACTTGCAATGGGTAACCGATGAGATATCTGTCAAAGGCGGAATTCTTTGATAGGTCATGGTAGGAATATGGACCGCGAGCAAGTTCTTGCCCTCTTCGTTCACCAGTACGTCGTCTTTTGAAATAACGCATAAATTAAGCATATCCTGAACAGGGAATTCCTCGCAATCCCTGGGCACACATCCCGAAACTGCTTCGGCTACAATGACTGGGTATTTATCAATGTCTGAGATATATTCGACGAGGTTACCATTGTAGCTCATATATGCACAAATCATCCCAATGCCTTTTTCAGAGGAGATCAGATCGAACGCCATGCAACCTTTACCAGGAAGAAGAATAATACTTTCCGGCACCCAGGTCGCCTTTCTTGGATCAAATATCATCAGCGCCGTGCCACCTACTTTCCAGAACCGCAGCACAAATCGTAAGGCAAGTACCTCCCGACCCTTCCACGTGGCCAGCCGGATAAAAGGATCGCCGACGAAAGGAAAGAGAAAGCATTTGTCGGGAGCGCTGACGTCTTCAAGTATCGCCTGGTCAGCCGCGGATTGTTGAACGAAGGGAACGCCTTTTATAAATTGGAAAAGCTCCAGGCAGGTGAGGACGGGCGTAAATTCGGCTCCGGTTACGCGTTCAAACAAAAAGGGTCCGGCAAAGCCATCTCCATTAAAGCTAACACAAAAGACTCGGCCGCTTTCTGGCAAGCGGACAAACGAGGAGTAATTTCCAGCTAGGGGTTCTTCCTTTTGACATAAGAAATCTTGAAAATGATAGATGCGGAAACCGCAAAAGACTTCCGTGACCAGGCGTGACCCGTCGTAATAATTAAACACGCGGTGAATCGCGGTTTTTATGGGCGCTTGAAAGAATTCGGTGGAGGCAATGTCGTTTTGTGGGTTCCAATAGAAGCACTTCTGAGAAGTATAACCGACGATAATCCTGCGCCCTTTGAAGTAAACAAATTCGGCAAATCTGTTTTCCATGTTCTTTTCACCGGGCAATAGAGCTTGCGGATTGTATGGCGGGTCGATCTGGCGGATCGATATGCTTTCTCTTGATCGTAACAAGAGGCACGGGAAGGAGATTTCCGGGACAATCGTTGCGGGGGCGGTTGGAGCGAAAACGTCGTCCGGGTCAAGCAAAAGCACACTATAGAGACTGTCTATGATCCGCCGAAGGTTCTCGAAAAAATAGTTGTCATCGTCGTAATGTGATTTGATTTCATTGGGTAGCAATTCGCTAAAAAGTTTATATTCCCGGACAAATTTGCCCAGATAATTGTCGAAATAATAAGAATGGATGGCATATGGGCGCCGGTGACGGATATCTTCCAGGATTTCGCGGGGAAATCGTTCGAGACAATAATAAGCCAGCAAAGCCAGGTTGATGAATTCAGGGTTATTCAATTCAGCGGCGTTACGCCGGTTAACTGTCCGCAGCTTGGCCTTCTCTTTTAGCTCGGCGACCGTAACCATACCCTTAATGATGAGTTGGTAGTTCCTGAATTGCTCTTTTCGGCTGTTGATACCTGCATTGTATCTTGCAAGCGCCTCCTCCAGCATTTTCAAGCGTGACGAATCAATCCAGTAGTAAGGGCTCCCGAGGTTCTCCTTCAAAAAAGCGTTAACGTCGGAGGCGGTGGACTGGGCGTCAAGGATGTTCTTTAGCCCATTCTCGATTCGGGTATTGATGCTTTGGCGAAGCTTTACCAGCCGGTCCCCATTGGGATTCAGCCGGCCAATAAACCGGGGGAGCTCGTCATGCGTTTTACCGAAATCTACCGCGTGAATATTATGGTCTGTCAATAATGAAATATGACTTCCGGCCGCCACTTCGTCGCTCCGCATTAAGATATAATGTTCATGCGGCAGGGTGGGGAACCATTCCCTCATAAAGGAAAGTACCGTCGAAAAGTCTTCGTCCATCACGCCGTCCTTGCTGCAACCGATAAACAGAAAATGCTTGTTCATCCAAAGCTGCTGAAGGATCGTTTTTGTAGCCTTTTTGCGATGCGAGCTTGGAATAGTCATCTGCGCCAAAAATGGTTGTCACGGGTTTTGCATATCTGCCGTGAAAATGCAGGATACATCGCTTACCGCTATACAGGGCTGTTGAATCTCCTCGTGTTGAGACCAATCATAAATATTGGGGTTCTGATTAAGCCCAACCTCTGCTAAAAGGTCATCATAATTGGTGGTAGCGATGATTGGGAGGGAGAGATCTTGAATGCTTTCAATCAAGACCTTGGAGCGGATGTTCGGTTTTGAAAAGAGGTCACTTAGCCAGTCCGAAAACGGGTGGCGCGGCGCTTTGAGCAAGTCCTTTACGATAGTAGCTGCCGCAGTAAGTTTATTTTCCGCCAGAAGGGTGCTCCCGGTCGCAATGAGATTGTCCCGATCAAGTCCCTTGTCGGCGGCATACTCCAATCCATCCTTTACCAAGCCCCTCCAACTGGGAAGGCCGGCGGTAGCAAAAGAAGCACCGGCGCCGATGACCGGAATGACCTGATCCTTACGGATAAGCTGTTTTAGTTTCTCAAAAGTGTTCATTTCCTGACATGAACTTACGGTTTTTTGGGGTATCGCTGCATGGCGATCATCTATTGTGATAACCAATGCAACCACCCATTTCGGAATGGTAAGGAGAAGATTTTACGAGTATTTTGTCCGAAATTCTGACTATCTTACCACCGAATAATAAAGTAAATTTGCATTTCGGCCGGTTGAAGAATTGTCCGGTATCTAGGGTGTCAAATCAATTGACAATGACTGACTTACAACTATATTCGCAAATATCTTCCCTACCCGCCGACCTCAAGAAAGAGGTGTCGGACTTTGTAGAATTCTTAAAGCAGAAGGCCAAATCCAAGGCCAAGCCGAAAGAGCGCAAGTTTGGTTACGCGAAGGATTTTTTCAAAATGGCCCCCGACTTCGATGAGCCCCTGGAAGACTTTAAAGATTATATGTGATGCAACTGCTACTGGATACCCACACTTTTATTTGGTTTATTTCCGGAGATCAGGCATTACCGCAACGGGCGCTCAACGCGATAAAGGATACCGATAACAAGTGTTATATCAGTATCGCTAGCATTTGGGAGATAGCCATAAAATTCAGCCTGAAGAAGCTGGAATTGAAGTCGGATTTCGACAACATAATCGACTTTCTTGCCGCAAACGACATCGAAATTCTCCCTATAAACTTCCAACATTTGCAGAAAATCATCGCCCTGGACTTTCATCACCGGGATCCGTTCGACCGGCTCATTATTGCGCAAGGGCTGGTGGAAAATCTTACAATAATTACGAAAGACGAACATTACCCGAGTTATACGGATAGATTGCTTTGGAAATAAATTATGGAGTTTATTTCGTATCTTTTCACTGACAAAATCGTCTACGTTCTTTGCTTTACGCCAAATTCGTGACCTCATCACCGACAGGCCAACAAAAATTTGATAATCAATAAATAACCGCCGGAGCCTAATCCCTCGCTCCCCGCAATTTCTTTCAACGGAACCCATTTGCCAATGCTGCTAAAATTCATGTAACTTCAGCTCCTGGATCCTCATCGATGGGGATGAGCCAAGTGGCTGAGGCTGACGAGAAAACGCCGGGCATTCGTTTTGCAGCATCAGCAGTGGACAAACCAATGGAAAGGGAATTTCAGGCATCATTCTGTCCATCGCCACCTGGCTGATCCTGACGCCGCTGATTCCAGCGGCCTCCTTTTCCGCCGGTTTGCTCGCCGCGATCCCCAATGTCAACGCCACCAGGCATTCTTCCATGAAGACTTGTTAAAACTCAGTTCTGATCCAGAGTGGCGACCGCAGCGTTTAACTAATTTCAATTATGAAAGTCACAGCCAGTACGGTTTTTGACATCTTGTCACGTTTACGCGTTTATTTCCAGGGAGCCGCGAATCCGGCGAATTATGGCAATGAGGAACCCTTTCGCTCCGAACTGTACAGCTCAGACCAGCTGAACAGCCATGCCAAAGCAATTGCGGGTAAGCATCATCTGCAGACGATCCCTACCGTTGATCGGCTGCTGAAAAGACTGGCTGACAATGAGAACACGCTGCTTGAAGTGCGGGATCTACTGGTCGGGAACATCAAGTCGGGAAAATCCATCACCCCCGGAGCAGAATGGCTGCTCGACAATTTCTACCTCATCGAGGAGCAGGTGGTACTGGCCAGGAAACACCTGCCCAAAGGATATAGTGAAGCGCTCCCGGCCTTGGGGACCGGCAATTCTGCGGGTCTGCCCCGGGTCTACGATATCGTACTGGAGATCATTTCTCATAGCGACGGCCGGGTGGACGCACTCAACCTTGGCAGTTTTGTAGCAGCCTATCAGACCATCAAGGAGCTTACGCTGGGTGAGTTGTGGGCCATACCCATCATGCTGCGATTGGCGGTTATCGAAAACCTGCGGCGGGTCTGCGGAAAGATCGCGCTGGATATGATCGATCTCAACCTCGCCGATTATTGGGCCGACAAAATGATCGATACCATAAAGAACGAGGGGGGAGATCTCATCCTGACGATCGCAGACATGGTACGATCCAAACCCCCGTTGAGCAGCCCTTTCGTCGCCGGTTTTACCAGAAGCCTGCAAGGAAAGGGACCCGCGCTGGCCTTGCCGCTCAACTGGCTGGAACAGCAATTGGCAGGGATGGGCACCAACAGCAATGTCCTTGTTCGCCTGGAAAACCAAAAACAGGCCGCCGACCAGGTTTCAGTTCGTAACAGCATCGGGACGTTGCGATTTATCGGAACGACGGACTGGCGGGAGTTTGTCGAGACGCTCAGCATTGTAGAGCAGATATTGGTAAAGGATCCTTCCGGCACTTATCCCCGCATGGATTTCGCTACCCGCGACCGGTACCGGCACGTTGTGGAATCCATCGCTAAAGATTCCGATTTGCCGGAAACGGATATTGCATTAAAGGTGCTCGCACTGGCCGGGAAACACAAAGACGCCAATCCAATCGCGATAAAAGAACAGCACGTAGGTTACTATCTGATCGGCAAAGGATTAAAGGAGACCACAAAGGCGATCGGGAAACGCTACAGCCCGTTGCGGCGCCTGCTGCGGGGAGTGAAGAAGATCCCGCTCTTCCTTTACCTGTCTTCTATTGTCGTACTAACGGGATTGATTGCGGCGGCAATGTTCTATCTTTCGCACAGCCAGGGCATCCGAAACAAATGGTTGCTATCGGTCGTCGCCCTGCTGGCAATTTCGGCGTCCGCACAACTGGCCGTTTCCCTGGTCAACTGGCTCTCCACGCTGCTGGTCAAGCCGAACTTATTGCCCCGCCTGGATTTTTCCCCGGGCATTCCTGCCGAATATCGCACCCTGGTGATCGTGCCTACCCTGCTTTCGAGCCCGGCATATATCGAATCGCTGATGGAAGGATTAGAAATACGTTTCCTCGCCAACAAAGGAGAAAATCTGCATTTTGGACTGCTGACCGATTTTGTAGACGCCGATGTGGAACAACTGGAAAGTGATCAGGAGTTGACCGACATGGCAATCGCCGGAATTGACGCGTTGAATCAAAAATACCGGAAGACGGGTAACGATATTTTCTTTCTCTTCCATCGTTCCAGGGTATGGAATGCGGGAGAACGAAAATGGATGGGCTACGAACGCAAACGGGGGAAGATAACAGCGCTTAATGCCCTGCTGAGGCGCCGGGAACAACATGAATTTTCTCTGATCAGGGGCGACTACCGTATTCTTTATGACGTAAAATACGTGATCACCCTGGATTCCGATACCCAGCTTCCAAGGGAAGCTGCCTGGAAGCTGGTGGCGACGATGGCTCATCCGCTCAACCGTCCCGAATACAATGCTCAGAAAAAGCGCGTTACGGCAGGATACGGAGTCTTACAGCCAAGGGTGGAGTCGACCATCCCTTTGACCGCGACTTCGCTCTATCTGAATATGCAAGGCAGCGATTCGGGCATCGACCCCTATACCCGCGTCTCCTCCGACGTATACCAGGATCTTTTTGACGAAGGATCTTTTATCGGGAAGGGGATCTATGATGTAGACATTTTTGAAATGACTTTCAGGGATCTTTTCCAGGAAAACCGGATCCTGAGTCACGATTTGCTGGAAGGCTGCTATGTGCGATCCGGATTGGTAAGCGATGTATTCCTCTACGAGGAAAATCCTTCCCGGTATGAATCGGACCTCCAGCGCCATCACCGGTGGATCCGCGGGGACTGGCAGATCGCCGGCTGGATCTTACCCTTTGTCACGACCGGCACAGGACAAATGATCAGGAACAGGCTTTCCGCCTTGTCGAGGTGGAAGATAATCGACAACCTGCGGCGAAGCCTTCTGCCCATCTCCCTATTGTCGATCCTCTTATTAGGATGGTTCGTTCTCCCTTTTGCCTGGTTTTGGACTTTGGCGGTCTTTACCGTCACGCTGCTCCCGCCGGTCCTCGCTATCGGCTGGCAATTATTGCACAAACCCGCTGACATCACGGTTAAAGCACACCTGTCCGAAATAGCCGGCAATTTGAAAATTACGCTGATCCGGTTTGTCTTCGGCCTTTCCATACTTCCATTTGAAGCATTCCAATACGCGGACGCCATTCTGCGAACGGCCTGGCGAATGAGGGTTACCCGGAGAAGGCTGATGGAATGGACGCCCTCTGCCAGTCACTCCGAAAACCGTCGTGGCTCTATTTGGTCCACTTATCAGTTCATGCCGATCGGGCCCCTCCTGGCCGTTGGCTGTGCCGCATTCCTGCTTACGGATCTACAGGATCTGCTGATCGCGGGTCCCATCCTTTTATTGTGGCTTCTGTCCCCGGCGGTTGTATGGCGTCTTAGCAGACCGGAAACGGAGGCAAGTCCGAAGTTGACCACGCAAGAGCTGTCGTTCTTGCACAAAACCGCCCGCAAGACCTGGGCTTTTTTCGAACAATTCGTAACGTCGGATGACAACTGGTTGCCGCCGGACAACTTCCAGGACCACGACGGACCCGTTATCGCTCACCGGACATCGCCTACCAACATGGGGCTGGCCCTGCTGGCCAATCTTGCCGCATACGATTTTGGCTATCTTTCCGCCGCTGAGCTCATGAACCGATGCGCCCTCACCCTTGGGACAATGAAAAAGCTGGAGCGGTACAAAGGGCATTTTTGCAACTGGTACGATACCCGGTCTCTATTGACCCTGTATCCCAGGTATGTCTCGACCGTCGACAGCGGGAACCTCGTCGGACATCTGCTCACCTTGCGTCAGGGGCTGTTGGCGATCCCAGGACAGCCCATATTCATCGATAAGGTGCTGGAAGGGTTCAGCACGACGGCAGCGATCATTTCCGAAGAGTCAAAAGGACGTTTCGACCAGATCATTGGTCAAATACAGTCCCTGTTGCAGGAAACCCTTCGGCAGGAAAGGTCGCTGATCACTATAAAAAAATTGCTTGCCGATCTGGCTGGTCTCGCGGGGCAAATACACGTTCCGGAAGACGAGGGCGAAACCGGGCTATCGAGATGGGCCCGCAGGCTGGCCCGTCAGGTAAGCGATCACCGGGAACAATTGCTTCAACTGATCCCCTGGATGGACTTGTTACCCATACCCGAACGCTTTGCCCTCCTGGCGCGCTCGAATGAGATACCGACGCTGAGATCGCTCCGGGCTATGCGGGAGACGTGCCTGGCGGCGATAACTCAATATGAGGAAGAAACGCCGTCTGCCGAAGATAGGAATTGGCTCGGCCGTATGCGCACTGCCCTTGACAAAGCCGAAACACTCGCGACAGCCAGGATCGGACAGTTGGAACAGTTGGCGGAACAATGCGAGGAGTTTAGTGAAATAGAATACGGTTTTCTGCTCGAGCCATCGACAGGTCTCCTCAGGATCGGCTTCAATGTCGAGGAACAGCGAAAAGACAATGGATACTACGATTTACTGGCCTCCGAAGCAAGGCTGGGAATTTTTGTGGGTATCGCCCAGGGCCAGCTCCTGCAGGAAAGCTGGTTCGCCCTTGGGCGTTTGCTCAGCGATTCCGGCGAGGATCCTATCTTACTTTCCTGGAGCGGATCGATGTTTGAATATTTGATGCCGAGGCTGGTAATGCCTTCGTACGAGAACACGCTGCTGGCGCAAAGCAGTAAAGCGATGGTCAAACGGCAGATAGAGTATGCGGCGCAACAGGGCAAACCCTGGGGCATCTCGGAATCTGCGTACAATCTATTTGACGCCAACCTCAATTATCAGTATCGGGCGTTCGGCGTGCCCGGACTTGGGCTAACCCGCGGATTGGAAGAGAATCTTGTCATCGCACCCTATGCCTGCATGATGGCCTTGATGGTTTTACCCGAGGACGCCGTTTCCAACCTGCAGATCCTGTCGGCGAAAGGCCTGGAAGGCGAATATGGCTTTCGTGAAGCGGTGGACTATACGGCTTCCCGCGTACCCAGGGGCAAGACCTCGGTCATTATTCAATCTTACATGGTCCATCACCAGGGCATGGGATTGCTATCGCTGGCCTATGTCTTGTTGGACAAGCCGATGCAGCAACGTTTTATATCGGAACTCCGCTTCCAGGCAACCTTGCTGCTATTACAGGAACGGGTCCCCCGCGCCACCGTGTTCTATGCTCATACGGCCGACCTGGCCGAATCCCATTCGTCGGCGCCCGACACACAGATCCGGATCATCAATACGCCCCTCACGAGGATACCGGAGATCCAACTGTTGGGTAATGGCCGCTACCAGGTCATGATCGCCAATTCCGGAGCCGGGTACAGCCGCTGGAAAGACCTTTCGGTCACCCGCTGGAGAGAAGACCCTACCAAGGACGACCGGGGCATCTTCTGCTATATCAAAGATGTGAATAGCGGCAACTTTTGGTCTAATACCTATGAGCCTACCTTGCGCGCCGGCAAAAAATATGAAGTGATATTTTCACAGGCGCATGTTGAATTCCGCAGACACGATCATGGGATC
>Ga0207667_10002164_pt1 | contig 24619 bp, 21 predicted proteins | sample KBSCornC52_FD_184301 | JGI IMG/M metagenome (GOLD analysis project Ga0207667, IMG submission 184301) | Corn rhizosphere microbial communities from Kellogg Biological Station, Michigan, USA - KBS Corn C5-2 (SPAdes) (version 2) | ecosystem: Host-associated > Plants > Roots > Rhizosphere > Soil ...
TGCGGCCTGATTGTGTCGCCGCAAGCCTATGGGGCAAACATCGTCACCAATGGCGATTTCAGCACCGGGGACCTGTCGGGGTGGACGAGCAACCTGGCGCTCGGCTTTCCGTGGCACTCCACCGGCACAGCCGCCGAGAGCGGCTGTGTTGGAGCCCCGTGCATCAGCGGTACGGCCTCGGAGCAGAATTTTCTGACGCAGAACCTGGCCACGCTGGCGGGCGACAGCTACGCGCTCAGCTTCGATGCGCTGGTGATCGGAACCCCGTCGGAGTTGAAGGTGCTATTTGGTGGCATCGTTCTGGCCGACCTGGTGAATCCGAACCTCGCCTCTTTTACGACGTTTATCTACTCGGGTCTGGTGGCGAGCGGTTCGACGACGGCGCTTGAGTTTCTGGGACGCGACGATCCGGGCTTGATCGACCTGACGAACGTGTCGGTTGTGGACCAAAGCACGGCCGGCAACAGCCCGGTCCCGGAGCCCGCAACGGTGACGCTGGTGGCCAGCGGCCTGCTCGCTGCGGTGGGAGTACGGCGCAAGCAGCTCAAGTGACGAAAAGCGCCTGCTGATGCCGAGTTGCGATGAGAGCCTGCGCGACGGTTACGCGTGAATGGCCTGCGCCAGCAGCATGACGCCGATGCACACCAGTCCGGCGTAGACGTACTTCAGGAACGAGTCGCCGTGCAGGCGGTGGTTGAGCCAGCGGCCGAGCAGGATCGCAGGCAGCAGCACGGGCAACGACACCAGATACGCGTGAGTGACGGGCGGGGTCCAGAGGCCGCGCATCCAGTAGCCGGCCAGCGTGACCACGCCCGCGGGGAAGAAGTAGCCCTGCAGCGTGGCGCGAAAGTGCTGCGGCGACCAGCGGCGCATGGCTCCGTAGATGACGAGCGGCGGCCCGTTCATGCCGTAGGCTCCGCCGAGCACGCCGGCGAGGAATCCGCAGACTAGCATCCAGCCGCGGTGGTCGTGGTGCAGCTGGTGTGGACTGCGGCCGAGCAGCGAGTATCCGGAGAACGCAATCAGCACGAGTGCCAGTGCGCCTTTAATAAGCTGCGGATGCGAGCTTGCCAGCAGCGCGATGCCAAGTGGAATGCCGACAAACGTGGGCGCGAGCAGCCAGGCAGCGCTGCGCAGATGGATTCGGCGCCAATCCTGTATGACGACGAATGCGGCGATGGTCGTGGACAGCAGCACCGCAAGCGGAGCTGCGATGGAGACGGGCAGGATGAGCGCGAGCAGCGGGACCGCCACCAGCGCCTCCCCGAAGCCGAAGGTGGAGCGGACGAGCGAGGCGGTGAAGACGATGAGGAGGATCGAGAGAGTGGTGTGGTCCACGTGTCAGTGATTGGAGCTAGTGGCCCGTGCGTGCAGTATTATCGGAGCCATCGAGAGGATCAGGTGCAATTACCGCAACCTCCGTACCCTCCCGCGCAGCGAGGTAGTGCTTGCCGCGTACAGCCTTTCTGAGGTCTAAACGACGAGGTTCAACCGCATCAGATTTCGCGGAAAATTTACGAGTGCTCTTTGCGCCCTTCATATCTCCTTATAGAAAAACTCCTAATAGTTCGCGGACGAACCTTGACGCGTTGTCTCGTCCTTCAGTCGTTCATAGGCTTCTTTGAACAACTTCAGATTCACCGCTGTGCGATACATCTGCCCGCCACGGTAATAGACGACAAACAGATGATCTTCTGTTTGCATCCGCTGGATCAAGTCAGCGCACGACTTCATTGCGGTCTCATCTGGATTTCCGCCCCCAATCGCTGCTGCGCAAGCTGAGTCATTGCATCCCTTGAATGGGCGTCGGGAACTGTGCGAGCGAAAAACAGATCGACACCACTTTTGGGATCGGCGTGGGGATCCACCTGCACAACGATCACACTGGGCCGCTGATCCTTCCGATCCAACCCAACCGCGAGGGAAAGATATTGGTTCACGTTGTGCGGGTCCGGTGGATCGCCGGATTCTCCGCGCAGAATGTCCACTGAGGCCATGCACCCTTTACCCATACATCGGATGCCCCAGTCTTGCTGTTTGCGGAGCAGGTCTTCAGCTGGACTTTGCCCGATTGCTCCGGGTGCGTAGCTTGCTAACAAGATCGAGAACACGAGCGAGACGTACTGGCACTTCATCATTTCTCCGGTTATCAATGCCGGAGCAACTGTACCAGATCGGCTTGCGGTATCTTAATTTGTTCTCCAGTCGCGAACGCTTTGACGGTGGCGGTGCTGGTCGCGACCTCGTCTTCGCCGAGGATGACGATGTGGCGGGCGACGCGATCGGCGGCCTCGAAGGATTTCTTCAGGCGGAAGCTGCCATCGCCGATCTCGACCGAGAGGCCGGCGCGGCGCAGTTCGCGTGCGAGAGCGAGAGCGGCGGCGTTGCGCTCCACGCCCATGGGAGCGATGTAGGCGTCGAGCTTCGCCACCTGCGCGTCTGCGGAGTTGACCACCTGTTCGGCCTGCGCCTGCAACGTGAGCACCAGCCGGTCCTCGCCGATGGCGAAGCCGATGCCTGGAGCGCGCGGCCCGCCGAGCATCTCGCTCAGGCCGTCGTAGCGTCCGCCGCCGAGCAGAGCGTTCTGCGTGCCCAGGCCGCTGCCGTCGGGAATGGTGAACTCGAAGGTGGTGCGGGTGTAGTAGTCGAGGCCGCGCACCAGGCGCGGGTTGACGCTATACGCCACGCCGCAGGCATCGAGTGCGGCCAGCACGGCGGCGAAGTGCGCGCGCGAGTCCTCGCCGAGCGAGTCGGCGATTTTGGGCAGCGCGTCGATGAGCGCCTGATCCGCCGGCTCTTTGGAGTCGAGCACGCGCAGTGGATTGGTCTCGGCGCGGCGCTGGTTGACGGGGCACATGCGGTCCTTCACCCCGGCGAGCGCCTGCCGCAGCACGGCATCGTAGCGTTTGCGGTCCTCGGATGAACCGACGGAGTTGACCTGCAGCTGCCAGTTGCGCACACCCAGCTCGTCGAGCAGCGTGGCCAGCATCTCCAGCAGCTCGGCGTCGCGCAGCGGCGACTCGGAGCCGGATGACGGAGGCCCCAGCACCTCCACGCCGATCTGCCAGAACTGGCGATAGCGTCCCCGCTGCGGACGCTCGCGGCGGAACTGCGGGCCGATGTAGAAGAGCTTCTGCAGCTGGCCAGTCTCGCCCAGCTTGTGCTCGATGTAGGCGCGTACGACGCCGGCGGTGTTCTCCGGGCGCAGGGTGAGGGACTGCGGCTTCTCCGATTGCGCGCGGGCGCGGTCCTCCCACGTGTACATCTCTTTGGAGACGATGTCGGTTTCTTCGCCGACGCCACGGGCGAAGAGCTCGGTGACCTCAAAGATCGGCGTGCGGATCTCACCGAAGCCGTAGCGCGCGAACACGGCGCGGGCGGTCTGCTCAATGTGGTTCCAGAGCGCGGTTTCCGGCGGCAGCAGGTCGCGCGTACCGCGCACCGCTTTCAAAGGATTGGGCGAAGGCATCGCCTCCTAGTGTAGCGAAGTGCGCAGGCAGCGATGCCGCAGGACTGGTACTGCATCCTGCGGCATGAGGTGTTCGCTGGCTGTGTCAGGCACCCCTCAGAACGGGAGTGTGGTGGCCGTACTGTTCTCAATGAGGGTCACATTCGGTGCTCCGGTCGCTGTGGAATCCATAACGACCGTTTCGTTTCCATTCACGATATAGAACACCGAGTTGGCAGTGGTGCCGCGTCCGGTGGTTGCACCTGTGGTTGGGTCGAGCGCGTAGCTTGCTGAGCCAGTGACGCCAGGAGTCAGCGTGCCGGCCTGCACGTAGTCCTGTGTGAACGAGATAGTGCCTCCCGGAGACGAGAAGACGGCAATGCCAACGAACGAACCTTGCGACCCGGTTGCCGGCGGGGAGGACACCATCACCCCAGTCAACCCGGCCTGTGTGGCAATGCTGAACGGTGCACCGGTCTGCGGAGAGATGAAGTAGAGGCCACCGTCTCCATTAAGAGACTGGTCCACGCCATAGCCTGTCCCCACGTTCGAGAAGTAAAAGATGGGCGGCGTGCTGACTCCGGTGACGGTGAGCCGCCCAAAGTTATCAAGCGAGTACGTCAGTCCGGTAATGGACTGGTTCAGCGAGGGTGTGGTGTTGTTGCCATCGTTCACGTCAGCAAGGACGGAGAAGGTGGTGCTGTTCGCCGTCAACTGTACCTCCAGAATGTCGGCGGCGCTATATTGCGCATAGCCCGTGGTGCCGTTTCCGCCGCTTTGGTTGGCTTGGTAGGCAATGATGTTGCCGCTCAGTGTGGAGGGGCCGTAAACGGTTTGCTGCATCTGAATGGTCCCGGCCAACATGCCAGAGGCGCTGCTGGTGGCGTTGTGGGCATCCGTGGAAGCAATCAACAATTCGGTGGGGCCGATTACGTAATAGACGAAGTGCGTGGGCATGGTGGGGAAATTAGTGCCGCTCACTGAGAGCGTAAAAGTGCCGCGCCCATTGACAGGAGATGTATTGAGAACGATGTTTCCGTTCAGCGACAGATTGTTATAGTTCGCCGAGAAGGCATGCGCATCCGCGGTGCCAAAGATGCTGCCGTTGCCGCCAACAGTAAAGTATCCGGCCATGGCCACCGAGCCGAACGGAGCGGGGGGGACAGTGGAGCAGCCGACGCAAGCAGTCTCACCGCTCATGCCGAATACGTACGTGTTGTTGAGCGCCACAAAGGCCGACGAGGTCTGGATCTTTGCAAATCCAGTTGCAACCGCCTGGTTCGGAGCCGCAGCATTGTTGTCGTCAAACTGAACGAGCTTCAACCGACTGGCAAAGCCGCCGCTGATACCCGCTGCAGCGATGTCGAACGTAAACGAACGGGTTCCGCTGTTCAGAATGATCGTGCCGCGGTTATCCGATCCGAGCGTGTAACTACCGGTGACCGTGCTGGAACTGGTGTTGAATCGCGCATCGTAGTTGTCGATGGAGCCGGAGGTCACGCCGCCCGCGCCGTTCAGGGTAAGGCTGCCGAGAATGGTCTCGCCATACACCTTGCCCGAGGACGTGGGACCGTTGCCGTTGTACATGCCCTGCACCAGGAAGGCATACTTCCCGTTCAGTTCGGCGTTGTTTGCGCCTGCAGTTAAGGCAGGGCCGGTCACGATGGTCAGGGCCTTGGTGGTGCTGGCGCTGGTGCTGTCGGTCACTTTGACGGTGAAGCTGACGGTCGCCGTGATGGGGTTGGAGGTGGTTCCGGTGATGACGCCTGCTGTGCTCAGGTTAAGCCCGGAGGGCAGACTCCCCGCAGTGACGATCCAGGTGTACGGCGCCGTGCCTCCGCTTGCCGTAAGCGCTTGCGAGTAAGCCACCGTGGTGGTTGCAGCCGGAAGAGATGCGGTCCCAATGCTGAGTGGAGCAGGCGCCTGCAGCGTGACGGTGGCAGTGTTGTTTTTGGAGGTGTCGGTCTTACTGGTCGCCGTGATGGTGGCGCTGGTGTTCGTCGGGATGCTGGCGGGCGCGGTATACAGCCCTGCCGAGGAGATGGTACCCGCTGTGGCCGACCATGTCACTCCCTGATTCAGCACGGAGTCGCCGGTGACGGCTGCGGTGAAGGTCTGGGTGCCGCTGGCCGAGAGAGTGACGGTCGCCGGGCTCACTGTGACGGCGATCGGGGTCAGCGTGACGATCGCTGTGGCGCTCTTGGAGCCGTCGGTCTTGCTGGTCGCCGTAATGGTCCCGGATGCCGTGGTCACCGGGCTGGGCGCGGTGTAAAGACCGGCTGAGTTGATGGTGCCGGCGCTGGCACTCCAGGTGACTCCCGGGGTCGCTGTGCCATCATTGGCGACGGTCGCGGCAAAGGTCTGGGTCTGTCCGGCAGCCAGTGTGGCAGTGCCCGGAGTCACGCTCACGGAAACGGCTGGCGGAGTGGTGGTTGTGCTGCTGTTGCTATTGCTGCTGCATCCGGTGGTGGCAATGGTGGCAGCCAGGCTCGCGCACACGGCGAGCGTCAGCCGCAGGCGTACGGCAAGAGTCATATTCATTAACAACCTCAATAGTTAAGTGTCGGTAGCAAACTGCACCCTCCACCTGCAAAGCAGGCGAATGAGAACTCAGCTATGGAGGTCGCGTGATTATAGGCAGGTAAAATTCTGTAATGCAAGGAGATAGTTCTAATATTGCCCTGATTTATAAAATTAGCGAGTAAAAAGGCTGACGGGTCCTGCCGGGCTGCGCATGCTCCTCCGGTTCCGAGCACTTAATCTGCGGCAGGGCGGACCGAAATCCTGCGGGAGCCCTTCAACTCCTTGAGCAGACGACCCTGTTACTCTTACCCCGCACTGCACAGCCATGCCTGAGCCGCCGCCCACCTCGCACGATCCGGCCGACGCAGCCCCTCTGCTCGCCCTGGGCGTTGCCGGAGACAGGGTCGCAGCGCCTGTCGAAAGCGCGCACGGCGAAGATCCTATGCTTTCCAATCCAGACGAAGCCTCTCCGCCTGAACGCGTCACGGAGTCCACCATGATCGACATCCACCCTGCCCATCACGCGGCCACCACCTGGCGCGACTTCTTCATCCACATTGCCACCATCGTGCTCGGCCTGATCATCGCGGTTGGGCTGGAACAGACGGTGGAGTATTTCCATCATCGTCATCAGATTGCCGAGACACGCGAGGCCCTTCGCGCCGAGCGTGAACTGAATCGCAAGGTTATGCAGCATTTGGTGGCCGAGTTCCGCACGCGCACTACGGTCATGCAGGCGAACCTGGCCGACTTTCACTACCTGCAGCAGCATCCCGGCGCACCGATCGAGCGACTTCCGACAACAATCAACTGGCATAACAGCACCGCCCAATTCAACGAATCGGTCTGGACCACAGCGCAGCAGGGTCAGATATTGTCTCTGTTCCCTCCCGAGGAAGTGCGTGCGTATGGCCGCCTGTACCGTGGCCTGGAGACCGCGTCGAGCAGCCTCGCCGCCTGGCGAGCCGCCAGCAGCGAAGCACGCGCTTATACAGTCGATGTGTCGTCGCCCTCAGCCTTGACACCTGCGGAGATACAGGAACAGATACTGCTGACCCGCGATGTCCTCAATCGCCTCTACCGATTCGGCTCAGACCTGGGGAACATCTCAGCCGCGTACCCGGATTTTGCCTACGGGCTATCGCGAGAAGAAGTATTGCGCGTCGTGCATGAGTCGGTCGACGATCGAAATGCAATGGAGGCGGAGGAGAGGGCGCTCGAGAAAGCCGCCCGATCCTCAGAGAAACCAGAGCCGTAGCGCCCGAAGACGTGGCGGTCTGCTCGATGCGGTTCCAGAGTGCGGTCTTGGGCGGCAGCAGGTCGCGGGTTCCGCGAACAGCTTTCAGTGGGCTGGATTGCAGGCATCGTCTTCCAGCGCAGTCGGGCGGGTTCGCGGAGACGGCATAACTGTTTGAGAAATCGCCCCTGTTACTCTTAACCACGCACCCGCGCATCATTATGCCCGAGCCGCCGCCCACCTCGCACGTTACTGCCGCGACGCCCCAGTCCACCCCCGCCGCGACATCTGTTGAAGGCACGGAGGCCGGGCCTCCGGTCATCTCCACGCCAGTTGAACCTTCTCCGCCTGAACGTTCCACGGAGTCCGCCATGATCGACATCCACCCTGCGCATCACGCCGCCACCACCTGGCGCGACTTCTTCATCCACATTGCCACCATCGTGCTCGGCCTGATCATCGCGGTTGGACTGGAACAGACGGTGGAGTATTTTCATCATCGCCAGCAGCTCGCCGAAGCGCGTCACGCTCTGGCGGTGGAGCGCCGCGTCAACATCGTCTTTTTCGGCGCGCAGACGGCGGAGTTCCGCCGCATGGTGGCCGTGCTGGAAGGGAACCTGGCCACACTCACCTATCTCAAGGCGCATCCGCACGCCGCGCCGGATACCTGGCCGGCAAAGTTCAGTTTGACGAATATCATGTATACCTACCATGACGCAGCCTGGCACTCCGCCGAGAACGTTCTGGAGAGCATGCCTGGGCCGGAACGCGACACAGACACCGATCTTTACAGACGCCTCGCGAATCTTCAGCAGAGTGCCCGCGACGAGCGCGCGGCGATGATCGCGATTTCGAACTGCTTCATTCTCTATCCAACGTTGCAGGAGCTTTCGCCGGCACAGATCGACCATCTGATCGATTTGACCGCTGAGGCGATCGCGAAGTACAGCGCGGCCGCTGCTACCCAGCGCAACATCAACGACCAATATCCAGACTTCAAGCCGACCACCACACACGCCGAGGAGGACAACCTGCTGCATTACAAAGGTGACCCCGAGATCTCAGCGAAGAACCACGCAATCCTGGACCGGGTGAGGGCAGACGCCGAAGCAGCAGGAAAGGACCAGCAGTAGCGCGCCTCGAGCGGGCCGGTGCGGGCAGGGGAAACGCACAGGGCGTACCTGCGCTATCCTTAGCCGTGGACGGGAGCACGTGCTCCCCGGCGGCCTGCCGCTCTTGTCTCTTATGACTGGCCCCGAGCATCTCATCCCCAAACAAGGAGATAACCGAATGCCATTTGAACTTCCTCCCTTGCCATACGATTACGCCGCTCTTGAGCCCACCATCGATGAAGCGACGATGAAGCTGCACCACGACAAGCACCACCAGGCTTACGTGACCAACCTGAACGGCGCGGTGGAGAAGCATCCGGAGCTGGGCAAGAAATCGGCCGAGGACCTGATCCGCGATCTGAACGCCGTTCCGGAGGACGTGCGCACCACAGTCCGGAACAACGGCGGCGGGCACGTGAACCACACGATGTTCTGGCAGATCATGAAGCCGCAGGGCGGCGGCCAGCCCTCCGGCAACATCGCCCAACAGATTAAAGCTGACTTCGGCGACTTTGACTCCTTTAAGAAGGCCTTCAACGAGGCCACCGCGAAGCAGTTCGGCTCCGGCTGGGGCTGGCTGGTGTGGAAGGGTGGCAAGCTGGCCATCGTCACCACGCCCAACCAGGACAACCCGCTCTCGCAGGGGCTGTACCCGATCCTGGGCAACGACGTCTGGGAACACGCCTACTACCTGAAGTACCAGAATAAGCGCCCGGACTACCTGGCCGCGTGGTGGAACGTCGTCAACTGGGACGAGGTGAACAAGCGCTTCGCGACCGCTCAGGGCTCCAAATAACTAGGGTCGCGCTACCGAACGATGCCCACCAGGCCCCAGGCTGCTGCAGCGGCGTGGGGCCTCTTCATGGCCCGTTCGATCGCATTCAGGCGGGGTGAGCTGATGGTCGGATTTCTCCTCTTCGAGGAGCGGCACGCGCAGGCAAAGACGGGATTTGCAAGGTTTTAGATCCACAGCCTGCGCTTTGACGGCATCCAACCAGTGACGCCCCGAATGTTGTAATCTGAAGCTCGCCAGCGTCTGGAGAAGACTGCCTTGGATCAGGGATCCCGCAGGCCTGAGCTCGACACGGCCGAGAACAAAGAACTTAAAGAGCTGATGGAACCGCGCTCCCATCTTGCCGCCATTGTCGATTCCTCCGACGATCCCATCATCAGCAAGGATCTGACCGGCCGCATCATGAGTTGGAACCCCGCGGCGGAGCGGATCTTTGGCTATAAGGCGGAAGAGATCCTCGGCTCCTCGGTCCTGCGCCTCATTCCTCCCGAACTCCACAAGGAAGAAGAAGAGATCCTGACCCGGCTTGCTCAGGGAGAGCAGATCGAACACTTCGAAACCACGCGCGTACACAAGAACGGCACCCGCATTCCGCTGTCCATCACCATCTCGCCCGTGCGCGACGCGTCCGGCCGGGTCATCGGCGCCTCCAAGATCATTCGCGACGTCACCAAGCGTCAACAGAATGAAGAGAGCCGTTTCCAGCTGGCTGCCATTGTGGACTCGGCCGATGATGCCATTGTCAGCAAGGACCTGAACGGCGTCATCCGGACCTGGAATGCGGGCGCCCAGCGCACCTTTGGATACACGGCGGAGGAGATCGTCGGGCAGTCTGTGCTGCGGCTGATTCCGCCGGAGCTGCAGTACGAAGAGGATCACATCCTCGCCAAAATTCGCCAGGGTGAACGCATCCAGCACTACGAGACCACACGAGTGCGTAAGGATGGCGAGCGCATCCAGGTCTCCGTCACCATCTCTCCCATCCGCGATGAGAGCGGCCGCATCATCGGCGCATCCAAGATCGCGCGCGACATCTCCGACCGCAAACGGCTGGAGCGAATGCTGATTGAGGCCGAGAAGCTGGCGGTAAACGGTCGCATGGCCGCGGCGATTGCGCATGAGATCAACAATCCGCTGGAATCGCTGATGAACCTGATCTACCTGGCACGCCAGAACAGCGCGCAGAGCAGCAAAGCCTACCAGTACCTGGTGACGGCGGAGGAAGAACTGGAGCGGGTGTCGCATATCGCGCGCCAGACGCTGGGCTATTACCGAGATACGGGGAAGGCCGCGCCACTTTACCTGCACGATCTGCTGCAGAATGTGCTGACCGTGTACCAGGCCAAGCTGATCAGCAACAACATCACCGTGGACGCGCGATTTGAGGACGACCAGAAGATCATGCTTCGCAAAGGCGAGCTGATGCAGGTGTTCTCCAACGTGATCGCCAACGCCATCGATGCCATGTCCCGCGGCGGCCAGTTGACGGTTTGCACGGCACTGGTGACACGGGCTGAGAAGGAAGGCGTGCAGGCGACGGTGCGCGACACCGGCTCGGGCATCCCCGCCGAACAGCTGACACGCGTGTTTGAGCCCTTCTACACCACCAAGGGGGACGTGGGCACCGGCGTAGGACTCTGGGTGGCTCGGCAACTGGTCACCAAGCGCGGTGGAGAGATCTCGCTCTCCAGCAGCCGCGAACCTGGCGTCACCGGCACAACCGTCCACATCTTTCTTCCATTCGAAGTTCCGGCGCAAGCGGCCGTCTAAGCGAACACAAAGTACGTCAGGACAAAAATGACTATGGGCCCGCTCACCTCGTTCCTCTATTCCGACCAGGACTTTTTCGCGTCCGGCAAGCTGCGGCCGCAATCCGATTCCGAAGGCACCGGTCGTGAGCCGATCCGCGTGCTGGTGGTAGACGATGAAATGCGCATCGCCGATACCACCGCCGAGGTGCTGCAGACCGCCGGCTTCGACGCCAGGGCCGCCTACACCGGCGACGCAGCGCTGAAGCTGGCCACGGCCTTCCGGCCGGATTGCCTGCTGACGGACGTGGTGATGCAGGGCATGAACGGCGTGGATCTGGCGCTGGAGTTTCGCAAGCTGATGCCGAGCGCCCGCGTGGTGCTGATCTCCGGACAGGTAGGCGTCTCGGACATTCTGGATGCAGCCGCGAGCCAGGGCATCGACTTCGAGGTGCTCGCCAAACCCATCCTGCCGCGCATGCTGATCGAGCACCTCAGGGTCAAGCCGCGCCCCTAGAGCTGGACACGGCCACATCTCGATTTGAGTAAGGATGCGATGCAGGCGTCATCGCCAGCGAAAGTAAGACAGTTGATATTTGTCGAGCGCCCGTGCTGTTGCATCCGGCCAAACGTTAGTTAGTTGGGCGTCGGCCTCTCCGCCTGGTCGATCACCACGTCGGTCAGCGCTGCCTTCTGCCGCTTGATCTCGAGGCCGAGCTGTATCTTCATCTGCCGCTCGAATTCGGGCTTCTCCTTAAAGTCTGGCAGCGCCATCTCGAAGTCGTAATACCCATCCAATCCGGTTCGGTTCACCACCGGGGCGTCTTCGTACCCCGATCGGCCTGCGAAGAGCCACAGCAGGTTCGGAAGCTGCACCGCTCGCGCGATCAGCCGGTTCTTCACAATCCTGAAGCCGCCGGTCGGTATATCCGTGCTCTTCGTCTCGTGCTCGGTCGGCCTTGGGGCCCGATGCGCGACCTCCGTCAACTTCGCACCGCTCTTGCTTTGCACCAGGGCGTACACGTCTGTTGTCTTCGTATCCGTGTGTATTTTCAGGCTGAAGCGGTCTGCTAACAACTGCCGGAGGTACGGCTTCACAGCTTCCATCTGTTCGCGATAGCTCATTGCATTCCAGCCATGCGCGTCTGCCGCATCCAGTTGCCCGACAACGTCATAGAGATCGGACTCAGCCCACTTCGGGCCACCGGAGACGCTGCCTTCCTGCAACCTGGGCAGGTAGGCCAGTCGCACTAAAACAACCAGCGGCTGACAGCCAACGCTCCACCGCCCCGAGGGTGTGACCGAAACCGCAGGAGAGGACGTACATTTCGCGACCGGCTTAATCGTCGCGACCTCGAAGGACGCATGCGCCTGCTGCTGCGTTCCATTGCTCGCAGCGGGTGGCGCGGCCTGGCCATAGCCACAGCAGGGCAGAGTCAGGGCAAGAAGATACGCAATCGATTTCACGAACAACAGACTAGCTCTACCTCGACTTCTCGTTGTGAGGATCGATACTAAAAATAATTCGCTCTGCCTCGGGGCGAGAACCAGCGGCCACAATCGCACGTTACTTTCGTGATCCGAAAAATTTCTTCACCGGTGCTGAAATTTTCCTCCGGCTTGCGATAGATTCTGCTGTTGTCCTTGTAGGAAACACTCGCTATCTGGCTATACTTTTCATCGACTTAGCCTCTGGCACATCACCTGCACCGGTGCATACCAGAGTTCATGCCATGGCAGCCGCGCATACGCCACGCCACGCACACCGCGGCACCCATCGCCTGGGCTCCGATTCGAAACACCGAAAGGGCCACCACCACCATGAAAACTGCAATCCTGATCTTCACTGCTCTGACTCTCTCCGCGCCGGGCGCATTTGCGCAGGCTGCCGGCGCTTATGGCGCTGCGGCGGCGCAAAGCTCGGCGCAGACCTCTGCCCAGGCGCTCGGCCATGCACAACAGGCTGCCGCGAGCCAATCGGCACAGGGCGCGGCCGGCGCAACCGCCAGCCGCAACGCCGTCCATGGAGCCGCCAGCCAGGCGAGTTCCGCCACTGCCCAAACCGGCAGCCAGATGAGCCACGCCAACGCGAGCGCCGCCCAGGCCAGCAAGCTTTCAGCGGAGTTAACGCGGAACGTCAGCTCCAAAAATGCGAAGCCAGGCGACCAGGTGCTGGCTCGCACCACCTCGACAGCGCAGCTTTCTGATGGCACCAAGCTGCCCAAGGGAACCAAGCTCATCGGCAAAGTGACAGAGGTGCATCCGAAATCGGCCGCGGAGCACGATGGGCATCTCGCCTTCGCGTTCGATCGCGCCGTGCTGCGCGATGGCCGCGAAGTGCCCATCCACACCGCCCTCCAGTCCATCTCCGCACCTGCCGAACCCAGCGCGATGGCGAGCGGCGCGGGTGACTTCGCCACTCAGGCCGCTGTCGAGACCGCAGGTCCTGGCGCGCGTGCGAATTCCGGCGGCGGACTGCTGGGCGGCCGCCGCGTTGCCAGCTCGCAAACCGGCCTGGTAGGCAACACCGTCTCTGGCGTCGTTGCGGCTCCTGCCCGTGTAGAAGGCGCGACGGGCAACGCGCTCGACACCACCGCAGGCGTGGCACACAACGTATCCGGCCAGGCGAGCGCAGCCACCACCGCCGTCAGCAATCTCCCCGGCATCACCGCGTCCGGCGCAGGCTCCAACGCCACCGCACTCGACGCACACGGCGGCAACGTCGATCTCTCCAGCGGAACGCAGATGACCCTCTCCATCGCCGCGCAGTAGTCATCCTCCCCAAGCGGTAGAACAAACAGGGGCACGGCAGCCGACAGCCCAGCGGCCCGCGCCCCTGTCCTTTTCCGTAGCTCTGCAATGACTTCGGCTGTTTCGTCGCTCAGCACTCGCGCAGCGCGCGATCGACGGCAATCTTCTCCGCCATCATCGTCGCAAGCATCTCCTGGTCGCCGCGTCGGTCGGCCTCGGCAATCTGCGACCGCAGCTCCCGCTGCCTGCGTTCCAGCCTGCGGCGCTCCAGCGTCTTGAGTGCGCCTTCCACCTGCGCCAGCAGCGACGGATCTCCCGGCGACGGCGAGCCTTCGAGCGCCTTCGCAAGATGCACGCGCAGCTCATCCGTAGGCGCGGCGTCCAGCGGGTTCGACGGAGCCGGGCTGTGCGCCAGCGCATCCAGCAGGTCTGCCGTGATCAGGTCTGCGATCCACTCCGGATGCTCGGCCACCTGCGTCGATGCGAGCGCCCGCGACGGATCGCTCTCCGCCAGCACCAGCGCTCGCAGCAGAATCCGCTCCGTCTCGGTCAGCGGCTCCGCGCGGTGCTCGGCGATGCTGGCAACGCGCTGCGCCGCCGCCGACTTCAGCTCCTGCCGCATCAGCGCCGAGTCGATGCCCAGCTTCTGCGCCGCGTCCGCCGCAAACTCGTCGCGCTGAATGGGGTTGGGCATGCGCCGGATGTGCGGCAGCAGAAAGTTCAGGCTCTTCACCTTGGCCTCGGCAGTGCGCGCGGGAAACAGCGTGCGCGCGCGATCGATCAGGTAATCCGAGTAGCGCCTTGCCCCGCGCAGTGCCGCGCCATACGCCTGAATGCCGTGCTCGCGCACGAAGCGGTCCGGGTCCAGCCCGCCCTCGAGCGTCACAATCTTGATGTCGAAGTCCTCTTCGGTCAGCAGCGCAATCGACTTCTCCGCTGCATTTGCGCCCGCGGTGTCGGGATCGAAGTTCACAATCACGCGTCGCGTGAACCGCCCCAGCAGCCGCACCTGCTGCTCGGTAAACGCAGTGCCCGAGACCGCCAGCACATTCTGAATGCCGGCCATGTACACCGAGATGCAGTCCATCTGCCCTTCCACCAGCAGCGCGAAATCGCTCGATCGCATCGCCGACTTCGCCTTGTCCAGATTGAAGAGCACGCTGCCCTTGGAGTAGAGCGCCGTCTCCGGCGAATTCAGATACTTCGGCGTCTTCTCGTCCGGATCAAGCGCACGCGCCGTGAACGCAATCACCTTGCCCGACTCATTCGCGATGGGAAACGTGACCCGCTTGCGGAAGCGCGCATACATCGGCCCCGGCGAGCCGTCCGCCTGCTCCTTCGCCGAGAATAATCCGCTGGCGCGCAGCACCTCCTCGGCAAAGTGCGGCTTCAGCGCATCGCGCATGTGGTTGAAGTCGTCCGGCGCGTAGCCGATGCGAAAGGTCTTGATGGCCTCCGCCGAAACTCCGCGGTCGGTCAGGTACTCGCGTGCCCGTGCGCCCTCCGGCGTGCGCAGCGCCTGCTCAAAATATTGCGTCGCCGCCTCGTGAATGTCGATCAGCTGCCGCCGCAGTCCCGCCTCGCGCGCCTCCTCCGGCGAGGACCACTCGCGCTTGGGCAGCGGAATTCCCATCTTGGCCGCAACCGTGCGCACCGCCTCGGGAAAGCTCTGCGACTCCAGCTTCATCACGAACGTGAAGACGTCGCCCTTCTCATGGCAGCCAAAGCAATAGAAGTAGCCGTGCGTCGCATTCACGCTGAAGGAGCCGGTCTTCTCCTTGTGAAAGGGACACAGCCCGGTGTAGTTCTGCGCGCCGGTCTTGCGCAGCTTCACATATTCGCCCACCACGCGCACGATATCGGTCTGCTGCTTTACGAGTTGGGCGAAATCGTCCGGCATGGTTGCAAAGTACGAGTGTAGTGGATCGAGCACGGCGGTCCGGGTAAAGCGGCAAAATCTGCTTCGAAAGCGAACCGCCGGGTGGTACTGTTTGAGCGGAGACGGAGGACCTCACTCCAGTTCCACGCCGTTTTCCATGCAGTTGGACCATCGCAGAGTAACGCCAACCTCGCACGAGATCGGAAGCGGACAGCATGCTCAAGCTCAGAAAGTTGTTAGCAAGCACCTTCGGAACTGTCGCGCTGATCGCTACCTTCATCTCTGTGGGAACGACGTTTCCACTCCTGCTACACCCATTTCATTTTCACTCGGTTTTTCTTCGCAGCGAGCTCACACCATGGCTGAGGGTATGGAGGCTGGTCCTGACAGGACTGGCCCTGCTGCTGTTGCTGACGCCCCCGGTCCTTGCAGGACTCTATGGCATGGCATGGTGGACGGTGAAACGTGCCAAGCCCTCTGCGCGGAGATGGGCAATTGCCGCCAGCACCGCCATCCTTGTGCACGCGCTTCCGCTGCTCGTCGTGATTGTGTATATCGCCCGCTACTATCCCATTGTCCACGGCGGATGGTGGGATCTCGCAATCCTGCCTGCGCTTACGCTCACTCTCGGCATCCTCGGCCTCGTCGCTTTCCTGCCGCGCGATTCCGCTGCGCAACCGGAAGCCGCTGTACCCGCTCCGCCCCGCATCGCTGGCGACGGCACCAGCACCGCGCTGGATATGGCTGCCACCGCTCTGGCATTCGCGGGATATTTCGCCGGCATCTATCTGTGGGAGCGGTGGGCCGCCGCCCATCATATCCAGTTCGAGCTCGGAATCCTGGCCACCTGTCTCGCCCTGTTCCTCACCACCGTCTTCCATGAGCTCGGCCACGCCCTCACCGGTCTCGCGCTCGGCATGAAGCTGCAGGGCTTCCATGCCGGCCCGTTGGAGGCGCGCAACAACGGCTCCCGATGGCAGTTCAAGTTCACTCCCGCGGCCTTTGCCGGCTCCGTCACCCTTGTGCCCCGCGCCGCCCGCCCCAGCCGCTGGTCCGATATCGGAGCCATCGCCGCGGGACCACTCGCCAGCCTGCTCGTCGGAGCCGTAGCCTTCCAACTCGCCATCACTGCCAGGGGCCGCAGCTATGAGAACGCCCTCGGATTCCTTGCGATCCTCGCCACCCTCAACTTCATTGCATTCTTCGTGAACCTTCTCCCGCTGCGCCCCGATGGCCTCTACTCCGATGGCGCCAACATCTACCAGCGGCTCAAAGGCGGACCCTGGGCGGACTTTCGCCTCGCTATCGCGGCCGTGCTTTCCACCACCGTGACTCCGCTGCGTCCGCGCGACTTCGAAATCGAACGCATCCAGCGCGCCTCCGCCACCTTTACTCACGGTCGCCAGGCCGTCCTGCTCCGGCTGATGGCATCCTCGTATCACCTGGACCGTTATCTCTTAGACCGCGGCGAGCTCTCCGCTGCCATCGCCGCCATCGCTGACGCTGAAGCTGCCTACGATAGCGCTCCCTGGCCCATTACGCCCGGACTCTGCCTCACCTTCGCGTTCCGCATTGCGCTACTCCAGCGCGACGCCGAGCGCGCCCGCATCTGGTGGGATCGCGCCCAGGCCCAGCATCCAGAGAAAAAGGTGGAGTATTGGATGGCGAACAGCGCCATCCTCTTCCTCGAAGACCACGCTGCCGAAGCTCGCGCAGCCTGGGAGCAGGCCAGCGCTCTCGCCGCGCAGCTACCCGCCGCCGGCGATTGCGACTTTGACCGCGACTGCTGCGCTCTGCTCGGGCAGGCCCAGACTGAAGCAACCGTCGCGCGCTGACCAGAGATTACGAAAGGCTCACGCCATCCGGCTCTGCTTCGGACCGCGCCGCCTCGATCCGCGCCACTCGCACCATGTAAGCCAGCGCAATCAGACTGCCGATCTCAACCGCCCAATGGAAACAGGTGTACGCGTTCAGCGGAGCACCCAATTTCCGCAGCTTGAAATGCGTATATCCATACCACTGCACGGCAATGTGGAGGAGGACGAATGCCCCAGCCATCACCGTCGCCTTTCGGTTCCGATCCCACGCCACGGAATGCGCCAGGTAATTCAGCTTCAAGGGAACCGATGCAATCAAGAAGAGGCCGCCCAGCAGCTCGATCAACAGCACCACTCTCAGCAAGGCTGAGTATCGCTGACTCAGGGCACGCTCGGCGTTCACATATCCACCAGCAGCCGCGATCGCAAACCAGTGGTTCGCCAGCGCGCGATCCGCTGGAACACCCTCTCCGTAGTAATACAGGTATCCGATCTTGTATTCCGCTGGCGCATAGTGCTGGTCTGCCGCCTTGCGATACCAGCTCAACGCGTGACCGTAGTCGAGAGCGACACCATCCCCGTGCTGGTAGAGATACCCGACGGCATTCTCGCCGTGTGGATCACCCTGCTCTGCAGCCTTCGAGTACCACCGGAAGCCCTCCGCAAAATCGGCTTTCGCTCCAGCCCCGTAGTAATAGATATCGCCGAGACCCGCTTCGCCGGCTGCCGATCCCTGCTCCGCCGCTTTGCGATACCAACGCAGTCCGGCATCGAAATCGCGCGGGACTCCGCTTCCACGCATGTAGAGAGTGCCCAGTGCAGCCTCGGCGTTAGGATCGCCTCGTTGAGCCTGCATGAGCAACATGCCTGGCTGCGAATCCGGGTTGTTCTTCGCAACCCGGCTCGCGCGCGAATGCCAGGCCAGGAGCGCTGCCGCTCCGATCAACGTGCACACGATCGTGACAGTCGCTCTCCTGAACGTGCTCTGCATGAGGTCCGCTCACCAATAGGAAGTGAGCCACTAGAGTACCGAAGCTTTTCGATACTGCGGCAAATTATTATGTAACTATATCCGTTACAAAATTGCCTTGGACGATGTTCTCATCCAGGCTCTAGCAGCCGCAGTATCATCAACAGTATGTCCAGGCCGCGCATCGCGATCCCGATCCCGACCAGCTTCGATCCTGCGTACAACGAGCGCTCCTGGCCGCTGTACGCGCAAGCAGTCGAGCGCTCCGGCGGCGAGCCGATCGCGGTCCCGCTGGACGACGCCGAGCGGGCCGCGGAACTGGCGCAGAGCTGCGACGGCGTCCTGCTTCCCGGCAGCGGCGCGGACGTTGAGCCGGCTCGATTCGGCCAGTCGCGCGATCCAAATGCCGCCGATCCCGATCCCTGGCGCGAAGAAGTCGACAGCACACTACTCCAAGCCGCCGAACAGCAGTCCAAACCGGTGCTGGCAATTTGCTTTGGCGCGCAGATGCTGAATGTCTGGCGCGGCGGCTCGCTAATCCAGCATCTGCCGGAGTCGCCGGTCAGCCACCGCCAGCGCGGAGTTGTCGAAGCCCACGGCGCCCGAATTGAAGCCGACTCGCTGCTGGCGGCCGCCGCCGGGCTTAGCGGTTCGGGTGCCGCGAACGCCACCGAACCCGCAGAGACGCGACGAGTGTTCCACGTGGAACATACCGGAATTGAGATTCCGGTGAACTCCAGCCATCATCAGGCGATTGAGTCGCCCGGCGAAGGTTTACGCGTGGTTGCGAGGAGCTCCGCCGACGGCGTCATTGAAGCGGTCGAGGATACCGGCGGCAATCAATTCCTGCTCGGCGTGCAATGGCATCCCGAACGTACATACGACGAGAGTCCGGCTTCCAAAGCCCTGTTCGACCGGTTCATCGCCGAAGCAGCCGAATCTGGAACAGACGCCAGAACACAGACCGAGACGAAGTCCGGCTCGGTTCAAGCCAATGCGCCCGAAGCTGGCTCCGCTATTCCAGTTCAGCCAATGAGATCGTAAGCTCTCTATGTCGCTCACTTCAGAAGAGATATCAGCTCTGCTGCAGCCGTATCTTGCCGGCTTGCCGCCGTCAGAGCTTGATCTCTCGGGGATCTCCGGCCAGCTGACGCAATATCTGGAGCTGCTGCTCAAGTGGAACGCCCGCATGAACCTCACAGCCATCCGCGACCCGGAGGAGATTGTCCGCCGCCACTTCGGGGAAAGCCTATTCACCGGTCTGCACCTGCTATGTTCCACGTGGAACATTCCGGAGCTGGAGCCGAATTCCCTACCGGCCAAACCAGATTCGCTGCTCGATTTCGGCTCCGGGGCTGGATTTCCCGGGCTGCCCATCCAACTTCTTCGTCCGGCCCTGCCCGTGACGCTCGCCGAGGCCCGCCAGAAGAAAGCCTCGTTTCTTCGCGAAGCGGTCCGCACACTCGGGCTTCCCACCGAAATCTGGGCGGACCGTGTGGAGCTGATGCCCGCAGACCGGCAGTTCTCAGTCGTGACGCTGCGCGCGGTGGACAACATGGGTGAAGCGATTCCGGCCGCCGCAGCCCGGGCCCGCGATCTGCTTGCAATCCTGGGAACCCGCAGCTCAGCCGCCGAAGTCCATCCGGCGCTCACCGGCAGCTTCTCACCGCCTGAAGTTCTCCCGCTCCCGGAAACCTCGGACCGCGCCCTGCTCCTCTATCGCCGGATCCCTACTTAGGCGGGCTTCGCTTCCAATGTTCCACGTGGAACATCTGCTTGCGACCGGGGGACCAGCCGAGAGATATCCACAAACCTGCCGCCGCTAAAGCAACCGGATCCGCAGTGTTGGCACGGCATCCACAACTTCTCCACAGCCGGGGCAGTTTGTGCACAAGCTGGCCCTGTTGCCACAGACTTCCCCGACCGATAGGCTGTGAAACGACGCTGCATCTAGGCTTACCCAGTCCTCCGAATCCCCGAAACCCACCCAAATCCGAGATCCAGTGCCCGAAATTCAAGCCCAGCCCACGACACCGACCGAGCAGCCCACAGCCGCGGGCTCCCGCGTTATCGCCGTCGTCAACCAGAAGGGCGGGGTCGGCAAGACCACCACGGCCATCAATCTCGCCGCCGGGCTGGCACTCGAAGGCGTTCCGACGCTACTCATCGACTGCGACCCGCAGGGAAACGCCACCGCCGGACTGGGCGTGGCTCGCAGCGAGGACCGGCTCAGCGTTTACGACGTCATCTCGGGCGCGAGTCTCGGCGAAGCCATCCAAAACACCGGCGTCGACAACCTGTCCATCGTTCCCGGTAGCAAGAACATGATCGGCGCCAACCTGGAGCTGGTCGGAGCCGAACGCCGCGAGTTCCGGCTGCGCGACGCGCTTGCGGCCGTTCGCAGCGAGTTTCGCTTCATCGTCCTCGACTGCCCGCCCGCGCTCGACCTGCTGACCCTGAACGCGCTGGTCGCGGCCGATGGGCTGCTGGTTCCCATGCAGGCCGAGTACTTCGCACTCGAAGGCATCACCGAGTTGATGCAGACGCTCGACCGGGTCGCTCAAGGCTTCAACCCTGCGCTCGCTCTTGAGGGCGTGCTGCTGACCATGTACGACGACCGGACGAATCTATCCCAACAGGTTGCGGCTAACCTGAAGCAGTTCTTTGGCGACAAGCTTTACGCCACAACGATCCCGCGGAATGTGCGCCTTGCCGAAGCGCCGAGCCACGGTAAGCCGGTGCAGATCTACGACCCGAAGTCTCGCGGCGCAGAAGCGTACACGGCACTCGCGCTTGAGCTGCTGCAGCGCTCCGGCGTTCCGAGCCCGAAAAAGGCGCGAAAGCCGGAGTCTGCCAAGCCTTCAGCAAATGGATCGGCTGGAGCTCCTGCGGAGAAGAAATCGCCCAAATTCTGGCCATATAATAAATAGCTTCTTGCGTGTATCCTATTGATAACAGGAGTATTATGAGCACAACGGTTGCAGGTCCAGCATCGGACAGCAAGAAGCGGAACGCGCTCGGCAAGGGCCTGGAATCGCTGCTGGGCCCCCGTCCCGGCGTCTCCATCAGCGCAGCGGCCGCTCCGGCTCCGCCCAGCGCGCCGGCCGAGCCTGCCGGGCGGCCGCTCGAAATCCCCCTCGACCAGATCGAGCGCAACCCCTACCAGACGCGCTCGGCCTTTGACGAAGAAAAGCTGAACGAGCTGGCGCAGTCCATCCGTTCCAGCGGCGTGGTGCAACCCATCGTCGTCCGGGAAGCTGGTGAGGGCAAATATCAGCTCATCATGGGCGAGCGGCGCTGGCGCGCGTCGCAGATCGCCGGCAAGACTACGGTACCGGCCATCGTCCGCCAGGTTTCGAACGAGCAGGCGATGGAGATGACCATCATCGAGAACCTGCAGCGGACGGACCTGAATTCCATGGAGCAGGCGCGCGCCTACGCCCGGCTGAGCCGCGAGTTCAGCCTCACCCAGGAGCAGATGGCCGAGCGCACCGGCAAGGATCGGGCGAGCGTCACGAACTTTCTGCGCTTGCTGAAGCTGCCGCAGCCGGTGCAGCAGATGGTGGAAGCCGGTGAGCTGACCTTCGGGCACGCGCGGGCGCTGCTGGCGCTGAGTTCGGAGCCGGAGATCCTGGAGATCGCAGCGAAGATCGTGGCCGAGAGCCTGTCGGTGCGTCAGACCGAGAACATCATCAAGAATCTGCTGAACCCGGAGCAGCGGCCGCCTCGGCCGGAGAAGGTGAAGGAGCCGCTCGACCCCAACGTGCGCGAGGCGCGCGACCTGATCCAGCGGCGGCTTGGGCTGCGCGTGCACGTCGAGGACAAGCACGGCAAAGGCCGCGTCATCATTGAATATGCCAATGTGGACGACTTCGACCAGATCCTTCGTGCGCTGGGCGATTAGGCGTCCGGGCCGGCGAATCCATCGCGCTGGAAGCTATTTGTAACTGATATTGGGAGTGGGAAAGCTTCAGGAAAGAGATCGAAATTGAGCGATTTGCAACAGATTACGTTACATATGCTGCGGATTTTCCGTGCGAGGGGCCGATGAGCCGCGCTCCGTTTGACTTTCGGGCGCGATTCTGGATCTTTGCGCTTATCTACACGATTGGGTTTGTGGCGCCGTGGAACTGGGCGCTCCATCTGGACGGGCGCGGTCCGGACGCCTCCACGTGGGGCCTGCTTGCGATGAGTCTCGCCAAGGCAAGCGCAATTACGGTCGGCGCTGCGTTCAACATTGTGCTGGCGCTGGGAATCGCATGCGCCTTCGCGGGCGCGTGGCTGCGGACCTGGGGCTCGGCCTATCTGGGTGCGGACGCAATGCTCGATCCCGACCTACGCGGCAGCACCGTGGTGGCCGACGGGCCCTACCGCTATCTGCGGAACCCGCTTTACCTGGGCACGATGGGCAACACGCTAGCGCTCGCGATGCTGATGAAGACCAGCGGCGCGGTGTTTACCATCCTCGCTGTGGTGCTGTTTCAGGCACGTCTCATACTGCTGGAGGAGTCGTTCCTGACCCAGCGGCTCGGCGCTGCGTCTGCCGAGTACTGCCGGCGCGTGCCGCGAATCCTTCCCGCGCTGCGTCCCCGCGTGCCTGCAAGTGGTGCGCATGCCCGCTGGCTGGAAGCAGTGCTGGCGGAGATCTACCAGTGGGGCGTCGCCGTTTCGTTTGCAGCGATTGGTTGGAGGTACAACGCAGGGCGGATGCTGCAGTGCGTGCTGGTCTCGCTGGGCGTATCTCTGGTGGTGCGGGCGTTTCCGTTGCAGCGGCGCCAGCCGGCGGGCCAGATATAAAAGAGGAACACCCTAGGAGCCCGTCGCCGCCTGAACCTGACCCGCAAGTCTGCGGTATGCTGGTGGGCGTTCCCTCGGAGACACCTGGATGACCGTTGGCCCGCACCACGAGGCGCATGGCCGTAAAGACACGCGTCCGTTCTCCCTGACCTGGTGCATCTACGCCACGGCGCTCCTCATTGCGGGCGCATTTTTCCAGCAGATGGCGCCCAAATTTGATTTCCGCAACTTCTACGCCGCCGGGTATCTCGTTCGCACCCAGCCGGCCAGCCTCTACAACCTTGCTCGCCAGCAGCAGGTGCAGAGCACACTGATCTCCGCCGGCGACAAGCCGCTGCCCTTCGTACATCCCAGTTACGAGGCACTTCTCTACGCGCCTTTCTCGATGCTCTCGTACCACTGGGCCTATCTCTGCTTTCTCGCGTTCAATCTTCTCCTGCTGGTGGTGCTGTTCCTGCGCGCCTATCCAGTCTTCTCGACGCCGCTTACGTTCTGGCAGCCTCGGCCTGGACTGATGCTCTTCCTGTACTTCGCACTGTTTGTTGCGCTCTGGCATGGGCAGAATTCGGTTCTGTTCCTGCTGCTCTGCGGACTCGCATACATGGAACTGGAAGGAGGGCGTGACCTGAGCGCCGGATGTCTTCTGGCGCTGGGTCTGTTCAAGTTCCAGGTGGCCCTGCCGCTTGCCTTCTTATGCGCTGTCCGGCGCGGCCGCCGATTCACCGCCGGCTTTGCCGTCACAGCAGCTGGAGTGGCGCTGCTCTGCTTTGCTATCGTCGGCAGATCCGGCATCGCGTCGTTCGTCGGATTGATTCACGCGGCAACGCTAGAGGGAGATCAGAGCGCTGAGGCGCAATCGGCCATCGCCGTCTTCCCCGGTGCCATGCCCAATCTCGTCGGTCTGTTGTCCCCATTGGCAAATCGGATCCCGGCGTCGACTGCCTTCGCGTTGGCTGCACTGCTCTCGACTGTAATCTTCGCGGCAGGCATCTACCTGGTCCGCAAGGCCAGTAGCGAAGCCACGGCATTCGCAATCGCCACGATTTGCGCCGCGCTGGTCAGCTACCACATGTATATGTCGGACCAGGCTCTCATCCTGCTCCCGATGGCACTGCTCTCCCGATTGCTCAGCAAGGGAGTGCTGGCGGCACTCTACCTGGTACCCCCGTTCCTGGTGTTGGTGATGGGACCGCAGTGGAGCTATCTCGCCGTCATTCCGACGCTCTGGATGCTGCTGGAGGCTGCTCAACTGGTGCTGCGCAGCCGGCGCTTCGAGGAGTTGGTCGCAGCCTGACCCGCTGAATAGAAGCACAAACACAAACGGCCTCGGAGGTATCCCTCGAGGCCGATGCGTTTCTGAATTGGGGAGAGCTGCGCCGCCTCCGTTACTTCTTGGGAGGAGCGATCGCGTCCTTGGCAGCCTTGGCGACGCGGAACTTCACCACGGTCTTCGCCTTGATCTTGATCGGCTCGCCGGTCTGCGGATTGCGGCCCAGACGCGCCTTGCGCTCTGCCTTCACCAGCTTGCCGATTCCGGGGATGGT
>Ga0207667_10002166_pt1 | contig 24607 bp, 24 predicted proteins | sample KBSCornC52_FD_184301 | JGI IMG/M metagenome (GOLD analysis project Ga0207667, IMG submission 184301) | Corn rhizosphere microbial communities from Kellogg Biological Station, Michigan, USA - KBS Corn C5-2 (SPAdes) (version 2) | ecosystem: Host-associated > Plants > Roots > Rhizosphere > Soil ...
TCTTCAGCCGCTTCGGCGGGAAGGCGATGCGAAACCCCTTCCAGCGCGGCGTGCTGGCGCCCATCGCGTTGCAGGCGGGGCCGGCGGTCGTGCCGGCGGAGGCCACGCGCGAGCGCCTGCAGGGCGAGGTCGCCGCGATGCGCGGAGAATGGAAGTAGCCAAGGGAGGCGAACCATGATGTGGGCCGGACGCGCATTGGGAATCGTCGTGGGCGCCGTGCTCTGGAACCTGCCGGGCGCGGTGATCCTGGGATTCATCGGGTGGCTCGCGGGGGTCATCGTCGACTCGAAGCGCGCGGCTTCCTCGGTGCGGCTGGACCGCGGTCTCGACCCTCGTGCCGGGCTACAAGCGCGGCGACGAGATGAAGATCGCCGAGGCGAAGCTGGGTCCGGTGGAAAGCGGCGCGGTGCGGGGCTCGAACTGGCCCGGGTGGGCGGCGGAGCTGGGACCGCGGAAGCTGACACTGTGGGCGATCCTGCTCGCCGCCGTGGCGGTGCTCGGGTTCATGGCCTGGCGGCTTTCCAGGCAGATGCGCTGAAACTGCGCCCTCTCCCTCGGCGAGAGGGCCGCTGGCGGGCTATCGCCCTTCCTTGAGCGGCTTGATCTTCGCGAGCTGGCCGGCGAGGGCTACCTTCGCTTTGCGCGTGTCGTGGTCCGCTTGAAGCCGCAGCCACCAGCCGTCCGAGAGCCCGAAGAAGCGGCACAGGCGCAAATCGGTATCGGCGGTGATCGCCCTTCGGCCCGCGATGATCTCGCCGATGCGCTGCGGCGGGACGCCGATCTCCTTCGCGAGGCGATAGTTGCTCATCCCATGCGGCTTCAGGAACTCGGCGGCCAGCATCTCGCCGGGCGATACGGGGGCGATCCGCGCCGCATCAGTGGTAGTCGACGATTTCGACTTCTTGCGCATTGCCGTCCATCCAGAGAAAGCAGATTCGGTATCGATCGTTGACGCGGATGCTCCACTGGCCCTTGCGATCGCCCGCCAGGGATTCGAGGCGGTTACCGGGCGGGGCGCGAAACGCGGGACGCGGCGCATGTGGAAGAGGGCTTCCGTGTCCGTGCACTTGAAGGACCTGATCGACATGTGGATAGTAACGTGATGCGTTAATAGCGTCAAGCGTGAATACCTTTTGCTCCCCACCCAGCGCCAGCATCCATGGCGGTGGGCTCACTGCGTGAGCCCAGCTTGGGATCCATGTTGCAAACACCGTGGCCTGGTACCCCAAACCGCGTTTTGCATTCGCCTGATCCACCGGATCACCCCTCCCGCATCCCCTGATCCACTGGATCAGGCGAACGCAAATCGCCCGGCACCCCACCCGCCCAGGACGAAAAAATCCGGCGCATTGTCGACTCGCGGCCGGATGCGCTAGCATGGCCTCGCTCCACCGGGGACCGCCGGCAGACTCCCCGCTTCAGGCGCCTCGCGCGTCCAAGCTCTGCTCCCCCTCGGGCCCAAGCGCCTGGAAAGGAGCCGCCTTGGACACCGTTCATCCCCCGCTGCAGATCGATCGCGAGCGCCTGCGCGCGCTCATGGGCCTCGACGACTACCTGGACGCGGTCGAGGCGCGTTCCGGGCGCACGCCGAGGGCCGCACCTCGCAGCCCATGCCGCTCCACATCGCGGTGGAGGGCGGCGGCTTCCACGCGAAGGGCGCGTCCGTCGCGCTGGGCCGCGCGCAGCTGGCCGCCATCGCGCGCGTGGGCCCGATCGCGCAGGCCTTCGCGTGGGACGCCGACGCCGCGAAGGCGCGGCAGTTCGCGCACGAGATGTCGGAATCGCTCGGGATTGCGGTCGACGCGGTGTCGTTACCGGACGCCACCCGCGAAGCCGGCATCCTCGTGACCGCCACGAGCTCCGCCAAGCCGTTCCTCGCCCGCGCCCTGGTGCGCCCCGGAACGTTCATCGCCGCGGTGGGCGCCGACAACCCGCACAAGAGCGAGCTCGACGCGGATCTCTTCGAAGGGACAAAGGTCGTGGCGGACAGCCTCGAGCAGGCGGCCGCGATGGGCGACCTGCACCATGCGATCGAGGCGGGAAAGGCCACGCGCGAGTCTATCCATGCCGAGCTGGCGGACATCGTCGCGGGCCGCAAATCCGGTCGCACGAACGAGGCCGAGATCACGATCTTCGATTCGACCGGCCTTGCGATCGAGGACGTGGCGAGCGCCGCGGTCGCCTACGAGCGGGCGCGCGATCAGGGGCGCTTGCGGTTACGCCAGTAGAGGAGGGGGGCGATCGCTATCCCGCCCGGCACGAGCACCGCCAGCAGGACATAGGGTGCGATCCCGCTCCCGACGCCCCGCCATCCCGCGATCGCTGCCATGACCCTCGCCATTTGCGGCTCCATTCGATTGGGGGCCCGGCGGCCCCGACACTACCTAGTCGAACCGGGAGAGCGCATTTCGACATCGCTCGAGGGCCATTGGACGCCCGGGAGGTTGCCGGGGGCTACGCCGGCCCATGGGCCGAGAGAGGGAGCGGGCGGGGGCTTTTGTGACGGCGGGTTCATGGGGCGGGGCGCCGGCACGGGGTCACCTTATCCCGGCCCGCTCCGCCAGCCAGACTTTGATAAGCGACTGGTAGGGGACGTCGCGCTTGTTCGCCTCGAGCTTGATGCGCTCGAGGAGCGCGACCGGCAGGCGCAGGGATATCGCCCGAGTCGAGGGCTTGAGGTTGGGGAAGCGCGCGAGGCGCGCCTTGCTCCAGTCCAGGTACTCCGTCGAGTCGCGGCCCTTCGCACCCCAGAACGCGCGCGCTTCCTCCTCCGAGCGGAATTCAGGGATTTCCTTGCGCGGCTTGCTCATAGATCTTCCTTTCCTTGCGGTGCATCGGGCGCGCGGAGATGATCCGCACCCGGGTGCCGCCGGCCCGCAACGTGAACGCAACCTGCAGCATGCGATGCTCGTTGGTGCGTCCGAGGGCGTGCCAGCGCGATTCCGAAGCGCTGTGGACGGGATCCTCCAGGACGAGCAGCGGCTCGTTGAAGAAGACCTGCTCCGCCTCCGCGTCGGTCACCGAGTGCTTCTCGTTCTTCATCGAGTTTCCCGGATCCCACTCGAAATCGATTACCGACGGGAATTCCGTCGGCAGGACGAACCGTCTTCCGTATATCACCATAATATACACCGCGAGTGGGGACATTGGCCATCGCGGTCATCGGAGAGCCAAAGGCGAGATCCGACCGGGTTCTCGGAATCGTGAGCCACCCGAGGCTCATGGGATGAGCCGGGTGATTGAAGATTCGGCCTCGGCCGCTACCTCATTTCGCTTTTGTCCGCGGGCGTGACCGTGCCCGCGCCAGATACTCCGGGATCTCCTCCCGCAGGACATTGCGCAGGACCTGCTCCGTGAGCGGCCGGCTGGCCTGGGAAAGGTACTTCCGGAGCGCATCGTTCATCATGGTCTGGTAGCCGATACCCGCCTTCTCGGCACGCGCGCGAAACTCGGCGAGGATGGCGTTATCGATGGAGCAAGCCTTGTATTGGCGGTTGCGAGAGGCGATGCCCGAGTGCATCGTTCTTTGCCAGGTCTCCTTCTCGCGCTTCCTCGAAGCGTACAGCCCTCGGGGGAAGGGACAGCGGTCCCTCTTCAACAGGATCGCGCAAAAATCAGTGGATTTCCTCGTTTGCCTTCCTGACTTCACGATCATCGCCGCGGTGGAACTTGACGACGGATCGCACAAGCGCGGGAAGGATGCGCGGCGCGACTCCATATTCGCAAGCGCAAAACTACCACTCGTCCGTCTGCACGTGCGAGAGCTTCCCGCGGTTGCCGAGCTAAGGGCCCTCTTTACGAGGTAGGCGGGAATCGTCGGCCTTCATTTTTCGAGCTCAAGATCCCAAGTCATTGATCTTTAGCCCGAAGTGAGGATGCAGTAAACTCGCGTTATGTCCGGCAACACCCTCGGCACCCTCTTCACCGTCACGACCTTCGGGGAATCCCACGGGCCCGCGATCGGCTGCGTGATCGACGGCTGCCCGCCCGGCATGGCGCTCACTGAAGGCGACATCCAGCCCGACCTCGACCGGCGCAAGCCCGGCACCTCGCGGCACGTGACGCAGCGCAAAGAGGACGACCTGGTCGAGATCCTCTCGGGCGTCTACGAGGGCAAGACCACCGGCACGCCGATCGCGCTCCTGATCCGCAACGTCGACCAGCGCTCGAAGGACTACGACAAGATCGCGAAGTCGTTCCGCCCCGGGCACGCCGACTACACATACCTGCGCAAGTACGGCATCCGCGATCCGCGCGGCGGCGGGCGATCGTCGGCGCGCCTCACCGCACCGGCCGTCGCCGCGGGGGCCGTCGCGAAGAAGTGGCTGCGCGAGAAGTACGGCGTCCAGGTGCGCGGCTATCTCTCGCAGCTCGGGCCCAATCGCGTGGACTTCAAGTCGTGGGACGACGTGGGCGCGGAGGGCAATCCCTTCTTCGTCGCCGATGCGTCGCGCGTGGCCGAGCTCGAGGCGTACATGGACAAGCTGCGCAAGTCGGGCGAGTCCGTGGGCGCTCGGCTCACCGTCGTCGCTTCCGGCGTGCCTCCCGGGTGGGGCGAGCCGTTGTACGGGCGCCTCGACGCGGACATCGCCCAGGCGATGATGGGCATCAACGCGGTGAAGGGCGTGGAGATCGGGGCGGGGTTTCGTTCGGTCGAGCAGCTCGGGACCGAGCACTCGGACGAGATGACGCCTGACGGTTTTCTCTCGAACAACGCCGGCGGGATTCTCGGCGGGATTTCTACCGGTCAGGACATTGTGGTGTCGATTGCCGTGAAGCCGACTTCAAGCATTCGGCTGCCCAGGAAGACGATCGACATCGAGGGGAATCCCACGACGATCGAGACGACTGGGCGGCATGATCCTTGTGTGGGGATACGGGCTACGCCGATTGCTGAGGCGTTCTTGGCGCTGGTGCTGATTGATCATGCGATGAGGCAGCGGGCCCAAAACGCGGATGTGAAGGAGGGGGTGAAGGGCATCGCGCCGAAGACCAAGAGCGCGAAGTCCAAGGGCTTGCGGCAGCTCGAAGACCCCGATCCCCTCGAGGCCTAGGCGCCGACAGAGAGTGCGAGGTGCGACGAGCGGTCCCGCCTGCTAATTGCTGAATATCACCTACCCAAAATCTCCTTCCCGGACTTTGCGGTCGCAGTCTTGTAGATTTGATCCGGAGTAAGCCCAGCTTCCTGCAAAGTCGCCACTGTCTGGGCTCGCCATACCAGATCGCCGGTATCAAGGAAGTCGGTGCGCAATCGGCGAATCGTCGAGATTGTCTCAATCGCCCAATGGCGGAAGTCGTCGAGCGGCCAGCAGCTAAACGTATCGAGATGCGCTTGGGCCGCAAACTCTGCTTTCGCCATGGGTGTAACAAGCACCGCAGCCACCTCGCATTTGGGGCCGACAATCTTGCGATCGTGAATCCAGTTGGGGTGCATTGCTACCTGTCGCGCCTTTTTTGCATCCAACTCCTGATGCGATTCGCCCTTGGCGCCAGAATGGTCCTCGAAAACAATGCACTTTCCGCCGCCTAGAACCCACCATGGATCTGGTGCGCCATTCTCGTTTGAATTTCCCGACTCGAACCCGAGTAGTAAGCCCAATCGGCGCTGCGCCTCCTCAAACTGATCGGCGTCGGTAGCTTGTATCCCATCGAGAATCGATTTTTCCTCGGCGGAATACTTGAACGTATTTGAGGTGCCCAGCTCAATGAATCTCTCTGCGATGCGATCAATCATGTGGGCAAATTCTGGGGCGATTGTTCCAGTCGGTTCGTCGGATTCGCCATACGTACTAGCAAGCTCCGCCAGCCATGAAACGAATTTTGCATCAAGCAGCGCATTGCTGAAGTAGCGGCGGGCCAGGGTTTGCTGCTTTGCCTTGACTTCGCCTGCGAGGCGTTCACCAGCAAGCCAATGGGCTGAACCTGCGCAGTAGTTCCACCAAGCGCGATAGCCCTTCAAAGCAGGGGTTTTCAATATTGATAATATCCGTCCACATGCTGCCTTTGCTCGTTCGAAATCACCCGCCCACATTGCATACTGGTATTCGATCTCGTGTGGAACGCTCTCCTGGAGTTCTCCAATTCCTGGAAACGGCTTCTGTGTTAGGGAGTTTCGGAGGTCCAAAATGTCCTCGTCCACCTCTTTCCATTCCTTGTCCTGTTTTAGAAAGGTTTCGAGGTTCTCAAGATTTCCTTCTACTGTCTGGTTCTCAGAAGAATCGATTCCAAACTGAAGTTCTGCTTGCATTTCGGGATCCAGCGGTTCGCGCGTTTCCTTCTTCATCAAGTACCGGTAAGCGTCGTCTCCCTCAACGATTACGGCAGCGTAGTCCGTCGCAGACCTGGTGCATCGCCCGAACGCCTGAATCATTCGAGTAAGGACGCGTTCATTGAATAGGGCATTTGCCCCCATTTGATTCATTAGGAAGCGTTCCTGCAGATGCGTCGCTCGTGGAATTCCGAGGACGAAGAGCACATGCGAATCATCATCGGGGAAGTCGATGCCCTCATAGCGATTGGAGGCAACGACAACGGCGCGCCGCTCGTCCGTGAACCGCTCCTTACTGGCTTCCAAATCCTTCGCTTGAAATACCGGAATCCGAAGCTCAGATTGGATCGTCGCACTAATGTCCCTTGCCGCCTGATCATTGGGTACTAGTACGACGCTGCGCCCCGCGCGTTTCATGATCATAAGGTTAAGGCTTTCCACGTCCGATTCATTCAGCGAACGGGCGGGAAAGAAATACAGCCTTCTGCCAATACCCTGTTTGTCCCACCCTTTTGGGATGGCTAGCCTTTTGATCTTCGATCGACCCACTATTCGCTCTAAGTCTCCACCATGGCCGAGAGTCGCAGACATGTAAATGCGTTGCTTTGCTCCAGCGAAAGGTGGGTGAGTGCTAGTTGGTGAGATGAATGGGCGAATAAGTAGGCGTCCGTATCCCATATAGAGATGGCAGGCCTGTAGATGCGGCCTGATTGTTCGCCACGCGAAGCCGAACCGCGCCCCCTCGCTATTGACGTCCAGCGCTTCGGAGAAGGCCGGAAGGGCTTCAAGCCAGAGTGGTGTCGGCAGCTTGTCGGCCCACAGGAAATCCACGTCTCCTGGCGCGTCGCCCATAAGGCGCGCTATGCGATCGGGGCCAATCCATTCCTTCAACACACCAGCGACTGCCGCAAGGGCCGTTTTGTGCTCGCCCAAGCTAAGCTCTACGCTCCAGGCGCCTGCAATGTATTGATCGGCCGCATGTGCGTCATCGCATATCACCACATCCGGATCTTCAAAAAAGGGTTTCACGTTGAAAAGACCGCTGTACGTTGCTATAGCTATGCGGTCGTACGCTAGGTAGGCATTCTTGGCGCTTTCGTCAAACTCATCCTTCCGGCCAACCAGCAAAGAAACGCCAACGCCATAGTGACGTTCCGCGTGTTCCGCTGCTTGGTATGCAAGCTGTCTAGTCGGGCACAGAAGAACGACCTTCTCCTCGAACTTTCTCCTTCGCCATTCAGCAAGGACAATCCCCACAAGCGTTTTGCCGCTGCCGGTAGGCAGCTGCAGCGCAACGTCTTTCTCGTCCACGCCGTCGCGCTCGTAGGTCCGCCAGAGATCAACTTGATGCGCCCAAGGACTCTGGATTGAGCGACCCCTAAGGTCTTGGAATAGGGCTTCGATTGTGTCGACCGATGCTGGGCCACGTGGTTTCCGTTTGAATGCCATCTGCGGAGTGTCTCCGAATTGGTAATAGGATCGGGCTAGCCATCGACCGGCTGCGCGTGTCAATCTAACAAAAATTAACTGAAGCTGTAGGGCCGATGCGCTACTGGAGCAATTAGGCAACAGTGGCACGACAAGCCGTAAGCTGCCGCAGTTCACAAGTGCTTGTTATGATCAAACCCTCGGGGTGGTGGCGCGATTCGGTTCAGAGCCCAATTGCTCTCAGAAAAGCGCTCACAGGGACTCGCCGAATGAACAAGAAAGAGCTGACCGAAGCCGATATCCGAACGAAGTTCATCACGCCAGCCCTTGTCGGCCCGAACGGCAGCAAGTGGAACGTGATGACCCAACTGCGGGAGGAGGTCTACTTCACCAAGGGTCGCGTCATCGTCCGCGGCAAGACGGTCAAGCGCGGTGAGGCCAAGAAGGCCGACTACATCCTGTACTTCAAGCCTGGCCTGCCCATTGCCGTGATCGAGGCCAAGGACAACACACACACCGTCGGCTCCGGAATGCAGCAGGCGCTGGAATACGCCGAGATCCTCGACCTGTCGTTTGCCTACAGCTCCAACGGCGACGCATTTCTGGAGCATGACCGGAACAGCGCAGCCGGCACCACCGAGCGCGAGATTCCGCTCGACCAATTCCCGTCGCCCGACGATCTGTGGGCGCGCTACAGCCAAGCCAAGAGCTACACGGCAGCCCAGCAGGCGGTGACCACGCAGGACTACTACGACGATGCCTCCGGCAAGTCGCCCCGTTACTACCAGCTCGTCGCCATTAATCGGACGATCGAGGCCATTGCCCGCGGAGAGAACCGCATCCTGCTGGTGATGGCGACCGGCACAGGCAAGACCTACACTGCGTTCCAGATCATCTGGCGCCTGTGGAAATCGGGCGCCAAGAAGCGAATCCTCTTTCTTGTCGACCGCAACATCCTCGCCGACCAGACCAAGACCAACGATTTCAAGCCCTTCGGTCAGGCGATGACCAAGATCACGAACCGCACGGTCGACAAGGCATTCGAGATCTACCTCTCGCTCTACCAGGCGGTAACGGGAGCCGAGGAAGACCAGAACATCTACAAGCAGTTTTCGCCCGACTTCTTCGACCTCGTGATCGTCGACGAGTGCCATCGCGGCAGCGCCGCCGAAGACGCCAATTGGCGCAAGGTTCTGGAGTACTTCTCCTCGGCAGCGCAGATCGGCATGACCGCCACGCCCAAGGAAACGAAGGACGTCTCCAACATCGAATACTTCGGTGACCCGATCTACACCTACTCTCTCAAGCAGGGCATCGAGGACGGCTTTCTCGCGCCGTACAAGGTGGTGCGCATCGGCATCGACAAGGACCTGGAGGGTTGGCGTCCCATGAAGGGCAAGACCGACAAGTACGGCCAGCTCATCGAGGACCGCGAATACAACGAGGCTGATTTCGATCGCAACCTGATCTTGGAGAAGCGTACCGAACTCGTCGCCGCTAAGATCACCGAGTTCCTCAAGGCCACCGATCGCTTCGCCAAGACCATCGTCTTCTGCGAGAACATCGACCACGCCGAGCGCATGCGCCAGGCGCTCGTCAACGCCAACGCCGACCTGGCTGCTGCCAACAGCCGCTACGTGATGCGCATTACCGGCGACAACGACGAAGGCAAGGCGCAGCTCGACAACTTCATCGACCCGGAATCGACCTTCCCGGTCATCGCCACCACCTCGCAGCTGATGTCCACTGGCGTCGACGCGCAGACCTGTCGCCTGATCGTGCTCGACAAGCGCATGCAGTCAATGACAGAGTTTAAGCAGATCATCGGCCGGGGGACGCGCATCAACGAGGACTACAACAAGTTCTTCTTCACCATCATGGATTTCAGACGGGCTACGGCGCTATTTGCGGACCCGGGCTTCGATGGTGACCCAGTCCAGGTGTATGAACCTAAGGTGGGTGAGTCGCCCGTGCCACCGGACGAGCGACTGGATGCCGAACCGCCCACCGAAGACGAATTGCCAGAATTGCCTGAGGGTGCGCAGCCGCCCAAGGGAAGCGAACCGTCGCCCCGGTACGTAGTCGACGACGTGGAGGTCCGGATCGTCAGCGAGCGCGTGCAGTACATCGACTCCAACGGTAAGCTCATCACCGAGTCGCTGAAGGACTACACGCGCAAGGTTGTGCGCAATACATATGCGTCGCTGAGCGCCTTTCTCAACGCCTGGAACGACGCCGAGCGCAAGCAGGCCATCGTCGACGAGTTGGCCACACACGGCGTCTTCCTCGATGAACTGGCCGAGCAGGTCGGCCGCGACCTCGATGCCTTCGACCTCATCTGCCACGTCGCCTTCGACCAGCCGCCGCTCACCCGCCGCGAGCGCGCCGAGAAGGTGCGCAAGCGCGACGTCTTTGGCAAGTACGGCGAGAAGACGCGCGCGGTGCTCGAAGCGCTGTTAGACAAGTACGCCGACGCGGGTCTCAGGAGCGTGGAGTCGCTCGAAATCCTCAAGGTCGACCCGCTCACGGCGTTCGGCACGCCCATTGAGATCGTCAAGCTATTCGGTGGCAAGCAGAAGTACGTGGCCGCCATTCAAGAACTCGAAACCCAGCTTTACGCAGAGGCGGCTTGATCCATGTCCAACGTCTCCAACATCGTCAAGTCCATCCAGGACATCATGCGCAAGGACGCCGGCACCTATGGTGACGCGCAGCGGCTCGAACAGCTCGGCTGGATGTTCTTCCTCAAGATCTTCGACGACCGCGAGCAGGAGCTCGAACTCCTGCGCGACAACTACCGCTCGCCGCTACCCAAGCACCTGCGCTGGAGCAGCTGGGCCGCCGATGCCGAAGGCATCACCGGCGAGGAGCTACTCGACTTCGTCAACAACACCCTGCTGCCGAAGCTCAAGTCGCTCACCGGCGGCGCGGACAGGATCGCCGGCCTGATACGCATGACCTTCGACGACGCTAACAACTACATGAAGAACGGCACGTTGATGCGGCAGGTGATCAACAAGATCAACGGCATCGACTTCAACGCGTCGGATGACCGCCACATGTTCGGCGACATCTACGAGAAGATTCTGAGGGACCTGCAATCCGCCGGCAACGCGGGCGAGTTCTACACGCCGCGCGCCGTCACGCAGTTCATCGTCGAGCAGGTGAACCCGCGCCTGGGCGAGACCATCCTCGACCCGGCCTGCGGCACCGGCGGCTTTTTGGTCTGCGCCATCGAGCACTTGCGCAAGCAGGTCAAGACCGAGGACGACGAGCGAACCATCCAGGACTGTTTTGCTGGCATCGAAAAGAAGCACCTGCCGCACGTGCTGTGCATGACCAACTTGCTGCTGCACGGCATCGACGTGCCCTCCAACGTGCGGCACGACAACACGCTGGCGCGCCCGCTGCGCGACTGGGGCCCGAAGGAGCGCGTGGACGTCATCGTCACCAACCCACCCTTTGGTGGCATGGAAGAAGATGGCATCGAGACCAATTTTCCCGCTGAGTTCCGCACGCGCGAGACGGCCGACCTCTTTCTCGTACTGCTGATGAAGCTGCTCAAGCCCGGCGGCCGCGCCGGTCTGGTTCTGCCCGACGGCACGTTGTTCGGCGAGGGCGTGAAGACGCGTATCAAGGAAGCGCTGCTCACAGAGTGCAATCTGCACACCGTAGTGCGTCTGCCCAACGGCGTATTCAATCCGTACACCGGCATTCGCACCAACCTGCTGTTCTTCACCAAAGGCCAGCCCACAACCGAGGTCTGGTATTACGAGCACCCCTACCCACCGGGCGCCAAGAGCTACAACAAGGGCAAGCCGATCCGCATTGAGGAGTTCGAACCCGAGAGGGCCTGGTGGGACCAACGCGTTGAGAACGAGCAGGCCTGGCGCATATCGATCGACGCCATCAGGGCCAGTAACTACAACCTTGACCTCAGGAACCCGCACAACCCGGACACCGGACCGGGCGATGTGGAGCACCTGCTGCCGGAGTACGAGAGGTTGCTGGCGCAGATCGCGGCGACGCGGGCGACGTTGAAGCAAGAGCTTCACCGTGCTCTGACGGGTAGCAGTGGGGCGGATGAATGAGGCCGGAGGTGCTCTTCGAAAAGTTCGACCTCTTCGTCGACGCGCCCGATGCCTTGGCGAACCTACGAGAGTTGGTGTTGGAGTTGGCTGTGACCGGAAGACTCGTGTCGCAGGATGCCAGCGATGAGCCGGCCTCGACGCTACTAAAGACTGTTGAGTCCGAGCGAACGCAGCTAGTCAGTGCCCGCAGGATCAAGGCGAGATCAGTCCCGCCACTGCAATACGACGAGTTGCCGTTCGAACTGCCGCCTAACTGGACATGGACGCGTCTCGCGCAGGTAGGCTACGAACTTGGCCAGAAGGTTCCCGACCAGCGCTTCACCTATATCGATGTCGGAGCCATCGACTCCGGCAAGGGGTGCGTCAGCGACGGGGTTGAGATCATTGAGCCACATGAAGCGCCTTCTCGTGCGCGGAAACTGGTTGCACGGGGAACGGTGATCTATTCAACCGTACGCCCATACCTGCGGAATGTCGCAATCGTTGAACGTGACTTCGACCCTGCGCCGATCGCCAGTACCGCATTCGCCATCCTCCACCCTTTCGTCGGAATCATCGATCGCTACTTGTTCTATTGGCTAAGAAGCGCCCCGTTCACCAAGTACGTGCTGGCGGCCATGAAGGGCATGGCCTACCCTGCGATAAACGATGAGAAGTTTTACAACGGCTTCATTCCTATTCCGCCGGTAGCTGAGCAGAAGCGCATCGTGACGAAGGTGGATGAGTTGATGGCGGTGTGTGATCGGCTAGAGGGGCAGCAGCAGGAACGACAGACACGGCACGCCGCGCTCGCCCGCGCGTCGCTGGTCCGCTTCGCCGACGCACCCACCTCAGCCAACCTCGATTTCTTGTTCCACGACGCCTACACCATCGAGCCCGCCGACCTGCGCAAGGCCATCCTCACCCTCGCAATTCAAGGAAAGCTCGCAACACAAGACCCCGACGACGTACCAGCAACTACGCTCCTCAATGAGATCGCCTTATTCAAGTCCGCGCTGGCCAAAGAAGGGAAGTTCCGGGGTTCAACGTCGACTGTGCCGATGAGGGCTGACGCGGGCGAATATGAACTACCTCCAAACTGGACCTGGGTGTGCTTCGGCGAGATCATGATTAATCGAGACGGCGAGCGCATACCTGTCAGCAAAGAGGAGCGGGCGACCAAGGCCAAGCTGTACGAGTACTACGGGGCATCGGGAGTCATTGACAAGATCGACGACTACCTCTTCGACAAACCACTGTTGCTTATCGGCGAGGATGGCGCGAACCTCGTCAACCGCTCAACGCCTATTGCCTTCATTGCCCGAGGAAAGTACTGGGTGAACAACCATGCTCACGTTCTCGATGGGATTTCGGAGGACTTTCTAAAATACATTGAACTCCACATTAACGCGATCAGCCTCGAGCGTTATGTCACCGGGTCGGCACAGCCAAAGATGAATCAAGCGAAGATGAATACAATTCCGATTGCGTTGCCGCCTCTCGCCGAACAACGCCGCATCGTCGCCAAGGTGGCGCAGATGACTGCGTTGGTCGACAAACTAGACACGCAGCTTGCCGCCTCCCTCGTCACGGCCACGAATCTCGTCGAAGCCGCCGTCGCCGAGCTTACTGCTCAAGCGTGAACTATGCCGAATCCTTCGCAGCCTACCTTTGACCAGGAAGCCACTCTTGAAGAACTCGCGGGCGTAGGAAAGAACCGACGCTTCGACGAGGTCGTCGACGATGAGGATTTTGAGGAAATTCAGGTCATCTGCAAACGAGGCGGTGAGGAGATCCCACTCGCCAAGCCTAGCCGCGCCTTCTACTTTGGTGACCATAAGCTCTACGATCAAGAGGCTAAACGCTTCGACCAAGAGCAGAAGGCGCGTGTACTGAACACCGACCAGTTCCGGAATAATCTCCAAGTCTTCGAAGAAGTAAGGCGTTCCTGTCAGCGTGGATTTGTGATTCCATTCGTCGGTGCGGGCATGTCGAAGAGCGCCGGCCTTCCTGACTGGAAGGAGTACTTATTAGGTTTGTGCGGTGACGCCGGCTTGGACGCAGGCGCCATGCGTGAGCGGCTCGAAGCGCAAGCCGACTTCGAGGGAGCGATGAATGACATCGTCCAGCGACTAACCATTAATCGATTCGAGCGCGACTTCGAGCGCAATTTCAGGAGTCCCGACGAGGTGAGCGGTGCCGTGGCGCTGCTGCCGAAACTGTTCGACGGTTCGGTAATCACGACGAACTTCGATCGCGTTCTTGAACGCGTCTACGAGAACGACGGCAGGGCTTTTGAAGAGAAGGTGACTGGCCGCGGACGTGCAAACGCGTTCTTCCGCGCGATACCGGCCGGCCAGCGGTATCTGCTGAAGCTCCACGGAAACATCGACAATGCTGCAGAGCGCGTACTTAATCAGGACGAGTATTCCATCGCCTATGGCAATGCCGGGGATATCAACATGACGTGCCCGCTACCCAGATTGCTGAGGCGCCTATTCACTAGCTACAGCTTCTTGTTTCTCGGCTGCAGCCTGACAGCGGACCGTACGATGCACACCTTTGTGCGAGTAACTGGGGAGGAGGGGCCTGACAACCTTCCCCATCACTACGCGGTAGTCCCATGCCCCGCGGATGCAGAGATGCGGCGCGTGATTGACCAGCGTCTGGCAGATGCGCACGTCACGCCGCTCTGGTATCCCGAGGGGGAGCATGACCATGTTGAGCAGATTCTTGAGCTTTTGCTCGAATAACCAGATCTCTTTGAGGAATGCTGTTCGCCGGGCCACTAGGTAAGTAACCCCGCAAATTCAGGTCATCGCCCAGTTCGCCTTCTCAAACGCCTCGAACCGCGCAGCGAGCCGCTCGCGATCCGGTCGATCCTTCTCCCGCCGCGGAAAGTTGATCAGATTTCCATTCAACGCCTTCAAGGCCTCGAGCGTCGGCCCATCTCGCGTGGCGAGTAAGCGGTCGGATACGACAATCCTGTAGTCCGGGTCAACGCCGATCAAGTGATTGTCGAACGCGGCGTGATGCAGCTTTGTGAGCGGCAAGCCGTTGGTCACGACGGGCTGGCCCAACAGCTCGTCGCCATCGGCTGCGATGTGCGCCGCATCCAGAAGGCTCGTCTCCGGTAGACCTGAGAGGGCGCAGCGGCCGCCGTAGGCAGCGATCACCGCGGCGCGAAAGAGTGTCTGGTGCAGCCGCGCTTTAACCTGCCTCAGTGCATAGCGGCGCTCGAGCGTCGTTTCCTGCGGGTCGGCACGCAGCTCTCCGGGCAATCCCATCGAGACCTGCGCTTGGAGCGATCGCGCGTCCCACCCCACGATGGTGACGGGAATGATCGCGTGATAGTGCCCCGGGAACGCGCCCAGGAAATAGATCAGCGGCACCTGGTTCTCCATGGCTTCGCGCAGCCACCGGTTGTCGGCCGCCTCCGGATTCGTTCCCATGAAGGAGTACGCGACCGTCTCGTCGCCGTTGTAGATCTGGTTGTGCGCTGCCTTCTGGTCGTCGTACCAGATCCTCGCGCCCTTCCTCGGGACCACGGTCTTGATCGAGAGCGCGTACTTCATTTGCGTCGGCTTGAAGATGCCGCGCTGCGGGTTGATGAGCGGGATTCGCTCGCCCTTGAACACGAAGCCGCGCGCGAGATCGTCGGAGGTGAGGGGATCGCGCAGCTCCAGCATCCGCCGCACCTGAATGAAGGCGGCGGTGCGGATTTGCTGGTCGAGGTCGTCGGCGATGGGCATTCGGGGGCATTGTGATCCAGAGGATCAGGCGAATGCAAAACGGGATTTGGGGTACCCGCACAGGACTGCGATTTTGAGCGGCGTCGGCACGACGCAGCGTAAACCCCGTGTTAGGGCCGGCGTTGAATTCTCTATCGCGCCGTATCCGCAGCCCGTAAACTATAAGTTACAATGCGATGGAGCTCAGATACTACCAGGCGCGGTCGGGGCGAAGTCCGTTCGTGCATTGGTTGGAGCGATTGGACGACCGTGTGGCACGGGCGCGAATCGAAGCGCGCCTTGCGACCGTCGCGGCGGGGTCGCTGGGTGACGCGAAGCCGGTAGGCGGGGGCGTGATGGAGCTCCGGATAGATTGGGGCCCTGGCTATCGCGTCTATTTCGCCAGGGAAGGTCCGGTAGTGGTGCTCCTTCTCTGCGGTGGGGACAAGCGCACTCAAGATACGGACATCAAGCGAGCGAAAGAGTACCGCGATGACTACAAGCGGCGCACGGCGGCGCAAGCCCGACGCAGAACCTAGCCTTCCGTACGAGGACTGGCTGGTCGAGCAACTGAAGGATCCGGCAGAAGCGGCCGCCTATCTCGAGGCCGTGATCGAGCAAGGGGACCAGAAGGCGGTGATGGTCGCTCTTCGACAAGTCGCCATGGCCCAGGGAGGCATCGCCGCAATGGCGCGCCGCGCGAAGGTCACTCGGGAGGCGGCGTACCGAATGCTCTCGAAAACGGGCAATCCCGAGCTCCGCAGCTTGAACGCGATACTCGCCGCGGCAGGCCTGCGGCTTTCCGTGAAACCGATCGGGCCGGCCACAAAAGCGGCGCAGAAACGCGGGCGATACCGCGTTTCGAGGATGGGGTGACGAGCGGCGGCTGACGCAGCGTGGCGCGTTGATCAGCGGCTTTTCGCCCTGGCGATGGCCGTCTTCGCCTCGGTCCAAGCTGCGAGGTCCCGCGTCATGAGCACCTCCAGCGTCTCGGGCTCTTGAGGGTGACGGGTCCCAAATTCCGGGTTAGGCGCCATTGGGGCGGTTTGCTGTTTTGTGATGAGATGTGGAAGACGTTTCTTCTTCATGGCTGGATCCCCGACCGTTGCGCCCCTTGGCGCGCCGGGGATGACGAGGAAGTGGTTGCGCCGGGGATGACGGTATGCGTCCCCAGGCTCACGGAGTGAGCCAGCCAGTCGCGCCATAATGCGAAGTCCCCCTCCCCAAGGAGCCCCACATGAGCCCCGTCTGCCATTTCGAGATGCCGTACGAAGCCGCCGACCGCATGGTGAAGTTCTACAAGGCGGCATTTGGCTGGAAGATGAAGAACATGGGCGCGAAGATGGGCAACTACGTCCTCGCGACCACCACCGAGACCGCGGCGAACGGCCGTCCGAAGAAGGGCGGCACGATCAACGGCGGCTTCTTCGAGAAGAAGCCGGACTGGCCGATGCAGCATCCGTCGGTCGTGATCGCCGTGGACGACCTGGTGAAGGCGATGGACAAGGTCACCCAGGCGGGCGGGAAGGTGCTGGGCGAGCCGATGGACATCCCGGGCGTCGGTGGCTACGTCTCGTTCGTGGATAGCGAGGGCAACCGGGTCAGCATGCTGCAGCCGTTGCCGATGGCGAAGGCGCGAAAGCCTGCGAAGGCGAAGAAGAAGGCGGCCAGACGGAAGTGACTGGATTCCCGCCTACGCGGGAATGACGGATTTTTTTACGCGGCAACGCGAGCGGCGATGACGCCCTAGTCCAAGAGGACCACGCCGCGAGCCGGTCGGGTTGACCCGTTTCGCCATTTCCGTGGCGCATAAAGTCGTCCATGCGACGACTTCTCAACGTGTGGCGCCTTGCCGCCATCCTCACGCTGTTTCCGTTGTTTTCCCACGCGGAAAACTATTCCGACCTGTGGTGGAACCCGAGCGAGTCGGGATGGGGCGTCACGATCGCCGACCACGAGACGCAGCTCTTCGCGGTCTGGTACGCCTACGACACCGACGGCTCGTCCATGTGGTTCACGGTGCCGGGCGGGACGTTCAACGCGAACCGCACGTTCTTTACGGGCGACCTGTACCGCACGACCGGACCTTCGTTCGCCGGCCCGTTCAATCCGGCCTCGGTCGTGGCGACGAAGGTCGGCACCGCTTCGTTCGACTTCTCGAACGCCGCGGCGGGCACGGCCTCGTTCTCGTACACGATCGGATCCGTTTCGCGCACCAAGCAGATCCAGCGCCAGCCCTTCGGCAGCGCGCCGGCCAACTGGGGCGTGGACCGCACCGACCTCTGGTGGAATGCCGCGGAATCGGGATGGGGGCTCTCGCTCGCGCAGCACGGCAACAACGTGTTCGGCGTGTGGTTCACGTACGGCCCGTCGGGACATCCGCTCTTCGTCGTGTTGCCGGGCGTCACGATGACCTCGCCCGATTCGTTCACCGGCACGCTCTACACGACGACGGGACCGGGGTACGACGCGGCGACCTTCGATCCCGCGCAAGTCCGCGTGACCCCGGTGGGATCGGCGACCGTGAGCTTCTCCGGCGATACCGGCACGCTGACCGCGACCGTGCAGGGCGTCACGCAGACGAAGACGATTACGCGCCAGCCGTTCGGCGGCGTGACCACGGCCCCGACGCAGACGGATCCCAAGCGCGTGGAGGAAAACACTCCGGCGGTCGTCTTCAGCGGCAACTGGAGGCGAGCCGATGCGAGCTTCGGATGGAGCGGAGGCTCGGCCATGGAGTCGAACACGGCCGGAGCCACCGCATCGATCACCTTCAACGGGACCTCGATCCGCTGGATCGGCAGCCGCGGGCGCGACAGGGGCATCGCCTCGGTGAGCGTGGACGGCGTGGCGGTGAAGGACGTGAACCTCTTCGGCCATCCGGCCGAGGAGATCCACGCGCCGGTCTTCACCCTCCACGACCTGAGCCCCGGGCAGCACACGCTCACGATCACCGTGACCGGGCAGCAGGATACCCAAAGCTCGTCCAACACCGTCGTGGTGGACGCGTTCGATGTCGCGCCGGACACGACCATCTCGCATTGGCAGGATACGAACCCCGATATGAAATTCAGCGGCGGCTGGACCAAGTCGAGCCAGGCCTTCCTGTGGAGCGGAGCCGGCGTCTCGAACCTGCCGGAGCTGCCGGTCACCGCGCAGGAAACGCAGGCCGCGGGCGAAACCCTCACGCTGCCATTTCGCGGGACGGGGATGAGCTGGATCGGTTATCTCGGGCCCGACGCGGGCATCGCCCAGGTGCGGATCGACGGCGGGGCCGCGAGCGAGGTGGACCTGTATTCGCCCGTCGCGACGTTCCAGCCGATCGTGTTCAGCGCGTTCGGGCTCGCCGACACGAACCACACGTTGACGATCACGGCGACCGGCCGGAAGAACGCGGCCTCGAGCGGCGCGAGAGTCGTCGTGGACGCGGTCGACGTGTACACGCCGGGCCGCCGCTACGAGGAATACGAGAAATCGATCGCGTATGCGACGCCGCCGGGCACGTTCTGGACCCTGGACAACCAGGCCCGCGTGTGGAGCGAGGGCACGACCGCGACTTCCAACGTGCCGGGCGCCACCGCGACCTTCAGCTTCACGGGAACGTCGGTGAGCTGGATCGGCTGCGAGAAGGACAGCGCGGCGGGCGTGGCGGACGTCTCGATCGACGGCGTCTTCCAGCAGCAGGTGAAGCTCAACCAGACCTACCCGATCGAGGGCTACCAGATGACGGTCTTCCGGAAGGACGGGCTCGCCCCCGGCCCGCATACGCTGCAGCTCAAGGTCGTGAATACGGACGGCTCGTACGTCGTCGTCGACGCGTTCGACGTCCGTTAGCGCGACATGCGAACCTTTCTTGCCCTGTTCCTTGCGAGCCTGCTCGTCGCCTGCGGTGGTGGAGGCGGCGGCGGTTCCACGGTCACCACGACGGGCCCCACGGGCGGCGGCGGAGGGGGCGGTGGCGGCGGCCCCACGGTCTCCGGCCCGCCTGTTCCAACGGCTGGAATGCGCGTCGAGGAATCGGACGCCGCGGTGACCCTCACCGGCGCCTGGACCAGGAGCGACGCCTCCAAGGGCTGGAGCGGCGGCGCCGCCATGCAGGCAAGCACCGGGGGTGCCACCGCCACGATCACCTTCAACGGGACGTCCATCCGCTGGATCGGGAGCCGCGGCCGGGGCATGGGCCTCGCCACGGTCGCCGTCGACGGCGGAGCGCCCCGGACCGTGGACCTCTTCGCGCGTCCGAGCGACGAGATCCACACCGAGGTCGTGACGATCTACGACCTCTCCGCGGGCCAGCACACGCTCACGATCACGGTCTCGGGCACCCACAACAGCCAGGGCGAGGGCAACGCCGTGGTGGTCGACGCGTTCGACGTGCAGCCGGGCACGACCCTCTCGCACTGGCAGGACACGGACCCCAACCTGAAGTACACCCCTGGCTGGACCAAGTCCGATCCGGCGCTCCCCTTCAGCGGCACGGGTGTCTCGAACCTGCCCGAGCTCCCGGTGAGCGCGCAGGAAACCCAGACGGCGGGCCAGACGGTGACGCTCCCCTTCCGCGGGACCGGCATCGACTGGATCGGCTATCGCGGGCCGGACGCCGGCATCGCCACCGTCGCGATCGACGGCGGCGCGCCCACCTCGGTCGACCTCTATTCGCCCACCGCCGTGTTCCAGCCGGTGGTCTTCTCCGCGCACGGCCTCTCCGACACGAGCCACACGATCGTCATCACCGCGACGGGCACGAAGAACACCGCCTCGATGGCCAACCGGGTCGTCGTGGACGCGTTCGACATCATCACGCCCGGCCGCCGCTACGAGCAGAACGACCCGTCGATCACCTACGTCGGCCTGTGGACCTTCGACAACGAGGCGCGGGTGTGGACGGAGGGCGTGACCGCCACGTCCAACCAGACGGGCGCCACCGCCACCTTCCATTTCACGGGCACGTCGGTGAGCTGGATCGGCTGCGAGAAGGAGAGCGCGGCGGGCGTGGCCAACATCTACGTGGACGACGCGTTCCAGAAGCAGGTGCGCCTGGGCCAGGACTACCCGATCGAGGGCTACCAGATGACGATCTTCCGCGTGGACGGGCTCACCAACGCCCCGCATACGCTCAAGATCGAGGTCGCGAACCAGGACGGCTCGTACGTGGTGGTGGACGCCTTCGACGTGCATTGACGGCCGCGGGGTGGGGTATGCCCTTATAATTTGGGCATGCCCAGCACCCTCTACGAGAAGCTCTGGTCCTCCCACCTCGTCCGCGAAGACGCCGACGGGACGGGCCTCCTCTACATCGACCGCCACGTCGTCCACGAGGTGACGAGCCCCCAGGCCTTCGAGGGCCTCGAGGTCCACCACCGGAAGCCCTGGCGCGTGGAATCCATCGTCGCCACCGCCGACCACAACGTCCCCACCACCCATCGCGAGCAGGGCATCGCGGATCCGATCTCGCGGCTGCAGGTCGAGACGCTGGACCGCAACGTGGACAAGTTCCACGTGAAGACCTATTTCGGGATGAAGGACGCGCGGCAGGGCATCGTCCACGTGATCGCGCCGGAGCAGGGCGCGGTGCTCCCCGGCATGACGGTCGTCTGCGGCGATTCGCACACGAGCACCAACGGCGCCTTCGCGGCGCTCGCCTTCGGCATCGGCACGAGCGAGGTCGAGCACGTGCTGGCGACCCAGACGCTCACGCAGAAGAAATCGAAGTCGCTGCTGGTCCGCTGCGAGGGCGCGCTGCCCGCGGGCGTCACGGCCAAGGACCTCGTGCTCGCGATCATCGGGAAGATCGGGACGGCCGGCGGCACGGGCTACGCGATCGAGTTCGGCGGCTCGACCGTGCGGTCGCTCTCGATGGAAGGCCGCATGACGATGTGCAACATGGCGATCGAGGCGGGCGCACGCGCCGGCATGGTCGCCGTGGACGAGAAGACGATCGCGTACCTGCGCGGCAAGCCCTATGCGCCGCGGGGCGAGCAGTTCGAGAAGGCGGCCGCGTACTGGAAGACGCTGGTGTCGGACCCCGGCGCCAGGTTCGACAAGGTGGTCGAGATCGATGCGACGCGCTTGAAGCCGCAGGTCACGTGGGGCACGTCTCCGGAGATGGTGGTGTCGATCGAGGACCGCGTGCCGGACCCGGACACCGAGCGCGACCCGGTGAAGCGCGAGGCGATGGAACGCGCGCTTACCTACATGGGCCTCGAGCCCAACACGCCGATGACCGCGATCCACGTGGACAAGATCTTCATCGGCTCGTGCACCAACTCGCGGATCGAGGACCTCCGCGCGGCGGCCAAGGTGGTGAAGGGCCGGCGTGTCGCGAAGAACGTGAAGCTGGCGCTCGTGGTGCCGGGCTCCGGCCTCGTGAAGGCCCAGGCCGAGAAGGAAGGCCTCGACCGCGTGTTCAAGGACTCGGGCTTCGAGTGGCGCGACGCCGGCTGCTCGATGTGCCTCGGCATGAACGACGACAAGCTCTCCGCGGGCGAGCGCTGCGCCTCGACCTCGAACCGCAACTTCGAGGGCCGGCAGGGCGCGGGGGGGCGCACGCACCTGGTGTCGCCGGAGATGGCGGCCGCGGCGGCGATCGCCGGGCACTTCGTCGACATCCGGCGGGCCTGAGGGGGGCCGGTCTAGCGCCTTCGCGGCCCCCGCGGCCGAAGGGCCGGCAGCCGCTCCCCGAAGCCCGGCGGTGCGCGCATCGGTGCGGGCGATTCGATCGCCGCGAGGCGAGAGCCGTCCCGCCCCCGCGCCTTGCGCACGGCCCGCAGCACCGCGCCCGGGTTGTCGCGAATCACTTCGAGCAGCACGAGCGCCGTTCCCCGCGGCCGCCGGTTTCCCCGTTCCCAGTGCCGCAGCGTCGCGACCGGAAAGCCGAACCAGCCCGCGAATTCGCGCTGCGAGAGCTTCATGCCCTCCCGCAGCGCCCGCACGTCGAATGCGAGCCCGAAAGCCGCATCGTAGGGGTCGCGCATTTCGGTGTTTGCATTCGCCTGATCCAGCGGATCACGGTTTTTCAGCCAGGTATCCACTGGATCAGGCGAATGCAAACACCGATTTGAGGGGGGCATACCCGATCAACGCGCCACTGCCCAGGCCGCCGACGACTGAAATCGCAGCGCGGGTCGCTGGCCGGCCCTACCGCTCCTCGTTTTCCGCCTTGGAGACGGCCGCCGTGATCAACCCTTCCGCGGCCTTCGGCGACAGCGCATCGAAGAGCTGCGCGAGCGCGGCCTGGAGCAGGGCGTCGATCACCTGGTTGCGGTTCCATTTCGTGTGGTCCGTAATCTGGTTGATGATCGCGAGCCGGCCAGGCCTCAACCGTATCGAGAACTGCGTTCCCCCGGTGGACGGCGGCTCCGTCCAGAGCTGCGCCTTGGCTCCGAGGGCGTTGGAGAGCACCCGGATGTAGTCCGGCCCGGCGGCGAAAGGGTTGTTCCTGGCCATTGGAATCACGCCTGTATCACAATCGGGTCACAATAGCCCGGAGTTCAGGCGCGGTCAACCGGCGGGGCCGCCCGCTGCCCGCTATAATTGTCGTTTCCCCACGCGCACTTGCGTCCTCCGATGGATAAATTCACCGTCCACACCGGCCTCGTGGCCCCGCTCGACCGCGAGAACGTCGACACCGACGCGATCATCCCGAAGCAGTTCCTGAAGTCGATCCAGCGCACGGGCTTTGGTCCCCACCTCTTCGACGCGTGGCGGTATCTCGACGTGGGCGAGCCGGGGATGGACCTCTCCAAGCGCCGGCCGAACCCCGACTTCGTGCTGAACCAGCCGCGCTACCAGGGTGCCTCGATCCTCCTCGCCCGCAAGAACTTCGGCTGCGGCTCGTCGCGCGAGCACGCGCCGTGGGCGCTCCAGCAGTACGGCTTCCGGGCCGTGATCGCGCCGTCCTTCGCGGACATCTTCTTCAACAACTCCTTCAAGAACGGGTTCCTGCCGATCGTGCTCCTCGACTTCCAGGTCGACCACCTCTTCACCGAGGTCGCGGCGCACGCGGGGTTCAAGCTCACGATCGACCTGCCGGCGCAGACGGTCACGGCGCCCAACGAGAAACCCATGCACTTCGACATCGACCCGTCGCGCAAGGAAAGCCTCGTGAACGGCTGGGACGAGATCGGCCGGACGCTCACGCACGCGGACGAGATCCGGGCCTACGAGGAGAAGCGGAAGCGCTCGGAGCCCTGGATCTTCCAGTGAAGATCGCGCTGCTGGCCGGCGACGGCATCGGCCCGGAGATCCTCGCCGAGGCGAAGAAGGTCCTCGACGTGCTGCGCAAGGACGGCCTCGCGATCGAGACCGAGGAGGCGCTCGTGGGCGGGGCGGCATACGATGCGACAGGCGAGCCGCTCCCACAGAAGACGCTCGACCTCGTGAAAGCCTCGGACGCGGTGCTCTTCGGCGCGGTCGGCGGTCCGAAATACGACACGCTTCCCCGCGACCAGCGCCCCGAGAAGGCCATCCTGGGCCTCCGGAAGGAATGCGATTTCTTCGCGAACCTGCGCCCGGCGACGGTGTTCCCGGAGCTCGCCGGCGCCTCCACCTTGAAGCCCGAGGTGGTGAGCGGCCTGGACATCATGATCGTCCGGGAGTTGACGGGGGACATCTACTTCGGCGAGCCCCGCGGCGTGAGCGGCGCGAAGGGCAGCCGCGTCGGCGTGAACACCATGCGGTACACCGAGGCGCAGATCCGGCGCATCGTGCACGTGGGCTTCAGGACGGCCCGGGCGCGCGGGAAGAAGCTCACCAGCATCGACAAGATGAACGTGCTCGAGGCGACCCAGCTCTGGCGCGACATCGTCGAGGAGATCGCGCCCGAGTACCCGGACGTGGCGGTTTCGCATATGCTCGTGGATAACTGCGCGATGCAGCTCGTGAGGAACCCGCGCCAATTCGACGTGATCGTGACCGGGAACATGTTCGGCGACATCCTTTCGGACGAAGCCTCGATGCTCACCGGCTCGATCGGGATGCTGCCGTCGGCCTCGCTGGACGCCGACGGGAAGGGCCTCTACGAGCCGATCCACGGGTCGGCGCCGGACATCGCGGGGAAGGGCCTCGCGAACCCGCTCGCGATAATCCTTTCGATGGCCATGATGTTCCGC
>Ga0207667_10002169_pt1 | contig 24595 bp, 20 predicted proteins | sample KBSCornC52_FD_184301 | JGI IMG/M metagenome (GOLD analysis project Ga0207667, IMG submission 184301) | Corn rhizosphere microbial communities from Kellogg Biological Station, Michigan, USA - KBS Corn C5-2 (SPAdes) (version 2) | ecosystem: Host-associated > Plants > Roots > Rhizosphere > Soil ...
GCATCGCGCGGTGGCACGTTCTCCGGCACGCTGACCTTCTCTGCCGACGACGTGCCCGAAGTCGCGACCTGGGGCATGATGCTCGCCGGCTTCGGCATGGTGGGTGCAGCGATGCGTCGTCAACGCAAGGTTGCCGTCAGCTTCGCATAAAGTTCTTTCCCAAGGTTAGCGAAAGCGCCGCCGCATCTTCGGATGCGGCGGTGTTTTCAATCGGGGCGAGCGCTTGTGTCGCTAAACAGTCACGCTCGCGGTCGTGCGCCGGTTTCCTCGACTGGATAACTTGACAATCGTACGTATATAGCGTACGAGCTCTTTCCGATACGTGCTGACTAGCCCCGCATATCACGGAGGTTTGGCTCTTTCTCAGATTTGGCAACGCAAGGACGCACATTCACCCGCAACTGGACCGGGTCGCGCGCCGCCCCATCATGCTTGCGCCTGCTCCCGCAGGCTGCGATCTGACTGCCGCAAGCTCAAAATCACCAAGTTCGTTTCTGGTGTTTTTTGTTTTTCCCTTCGGCGGCCAGTGTCTGCGACCGCACTTGAGGCGGGTGTCAGCTTGCGTCGCCACCGCCAGTCAGCACTCCACCACGTTGACCGCAAGCCCGCCGAGCGACGTCTCCTTGTAGCGCTCGCTCATATCCAGGCCGGTCTTGCGCATCGTCTCTATCACCTGGTCGAGGCTGACGCGGTGGGTTCCGTCGCCCAGCATCGCGAGGCGCGTCGCCTCGATCGCCTTGACCGATCCCACCGCGTTGCGCTCGATGCAGGGGACCTGCACCAGGCCGCCAACCGGATCGCAGGTCAGGCCGAGATTATGCTCCATGCCGATCTCGGCCGCATTCTCGATCTGGCCGGGCGTCGCGCCCAAAGCCGCCGCGAGGCCGGCGGCCGCCATCGAGCAGGCGACGCCTACCTCGCCCTGGCAGCCGACCTCGGCGCCCGAGATCGAGGCATTCTCCTTGAACAGTGATCCGATCGCGGCGGCGGTGAGCAGGAAATCCTCGACGCCCTGCGCGCACGCCGCCGGGGCGAAGCGCTCATAATAACGCAGCACCGCGGGCACGATCCCGGCGGCGCCGTTGGTGGGCGCGGTTACGACCTTGCCGCCCGCCGCATTTTCCTCGTTCACGGCGAGCGCCCAGAGGTTGATCCAATCGATCACGGTCAGCGGGTCCGCGAGCGCTCGTTCCTGGCGGGCGAGCAAGGTCCGGTGAATGCAGGGGGCGCGCCGCTTGACGCGAAGGCCGCCGGCAAGCTCCGCGAGGTCCGATCGCACGCCGCGGTCGATGCAGGCCGACATGGCGTCGCGGATCGCGCTCAATCGTGCGGAAATCTCCTCCGGCGCCAGCGCGGCTTCCTCATTCTCGCGCATCAACTGGGCGATGCTCTTGCCCGTCTCCACGGTGAGTGCGAGCAGTTCGGCGCCCGAGTGGAAGACGTGGGGCATGTCCCAGCCGCCTTCGGGCGGGGTGTTGCGGCCGATCTCATCCTCGTCGAGCACTGCGCCGCCGCCCACCGAATAATAAGTGCGCCGGGCGATCTCGGCGCCAACGGCATCGAAGGCGACGAAGGTCATCGCGTTCGAATGGAAGGCGAGCCGCTCGCGCTGCAGGAACAGCAGGTCGCCCGGTTCGTCGAAGCTGATCTCGCGCTGGCCGGCAAGCTTGAGCCGGCCGGTGGCGCGGATGGCCGCGACCTCGGCTTCGGCAGCATCCGGATCGATTGCGGCGGGTACATGCCCCGCCAGTCCCAGCAGGATCGCGCTATCGGTCGCATGGCCTTTGCCGGTGAGCGCGAGCGATCCGTAGAGCGAAACCAACACGCGCGCCGTGCGCTCGACCACCCGCCCGGCGAAGTCGGCGGCGGCCGTCATCGGCCCCATTGTATGCGAGCTCGAAGGCCCGACGCCGATTTTGAAGAGATCGAATGTGCTCGTCGCCATCCACCGTCCGATTAGGCGGTAACGTGCAGCGCCGCAACGATATTACAGCCCGGAACAAGTACCCATTCCGGACCTGATCTAGATTAAGGCGCTGTATTTCTGAGCCTATTCCGGCTTGCTCAGCGCGCTATTAACCAAATCTCAAGCGCGCTCACCTAAGGCCGCTACGGTCTAGTGACGAGCGGGGTTTGCGTGCCAATTCGAAAATCATGGAGCGCGGCCGGTGTAACCGCCGCGTTGGGTTTGGCGGCCCCGATGGGCGCCGCCGATCTCAACATCCCCGTCGCAACCCGCGTCATTTCCTTTCTTCAGCCCGCGCTAACCGGGTCTATCCCTGCCGCGATCATCTATGAACCGGGCAATGCCGCCTCCGAGGCGGAGGCCGTGAGCATCGAACGCGCGGGTCCGCTGGTGGCGGGCAAGGGAACGCTGCGCCTGAAAAGGGTCGCGGCGAACGCGCTGGGGCAGCTTGCCGGGGTGCGCGTTGCCTTCGTCACGTCGGGTTTGCGCGATGCGGAAGGGCAGATTGCCGCCGCGGCCGCGCGCCAGTCGATACTCACCATCACGTCCGATCTGGCCTGCGTGCAGGCCGCGCATTGCGCGGTCGCGATCAGCACCACGCCGCGCGTCCAGATCACTGTCAGCCGCGCCGCCAGCAAGGCCGCGAATATCCAGTTCGGATCGGCATTCCTCATGCTCGTCAAGGAAATCTAGGGCTATGCGTTCCTTTGCCCGTACCACCCTGTCCCTCGCTGCCGGCCTGTTGTCGTCCGCAGCCTGGGCCCAGTCGGTCGACTATCAGGCGTTGCAGGAGACGATGGGCGAGCCTGTGACCACCAGCGTCACCGGCAAGCCGCAGCGCGCGTCGGAAACGCCGGCGTCGATCGAGATCATCACGCGCGACCAGATCGCGCATTCGCCCGCGCACGACGTGCCCGGGCTGCTCAAGACCTATGCCGGCATTGATGTGAACCGCTGGCTCGCCGGCCAGAGCGACGTGGCGGTGCGCGGCGGCGTGCAGACCTACAATCCGCGCCTGCTGGTGCTGGTCAACGGCCGTCAGGTCTACCTTGACCATTATGGCATGACCGACTGGAATCTGCTGGGCGTGCAGCTCGAGGGGATCCAGCAGATCGAGCTGGTGCGCGGTCCCGCGACCGCCCTGTTCGGCTTCAACGCCGCGAGTGCGGTGGTCAATATCATCACGGTCAGCGCAACGCAGGGCTTTTCGTTTGTGACCGCGGGCGAGATCGGGACGCAGGGCTATAATCGTCTCAGCGCGGTGACGACCTTGCCGCTCGGCCATGACGTCGGCCTCAAGGTCTCGGCCGGCCATGAGCGCGAAAACGAACGCCGCTTCCCGGCCAATCAGGCTCCTCCGGGCGATACGAGCGGGGTAAAACGCGACGAGGTGCACGCGACGCTGGAGGCATCTCCCGGCGCCAGGACCCGCCTTACCGTCGATGGCGGCTATTCGACCAACGCCCAGCTGGAGCTGCTGCCGACCCAGGTGTCTACCCGGCAGCGTTACGAAGCGATGACTGCGGGCGTACGTGCCGACCAGGATACGGACTGGGGCAGCCTTACCGGTGGCGTCTTTGCCAATTGGCTGGACGCGCGTTTCGGCGCCGTTCACAGCGGAGTCACGAACTTCGATGCGGAGCAACTCAAGAACCGGATCGTCGTCGCCCACGCCTCGGCACTGATACGGCTGGGCCTCAACAACGTGCTGCGGCTCGGCGCGGAATATCGCAACAACCGGCTGGAGGGGGACGCGCTGTTCGCTCCGCGCGTTGATTATGGCGTCTGGTCCGGCAGTGCGATGCTCGATCTGCATCCCAATGACGCACTCGCGCTTACCTTTGCCGGGCGGCTCGATCGTTTAAGCCTGGGCACGGACGGCACGATGCGCCTTCCCGCGGCTAACGAACTCAGCGATTATGACAGGCAGTTCGTTCGGCCGAGCTTCAACGCGGCGGCGCTGATCAAGCTTGGCGCGGCGGGCCAGCTCCGGATCAATGGTGGGCTGGGCTATCAGATCCCGTCACTGATCGATCTCGGATTGCGCATACCGCTCGCGCCGATGCCGGGTCTGCCGCCTTTGTTGCTGGCGGGTTCGCCCACCTTCGATCCCGTCGCCGTGTGGAGCGGCGAGGTCGGCTATACCAAAGCCCTGTCGGACAAGGCCAAGCTGGACGTCACGATCTTCTACACGAAGACGAAGGACGCCATCGCCTCGCCCGGCGTCAACCTGACGCTGGTGCCGAGCATGGTGGGCGGCTTCTCGCTGGTCTCGCATTTCGTCGATGCCGGCAGTTTCCGCACTGCCGGCGCGGAGGTCTCGCTCGCAGGGACGATCGGTGCGCATTTGGATTGGCGCGCCAATTATACGTTCACCGACGCCAGCCAGAATATCGAACCGATCGACGTGGTTGCGCTGGCGCCGCGCGACACGACGGCGCGCCATAAGGCGAATGCCGAAATCGGCTATCACCAGGATAAGTGGTTTGCGACGGCGGTGCTGCGCTACACCTCCTCCACCCGGCAGCTCAGCGACAATCCGCAAGGCGACCTCGCGCTGTTTCATGTGAACCCGGCAGTTGCCTGGGATCAGAAGATCGGCGTCAAGCTCGGCCGTACGACTATCTCCGTGACAGGCGAGAATATCACCGGCGCCAGCGGTGCGGTGGGATCGCCGATTCCGGCCGATCGCCGCTTCCTGTTCGGGGTCAAGCTCGGGCTGTGAAGCGGATCGCCGCCTTGATCGAGCGACTGGAGCGGAAGATCCGTTTCCAGGACTGGCCCCTGGTGTGGAAGTTCGCTGCCGCGCCAGCGTCCATGCTCGCGCTTTTCCTGGTTTCGGCTGCGTTGAGCATGGCCGCTTTGGTCTATGCGCAGCACGGCACCGACCGGGTCGTCGGGCGCGACATGCTCGATATCGTGACGCTAAGCGATGCCACCGCGCGTTTCGAGCATGCCAATGGCGAAATGTATCGCCTGCTCGCCGATAAGGCGGCGTCGACTGCCGGCACGGATGTCGTCAAGCGAACCGCCTCGATCGAAGCTGAACTCAAGCTTGCACGCGCGGATCTGGCCCGGTTTGCCACTTCGGCGCCGCAGGACCAGCAGAAGAAGATCCGGCAGACGCTGGTGCTGATCGACAAATATGCCGATGCCATCAACGTCGTGTCGTCGATGCTCGACATCGATTTCGCGTCGAGCACCGCCATGCTCGCGCCGTTCCGCGCCAACTCCAGCCAGGTGATCGCCCAGATCGATGCGATCGCGGCGGACGGCGTCGCCGACGCGCAGGAGCATGCGGCTGCGGTCCAAACCAGGATCGAGGCAATGATCGCCTTCGTTTCGCTGTCCGCGATCTTGCTCGCGGGCGTGGGCGTGGCAGGGCCGATGGCGATCGGACGTTCGCTGATCCGGCCGATCCTGCGCATAGCCGAAGCGACGACGTCACTCGCAGCGCACGATCATGGGGTCGATCTCGAGGCGCTCGACCGCGGTGACGAACTGGGGCAGATCGTCTCCGCGCTCAAGACCTTCCGCATTCAGGCGATCGAGAAAGGCATGCTCGAACAGGATGCCCAGGAAGAGGAGCGCCGCCGCGCCGCCGCGGTCGCGGCCGCCACGGCCGACGGCGAGCGCGCCAAGCGTCAGACGCTCGACAATTTGCTCCATCAATTCGAGTCGCGCGTCGGCGCGATGATCGACGAGGCTCAGCAGGCGATGCGCCGGCTGGACCGCAACGCCGAACGCGTCGATCAGGCGGTCCAGGGTGCCAACATGCTCGCCGCAAATCTAGAGCAGACCGCTTCCGCTTTCGCCTCGGAGATGGAGGTGGCCGGTGAGGCGACCGGCGCGCTAGTCTCCGCAATCCGCACGATCGACAACCAGGCCGCGGTATCCAGCGCGATCGTCTCGCGCATTCAGGAGCATGCCAATATTGCCGAGGGCGCCGTCCATCAATCGGTCGCGCGTGCCGAGGAAGTGGAAAAGGTGGTGAGCGTTATCAACACCATCGCCGGCCAGACCAAATTGCTGGCATTGAACGCGACGATCGAAGCCGCACGCTATGGCGAGGCGGGTCGCGGGTTCGCCGTCGTCGCAACCGAGATCAAATCCCTCTCCAACCGCACCGGCGCCTCGACCGGCGAGGTCCGCCATCAGGTGGGCGAAGTGCAGCGCGGCATTCGGCGCGTCGCCGATGCCACGAGCGAACTCACCGCCCTGATCGATCAGATGGGCGGCGTAGCGACGGAGGTCGCCGCTGTATCACGCGATCAGGCGCGGACGACCGACCTGATCGACCAACGGATCGAAGCCGTGCGCAACCGCGCCGAGATATTGTTCGCCACCAGCGCCGACATCCGCTCGTCGGCGATCGCCAATCAGGATTCGGTGCGCGATCTGCGCGCCGATGGCCGCGCGCTGGAGGCGAGCCTGCAGGGGCTGCGCGAGGATGCGCGCGCTTTCGTCTCGCATCTCCGCGCGGGCTGACCCATCGCCGCGGCGTTGCCCGCTAGCGCTAGACCAGCAGATCCTGTTCCTCCGGATGGCGTTCAATGTAATGCGCGACGAACGGGCATTCGGCGATCACCTTTAGCCCGCGTTTGCGCACATCGGCGAGCGCGGCCTTGATCAATATGCTGGCGAGACCGCGCCCCTGCAGGCGCTCCGGCACTACCGTATGGACGAACGCGACCGCATCGCCTCGCAGTTCATAATAAGCGACCGCAATTCCCCCTTCGGCCTGCAGTTCATAGCGCTTCCGCGCCGCGTCATTGGTGACCTCATCCGCCATATTTTGTCCCTGTCGATGTAGGCACATACCTACCTTGTAGCGTCCGCGACACAGAATGGGCCGGCAGGCCGACAAAATCGAGAGGTCGCGTGCCCTTCGGTCGTTTTGCCATTGCCTGGAAGGACAGCGCTCCGCTTTTTGCCCCGAAGAATAAAGGGTGGGGATCGCGTGTCATGGGTGGAATAAGCAGCACATTGTCGGATCGGCAGGCCGTCTGGGCGTTCGCACTCGGTTGCGCTGCGGTCACCGCCGGAGTGATCGCGCATCTGCCGATGTTCGCCATGGCGCGTGCCATGCATTACCACCTTGCCGGCATGCCGATGGGCGGGACGATGACGGTGGGCATGGGCCTGATCGTTACCGGCGTATTGGTCGCGGCTTATGGCCTGCTGCCGCGCAACGTTGCCGCCCAGCGCGCGGCGGCGGCGGACATCATCGTCGCGGCGCCCGAGGATGCCCCGCTCACGGCTTCACATTGGGGCCTGATGGCAGTGCTCGTCATCGCGCTGGTGATCGACGTGATGAAGCCGGCGTCGCTGGGCTTCACCGTGCCGGGCATGATCAGCGAATATGGCGTGCCCAAGAAGACCGTGTCGCTGGTGCCCTTCTTTGCGCTTATGGGCACGGTGACGGGTTCGGTCCTGTGGGGCATTATTGCCGACATTTATGGGCGCAAGGCGTCGATCCTGCTCTCCGCGGTGATGTTCGTCGGAACCTCTATCTGCGGCGCCATGCCAAGCCTCGCCTGGAATATCGGCATGTGTTTCATGATGGGGGCGGCCGCGGGAGGCATGCTTCCCGTGACCTATGCCTTGCTTGCCGAGATGATGCCCAACCGGCATCGCGGCTGGAGCCTCGTGTTGGTGGGAGGATTGGGCGCGGTCGGTGGTTATTTTGCGGCGAGCGGCCTGTCGGCCGTGCTGCAACCCATCTTCGGCTGGCGCATTTTGTGGCTCGCCAACCTGCCGACTGGGCTGACGCTGGTCCTGCTCGGCGTCTTCATTCCCGAATCCGCGAAATTCCTGCTCGCCCGGGGCAGGGCGCAGGAAGCGGAGGTGGTGATGCGGCGTTTTGGCGCGAAGGTGCGCAAGGCCAGCCCGGCCGTGGTCGCCGCCAAAACCGGTTCGCACGCGCTCACTGGGCTCAAGCTGTATGGCAAGCTGACGGCGCTTAGCATCTGCGCACTGTCTTGGGGACTGGTGAATTTCGGGCTGCTGCTGTGGCTTCCGGCCGACCTGGTCGCCAAGGGTTATTCGGTCGGGGTCTCGAGCAAATTGCTCGCCGAAAGTGCGCTGATCGCCTTCCCGACGGTGTTCGTTGCGGCTCTGCTCTACAGCAAGTGGAGCACCAAATGGTCGCTGGCGACGATGATCGCGCTGACGCTTGCGGGTCTGCTGCTGGTGCTGCGACTGGAGCTGGCCGGCGACGGCAGCCCGGTTCTTCCGGTCGCATTATTGATCGTGGGGACCAACGGAATCATCGCGATCGTATTGCCGTACACCGCGGAAAGCTTCCCGTTGAGGGTGCGCGGGCGCGCGACCGGCTGGGTTGCCGCCTGCACCAAGGCGGGCGGCTTGTTCGCGCAGGCGCTCACGATCAGCGGCATCATCCTGTCGATGGGATTATCCTCCGGACTGATCATGATCCCGACCGCGCTCGCGCTGGTGCTGGTCGCCTGGTTCGGGCGGGAGACGCGGGGGCGCGATCTGCGCGATCTAGACGCGGACAGCGGCCAGATCGGTCACGCGGAAGCCTAACCTTGATCGGTTCAGGCTGATTCAGCCTGAACCGATCAAGATCTCAACCATTTGATAGAGCCTGATTCACGCTTTCAGCGGAAGCGCGAAGCGCTTCCTCAAAAAACGATCAGGCTCTAATGGCGGTTGGCGCGTTCTTCTGGGCGACAGGAGATGCGTTGATGCCGAAGCCGCCCGAGACCCCGCCCCATTCCGATACCGACGGCGTCAATCGCGACGCGCGTGTGGGCACGCCGTCGAAATCGCCGCGACCCGATCCGGGCAAGGCGCTGAATCACGCTGAAGAAGAAGGGAAAGGCCGCCCCCGCGCGACGCCGCAGCAGAGCTAGGCGGCCACCAAAACCGGCGCTGCGACCAGGTGGACCGGCTGATCGTCATCCTCGCTCGCTCGCTCGCCAGGATCGGTCGCGAACAGGCCATAGCGCGCCAACCTTTCTCCCCAATCCGCACGCGAGGTCCAGGCGGCGATGAACGGCGAGAAGAGCAGCCCGATAGTCACTGGCAGCTGCCACATGCCCGTGCCGAGATCGCCCATCGAGAGCAGCCAGAAGGGCAGACCGAGCAGCACGTGCAGGGCATAAAATTCGAACGCTTCAATCAGGCCGAGGCCATCCCTGTCGCGGCGCTGCGGGCGCCAGCCGCTCTGCTTCCCGCTCAGGATTTCGACGATCGACAGACATTGCGACGCCATCATGATCGGCGCAACCAGGATCGACAGCGGAATCTCCACCAGCATGCCGAACAGGATACCCCGCCAACCGCCGAGGCTACGCACCAGCGCGCGATCGAACAGGGCCCACAGGAGAGCGAGCAGTTTGGTGCCGAACAAGAGGAGGAGGGTGGTCGCGATCAGCCAGATCGGCGTTTCCGCGCTCGCGATCGGGCCGCCTAGACGTAGCGACTCGATCGCGCCGATGCCCAGCAGCAGCAGCCAGAGCGGCGAAGTCAGATAGGAAGACGCGCCCATCAGCAATTGCAGCCGGCTGACCCAATGTAGTCCGGAGGCATCCAGCAGGCGAAGATGCTGGAGATTACCCTGGCACCAGCGCCGATCACGGATCCCGTGGTCGATCAGGGATGGCGGGCTCTCCTCATAGGTGCCCGACCGCAGCACCATCATCCGCGTCCGCCAGCCGCGCCGACGCAGCAACGCTGCCTCGACCATGTCGTGGCTCATGATCGGGCCGCCGAGCGGGGCGGGGCCCGACAGGCTGGGCAAGCCGCAGCTTTCCGCGAAGGCGCGCACGCGCACGATCGCATTGTGGCCCCAGAAGGTGGCCTCGTCGCCCGACCACCAGTTGAGACCAGCGCTGAAGATTGGCCCGTAAAGGGCGACCGAGAATTGCTGCCAGCGCGCAAACAGCGTGCGCGCGGCGGTTAATTGCGGATTGGTCTGGATCAACCCGACCGTCTCGTCGGCCTCGAGTTCGGCGGCAAGCCGTACGATCGCCTCGCCGCTCATCCGGCTGTCGGCATCGAGCACGATCATCGATTCATAGGCGCTGCCAAAGCGGCGGACCCAGTCGGCGATGTTGCCCGGCTTGCGGCCTTCATTGATTGGGCGACGGCGGTAGAAGATTTGGCAACCGTCCGGACGGCGCAGCTGACGGCACTGGGCGCGCTCGGCAGTCTCGGCGGAGGGCGATGAATCGCTCAGCACGAAGAAATCGAATAGCGACTGGGCTTCGATCCGCACCAAATCGGCCACCATGCGCGCGATCCGGCCGCCGACCGCGGCGATGTCCTCGTTATAGACCGGCACCAATATTGCCACGCGCTGCGAAGGCGCGGGACGAACGCGCTGGATTTTGCCGCGATCACGGATCGAAACGACCAGGCCCGCGCCTGCGGTCAGCAGGCCGAAGCCGATCCAGGCGAAGAGCAACAGGCTGAGGAGCGCCAAGAGCTGATCGAGCAGGTCATAGCCATCCAGCGCCAGTAGGGCAGCGATACCCAAACTTGCGCCGAAGCCGATCAGACCGCTTCCCGCCACCAAAAAGCCGCGTCGAGCCCAATGAGGCGGCGGCGCGGCGTGATGAGCCCGGTCGGGACGACGGTAAAAATCCTGCACCGGCATCGCCAGCGGCGCGTCGGGCGGCAAATCCCTATCGAAAGCGGAACCGGTTACGTATGTCATGGCTGGCCCGTCCGAAGTTACAGACACGCCTTCCCGAAATACCTCTCCAACAGCCTCTTGGGCCTGTTTGGTGCAATCGCCGAGGTGGTCGGGAGTTCCTTCTCGAAACTCGAGCATCACAGGAACTGATATAATAGCGTTTCGGTCAAAGCGCGGTCGCCGCGGCGCAGATAGGCCCGTAAGTTGTTCGTTTCACCGCTCTTATGTGGAATATCGACGATCAGACGCCAGCGGTTCTGCGCGACCGTCACCGGATACGCCACGCTGCTGATAGGAGTCGCGCCGGAAAGCGATACGACCGGCTCTACCCCGCTGCTATGGTCCAGCCCCGCGAGAGACGGCCCTTCGAAGTCGGCCACCAGGCGGGTAGCGCCCGGGATAGGATCCGTGCCGGGACGCCCCGCGACGCCTCGCCAGCAATCGACCGTGCGCGCAACCGAAGTCGGACCGGGCTCGCCGCCAATCCAGTTCAGCCGGTAATCGAGCGCATAATGATTGCCGGCCTTGGCCGGGGCGGCAGGCGTCCAGAACGCCACGATATTGTCGTCGGTCTCCCCGTGCGTCGGCAATTCGAACAACGTGACCGCGCCCGGCCCCCACGCGCCCTGCGGTTCGACCCACAGGCTTGGGCGTTTCTCGTAAAAGACGCCGTCATCCTGATAATGATCGAAATTGCGGTCGCGCTGGAGCAGGCCGAAACCCTTGGGATCCGTATCCGAAAAGCTGTTGGTGGTCGGATGGGGTGGGTTGTCGAGCGGGCGCCAGATGCGTTCGCCCGCTCCGGTCAAAAGCGCCAGACCATCGCTGTCGTGAATTTCCGGCCGCCAGTCGACCGCCTGGTTGCGCGCACCCTCACCGTACCAGAACATGCTGGTGAGCGGCGCGATGCCAAGCCGCTCGACATCGCGCCGCAAGGTCAGAGCGAGGCTTACTTCCTGCGTCATCCCGGTGGGACCGGCACGGTTCACGAAACGCCAGGCGCCGGCGGCGCTCGGCGAATCGAGCAGCGCGTAGGCGGTCAGCGCGTCGCCGGGGCCGCGTTCGAGCCAGAAATGGGTGAAATTCGGAAATTCCTCAGGGCGACCCAGCCCCGTATCGATCGCCAGTCCGCGCGCGGACAGGCCATATTGGTGGAGCGGCCCGGCCGAGCGGAAGTAAGAAGCGCCCTGAAAGGCGAGCCAGTCGCCTCGTCCCCCCGGGTTCATCAGCCGGAAGCCTGAAAAGCCGCTGACGTCCGCCGGCAGATGCTCTGCGCCGCTATAAAGGTCGCGGCGGAACGCGAACGGCCGTACCCGGCCGCCCTCAACCAACGCGATGGAGACGGGGGTGTGAGCGTAGCGGTTGAGCGGGAAGAAGCGGATCGGCGCGGCGCTATCCGGCCAGACGCTAGCCTCGGGCCGATACGCGATACTATTGGCGACGTCGTAGCTTATCGCAGAAGCACCGGCGGGGGGTGCCGGTGGCGCGACATAGGGTCGAGCCGCTAGCCGGGCTGCCTGCTGCTTGAGCATATCCCACGAGAAAGGTGCTGCGGACGTGGCCGCGCGGTCCTGGCATGAGAGACCGACGGCGGACATAGCTGCCCCCGCGAGCAGGTGGCGACGGGTGAGGGACGATGGAGTCATGATCGGGAGCCGAAAGTCTCGATGGCCCGGCCCGGTTCCGCAGGCGAAACGATAAGCGATGGTCCGGCGCACAGGAGCGCCGGACCGAGCTACCGGATCAGTCGCGCTCGACGCAGAGCGCGATGCCCATGCCGCCGCCGATGCAGAGCGTGGCGAGGCCCTTCTTGGCGTCGCGGCGCTGCATTTCGTGGAGCAGCGTGGTCAGGATGCGCGCGCCCGAAGCGCCGATCGGGTGGCCGATCGCGATCGCGCCGCCATTGACGTTGACCTTGGACGCGTCCCAGCCGAGCTCCTTGCCGACCGCCAGCGCCTGCGCGGCGAAGGCTTCATTGGCTTCGACCAGGTCGAGATCCGCAAACTTCCAGCCGGCTTTCTCAAGCGCCTTCTGGCTCGCGGTGACCGGGCCGATGCCCATGATCGAAGGATCGACGCCAGTCGAGGCCCAGCTCTTGATGCGCGCAAGCACCGGCGAACCGCGGCGCTTGGCCTCGTCTCCGGACATGACGACGATCGCCGCGGCACCGTCGTTCAGCCCCGAACTGTTGGCCGCCGTGACGCTACCTTCCTTCTTGAAGGCCGGACGCAAGCCGGCGAGGCTGGCGACGACCACGCCTTCGCGGATGAATTCGTCCTGGTCGACGACGGTGTCGCCCTTGCGGCCCTTGATCGTGACCGGCGCGATCTCGGCGGCGAATTTACCGTCGCGGCGCGCGGCCTCGGCCTTGTTCTGGCTCGCGGTTGCGAACACGTCCTGTTCCTCACGCGTGATCTGATACTTCTCGGCGAGGTTCTCGGCGGTGATGCCCATGTGATAGCCGTTGAAGACGTCCGTCAGGCCATCCTTGATCATCGTGTCGACCAGCGAAAGGTCGCCCATCTTCTGGCCCGCGCGGATCGCCTGCGCGTGCGGGCTCATCGACATATTCTCCTGGCCGCCAGCGACGATGATCGTGGCGTCGCCGGCCTGGATCGACTGCGCCGCGACCGCGACCGAACGCAGGCCCGAACCGCACACCTGCTGCACGCTCCAGGCCGGAACCTCCTTGGGCAGGCCGGCGCCGATCGAGGCTTGCCGCGCCGGATTCTGGCCCTGGCCCGCGGTCAGCACCTGACCGAGAATCACTTCGTCGACGTCGGCTGGATCGACTCCCGCATCCTGCAGCGCGGCCTGGATCGCGATCCGGCCCAGCTCGTGCGCGGGTGTGGTCGCGAAATGGCCGAGAAAGCTGCCAACCGGGGTACGTTTGGCAGCGGTGATGACGACGTCGGTCATGAAGACTCCTTGTGATCGGTTGAGGTCCGCCTAGCGCGGGCCTGTGACGCGGGAAAGCCACTCAGCCAATGGTTCCCACAAGCTATGCTTCGCACGGCTGCCGACGATCATGCCGACGTGGCCGAGCGCGAGATCGACGCGTTCTCCTATTCCGGGAGTGGTGGCTGCCGGCACGATATGGTCGGTGGTGGAGGCGATCTCAAGCACCGGCATGGTCAATGCTTCGGGATCAATGTTTATGCCGCCGACCCGCCATTGGCCCTTGCCCGGCAGATCGCCGGCAAACAGGTCCAGGAACAGTTCTCGCGCCGCACCGCGGGTGAGAGGGGGGCCGTCATTGGCCCAATCCTCAAGGCGGACGAACGCTTGCGATTGGGGATCGGTGGGGTCCCGACCCGCGTGCGCTTCATATTTGGCCACGGTACGCGCAGGGTCGAGCCGCCAGAAGGCTGCCTGCAAAATCTCCATCGGCAGCACGCCCAGCGTCTCGATCGCGGGTTCCGCGGTACGCCACAGATCCTGAAGCGCGTCGCGCGTGCTGTCGGGATAATCGCCGAAGCGCCATGGCGTAGCGATCAGGCCGAGCGCCGTGACCGGCCGCAGCGCCGCGGCGGCGATCGCCATCGTCCCGCCCAGGCAATAGCCTACCAGAGCCATGGGCATGGCGATCGCGTCCATCAGCGGAAGCAATATCGTCTCGACGTGGCCGGCGATGCCGAGATCATTTTCCTCTGCGAGCGGCGAACCCCAGTCCAGCAGCAGCGGGCGTAGTCCTTGAGTCGCCAGCCAGCGCAGCAGCGAACGCCCTTCCCCGATATCGAGCACGTCGGGCGGGTTGATCAACGAAGGCACGAACAGCACTGCCGGGCCGTCGCCGCCATAATCACGGATCGAGGCGCGGCCGATGCGCGCGATCATGCGCATGCGCGGAGGGCCGGTCGCGCGATCCGCTTCCTGATAAAGCCGCAAACCGCGCAGCGCTGTTGCGGTGCGGTCGGGGTCATCCGTGGTTTCGCTGCGCAACATACTCAGAAAAAGCGGCAAGGGCCGCGGCCTGTGTTGCGCTGCATCAAGGATCGATGCTACGTCATTGTGACAATAGGGAGGTTGTTGCGGCATGGCGAAGTCGTCCGAAGGTTCCGGAACGGTCATCATTAAAAAATACGCCAACCGCCGGCTGTATAATACCGAGTCATCGAGCTACATCACGCTCGATCACCTGGCCCAGATGACGCGGGACGGGCGTGACTTCAAGGTCATCGACGCGAAGACCGAGGAAGACATCACGCATAACATCCTCACCCAGATCATCATGGAGGAGGAGAATCGCGGCCAGACGATGCTGCCGGTCAGCTTCCTGCGCCAGCTGATCTCGCTCTACGGCGATTCGATGCAGGCGATGGTGCCGCAATATCTGGAAGCCTCGATGGAGGCGTTCCGCCGCAATCAGAACCAGTTCCGCCAGGCGATCGAAGGTACGTTCGCGGGCGGCCCGTTCGCCGAGATCGCGCGCCGCAACATGGAAATGTTCGAGGCGGCCGCGGCTGCGTTCAAGACGCCGGGAGCACCCGGTGCTCCGGGTTCCGCATCGGCCGCACCTGCGGCTCCAGCCAGCAAGGACGACGATATCGCGGCGCTCAAGGAGCAGTTGGCCGGGCTGCAGGACAAGCTCAACAAGCTGGGAAGCTGAGTTCAGCGCGCCGGCGCGTGAATCACGAACCGTCCCATTTTCCAGGTCTGGGGGTAATCGCGGGTGATGGCGTCGGCGACCGGTGGGTTGTAGCGGCCATTGTAACTGGAAGGGCCACGATCCCCGTCGGTGATGAATAAGCCGAAGCGACGCTGGTCGATCAGGCGAACGAACCCGGGCTGATCATAGCGTCCGGTCGCACCCAGCTCGGCAGCGATCGCAGGTTCCCACTGGACGTCACGTCCTGCCCGGATGAGCAACGTCATGTCATCACTGATGACCGGCTTTGGGCTCGCCTGGATCAAGCGGACAATCCGTGAGGCCCTGATCGTCTCTGACCGTGCGGCCTCCATCGTCAATCTGTGCGGAGGCAGGGCATAGGCCTGGACGGCTATTCCGAACATGATCGCCATCGGGGCGAGGATCGAGCGCGTTTGACCAGCTCCGGGCTGGCGGAAAAGGGCGCCGATTGCCTCGATCGCCGTGATGCCTGCAATCCCGACAAGGATCGCGACGGCGCAGAACCACTCGATCAGATAATTATAGCTCGCGCCCGACTTCAGCATCATGCCCAGCATCAGCGTTTTCAGTCCGAAATAGGCGATGGCGGAAATAGCGCTGGCGAGGGCCAGATTGTTGGCGCGCCTGCTCCAATGCTTTCGCAGGTCGCCGATCAATAGGGCTGCACCCGAGATGGAAAATGCGATGTAGATGATGTGCTGCCGCAACGGCAGGATCAGCGCCCAGATCTGGTCCGGTACGAAGCGGTTGATATTATACGCCAGAAGGTGGCGCAGGAATCCTCCATCGGTCAGCCATTCGAGCGCAACCAACGGAACAATCCCGATGATGAAGGACGAACCGGCCAGCGCCCAGGCGAGGCGAGGCCGCACGAGGAGCAACCCGATAAAGGCGGCCATCGGCGCGGCGATCGAGGTTTGCTTGGCGTAGACGGCCAGAACAAAACACAGCGCACTGACGCCGATCAACGATGAGCGCCTGACAGCCCGAATGGCAAGCAGCAGCCCGGCGAGTGTGAACAGGCAGGAGAGCATGTCGACCCGCATCAGCGGACCCCACTGGGATACCGGATCGGTGGTCAGAAACAGGGTCGCAGCGAGCAAGCCGCCGGCCGCGTTCGCCAGCCGATTCGCGGATGGCCGGATGGCGACTGTCAGCGATGCGATCAACCCCGCGGTGCCGAAGGCAGACAAGGTCGAGACGGTCCGGCCCATGGCGAGTTGATCGATCCCGGTCGCGGCGGACGCGGCCCCGACCGTGAGATGATAAACCGGCGGGTAGTGATAGACGATCGCGGGGAAGATGCCGAGCGGCCCATAAGCATGGCCCGCCAGCATGTTGCGCATCTGTTGCCAGACGATGCCCTCGCCATAGTCGACGCCGAACGGGAAATTGATCAACACCCAGGCATTGTGGGCCGACCATAGGCAATTGGTGATCAGGATACCGAATGCCGCAGCGACCACCGCCAACGCCATGCAGCGCATAGCCAGGGCACGATAAGGCCGCGCTGGGCGAAGAATGCTGGCCATGCTCAGCGCGGCGGGCTGGCGGTAATCAGCATCTGCTTGGCCATCGGCTTGAACGGCGAGCGCAGATAGGCACCGATCAGCCATCCCCAGGTAGGGAGGCGCGATTTGATCGTCAGCGGCAGGAAGCGGGGCGCGATCTCGCGCACGGTCCAGCCCTGCGCGTGCAGCAAATCCGCCAAGCCGATATGCGAGTAGGGGGTGCGGTGCGTGTAGTCGTCGAAATATTCGCGATAGGCATAGCGGTAATTGGGCTGAAGGATGCTGAGCACGCCGTCGCCGCGCAGCTTGTGCTCCAGTTGCTTGAGCGTCGTACACAATTCGTCCTGTGTCAGATGCTCGAACAGATTGGATGCGAAGGCGAAGTCCACGCTGGCATCGGGGATCGCCTGAAGGTCGGTGACTGGGCCGATGATCGTTTGAACACCAGGCGTGGCATGCTCCGCCAGCCCGGACCAGATGTCGATCGCGATGCGCCGCGTTGCCGTGACGCTATTGATGAAGTCGCCATAACCGGCGCCGAGATCGAGCACCGTATCGTCGGGGCCGATGCGATGACGGAAATGATAGCGCCACAACGCACGCCACGTGGCCGCGCGGCGTTCGTCCTGCGTCAGTCTCGAGCCGTGATAGTCGCCACTCACGCGTAGCGCTTCCAATCCGTGAGGAGGCCCATGATCATACGCGATCCGACCGTGAGGCCGCGCCAATTGTTCACGTTTCCGCCTTTGCTCAACCCGACGCGCGGATGGAAGGTGATGGGGCATTCCAGCAGCACCAACCCTTCCCCCAGCGCCGTATCGAGCAGGTGTGCGTTGAATTCGAGGTTCACGGCGGGGTTCAACCGGTCGAGCAGGCCGATCAGCGTCGTTCGGCGGCATAGTTTGTACGTCGTGCCGACGTCGGTGATGGTGCTGAGCCCCAGATGCTTGGCCTCCAGCAGCTTCCCGACGAACATATTGCCATAATAAATGAAGGTGCTGAGCTGGGTCAGATATTGCCGCAGGGGCTCGACCGTGCGCGTGCCGTTCACGATGTCGGCATGAGGCGCGTAGGCCAGCATCTTCTCGATATCGTAGGCGCGGAAGGTGCTGTCGCCTTCACAAAGCACCACGAATTCGGTGTCGCTATATTTCACCGCCTCGCTCAGGCAGCGGTGCACGCAGCGGCCATAACCCTGGCGCGGCTCGTTGAAGGTGATCGCGCCGGCGGCCTCCGCAACGTCGAAGGTACGATCGGTCGAATTGTTGCTGACGACGATGACGCGCTCGACCAGCGGATGGACGAGGAAATCCTCGACCGCACCGGCGATACTCTCTTCGTCGTTATAGGCGGTAAGCGCGACGGTGACGCGACGGCGCTTGACCGGCTCATAGCGCACCGGAAAGTCGGGCTTTTTGCGCTGGAGCAGAAATAGCAGGTCGAACAATGCCAGCGAAATGCCGGCCAGGATGGGCGCGCCGCTATACCAGACGAGCGCGTGCGCGACCGGATCCAGCAGATCATGCAGACCGAGCAGATAGCGTGGGAAAACGAGCAGGATACCGGCGAGGTACATGACCATGCCCAGGCAGAAGCTGAGCGCGCCATATAGCAAAAACGGCTTATGAAGGCTGTTTTTCGCCCTCCGATGTCTCACCGCTTTGTCCCCTGTCAGGTCTCGCCTGTGGCCAGGAATGGTAAGCGGATAGGCTTAAGAAACCTTTATGGCCCTATCTGAACACGGGCCGCCGCAGAATCGGCCTCTAGACAGCGAGGGCTGAGACGCTCGGCATAGAACCCGCCCGGCGCGATCTGCCCAACGCCTCCATTGCTAAAGCCGCGCCAATTCCGAGCCAGGCGAGCAGGCTGATCGCCAGACCGATCAGCTCGGCAGGCAAGCGCGTCACGGCGACCTGGCAAACCGCCGGCGCGGTCACTACCAATTTGCTGTCCGGGTTAGGCGCAAGCGATGCGCTGCCCGATGCGCAGCGCGCTTCGAGCGAGGGGTAGGGGAAGCTGCTTTGAGGATGTACGCGAGCGGCCCGAGCTGCCTGAATCAAGAGGTCGGCGTGGGGGCGGCGCTGAGGACCCACCGCGCCCGGCGGAAGGTATTCGATCACGTCCTGCAGTCCCGGGATCGGCAAAGGCTGCATCGGCTCACCGTGCATCGGGTTGGCGGGCGTCGCCATCAGGAAGGACAGCATAAGCAACGGTAGCACGGCGAGCGTCGCCAGTACCGGCGATCCGCGCCATGATGCCACCAAGGTCGCCAACCCGAATTCGACCAGCAGCAGCGCGCGCCACGGAAATTGCACCGCCTTGATCACGGGCAGCGACCAGAAACCAGGCACCAGACCCGCGACGATCAGGCAGATGCATGCAGTCCAGAAGGTCCAGAAATTCCAACGTCGCCCGCTCAGGATCGCCGCGGCGACTGCGGTCACAAGGGCCAGGCCGGCGAACAGCAGGACATAGCTCTTGCTGACCCACATTTCAGGGTGGAGCAGGCTCCAATTGGCGGGTTGCAGGAATTTGACGTCCCACAATGCGCCTACCGAGCTGTAGCTTTGCAGCGTCAATGCGGGGATCAGGTAGATGGCGGCGGCAGCTAGCCCGAGCGCTATCCCTCGGGCGACCGCCAGCAATTGCCTTGGGTTCGCGCGCGCCGACCATAGCGCGTAAGGCGCGATCAGAAGGACGCTTACGATCACCGCTGTCGGCAGATGCGTAAGGACCAGCGCCGTGTAGGCGCAGGCCAGCGGCGCCGACTTTTTGCGTTCCATTGCATGGCGTACGCCGAGCGCGACGAGCGGCGCGATCGCGAAGGCACAGAATTCCGCGAGCGCGCCCCGGCCGTAAAAGTCCATCACATGATAGGGCAGCACCATATAGAGGAGCGCCCCCGCCACCGGCGCGTGCGCGCGACCTTTGAGCCAGGCATGCATCGTTACGCCCGATGCCACCCAGGCGGCGGCGAACGCGGCCAGCAAAGCGCCATAGGTGGGCAGCCCGATCAGCCCGAACAGACCGGCGAGATAGAATGACAAGGGGGCGTAATAGTAGAAAGCAGGCGAACCGAGGCCGCCATAGGAGGAAGGCAGCCAACGCGGATAGGGATTGCCCTCCCGCAGCAGCGCGGTGAATTGCTGCGACCAGTTGACGTCGATCCAGAAGCTGTCGTGCGTCATCGGCGCTGCGAAGGCTGCCGGCAGGACGAACAGGACACCCAACGTCGCGAACAGGGCAAGATGCCACTTTCCGCGTAAGGCCGCCGCAAGCTGGTTCATGCGCATAGATTCGTGGCTGGCGGGCTTAAGCCTAGAGGCACGCTTCAAGAAACGGCTGGTCGAAACCGAACTGCTTGGCCTTGTCGAGTGTGTAGGGGCGCAGGCCCATCGAGCGATATTCGCCGACGATCTTGCCGTCGGCGGTCTCGTCCAGATATTCGAACTTGAACAATTCCTGCGTCACGATCACCGCGCCTTCCATGCCGATCACCTCGGTGACGTTGGTGACGCGGCGGCTGCCGTCGCGCAGGCGCTTGACCTGGATGACGAGGTCGACCGAGTCGGCGATCTGGCGGCTGATGGCTTCCTTCGGCACCTTGATGTCCGACATCATCACCATATTCTCCATACGCGCGAGTGCCTCGCGCGGGGAGTTGGAGTGAAGCGTGCACATCGAGCCGTCGTGGCCGGTGTTCATCGCGGCGAGCATGTCGAAACACTCGCTGCCGCGGATTTCGCCCAGGATGATGCGGTCCGGGCGCATGCGCAGCGCGTTCTTGACCAGGTCGCGGATCGAGATTTCGCCCTGGCCTTCGAGGTTGGCGGGGCGGGTTTCGAGCGGCAGCCAGTGCGGCTGCTGCAGACGAAGTTCGGCCGCGTCCTCGATCGTGAGCACGCGCTCGCCCGGGTCAATCATCTTGGAGATGGCGTTGAGCATCGTCGTCTTGCCCGAGCCGGTACCCCCCGAAATGACGATGTTGAAGCGGCAGGCGCCTGCGATCTTGAGCGCGGTCGCCATCTTGTCCGACATGGAGCCGCCCTTGGCCATCATATCGAGAGTGATCGGCTTGGCCGAGAATTTACGAATCGAGATCGCCGTGCCGCGCAAGGAGAGCGGCGGCACGATCACGTTGACGCGGCTGCCGTCGGCGAGTCGCGCGTCGGCGAGCGGCGTGGTTTGGTCGACGCGGCGGCCGACCTTGGAGACGATGCGCTGGGCGATCTGGAAGAGATGCTCCTCGTCGCGGAACTGAACCGCTGCGAGTTCGAGTTTGCCCTTGCGCTCGACGTAGGTCTGCTCGGGGCCGTTGACCATGATATCGCTGATCAGGGGATCGGCGAGCAATTCTTCGAGCGGCCCAAGCCCGAGCAACTCGTCGACCAGCACCTTCTCGAGCGCGAACTGCTCGCGCCGGTTGAGCGTGATCTTGAGCTCGGCGAGCACCTCGCCGACGATCGGGCGGAATTCCTCGGCCAGTTCATCCTTGGTGAGCGTCGCCGCGGCTTCGGGATCGACGCGTTCGAGCAAGCGGGGAAGCACCTGCTCCTTGATCTTGTGGACCGACGCTTCGAATCCCTCGGCCTTGAGCGAACCCGCCTCGCCCGAGGCGGCGACGCGATCGGCCAGGCGCGACATCGCGTCGCCACCGGGGGCGGAGGCACCGCCGGATGCGGGTTCGACAGGTGCGGACACCGCCTCAACCGGCGGGAATTGTTCCCCGCCCTGAAGGGCTCCATTGACCTGCATCGGCTTGGCGACACCGAAAGAAGGGCGATTGCCCCCGCCAACACCGCCTCGCCGTCCGAACGCGCTCATCCCAATACCCCATACGCGGCCCGGAAGAAGCCCGGTCCAGCGATGGTGAATAGAACGGAAAGCTTGAGAAGGTTTTAAGGATGCAGCGCGCGCAACCTGCGGGAATGTCCGAGGGAGGCGCGGGCCGGTGCGCGCTATCTCAAAAGATCAGGCGACTTCGTGCGCGGCCTCGGCCAGCACGGTCAGGCCCTTATCGTTGACCTCGGCGAAGCCGCCTTCGACATGGATGCGCTGCGAAACCGTGTTCGGACCGGAATACACGGTCAGTTCGCCGGTGCGGATCACCGACATCACCGGGGCATGACCCTCCAGCACGCCGAAATCGCCCTCGGTGCCGGGAACGACGACCATATGGACCTCTTCGGAGAAAAGCAGCTTCTCAGGGGTCACGAGTTCGAAGTGCAGTGCCATTTTTCAATACCTTACTCCCTCTCTCCTTCAGGGAGAGGGCCGGGGAGAGGGGGAGTGAGGCGAGCCCTACAGCCGGCCCCTCTCCCAACCCTCTCCCCTGAAGGGGAGGGGGTTAGAGGTTCGTTACGCCGCTTCGGCCAGCTTCTTCGCCTTGGCGATCGCCTCGTCGATGCCGCCGACCATGTAGAAAGCGGCTTCGGGCAGATCGTCATGCTTGCCTTCGACGACTTCCTTGAACGAGCGGACCGTGTCTTCGATCTGCACGAACTTGCCGCTGATGCCGGTGAAGACCTCGGCGACGTGGAAGGGCTGCGACAGGAAGCGCTCGATCTTGCGAGCGCGGCTGACGACCAGCTTATCGTCTTCCGAAAGCTCGTCCATGCCGAGGATGGCGATGATGTCCTGCAGTGACTTGTACTTCTGCAGAATCGCCTGGACGGCACGCGCGGTCTCGTAATGCTCCTGGCCGACGACGCGGGGCTCGAGCACGCGCGAGGTGGAGTCGAGCGGATCGACCGCGGGGTAGATGCCCTTTTCCGAAATCGCGCGGTTGAGCGTGGTGGTCGCGTCCAGGTGGGCGAACGAGGTCGCCGGCGCCGGATCGGTCAAGTCGTCCGCGGGCACGTAGATCGCCTGCACCGAGGTGATCGACCCCTTGTTGGTCGAGGTGATACGCTCCTGCAGCTGGCCCATGTCGGTCGAGAGCGTCGGCTGATAGCCCACGGCCGACGGAATGCGGCCCAGCAGCGCCGACACTTCCGAACCCGCCTGGGTGAAGCGGAAGATGTTGTCGACGAAGAACAAAACGTCCTGGCCTTCGACGTCGCGGAAATATTCGGCGTTGGTCAGGCCAGAGAGGGCGACGCGGGCACGTGCGCCCGGCGGCTCGTTCATCTGACCGAACACCAGTGCAACCTTCGAACCTTCGGGCGTCGGGTTGCCGTCGGCATCCTTGGCGATGACGCCCGCGTCGAGGAATTCGTGATAGAGGTCGTTACCCTCGCGGGTGCGCTCGCCGACGCCGGCGAACACCGACACGCCACCATGGCCCTTGGCGATATTGTTGATCAGTTCCTGGATCAGCACGGTCTTGCCGACGCCGGCGCCGCCGAACAGGCCGATCTTGCCGCCGCGCGCATAAGGCGCGAGCAGGTCGATCACCTTGATCCCGGTGACGAGGATGCTGCTGTCGGTCGACTGGTCGACGAACTCAGGCGCCTTGGCATGGATCGGCGAATGATGGTCGGAATTTACCGGGCCGCGCTCGTCGATCGGCTCGCCAATGACATTGAGGATGCGGCCGAGAGTCTTCGGGCCGACCGGAACGGTGATCTGCGAGCCCGTATCGGTCACTTCCTGGCCGCGGGTCAGGCCTTCGGTCGCGTCCATCGCGATCGTGCGGACCGTGTTTTCGCCGAGATGCTGCGCGACCTCGAGCACGAGACGGTTGTCGCCGTTGCGCGTCTCGAGCGCGGACAGGATCGCCGGGAGCTCGCCGTCGAACTGCACGTCGACGACGGCGCCGATCACCTGACTGATGCGGCCACTATTGTTCGTGCCGAAGGAGATTGCGGAAGCCATTATCTTTCCTTGCTTTCGGGTGCGTTAGAGCGCTTCGGCGCCCGAGATGATTTCCACCAGTTCGGTCGTGATCGCGGCCTGGCGGGTGCGGTTATATTGGATGCTGAGACGGTTGATCATGTCACCCGCATTGCGCGTGGCATTGTCCATCGCGTTCATGCGGCTGCCCTGTTCGGACGCGGCATTTTCGAGCATCGCGCGGAACAGCTGGATCGCGACGTTGCGCGGGAGCAGATCGGCGAGGATCGTTTCCTCGTCGGGCTCATAGTCCACCGCGGCGCCGCCATCATTGGCGGGCGTGCCGTGGCTGGTGACCTGCTGGACGCGGGTGCCATCTTCGGAAAGCCGGCTGGTGAGCGTCGCGCCCGCTTCGATCGGAACCGGGATGATCTGCAGCTCGGTCGGGATCTGGACGAGCGCCGACTGGAACTTGGCGAAGAAGAGGTGGGCGACGTCATATTCGCCCGCTTCGAACCGTGCGATCAGATCGTTGGCGACATCATGCGCGTCGGTGAAGGCGACGTTCTTGATGTCGCTCTGATCGACCTGGTGGACGATCTTGCCCGGATAGAGACGCTGCAGAACCGCGCGGCCTTTCTTGCCGATCAGGTAGAAGCGCACATCCTTGCCCTGCGCGATCAGCTCGTTGGCTTTCAGACGCGCGGCGCGGACGATGTTGGTGTTGAACGCACCCGCCAGACCACGCTCCGAGGTCGCGACCACCAGAAGATGCTTGTGATCGCTTCCCGTACCGGCGAGCAGCTTGGGACTGCTCGGGCCGACCGTGACCTTCGATGCCAGGCTTGCCATCACGGCGTTCAGACGCTCGGCATAGGGACGGCCGGCCTCAGCCGCCATCTGCGCGCGGCGCAGCTTGGCAGCGGCGACCATCTTCATCGCCTTGGTGATCTTCTGGGTCGATTTGACCGAGGAGATCCGGTTCTTGAGTGCCTTGAGGCTGGCCATCTAATTCAATGCCTTACGCGAAGGTCTTGGCGAACTGGTCG
>Ga0207667_10002173_pt1 | contig 24587 bp, 21 predicted proteins | sample KBSCornC52_FD_184301 | JGI IMG/M metagenome (GOLD analysis project Ga0207667, IMG submission 184301) | Corn rhizosphere microbial communities from Kellogg Biological Station, Michigan, USA - KBS Corn C5-2 (SPAdes) (version 2) | ecosystem: Host-associated > Plants > Roots > Rhizosphere > Soil ...
AACCCGCGCAGGGCTTATGGGAACTCGGACAACGACGTTCGCAATCGCTTCGTGATGAGCCTGGTCTACAACCCGCACATCATGCAGGACAACATGTGGATGAAGCATGGCATTGATGGCTTCACCTTCTCCGGCGGCTTCACTGCCTCGGATGGACAGCCTATCTTCCTGGGTATGTCGGGCACGGTCTACAACGGCGGGACTGGAAGCTACGGTTCCGGCGGCGGCATCTTCGGTGGCGCTATCAGCTCCAGCTCAGGCGCAGCGACTACGGGCCGGCCACCTCAGATTGGCCGGAACAGCATCTATGCGCCGGGCTTCTACAACGTGGATTTCCGTGTTGCACGGGATATTCCAATCTACGAGAAGATGAAGCTCCAGTTGATCGGCGAGGCATTCAACCTGCTGAACAACCGTATTATCACTGGCGTAAACAGCACGCACTCGCTCTACACGTCGGCCGCGGCTCCCACTTCCACAACTCCAAATCCGTCGTGCAATGTGAACACGCAGACTCCCGGGCCTGCGGGCTCGCCGTTGCAGGGCTGCATTGCACCTAACCTGGCGACAGGCGGAAGCGCGTTTGGCGCCCCGTCGAGCACCAGCAACACGCTGGTTGGGCCACGTCAGCTGCAGGTCTCGGCGAAGTTCATCTTCTAGCTCCTTGCGGGCGAGGTGACTTGCTGCCCCCGAAGTTCCTTTTGGAGCTTCGGGGGTTTTCTTTTTGGCGGGCGGATGCAGAGGAGGCAGCCGTTTTTGTGCGCGTACAGGAGATTTGAAGTGAGATGAAGGCGCCTTGAGAATTCCATAGATTGCGGCCGGAATCGCAGGCTATACTTCGGCTCTATCGCAGGAGCCTACTTCATCGGTTCGCTCCGCACGGCCCAACTTCTGCCAAGCAACACGGGCCGTCTCTCGTCCTTCCCCCGGGGTCTTCCGAGGGCGCCGGCACATCGATTCGGCGCTCCGCCGGGCAGCGAACATACAAGCTACCGCGCAAGCGGCACTCGGGAAGCTGTGTTCCCTACCCGGTCTTCGTTTCCAAGTTGACAGAAGTAGTCCATGCGGCAAGCCGCAGGGTCATTCAGGTACCCGGAGATCTATGCAGATCTCCGGGCTATTTTTTGCCCTGATGCGGGCGCGTATACCACCTCTGTGGGATTACCGAAGTACCTTTATCTCTTTTCCCTGCAGTGTTTTTGCCCCCATCGTGGGATATCGACGGTGAGTCATTCATGCGGAAATAGGAAGCATGAACCGGGCCCTCATTTCGGCATTGCTGAGCATTGGAGTTGTTGCCGGAAGCGCGGCGGCCCAGGCCCAGACCAAGGGCCATCCGATCCGCATCTCCGAGTCCCAGGCCGGCGCAAGCTTTCAGCCGGTGCGTGGGGCCATCCGCATCGACGCGGTGAACGTGCCGTTCGAGGTGAAGATTGATGCGACCCATGAGGCCGCGGACAGCTCCACCATCGAGATTGGCGGAGATCACTGGGAGGCGCGCGGGTACGACCTGAAGTCGTTGATCGCGGAGATCTTCGACGTGGACGCGCGGCTGGTGGACGTTCCGGACGCGATGGTGGCCGATCAGCGGTATGACGTGAGCCTCTCGACCCCGGCGGAGCTGGATGAAGATTCGGTGCAGCGCATTCTGGTGAAGGCGCTGGCGCAGCGGTTCGGCGTGAGCATTCGGCCGGAGGCGCGCACCATGGATGTGTATGTCCTGAGCGCGCCGGATGGGGCGGGCAGCGGGTTGAAGCGGCACGTATTTGGACGCAGCGGGCTGAAGAAGCTGGTGGCTGGTGGAGATGATTCCAACGAAGCGGGTGGACGCATTACGTATATGGGCAAGGACTGCTCGGGTGTGAACGCGGGCGGGATTACGGTGGAGGGCGGCACGATAGCGGACTTCCGGCACACGATTGAGTCCGAACTGGACCGCGTGGTGGTGGATGAGACGAAGCTGCACGGCAGCTACGACTTCCGGATTGGGCTTTATGCCAACCAGAGGCAGTTGTTCGAGCTGATGCGCGTGGGACTGGGTCTGGTGATGGAGCCGGAACAGCGGCCGGTGACGGTGCTGGCAGTGCGCCCGGCAGAGGCAGAGGCAGCCGGAGCCATGCTGGAAGCGAAGCTCCAAGGGAGCGCGAGGCCCTCAGGTTTCTAAGACGTTGTACGCAGTAGAGCTACAAGCAACAGACAGTGCGGACGCGGAGGGATCGATATCCCTCCGCCTTTTTTTGCGTGGTGCACGGTTGTTTCGCTTATTGCACGGTCGAGGTGCCGGCGGCGCCGCCGTTGTAGACATAGACCCAGCAGGGGCGCTTTGAGCCCTCTGGCAGAATAGCGGTGGCGTGGGTGCGCTGAAAGAGGCTGGTGTCGGGATTGCTGACGCGAAAGCCCTCGTACTCATCGAGCGCGGCGAGCGTGCGGCCATCGGGGACGGCGAAGATGGTGCCGGGAACGCGCGGGGCGTCGGCGGCGTCATCGAGGATGAGGCCGGGGTACTCGGTGAGCTGGAGCAGGCGGCCGGGAACGGTGGCGGGACTGACGAGCTCCAGGCGCGAAGCGGCCTCGGCAATCTCAGGCGGGGCGGCGTCGGGGCGAAGGGTTCCGTAGACGAAGAGAAGGATTTGGCTGGGATTCATGATTGGGTATGGATCCCTTGCGAAGAGAGCGGCTGGATGCCGTCCGAAACCAGTGGGCCTTTCGGGCAAGCTCTTCTTCAGGGATACTTTAGGACTAGAGTATAGGGCACTCGAAGGGCGCGCATAGCATCGCGCGGTTTGAGGGTGCGATCGAGTGCGGCGAAGGACAACCGAAGGGGCAAGGAAAAGAGCTAGATGAAGAACGGGCGTTGGTTGCGGTGGTGGATGGCCGGATGTGCGGCGTTGGCGATGGTGGCGGCGAGCGGTGCGGCGCACGGCCAGCAGAAGGCTTCGGCTGCGGCGGATTCATTTCAGAATCCAGTGCTGTGGGAGGACCTGGCGGACATCGACATTCTGCGCGTGGGCGATGCCTACTACTACACGGCCTCGAACATGCAGTACTCGCCCGGCGCGCCGATTCTGCGCTCGTACGATCTGGTGAACTGGGAGTACGTGGGGCACGCGCTGCCGGTGCTCGACTTCTCGCCTGCGTACGACCTGAACGGAGGCCGCGCCTATGTGAAGGGGAGCTGGGCCTCCGCGCTGACGTATCGGAAGAGCGATAAGACCTTCTACTGGGCGGGCTGCATCGAGTTCAAGAAGACCTACATCTACTCGGCACCTGCGGCGGAGGGTCCGTGGACGCGGAAAGCGGTGATCGACAACTGCTACTACGACGCAGGGCTGCTGGTGGACGACGACGGAACGATGTATGTGGCGTACGGCAACAAGACGCTGCACGTGGCGCAGCTCTCGGCGGATGCGACGCACGAGGTGAAGTCGCAAGTGGTGTTTGAGACGCCGAAGGAGATTGGGGTGCTGGAGGGCTCGCGCATGTACAAGCGCGATGGCTCGTACTACATTCTGCCGACGCGGCCGGCGAACGCCGAGTACGTGCTGAAGTCGACACAGGGCCCGTTTGGGCCGTACGAGGCGCGGGTGCTGGAAAAGGATGCGAAGCCGCCGGTCGCGGGCGCTGGAGTTCCGCACCAGGGTGGGCTGGTGCAGACGCAGAAGGGCGACTGGTTCTACATGGCGTTCATTGACGCCTTCCCCGGAGGGCGCATTCCGGTGCTGGCGCCGGTGCATTGGGACGCCGACGGATGGCCGCATGTGCAGATGGAGGATAACCAGTGGGCGGTGAGTTATCCGCTGCCGCTGGGGCCGGGATCGCTGCACCCACTGGCGAAGCACACCGGGACGTACTCGTTCCGCACGGCGGCGCTCTCGCCGGAGTGGGAGTGGAACCACAATCCGGACAACTCGAAGTGGTCCGCGGGCAAGGGGCTGACGCTCGAGACGGCGACGGTAACGGACGATCTCTACTCGGCGCGCAACACGCTGACGCATAGGATCCTCGGGCCGGCTTCCAGCGCGACCATTGAGATGGATGTGTCGAAGATGAAGGACGGCGACCGCGCTGGGCTGGCGATGTTTCGCGACATGACGGCGTACGTGGGCGTGGTGCGCGATGGAGACAAGTCCAGCCTGGTGATGCGGAATGGCATCAATATGGGCCGCAACTGGGTGACCGCCAGCACGGGCCAGGACGTGGCGACGGTGCCGTTGAAGGGCAAGAAGGTGTGGCTGCGCGTGTCGGCGGACATTCGCCCTGGGAATGATCGCACCGCTGTTTTTGGCTACTCCACGGATGGCAAAAACTTCACGCAGATTGGGACGCCCTTCACGCTCAACAGCCGCTGGCAGTTCTTCACGGGCTATCGCTACGGGATCTTCAACTATGCGACCAAGGCATTGGGTGGAGAGGTGAAGGTGGCGTCGTTCACGGTGGCGGAGGTTCCGCCGCAGCAGGTGGAGTCGCACTAGCGGGGCCGGATCGAATCGAAGATGCACATTCATCTCGTCCATCTCGGCCGGGTTCCGTATGCCGAGGGTCTTGCGATCCAGGCGCGGGTGGTGGCAGCGCGCAAGCAGGGCGCGATTGGCGACACGCTGCTGCTGCTGGAGCATCCGCCGGTGATTACGCTCGGCCGCAACTCGGCGCGGGCGAATGTGGTTGCCAGCGACGAGTTTCTGGCGGCGCGCGGCGTGGAGCTGCATGAGATCAATCGTGGCGGCGATGTGACCTACCACGGGCCGGGACAGCTGGTGGGCTACCCTATCGTGGACCTGCGCGGGAATTTCCCAGGCAAGCGCGGGCCGCACCTTGGCCCGGTGGACTTTGTGCGCATGCTGGAGGAGGTGCTGATCCGCACCTGCGGCGACTTTGGCGTGCTGGCCAAGCGCATACCCGGGGTGACGGGCGTGTTCACCTTCGGGGGCAGCCCGCAAGCGGGCACGACGCCCGACGAGAAGCTGCGGGAGAAGAAGCTGGCCGCGATTGGCGTTCATGTTTCTCAGGGGGTTACGTCGCACGGCTTCGCGCTGAATGTGACCACCGACCTGCGCGAGTTCGAATGGATTGTGCCATGCGGGATTGTGGACCGCGGCGTCAGCTCGCTGGAGCTGGAGGCTTCGCAGCCGGTGACGATGGAGGCGGCGGTGCACTCGGCGGCGCGGAACTTTGGGCGGGTGTTTGCGCGGCAGGTGGTCTGGGCCGAGTCGCTGGATGTGCTGCTGGAGCAGTCGGCGCTGAAAAGACCGTAGAACGCATCCAAAGACTGCATCATAGCGCGGCCGAATAGCGCCCCAGTTCGAGTCGTCGGCTGCGGCAAAGCCTTATAATCCAAGGGCGAGCTCGAGAAAAGCGGAAGGAATTTGCGATGCCGACTGAAGTTGTAATGCCCCAGATGGGCGAGTCCATCACCGAAGGAACGCTGACCAAGTGGCTGAAGAAAGTCGGCGACAAGGTGGAGCGCGACGAGCCGCTGTTTGAGATTTCGACCGACAAGGTGGACGCCGAGATTCCTTCTCCTGCGAGCGGCACGTTGCAGGAGATCCGCACCGAAGCGGGCGCGACGGTGCAGATCAACACCGTGGTTGCCGTGATCGGCGAAGGCGCGGGAGCCGCAGCCAGCGCGGGTGGGTCGAAGAACGGCAAGGGCACAGCCGCAGCAGCACCGCAGGAGACGGCGGCAAAGCCCGCGGACGATTCCACGACGCCCGCTGCGATCGATTCCCCGGCGATCAATGAGCTGGCTGGCAGCCAGAGCGCTGCGCCTGCTGCTGGCGGCGGCACCGACGTGACCATGCCGCAGATGGGCGAATCCATCACCGAGGGCACCATCACCAAGTGGCTGAAGCAGGTGGGCGACAAGGTGGAGCGGGACGAGCCGCTGTTCGAGATTTCGACCGACAAGGTGGATGCGGAGATTCCCTCACCCGCCGCGGGCACGCTGACCGCGATCAAGGCGGAGGCCGGTCAGACGGTCGCCATCAACACTGTGGTGGCTGTGATCGGCGGCGGCGCGGCGCAGGCATCGGGCGGTGCAAAGCCCGCTGCTGCGGCTCCGGCTGCGGCCCCGATGAGTGCACCGGCAGCGCCTGCAGCCCCGGCTCAGTCCGCTGCGTCTGTCGGCGAGCGCCTACGCTCCTCGCCGCTGGTGCGGAAGATTGCCAAGGAGCACCAGGTGGATCTGGCGCAGGTGCCGGGCACCGGCTCCGAGGGGCGCATTACCAAGACCGACATCCTCAGCTATCTGGAGAAGGGACCGGCTGCAGCACCGGCCGCGCCTGCCGCGGCAGCAGCGCCCGCCAGCGCGGCCAAAGCGCCGGCGCCCGCTCCTGCGGCGGCTGCTCCTCAGCCGGGCGAGCTGGTGCCGATGTCGAAGATGCGCGCCATCATCGCCAAGCGCATGGTGGAGTCCAAGCACACCAGCCCGCATGTGCACACCGTCTTCAAGGTGGACATGACCCGCATCGTGCGGCTGCGCGAGAAGGAAAAGGGCAAGTACGAGCAGCGCAACGGCGTGAAGCTCACCTACATGCCGTTTATCACCCGCGCGGCAGTGGTGGCGCTGCGCAAGCATCCGGTGGTGAACGCCGCGATTGAGGGCGATGCGATCCGCTACAACAAGAACATCAACATCGGCATTGCGGTGGCGCTGGACTGGGGGCTGATTGTTCCGGTGATCAAGCAGGCCGAGGAGAAGAACTTCCTGGGCATCACGCGGGCGATTGTGGATGTGGCGGAGCGCGCACGGAACAAGAAGCTTGGCGCGGACGAGATTCAGGGCGGCACGTTTACGCTGACCAACTCGGGCATCTTCGGCGAGCAGTTCGGCACGCCGATTATCAATCAGCCGCAGTCGGCGATTCTGGGTATCGGCGGACTGAACAAAGAGCCCGAGGTGATCACGGACAAGGAGGGCAACGACTTTATTGCCATCCGGTCCATCCAGCGCTTCACGCTAGGCTTCGATCACCGCATTGTGGATGGCGCGGATGCCGGCAAGTTCATGTCGGACTTCAAGGCGTATCTGGAGAACTGGAACGAGGACATCGGCTAATTCTCGGTAACACGGTTGAAGAGACGGCATCCTGCTCAGGGCAGGATGCCGTATTTCGTTGCGAGGAACTGCTGCAGATCAGCCGGGACAATCGCTGCAAGCTTCTGCCACGCCAGCACGCGCAGGCGCGTGGCGAAGCTGAGCGAGCGCACCGCCGACAGCACGGCATACCAGGCGTCGAGCAGATCGCGGCGGCGTGCGTCCAGCAGCAGGCAGAAGCCGGCTTCGGCCGCATGGGCCGCCAGAATATTGCGAATGAGCTGATAGCCGGCGACGCGCTCCCGCGTTGCGCGGGCGGGCAGGTTGACGGTGGGATCTTCGGGGTCGACGTTTTCCGGCAGCGGCGGTGGCGCGATGTGCCTGCGCGGCAACCGGTCCACGTCGAACACGGCTTCGAGATCGCGATAGCGAAGGGCCTGCGAGAGGGCTGCGGTCTGGAAGTCACTCTCGGTGAGCTTGGCCTCAAGGAAGAGGGTGGTGGTGGGACCGGAGAGCACGAGGTCGATCTCGGTGCGATCGAAGGCTTCGCGGGGAGCGGCGCGTTTGCTGCGAGGCTTCAGCGGTTGGGCCAGCGGCACACCCGGGCAGGCGCCAAAGCGCGGCTGTGCGGCGCGGTCCACGCCGAGGAGGGCGGCGACGGGGCGGCTGAGCTCTGCGCCCTGGAAGACGCCGGGATGGCAGAAGAGATTCATCAGCAGCGCGTCGGAGCTGGTGGCGGCGTCGAGCTCTCGCCAGCGCCAGTCCTTGCGGGCGAGGGAGCGGCGCGATGCAGTGTGCGGTTTTTCGAGGCGGAGGGCCCAGTCCGGTTGCGCCAGGATGCGTGACCATGCTGCCGGATGGAAGTTGCCGTGCGCTCCTGCGGCGTCACGGCCGAAGACGATGGAGGCGGGCGCGCCGGGGGAGATGTCATACACCAGCGCATGCGCCCGGGCCCAGGCCTCGGCGCGCAGGTTGAGCTCGCGGCGAAGCTGGCCGGCGGTGAGGGAATCCGCGCTGGGTCTCATGGGTTGGGTGCGGATGCGATGGGGCGCTCCAGTGCGGCGCGGTCCCAGTGGGCCGCGTCGGCGCAAGCGACGTAGGTGGATTCGAGAAACTCCATCAGCATGGCGGCGGGGTCTGCGGCGGTGCGGACCTGGTCGTAGGGCAGCAGGAACTCGCCGAGGGCGGGGTCCCACGCTCCGTGCGCGATGGGACGGCCGGCGAGTCCCTCGGGCACCGGCGCGGCGTAGCAGTAGAAGGCGGCCTTGCCATAGCCGCCGTTGCCGGGCCAGAAGCCGCAACTCGACACCTCATGCGAGTAGGCCTCCTGCTGCATTCGGTCGGGGCGCGGAGGACCGGCGGCAGGCCGGCCGCTGAAGCGCGTGGTGCAGAGATCGAAGCTGCCCCAGAAGAAATGCGTCGGGCTGATTTTGCCCTGAAAGCCGGTGGCGAAGCGCTTAAGCACCGTATCGACGCTCATCAGCACGCGGTGGAACCGCTCCACCGGGTCCGCGTCGTAAGCGGCGTGGACGGTGTCGCGGTCGAATCGGATGGGGTTGGGCACCTCGACTGGCATGGGCCACAGCTTCACTGCGAGGCCCAGCTCCGCGAGCGCGGACATGTAGCGCGCATAGAAGGCGGCGACGGACTGAGGGCGCAACGCCATCTGCTCGCGCGCGCCGCTGGAGAGGCGGAACTCCAGCTGATGCTGGTGCAGATCGAACTCAATTTCGAGCAGCTCTCCGCGCCAGGGGATGGGAGAGGTGGTGAGGCCACGCGCCGAGACATACAGCGGCACGTTCCACCAGTGGTTCTGGAGCGGCGTAAGCGCGAGGCGGGTCTTGCCGACAATCTGCGTCCACATGTGCAGCGTGTCCGCCGTATTCTTCCACTGCTCCCACTCCAGCTGCGGCCACTCTGTGTGCTCGCGCAAACTGACACCTCCGGCGAAAGATCGAAGTATACCTTTGCGGCGGGCGAGTGGCAGAGTCCGCGGTTCTCCATCGCCGTGTTGCATGCTGTGGTAGTTTCACTGTCGAAGGGGGATCGCACATGGGCTATACGGAAAGCTTCAACTGCGACGTCTGCGGCGACCAGAAGGGACTTGAGGGCGACTGGTGGCTCGCATGGGTGGACTGCTTCCACGGCGACTCGCCCGGCGAAGACCAGCCGCTGATCCAGCTGACCCGCTGGCAAAGCAAGCAGGCGCACGCACCGAACGTGAAGCATCTGTGCGGCGCGCGTTGCGCAGGCACGCTGCTCGACCGGTGGATGACCGTGCAGCATGCCAATCCTCAGGCGCACTGCGAGCCGTAGACAATCCGGGCGGCTGGGTTGAGGCGGATAGAATGAGGCTATGATCCGGCCTTACCAGGGGAAGCATCCGCTGATCCACGAGAGCTGCTATATCGACATTTCCGCGCAGGTGATCGGGGATGTGGAGATGGGCGAGAACTCGAGCGTGTGGATGAATGCTGTGGTGCGCGGCGATGTGAACGCGATCCGCATCGGGTCGAACTCCAACGTGCAGGACTGCGCGGTGCTGCATGGCATGCGCTACGTGTATCCGGTGATTGTGGGCGACTGGGTGACGATCGGGCATAACGCTACGGTGCATGGCTGCGTGGTGGAGGATGCGTGCCTGATCGGGATGGGCGCAACCATTTTGAACAACGCGCGCATCGGCGAGGGTTCGATTGTCGCGGCGGGCGCGCTGATCCCCGAAGGCATGGTGATCCCGCCGAACTCGCTGGTGGCGGGCCTGCCGGGTAAGGTGCGGCGGACCCTGGGCGATGAGGACCGCAAGCTGATTCTGCGGTACGCGCAGAATTACCTGGATTATGTGACGATCTGGAAGCAAGAGCCGGTGGGCTAGTTGCTAGCTGCTAGTTGTTCGTTGCCAGTTGCTAGCGAGGAGCAACGGGATGAAAAAGAAGCCTACAGTCCACGAAGCTCTCAGGATGCTTGGAGTAGCTCCAATCAAGCCGGGACAGATTCGTGGCACTCGGGTGGATGCCATTCCGGAGGATGGAAAAGAGCATTTTCACGTCTGTCCGCACTGCGGGCAGGCCGTGGACAGGCGTGATTTAGGACAGGTGTTCTATCACGAGATGCCGGACCACCAGCCGTTGCCCACGAATTGATAGTTGCTAGTGGCCGGGTGCTGAAATTGGCGGCACCGGGCAGGGGTCGAGCGGGAAGGTGATGACGAAGGCGGTGCCGCTGCTGCCCGGGCGGGTGGAGGTGCGGACGCGGACGGTGGCGTTGTGGCGCTTGAGGATTTCGGCGGTGACCCAGAGCCCGAGCCCGGTGCCGACGTTCTGTTTGGTGGTGACGAAGGGCTCGAAGAGGCGGGCCAGAGTGCGCTCGTCGATGCCGGAGCCGGAGTCGGCCACGGTGACGCGGATGGCGGGCTCGCCGGTGCGGAACTCGCGGGCTTCGCGGATGCGGACCCAGAGGGCGCCGGAGCGGGTGGCGTCGAGCGCGTTGCCGATGAGGTTGGCGAAGACCTGGCGCAGCTCGCCGGAGAAGCAGAGCAGCGGCGGAGCGGGGCGGTAGTCACGGACGACGCGGATGGGGGTATTGCGCAGGCGGCCGCCGAAGAGGGCGAGCGCGGAGTCGGTAAGCGCCGAGATCTCCTGCCGGGTAGGCGCGGCCGACTGGCGATTGAAGCGCAGCGAGTGGGTGACGATGTGGGAGACGCGTGAGAGCTCTTCCTCGGCGATGCGGACCAGGTCGCGAATTTCGTCCACGTCGGTGCTGGTGCGCATGAGGAAGAGAGTGTTGACGACGGACTCGAGAGGATTGTTGATCTCGTGCGCGATGGAGGAGGCGAGGCGGCCGACGACGGCGAGCTTCTCGGTGCGGCGCAGGGCATGCTCGGTGAGCCGGGCCTGCGTAATATCGAGCGCGGCGACGGTGAGGCCGGCGATCTCTCCGGCGGAGTTGAGCAGCGGCTCGGCGGTGATGTCGTAGACCTCGGTGCGGTCGCCGATTACAAAGCTGAGTTCGCGCCGGGCGGGGCGGCCGGAATCCAGCACCGACTGTTTGAAGGCCAGCAACTCGTCCATGATGCCGGGAGCGATCTCGTCATCGCGGCGCCCGAGCAGCATTTCGGCGGGAGCCATGGGGTGGGAGCGATAGATCCAGGTGTATCGCAGGTCGCGATCGGTGGTGTAGAGGATGACGGGCAGATGCTGGAGCGCGACCCGGATGCGGTCTTCGGTGCCACGCAGCTCGGATTCGATGCGCTTCTGCGGAGTAAGGTCCAGGGTGATGCCGTCAAACCGTACGGGGGCGCCGGCATCGTTGTAGGCGGTGCGGCCGACAGCGCGGACCCACCGGATCTCTCCTGCAGGCGAGACGGTGCGGTATTCGATGTCATACCGGGCCCTGGTCTCGATCGACTCCTGCAGCCCCGCCCGGGTTCGTTCCCGGTCTTCCGGATGGAGGCAGCTATAGAAGAGATCGATATCGACCTCGGCATCGGGAGCGAGCCAGAAGTGCTCTTTGACGCGGGCATCCCAGATGAGCTTGTCGAAGGGTAAATCGCAGAACCAGTAGCCGATGCCTGCGGCTTCGGTGGCGAATTGGAAGCGTTCGCCGAGCTGCTCGAGCGGAATCAATCCCGGGAAATTCTCCGCAAATCCAGGAGCTGTTGAACCGGCGGACTGGGAGAAAGGACTCACGCGAAACTTTTCAACGGCAAGGAAAGCTGACCCTGGGGACTTGAACATAGCAGAGGGGCAAAGACATTGCCAAATGGCTTTCAGCGTCGGGTGGAAGGGCTCGCCTGAGGTGACGAGCGGTGTAAGGTGAGCTATGGGAGCCGATTGAAACTGCGATGCCGGGCTCCCGGACGCCGGCTGCCGGCGCCGCGAAAGGAGTTCTGAAATCCGATGGGCGTTCCTACCGAGTATTTGTGGCTCAGCGACGATGGACCTGCATTCGGCGCGCCGGGCCTGGAGCCGCGCTGGACGTCGAGCCAGAAGGATACGGTTTCGACCGCGTACTCGTCCTCCAGCCGGGTGTGGTTCACACTCTCGCACGGCACGCTGAACGAGATCTACTATCCGACCATCGATCGTCCGCAGACGCGGGATATGGAACTGCTGTTCACCGACGGAGAGACGTTCTTCCATGAGGAGAAACGGGATATCTCCTACGAGTTCCACTACATTCACTCGGACGCGCCTGCGGTGCGGGTGATCGGGGCCGAGGCGCAGGGCCGCTACAAGGTGACGAAGGAGTTTGTCTCCGACCCGCACCACTCGGTTGTGCTGATGCACGTGACGGTGGAAGGCGACGAGGCGCTGCTCTCGCGGATGAAGTGCTATGCGCTGCTGGCTCCGCACCTGAATGGCGGCGGCGCGGGCAACTCCGCGCGCAGTGTGCAGGTGGCGGGCCACCGGGTATTGCTGGCCTGGAAGGATGGGGTCTCGCTGGCGATGGGCGTGGACTGCGGCTTCACGCGGTCCTCCTGCGGATACGTGGGCACCAGCGACGGCTACCAGGATCTGATGACCGACCTGAAGATGACGTGGTGCTTCGGGCAGGCGCTGGACGGCAACATTGCGATTATGGGCGAGATCGACCTGGCGCGGAAGCGCGAGTTTACGGTGGCCATTGGATTGGGGGACAGCCATCACGCGGCGCTCTCGGAGATGGCGCAGGCGCTGGCCGTACCCTACCTTGTGCACTGCGAGCGCTTCGTGGAGCAATGGTTGCGTGCCGAGACGCCTCCCAAGCTCGCGATCCCTTCGGGCGATGGCGGCCGGCTCTCGCGGGTGAGCCACAATGTGGTGCTGACGCACGAGGACAAGACGTTCTCAGGCGCATTCATCGCGTCGGCGTCGATTCCGTGGGGCGCGAGCAAGAGTGATGACGACCTGGGCGGCTACCACCTGGTGTGGACGCGCGACATGGTGCAGTCGGCGACGTCGCTGCTGGCCTGCGGGCGATGCGAGACGGCGCTGCGCGCGCTGGTGTACCTGGCCTGCACGCAACGCAGCGATGGCAGCTTCGCGCAGAACTTCTGGATCGACGGAACGCCGTACTGGAAGGGCATTCAGCTGGACGAGGTGGCGTTTCCGATCATTCTGGCCTGGCGTTTGTGGAGCGCCGGCGAACTGGGCAAATTCTACGTGCTGCCCTTTGTGGAGCAGGCGGCCGGATTTCTGGTGCGCTACGCGCCGATCACCCAGCAGGAGCGCTGGGAGGAGAATGCGGGCTACTCGCCCTCCACGCTGGCGGTGGTAACGGCGGCGCTGGTGTGCGCCGCGGACATGGCGCGAGCGCACAAGTCGCCAGAGCTGGGCCAGTTTCTAGAGGATTACGCCGACTGGATCGAGTCGCACCTGGACGAGTGGACCGTGACCGACGACGGTGTGCTGCTGCCGGAAGTGAAGCGACACTACATGCGCATTCGTCCGCCGGCAGAGGGCGAGCCGTTCTACAACCCGAAGCTGCCGCCGGGACACATCCAGATCGCGAACCGCGCGCCGTGGGAAAAGTCGGTATTCGATGCGCGGGAGATTATCGATGCAGGGTTTCTGGAGCTGGTGCGGTATGGGATTCGCCGCCCGGACGATCCCCTGATCGTGGACTCGCTGAAGGTTGTGGACTCTGTGCTGAAGTATGAGACCCCGAATGGCCCGTGCTGGCGCAGGTACAACCACGACGGCTACGGCCAGCGGAAGGACGGCAGCAACTACGAGGGCTGGGGGCAGGGACGCGCCTGGCCGCTGCTGGGCGGCGAGCGCGGCCACTATGAGCTCGCTGCAGGACGCGATCCCAAGCCGTATATCACTGCCATGGAGCACTTCTCCAGCGAGGGAGGTATGCTGCCGGAGCAGGTGTGGGACCACGACGACCTGCCGGAGAAGCAGATGTACTGCGGCAAATCGGCAGGTTCGGCGCAGCCTCTGGTGTGGGCGCATGCGGAGTACCTGAAGCTGCTGCGATCAGCGATGGATGGAGAGGTGTTCGACACCATTTCCGTGGTGCGCGACCGCTACGCAGCCAAAGGCAAGCGCAGCTTCACCTGCGACGTCGAGATCTTCTCGGCCTCGCGTCATCTTGCGCCGATCACCGCGGGCAAGCGGCTGCGCGTCACCGACCCCTCGCGCTTCCGCCTGGTGTACACGATGGACAACTGGCAGACCACGCTCAAGAAGGAATCGGCGCCGGTTGGGTATGCGGGGTTCTTTGCCGATGTGCCGACCGCGGCGGACCAGGAGGGCAAGATCATCTTCACGCTGTACTGGCCGGGAGAGGATCGGTGGCTGGGGAGGAATGTTGAGGTTGAGATACTCGGGGAAGAGTAGGGCCGAGCCTGCGCGCTTTGGAAGGTTGGAAGAGGCGAGTCGCGCTCGTATTCCTGTCATGCGGTAGGCTCACACGAATGAAATTTCCGCAGTCCCGAATCGGAGCTATCGCGCTGTTTCTCGGTGCCACAGTGGCGCTGGAGGCCTGTTGGACGACGACCGGCGGAGTGTACCCGGCAAGGACGCTCTTTCAGACGACTTGCGTGTTGCTGATTGGGACCGTCTTTGTGGGCGCCAATATCTGGCTGAACCGCGTGTTTCTGCAGATGGATGGCCTGCCGAAATCTGCACTGGGGCTGGCTGTGCGCGAGTTGCCGTGGTTCTTTGCGGGATGCGCCATTGCGGTGCTGGTGATCTTCGCGATGGCCGGGACGCTTCGGCTCATGGTTCCGTTCCACTGGGTGCGGGGCGCCTTAGGCTGGCATGAGCTGGCGGGGCAGTTTTCGCGGTATTTGATCGGCAACAGCGTGGAGGAGCTGATCTTTCGCGGGTATCTGCTGGTGATGCTGCGGCGGTGGCTCGGTCTGCCGCGCGCACTGGCCATCACCGGTGTGCTGTTCGGCCTCTTTCATCTGCCTGGGATGTCTGGAATCGCCGCGCTGAAGATGGTGTGCACCACGGTGGGGATGTCGGTTGTCTTCGCGATGGCGTATGTGCGGACGAAAAGTTTATGGACTGCAATCGGCGTGCATGTTTCGGCGAACATGCTGCTGCATCGCGTGCTGGGCATGTCGGGAGAACAGCAGAGCATGTTCCGAATGCAGATCGACGGCAGGTGGCCGGCCGGATATGACCCGGGGCTGATTGCGTACTTTAGCGTCATCGCGGTTGCCGCGCTCTGGTTGAGCCGGAAGACCGAGGTCAAGGTGCTGAGAGGCTAGGAGCTACCGGCGCAGTCGCCGGAGAGGGTCGACGGCGGTGCCGACCAGGGCGTACACGACCGCATTGAGCAGGATGAACCAGTAGTAGGCGAGGGGAATACTTCTGCCGAGGAGCGAGGCAGGAGCGGTGATCTCCACCGCCGGGCGGTAGGCGCTCCCGAGGTTCGGCCAGGATGCCAGGCTGTAGAGCACCCAACAGGAAGCGACGACTGCGCCGCAGAGCGCCCAAAGGCTGATTCTCCGTCTCATCGGTCCGCCACCTCGCTTTCTGGCCCGGGATTCTACTCCATTGCATTAAGGTTGGGCCGGATTACCGCAATCCGGCATCGCTAGTACACTGGGGAAACGCGCGTCCGTGCGGCTGTTTGTGGCGCCGCATCGCAAAAACGCGGGGAAATTTAATTTCAAAGACCGAATCGGGCCGCGCACTCTCGCGCCAACGACGGCAAGAGGAAATGGATAATGAGCGCTACGCAGACACGTCCGGATGAGTTGTTGAGCGATAAGCAGAATGAGCTGGACCAGCTTTCCATCAATACATTGCGTTTCCTGGCAGTGGATGGAGTCGAGAAGGCGAAATCCGGCCACCCGGGCGCGCCGCTGGGCTGTGCGCCCATCGCGTACCTGCTGTACACGCGCTTCATGCGGCACGATCCTGCGGACCCGAAGTGGATCAACCGCGACCGCTTCGTCCTGTCGAACGGGCACGCGTCGATGCTGCTGTACAGCTCGCTGCACCTATCCGGCTATGACCTGCCGATGGAGCAGCTGGAGCACTTCCGCCAGTGGGGTTCACACACGCCGGGCCACCCGGAGTACGGGGAGACGCCGGGCGTCGAGGTGACCACCGGGCCGCTGGGCCAGGGCTTTGGCATGGCAGTGGGCATGGCGACGGCGGAGAAGCATATGGCGGCGGTTTACAACCGCGATCAGCACAACGTGATCGATCACTTCACCTATGTGCTGTGCGGCGATGGCGACCTGATGGAAGGCATCTCGCATGAGACCGCGTCGCTGGCCGGAACCCTCGGTCTGGGCAAGCTGATCGTGCTCTACGACGACAACCTGATCTCGCTGGACGGGCCGACGGAGTTGAGCTACACGGAGGATGTGACGAAGCGCTTTGAGGCCTACCACTGGCAGGTGCTCAGCGTCTCAGACGGCAACGATCTGCGCGCGATCGAAGATGCAATCAAGCAGGCGCATGCGGAGGCCACCAAGCCGACGCTGATCCGGGTTCGTACCGTGATTGGATACGGCAGCCCGAAGGCCGGCACAAAAGCAGTCCACGGTGAGGCCCTGGGACCGGAGGCCACCGCGGCTACCAAAAAGAACCTCGGCTGGCCGGAGGACAAGCAGTTCTACGTGCCTGAAGAGGCGAAGAAGAACTGGCTGGGCGCAAAGACCCGGGGCAAGCAGGTCCACGAGCAGTGGGACCAGCAGTTTGCCGAGTACAAGAAGGCGTACCCGGAAGACGCGGCGGAGTTCGAGCGCGTGATCAAGCGGGATCTGAAGCCGGGTTGGGAGAAGGCGCTGCCCAACTTCCCGACCGACAAGCCGATGGCGACGCGCAACGCCGGTTACGCGATCATGAACGCGATTGCGAAGGAAGTGCCGGAGCTGTTTGGCGGCGCGGCCGACCTGACCAGCTCCACCAAGACCATCTTCAAGGATTCGGTGAGCTTCCATGAGAAGCCGAGCGGCCGGAACATCTTCTTCGGCGTGCGCGAGTTCGGCATGATGGCGATGGTGAATGGCATGGCTGCGCACGGCGGCGTGATTCCGTTCGGATCGACTTTCTTCGTCTTTTCCGACTACTGCCGTCCGGCGCTTCGCCTGGGCGCGTTGATGTCGACGCACTCGCTGTTTGTGTTCACGCATGACTCGGTGGGCCTTGGCGAGGATGGCCCGACCCACCAGCCGATCGAGCACCTGATGAGCCTGCGCGCGATTCCGCAGCTTGCTGACTTCCGCCCCGCGGACGCAAACGAAACCACCGCCTGCTGGAAGATCATGCTGGAGCGCAAGGCGGCAAGCTTTATGGCGCTCACTCGGCAGGATGTTCCGGTGTACGACGCCAAGCGCGCCATGGCAGGCGTGCCTAAGGGCGCGTATGCGATGAACGACGTGGCTAACCCGGACGTGGTGCTGATTGGAACGGGCTCGGAGGTCCAGGTGTGCCTGGGCGCGGCCGAGGAGCTGAAGGGCGCGGGCATCAATGCGCGCGTTGTCTCCATGCCCAGCTTCCGGCTGTTCGACGAGCAGCCGGAGAGCTATCGCAGGGAGCTGCTGCCGGAGGCCACGCCGAAAGTATCGCTGGAAGCCGGCGCCACCATGGGCTGGTACAAGTACATCGGCCACAACGGCATCGCCATTGGGCTCGACCGCTTCGGCGCCTCGGCCCCGGGCAAAGTTGCGCTGGACAAGCTGGGCATCAACCAGCCGGCGGTGGTGAACGCGGCCAAGAAGCTAGTGAAGAAGTAGGCGGATCACCGCGGTCGTTTGCGAAGGTTAGAAAGATGGGAATGTCGGGGCTGAATTCCCCGGCATTTTCACGTTGCGGCGTGTAGGCTGTCTGGCGGAGGGGTCAGCTCGATGAATCCGGTGCGCCGCTGGCTGCGCTTCAACATCGTGGGTGTTGCCGGGATGCTGGTGCAGCTGGTGACGCTGGCGGGGCTGACCCACATTGTCCACGGACATTACCTGCTGCTCTCCGGCATTGCGGTGGAAGCGGCCATTCTGCACAACTTTGTTGCGCACGTGCACTACACCTGGAAGGATCGCGGCCTGCACGGCCTGCGCGATCTGGGCGCGCTGCTGCGCAATCGCCAGGCGCGCGCTGCCACTCTGGCCGCGCTATGGCGGTTTCAGATCTCGAACGGGGGCGTCTCGCTGTTGGCAACTTCATTGTGATGCGGCTGCTGGTGGGCAGCGCGCATATGCCGGTGCTGGCCGCCAACCTGGTCTCGATTGCTGTATGCGGGTTGGCGAACTTCGGCCTGGGAGACAAGTGGGCGTTCGCGGAGGAGACTCCGGCGAGCGGAGCGTAGTCAGCTCCGGATTCGACCGCTTAATGATGATGCGGCTTGGTCCGGCGCTTCAGCTGTGGCGCGCATGCATCCGAAAACGGATTGACCAGAAACGTTCCGGCGATGCCGGAGACGAGAATGCTTCCGTCTGAGTTGAAGTGCGCGGTGCGGAACTCCTCTTCGGGGAGCCCGGCGATGCGGCTCCAGGTGCGGCTGCGGTCGCCCGTGATGTAAGTGCCGGTCAGCGAACTGACCACCTCGCGCTCCGGGCGCAGGCGGTCCACGTCGATGCTGTAGGTGCGAAGGTTGGAGCCGGTTTCGTCCGTCGACCGATGCAGCAGGAAGCTGGCGTTCAGCACCCGGCTGACCATGCCGGGGCCGGTGGGGTTGTAAATGCCCCAGCAGGCCGCGAGGTGAAGTCCTCCGAGGACATTCATGCCGTGAATGGCGGAATCCGGCCCCACTCCCTCCACCTCGCTCCAGCGCCGGTCGCGTAGATTCAGCATGAACGCCTGGTCGCCGGTGCCGAGATAGAGATATCCGGGATTCGGCTTCGCGGGAGCGTCATAGCCGGCGGAGAGCAGGTCCATCTGCGTGGGCGGCGCGGGCAGCGCGCCGTCTTCCACCCAGGCCCCGCCGTTGCCCCTGTGATAGGCGTAGAGCTTCGGGTCCAGATCGAAGTAGCCGTAGCCGATGATCATGCGGTTCCCGTCCCCTGTCATGGCGACCACGTTGCCGCGCACCGGGTCGCCTGGCCGCTTGGCAATCTCCACCTTCGGCGGCGACGCGGGAACGCGCGGCCCGGGTATTGGCATGATGCCGGCGGCCGCTCCTGCTGTCGCGGGAAAGACCTGGAAGGCTCCGCGCTGCGTGGTGACGATGAAGGAGGTCGCGCCGGGAGCAACCGCGAGTCCGTTGAAGATACCTTCGCCAAGCGCCGCGTCGAAGTAGCGCCCATCCAGCCGGGCGAGCTCGGTCCAGGTTGCGCCGCCGTCGTCCGACCGCGAGATGTACATGGCGCGCTCGGCCCAGGGCACAGAGTCGCTGAGGTCGGCGGTGAGCCCGTAGATCTGGTCGGGATCATCGGAGGCTGGATCCTCGGCAAGCGTCTCGACGAAGTCGCTGCCGAACTTGTGACTGCCGGGAAATTCCGTGACGCGATGCACACGGCAGTGGTCGAGATCGTCCGCTACAGAGGAGGTGGGCTGGGCGGCGAGCGCCGCGCTGCTCACCAGCAGAAGGCCGAGCACGCGCGTCCAGCGGATGATTGTTGTTGCCATGGCCGGTGGATCAATGCTAGTAACTTCCGCAGCCTGTGGCAAAGGGCTGGCGATGAGAGCGGCGTCTGCAGATCTGTTTCGATGAGCCCAAAGAAGGGGGCACTTGCACGTCGGGTACCAGAGAACTGAATACGAAACTTTCGTGAGGCTCGGAACATCAGTTGAGCAATGACTGGATAGCTGCCGCAATTTGCGCTCTCAAGGTTTGCCGCAGTGGAGAAAGGAGAACCTTATGTATACGAGTGCTGTTGCCTATCGTTCCGTCAACGTAGATGCGCTGAACGTCTTCTATCGCGAGGCCGGTCGGAAAGATGCGCCCGCGATTCTGCTGTTGCATGGCCTGCCTTCCTCGTCCCGCATGTTCGATCCGCTGTTTGCGCGGCTTGCCGACCGCTATCACCTGGTGGCGCCCGATTATCCGGGGTTCGGCCACAGTGACTGGCCCAGCTCGCAGCAGTACGCCTATACCTTCGACAACATCGCGCGAACTATGACGCAGTTTACCGAGGCGATCGGGCTCACCAGGTACTCGCTCTACATGCAGGATTACGGCGGCCCGGTGGGTTTCCGCATGATTCTGTCGCATCCTGAGCGCGTGGAGTCTCTCATCGTGCAGGATGCGGTGGCTCACAATGAAGGCTTAGGCGCGAACTGGGCGACGCGGAGGGCCTTCTGGGCAGACCGCGCCGCTCATGAAGAGGCGCTCCGGGCCAATCTGCTGTCGTTGCAGGTCACGAAAGTGCGGCACGTGGGCGACGATCCGAACATCGAGCTCTACAACCCGGATCTCTGGACAGACGAGTTCTATTTTCTGAACTCGCCCGGCCAGGCGCAGATCCAGGCCGATCTCTTTTATGACTACCGGACCAATGTGGAGTCGTACCCAAGCTGGCAGGCGTGGATGCAGAAGACGCAACCGCGGCTGCTGGTGCTCTGGGGCAGGCACGATCTCTCGTTCGAGCTCGGCGAGCCCGAGCGCTATCGGCAGGATGTGCCCGAGGCTGAGGTGCATATTCTGGAGGCCGGGCACTTCGCCCTGGACACCAAGGCCGATGAGATCGCAGCGCTGGTGGATCAATTCCTGCAGGCGCAGGGGCAACCCTCCCACACGTCCCGCTGATTACGCCGGCGAGCCGTTGCGGACCCGCGCCGGGACCGGCTCACGCCGCGGGCGCAACAGCAGAGCGAAGGCGGCGATGTGCGTGATCATCAGCGCCGGCACGACGATCACCGGGATGATATAGGCGGCGCCCAGCTGGCCGGCAATCCCGGGAAGACCCAGCCGATTGGCGTGGTAATAGTCCAGCACTAGATCAATCGTGCCCACGATGTTGAAGCTTGCGACCAGCGTCAGAAACAATGGCCGGATCCTGTAAGCGAGCAGCGCCAGCATGGCCAAGACTCCGGTGGCGAGGTCCCAGTAGGCCGCGAATGGCGCGAAGCCGGCAGGCAGGTTGGGCCCGACGAATCCGGGAATCAGGAAGACCAGCCCGAAGAATCGAAAGCTGTGCAGCGTGGCGATGGCGCGATGCGCTTCCATCGGGTTCATGGAGCGCAATCTGGGCTGCACATAAGCCCGATAGAGCAGCAGCCACGCGACATAGCCGAGGACAAGTTGCAGCGGAAATATGATCTGAGGCGTCATAGGGGATTCTCCTTCTCTCTGGTGAATTGGCGGTGCGAGGGGCCGGCTGCAGCGCTTCCCTGAATAGGATGGTATGCATAATCTTATGGATTCGAACTATTTTGCGAGTGCCGGAAGAACCGTACGCTGGCGATAAGAGCGTGCCTACAAACCTTTTGCCGCGATCGAAAGCCGCGCTGTGGCATACTGCGCAGCAAGCATCTAAATAGCTGAGCCGCCCGCGCGGCATAGCCGGCCCCCGATTGTGGCCTCTTGGAGAGGAAGTTCCGCCTTTGACCTTCAGCACGCGCCGTACCCTTCGCTTCGCCACAGCTCTCTTCCTCTTGCCACTTGCCGTTCTCAGCGGATGTCACCGTCACCGCAAGACCACTTCGGCGCCCAATACCGCCGACTACGCGGACAACATCCACGCCGCGATCGGCAGCCCCAAGCTTTCCATCCTGCGCTGGCCCAACTACTCCGACTATCAGAAGGCGGTGCAGACTTTCTATGACGATCGCGATTATGAGCTTGCCTGGATCCGTGATCTGAAGCCGACTCCGCAGGCCAATGCCTTTATTCAGGCATTCCAGCAGGCGGAGGCCAAGGGCCTGCATCCGGAGGACTACGACGCCTCCCGCTGGCCTGCGCGCGTGCAGCAACTGGAGAAGATCGGCGCGTCCCATGACACTTCGAATGCCTCGGAGGATACGGTCGCGCAGTTCGACTCGGCGATGACCATCTGCATCATGCGCTACATCTCCGACCTGCGCATCGGACGTGTGAACCCGCAGCACTTCAACTTCGGGATCAATGTGTCGGACAAGAAGTACGATCTGGCAGAGTTCGTCTCCGACAACGCCGTGGATGCGAGCGACGTGCCCCGGCTCATCCGCTCGGTCGAGCCCGACTCCGACTCCTACCGGGCAACCGAGCAGGCCCTGGCGCATTACCTGCAGCTTGCGAAGTTGCAGGAGGCGGCGCATGCGCCCGCGCTGCCCGATGTGGGCAAGGGCGGTGTCTCTCCCGGAGGTTCGTATCCGGCGGCCGGCCTGCTGATGGCACGGCTGCAGTTGGAGGGCGACGCGCCGGGGGACCATCCCTACCATCCTCCCGCTGCTGCTCCTCAGCCGGCGCAACCGCCACAGCCCGCGGCCAATACCGCTGCGAAGCCGAAGCTCGGCTCCAAGACGCTGGCGCGCGCCCGCAAGCTGATCCATCACAACAAGGCGCAGCAGGCAGGCAATCCCGCGGAGACGGCGGCAACGCCCAATGCTCCCGCGCCGCCTGCGTTCACGCCTCCCGAGCTTCCTCCGGTCTACACTCGCGAGCTTGCCGACGGCGTGAAGAACTACCAGCATCGCCACGGCCTCACCGAAGACGGCAAGCTGACTGCCGACACGGTTCGCAACCTGAACGTGCCGCTGACCGAGCGCGTGATCCAGCTGCAGAACTCGCTTGAGCGCTGGCGCTGGCTGCCCAACCAGTACGTCAATCCGGCCCTGATGGTGAATCTGCCGGAGTTCATTCTGCGCGGCTACAACCCGCAGCACCAGCTTGAGTTCAGCATGAAGGTGGTGGACGGCAAGGTCGTCGGCGAGCATCAGACGCCGGTCTTCGCACACATGATGCGCTATCTGATCTTCCGTCCCTACTGGAACGTGCCCCACGACATCGTGGAGAAGGAGCTGATGCCGCACATCAATGCGAGCGGCGTCGGCTATCTCGCCAGCCATAACTTTGAGGTGACCGACGGCAAAGGCAACGTGATCCCCAAGTACACCGCGCAGCAGATCGAGCACGGCGGCCTGCAGGTGCGCGAGAAGCCCGGCCCGAAGAATTCGCTCGGCCTGGTCAAGTTCATGTTCCCCAACCAGTACGACATCTACCTGCACTCCACGCCGCAGCCGGAGCTGTTCGAGCGCACGCGCCGCGACTTCTCCCACGGCTGCATCCGCGTGCAGAAACCGGAGGATCTGGCCGTCTGGGTGCTCGAGAACAGCAACACGCCTCCCCCGCAAGGCAAGGAGTGGGACATCGATACCATCCACGACATCATGACCAACGGGCCGGACAACCATCAGGTGAACCTGAAGCAGCCGCTGCCCATCGTCATCTTTTATCTCACCGCAATCCAGGCGGAAGACGGACAGACGCACTTCTTCGAGGACATCTACGGCTACGACCAGAAGCTGCAGGAGGTCCTCAGCAAAGGGCCGCCGTATCCGGTGAAGCCCGATCCGACGATGAAGACGGCGCAACCGGGCGACACCGTCTAGCGCCGGAATCGCTTCGCTATGATGAGCAGTACCGGCAATGGCCAGCGCCCCGCCCATCTGTCAAGTACCGCCGCGCGCGGGCCGCACCCCCTCAGAGAGCGGCAGGTACGCCCGCTGCGGAAAGTAGACTGGCATTATGGCGCAGTCGCCCCAATCCGTCCCGCCCGATTTGAGTGGAGCGCAAATGCCGGTGCGCGAGCCCATCTACATGGACGCGAACGCCACCACGCCTCTGCTGCCGCAGGTGGTCGAGGCCATGCGTCCGTTCTGGATGGCCGAGTTCGGCAATGCCAGCTCGGTGCACCAGCGCGGGCAGCAGGCGCGCGCCGCGGTGGATCAGGCGCGGGAGCAGGTCGCGGCGCTGATCCGCTGCCGTCCGGCCGAGGTCGTCTTCACCTCAGGCGGAACGGAGAGCGATAACCTGGCTCTCTTCGGCGTGCTCTCGCCCGGCGACCACCTGGTCACCACGGCGATTGAGCACCACGCCGTGCTGCATGCGGCGGAAGCGCTGGCCGGCCGAGGAATCGAAGTCACGTTTGTCAAACCAAGCGGTGCGGGTCTCGTCGAGCCGGAGACAGTCCGCGCCGCGCTGCGTCCCAACACCCGGCTGATGAGCGTGATGCTGGCCAACAATGAGACCGGAGTCCTGCAGCCGGTCCGCCAAATTGCTGAAATCGCCCATGCGGCGGGCGCGCTGTTTCACACCGACGCTGTGCAGGCGGGAGCGAAGCTGCCCTTGGATGTGAACGCGCTCGGCTGCGACCTGCTCAGCCTCTCCGGGCACAAGATGCACGCGCCGCAGGGCACGGGAGTGCTATTCGTCAGCCGCCGCATCCAGCTACAGCCGATGTTCTACGGCGGCATGCATGAGCGCGGCCGACGTCCCGGCACCGAGAACGTGGCCGGTATCGCCGGACTGGGCTGTGCGGCGGAGCTTGCGCGGCAGTGGATCGCGGCCGAACCCGCAGAAAGCCCTGACGGCTTTCCGCAAAACCCAGCAGCTTTGGCGGCACTGCGCGATCGTCTGGAGCAGGGGATTCTGGCGGCGGTACCGGATGCGGGCGTGAACGGCGCGGGAGCTCCACGCGTCGCCAACACCACCAACCTCTATTTCGATGGCGTGGATGCCGAGGCGC
>Ga0207667_10002178_pt1 | contig 24573 bp, 19 predicted proteins | sample KBSCornC52_FD_184301 | JGI IMG/M metagenome (GOLD analysis project Ga0207667, IMG submission 184301) | Corn rhizosphere microbial communities from Kellogg Biological Station, Michigan, USA - KBS Corn C5-2 (SPAdes) (version 2) | ecosystem: Host-associated > Plants > Roots > Rhizosphere > Soil ...
TCTGGGAAGCGCAGAAGCAGAAGGTGAAAACCGCGCTCAGAAAGCTATTGAGCAGGCATTGAATTCTCCTTTGTTAAATGATAATGATATCAAAGGCGCAAAATGGATTCTGATTAATATCAATTCTGCTCAGGGTGAATTTGAATTTACCATGGATGAAGTAGATACGATTCAAAGCTATTTGCTCAGCCAGGCAGGAGAAGATTCTGATGTGATTCTTGGTTTGGGCTATGATAGTTCATTGGATAATAAAATCGGCATAACATTGATCGCAACAGGGTTTGAGCATAAAGAACCTTTTGATAAACAAGAAGAACCGGTTGCAGAAGTGAAAAAAGAAAATGAAAAAGTTGTAGTCGTTTTACAGGAAGAAAAAAAGAAGCCAAGCCAGCCGCTTTTTCTTTTTGATGAAAAAAATGAATCTTTCGTCAACAAAAATGAAGTGATCAAAGAAGAAAAAGCTGATGAGCAGAAAGATAATATTTTTAAGACTTTGAAAGAGGAAGATGTATATGCCGCTTTACATAATGAAGATGAGGAAGCAGAAAAAATGGCGCCAAAAATCGTAGAAATTCCACAAACGGAAATCGTAAAACCACGAGTACCGGATGAGAGAATTACTGTTGATAAATCATCTGAAACTATTGTCCGTTTCGAATTATCTTCGGACTTCAATCCTGTACCTCTGAAAACTGAATCTGTTGAGAAGGAAAAAACAGAAGCATTAAATCAATCAGAAAAAAAAGAGATTAATAAAGAGGCTAGCACCGTCACAACGTCAGGCGGTTTTTTGGCTAAACCGAGGCAGATATATGCCGAAGAAAAGCCAACCAACAAATCCGAAGATCTTGATAAACCAACCCCATTGTCAATTTCGAAACAGGAAGACGAGCCTGTGGAGGAAATGCAATTGGTGGTGAAAAATTTCAATGATGCGGTGGAGGAAACTCAGGAAAAGAAAGTACACCAAACAATGCCATTCATGAAGTCAACTGTTGAGGAACCGCCGATGGCGGACGAAGCAGGAGAACAAAAGCGCCGGGCTATGGAACGCATTGCAAAGTTGAGGAACCTTTCCTTTAACGTAAACGCAGCGGATCCTAACAATGAGTTTGAGTCTGTTCCAGCTTACCTTCGCCGCAACATGGAATTACATAATTCCATTGCCAATGTAGAAAGTTTTTATAGTAATTATACCGTTAATTCTGACGAAAATAATAAAGCTGAAATAAGCACCATCAATACTTTTTTGGATGGTAAGAAACCGGATTAGAAGTTGAGGGTTGATTATTGAATTTTGAATTCCTCAACTTTCACTCTTCAACTGTAAACCCTCAAATCAAAACTTCCTTGTTGTGTTCGTACTATTTGGTTTATTTCCCCGGAGACTGAAAAGTTAGCCGGGGTTTTTTATTTCAAGAAAAGGAATTGTGTTTATTTCCTTGTTTACTGTAAAACGATTTTATTCTTGGACATTTGCCCTGACAAAGAATCGCTTTTATCCCAATCCGACTTCAGTATGCCTTGCAGGAATTTCTACATCCAAAAATCCTTTGCTGATCAGGCGGTTTTTAAAATCAAGCTGCACATCATAATCGCCGTGAACCAAAAATAACTTCTTTACTTCTTTCGGATTCTGACAAGCAAGCCATTGGCATAGATCATTATAATCTCCATGCGCACTCATACTTTGAATTTCACCAATCTCAGCGTGCACTTCATGTGGCTGCCCAAAAATCCCTACTTCTTTTGGATGCAGTTTTAACCTGCCACCTAACGAATTTGGTTCGCAATAACCGGTAAATAAAATAGAATTGCGGCTGTTTTCAATATTGTTGCTGATGTGATGTTTTACCCTTCCTGCTTCCGCCATTCCGCTTGCAGAAATAATAACCATTGGATCGGTACGGTAGTTCAATGATTTACTTTCTTCTACTGATTTTACAAATTTTAATCCTTTGAACTGAAAAGGATCATGATCTGTTTGCAATAACTTTTGCACACGGTTGTTAAAGTCTTCGGGGTAGCTTTCAACAACTTCGGTTGCTTCCAGGCTTAGCGGGCTATCTACATAATAAGCAATATCAGGAAGGCGGTTTTCATTTTCCAACTGATTCAAAAAATAAAGTATTTCCTGGGTGCGGCCAACACTGAATGCAGGAATAATCAGTTTTCCTTTTTTTTGTAAACAGGTTTTTGTAATCCATTCGAGCAATTTATCAGGAGTGCCTGTAATCTCTTCATGCAGTTTGTTTCCATAAGTAGATTCCATAATGATATAATCTGCCTGCGGAAAATCTTGAGGTGATTTTAAAATAACGTCTCTGTATCTTCCGACGTCACCGGAAAAAGTAAGATCGGTTTCTTTCCCATTTTCGTTAATTTTTAAATGAACAGTTGCACTGCCAATAATATGCCCGGCATCGAGATACATGAATTGAACATTCTCATCAATGGTAAACCATTTTCCATAATCAACGGTTACAAAATGTTCGGCCGCCCGTTGTGCATCTTCCATTACATACAACGGTGAAATGTACGGTTTCCCTTGTGCAGCGCGGGTTTTGTTTAAAAATTTTAAATCGCTTTCCTGGATGCCGGCGCTATCCGCCATTAAAATCGCAGCTAGCTCTTTTGTTGCCGGTGTGGCAAATACTTTTCCGTTATATCCGTCTTTAATCAGTTTTGGAATCAGTCCGCAATGGTCGATATGTGCGTGAGAAAGAATCATGTAATCCACTTCAGCAGGATTAAACCCAAAATCGCGATTCAGTTCATCGGTTTCTTTTCCCATCCCCTGGTACATGCCACAATCCAGTAAATATTTTTTTCCGTTTGACAGTGTAAGAAGGTGTTTAGAACCTGTAACCGTGCGGGCTGCGCCATGAAAGGCAATTTTCATAAATCAAAATTTGAGAATGAATAATGAAAATAAAGTTAAGGTTAAAAAGTTAAGGTGAACTTTATTTCTACTTCATTGTGCAATGGAAGCTTTTTCTTATGAATAAACATAACAGTGACGGATACACGAAAAGCCGGTTGATCTGAAATACAGTAAACAAATAAATAAAGCTATTTCCGTTTTCTTGCAATTCAAAGTCTTAACGCCTGCAGCAGAGACTTTTTTATTTCCAGTGAAATAAAAAAGTCCTTTCTCATTTTGTATTGAAAATAAGCTAATAAGGTAGATTGGAGATTTTGGGGTTCTGTTACTAACGTAATAATGTTGCATGCCAGCTTTTTCTTAAAACAGTATAATTAATTAGGGCCTTATTAAAAAACCATTTAATTAGCACCTTATTAACGTTAGTAATAATCAGCGCAATGAATGAATCGAACCTTATTACCTTATGTTCTTTTGTTGCCACTATTCTTGGACAGGCACCGATAAAATTGCTTTAAATAGATAAGTAAGTATAAAAATATCATTCGTAATTTAGCTACTCAATTTCACCACATCATTTGCATGAATCCTTCTTCAAATTCTTCTACAGAAGCCGCTGACTCTTTGACTCCTGCTGACTTTCGTTCACTGGCACGTTCTATTTCTTTTATAGAAAATGAATCAAATAATTATGAAGAATTGTTGTTGAATTTAAAGCCATCTTCAGCAAAAATTATTGGTGTTACCGGAGCACCCGGCGCGGGTAAAAGTTCTTTGGTGGATGCATTAATTGGTGAAATGATTTCGGATAAAAAGAAGGTGGGTGTTATTTGCGTGGATCCTTCTTCTCCTTTTAATAAAGGCGCTTTGCTCGGCGACAGAATCAGAATGAGCCAATGGTATAATCATTCGGATGTCTTTATCCGTTCTTTAGCCAGTAAAGGTTCGTTAGGAGGCCTGCATCCAAAAATTATTGAAATTTCCGACCTGATGAAAAGTGTTGGATTCGATTATGTGATTATCGAAACAGTGGGAGTGGGCCAAAGCGAAGTAGATATTGCCGCGCTTGCAGATATTACTATCGTAATGCTCGTTCCTGAAGGCGGTGACATTATTCAAAATATGAAGGCAGGATTGATGGAAGTGGCTGATATTTTTGTCATCAATAAATTTGACCGGCCAGGTGCACAAAACTTTTATAACAGTCTGAAACAAATGCTAAGCCCGGCTTTCAATAAAATTTCCACACAAATACCCATTTTAAAAACAATAGCATTTGAAAAAGAAGGTATCCCTGAATTGTATAAAAAAATTCAGGAATGGGAATTTGATAACCAATCTGTACAGAAGATAAATTTACTGACAGAAAAAATATGGGCTTTGATTGTGAACGAAAAAATGAAAAATTTTGATAAAGAAAAAATGAAATCAGAAATAGAAAAAGCAGTTTTAAATCCTGATTTTAATATCTATTCTTTTGCAAAAAAATATGCGGACTAAAATTCAAATCAAGTTAACCAACTAACAAATAACCCTAATTTCTGTTTTCTGTTTTATAAAAAAAACCTGCTCTTTAAAAGCAGGTTTTAAACTATACGCTAACACATGAAAGAGAGTTTACCAATTACTTAATCGTATGCCTATCGAGTAAGGAGTGAAATTTAAATCTTTTTGAAAAATTGATTTCGGGCTGTAAGAGCCATATAATCTCACTGGTCCAAGGCCAAGCTCACCTACATAAGAGAACTTCCATTTTTCCAAATCATAATCGCCGCGGTTTTTTTCTTTTCCTCTTTCATGGCTCACCTGTTTGTTGCGGCTGCTGTATAAATAACCCATGCTTACTCCCGCGCTGATGCTAAGGCCTTTTTTATTATCATTTGGATTGGTATTGAAATTGAGCATCAGTGGCACAGTGACGTAATCTGCTGCCAGCTTGTTTTTAGAGAAATGAACCGAATCTCTGAATACAAACGCATGAGGAATATTTTGTAAAGAATTATAAGGATTGGGTCCGCCTTCGTTAAAACTAATATCCGATGTAAAACGGTAATTATTCAACTCGATTCCCAGCCCGTATTTCAAATTTACATAGTGTTTTACCAGGTTCATTCTTTGCATGAAAAACCAGATATTTACGTTGACTGATTTTACTGTTTTTAATTTAAAATCGGCTGCTGTTAAACCAGGAGAACCAGGCTTGTTTACAATGTATCCCTCATTTCCTGCCTTCTCATAATTGGTCTTATCTGTCCAGTTTGCAAACCCCAAATCAACAATAAACGAAGAAGTGCTGATGTTGGAATTTGTTTGTTTACGTTTCTTCCCAACGGTAACTGTTACGCGTCTTTTCTCTTCATTCGGTGTTCCTTTTTTCAGGATGATCATGCCGCCAATGCGGATCGTATCGTCTTTTCTGTCAACTTTTACTGAATCCGTCTGAGCAAAACTGGTCATTCCGGCAAACACCATGCTTAGTATTAAAATTGTCTTTTTCATTTTAAAATTTTATAGGTAGTGATAAATATTGATAGATCATTTTGCAGCCATCTGTTCTTCTTCGCCATTAAAGATGCGGGTTATCGGATTATTCCTTTCAACAATCCGCCTTACTTTTTTTATGAATCCACCGACTTTTGATTTCCTGAATTCTTCTGCCGGTACATCATAAAAAACATAGTTCTGGTTATCTGTAGAAACATCAGGAGCATAAGAAACTGTATGAACTTGTGGATTCTGAATTTGCGGTTCCGTTTCGATTATTGTAACAGTTGCCTGATTTGCTGCTATTTGATTTTTTTGGTTTTGTAAAAGTGGCGGAGCGTTTTTTACCGGATTGGTAATTGCGATTGTTTGATTTTCAATACCCGGTTTGGCTTCTTTAATTTCTTCTTTTACAATTGGGTTTTTTATTTTCGAATCCGGTCTTACCACTGCAACATCATTTGCATTTTCTTGTCTTGTAACCGGTTCCTTTATCTCTGTTTTTTCTGTTTTTATTTTTGTTTCTGTTGGTTTGGGTGAAGAAGCAATTTCATTTTCTTCTGTCACTGGTTTTTGAACCGCATTTTTTTCTTTTTCCTCGGGTGGTTTTATTTTATTTATTTGAGCCACAGCAGGAGCATTTTTTTCTGCATTGCGGGAGTAATAAATAGTAATCCATAAACCAAAACCAAGGAAAACCGCTGCTGCTGTAGTTCTCCACAAAATCAGGGGAATCACTTTACCGGATTTTTCTTTTCTATACAATTCTTTTTTGTCCGGATAAATAATTGAGTTGTCAGCAACGAGTTTTGCTTTTCCTATCAGTTCAAAATCGCTTTTATGTTTTAAATTTTCTGCCAGGAATTTTTTTGTTTCAATCTTCTGGTCGTCGGAAAGTTCATTATCGTGGTACTGCACAAAAACTTCTTCATGATTATTTTCATTGATAAAAGAAGGTTCTTCTTTTAATAAGAATGATTTGTCAGTCAGCTTCACGTCTTCCTCAGGAGAATTTACAGTCATTTTTATCATCAGAAATTCTTCTCTCAAATCCACATTTTCCTGCACAAATATTTCTACTACTTTTTTTTCTGTTGGAGATAACTCATCATCTGCATACAGTAAAAAATATTCTTCGTAATTATTTCTGTTAATTTCCATTTTAAATCACATTTTCAGGTTTCACTAAATAATTTTTCAATTGTATTCTTGCACGATGCAAATAAACTTTCACCTGGCTGATGCTCAATGAAGTGATCACGGCAATTTCTTCATAACTGTATCCTTCATAATCTTTCAGTAAAACAAGGCTGCGTTGTGTTTCACTTAGCCGGTATAACGCTTCATTCAAAATCTTTTTCACATTGTGCTGAGGCTCACTGGTAGTCGCCTTTGAAAATGAAAAATCTTCGCGGATGGTTTCTCTTTTATTTTTTCGTATCAGGTCAATCATCTGATGATAAGCAACGGTAAATAAATATGATTTGCTTCTTTCATTTTCTACTTTCTCCCGGTTTATCCACATTTTTTCAAAAGCCGCCTGTACCACATCTTTCGCATTATCTTCATGCCGCAAATTCTTTAAAATGAACCTGTAAACGTTGTCCGCATACAGATTTACACATTCGTTATATTCTTTCTCAGTCATACAATCAAAGTAAATTTTTAATCGCTTTCAGCCTGTTTTTCATATAATACGAAGCAACAAGATAAAAGTTACATTTTCTTTTAAAAGAATTTTTAAGGAAAATATTTTCTTTAAATCATTGTAGGTTTGTGGCTCAAAAATAAACAAGTTATGAACGATAAATTTGCGAATCGAATCGGCAAAGAATTAGAAGAGATAAAAGCCGCCGGGCTTTTCAAAAACGAAAGAATTATTACCAGCGATCAGGGAGCAGAAATACAGGTTGGTGGCAAAACGGTTTTGAATTTTTGTGCGAACAATTATCTCGGTTTGGCTTCCCATCCTAAAGTAGAAGAAGCTGCAAAAAAAGCGATTGACAATCATGGCTATGGATTGAGCAGTGTTCGTTTTATTTGCGGAACGCAGGATATTCATAAAGAACTCGAGCAAAAAATTTCTGATTTTTTAGGAACAGAAGATACGATATTATATGCGGCCTGTTTTGATGCAAATGGCGGTGTTTTTGAGCCCCTGTTTGGAGAAAATGATGCCATCATTTCTGATGCCTTGAACCATGCAAGCATTATTGACGGCGTTCGTTTGTGTAAAGCCCAACGCTTCCGTTATGAGCATAATAACATGGAAGATTTGGAAAATAAGTTGAAGGAAGCGAAAGATTTGAGAAGCCGGATTATTGTTACCGATGGCTCATTCAGCATGGATGGAACCATTGCGCAATTGGATAAAATTGTGGCTCTGGCCGAAAAATATGATGCCGCAATTATGGTAGATGATTCACATTCTACAGGATTTATCGGGAAAACCGGAAGAGGTACTCATGAGTATCGCGGCGTGATGGGAAAGATTGATATCATCACCGGAACTTTGGGTAAAGCGCTGGGCGGGGCCAACGGCGGATTTACTTCCGGCAAAAAGGAAGTGATAGAAATGCTGAGGCAGAGAAGCCGGCCTTATTTATTCAGTAACACGGTAGCTCCGGCAATCGTAGGCGCTTCCATTGCTGTTTTTGATATGCTGAGTGAAACAACCGATTTGCGTGATAAATTGGAATCGAATACAAAATATTTTCGGGAAAAAATGACTGGAGCAGGATTTGACATCAAGCCAGGTCATCATCCCATTGTTCCCATCATGCTGTATGATGCCGTATTATCCCAAAAATTTGCAGCAAAATTATTGGAAGAAGGCATTTATGTGATTGGATTTTTCTTTCCGGTAGTTGCGAAAGGCCAGGCAAGAATCCGGGTGCAATTGAGCGCTGCACATGAGCAAAAGCATCTGGATAAAGCAATTGAGGCGTTTATAAAAGTAGGGAAGGAATTGGGCGTGTTGAAGGATTAAAATTTCTTTTTTCTCTGAACCATATAAGACATATAAGACATAAAGAATTAAAATCGAAGTTTACTTGTATGCCTTTATGCCTTGTATAGTTAATTTAAATATCTGGAATACAAGAGCATAAAAATTGTTATACCAAAAGAATTTTGGGAATTTATAAAATAATTTACCATGACAGAAAACGAATCAACCTTCAAAGCGAAAGCAACCATTAAAAGCGCAGACCTGGAGCACAGGCAAAAAATTAATTTTAATATCGGGAAATACAATGCCGTTGTACCACAGGCAAAGAAGCAGTTTGCAGACCTGAACCTGGTAAAGGAAAGAGCGAAAAATATTAAATGGCGGGCGTTAGAAAATCTGCACGAGCAACTGGAAGAATTTGAAATGCACTTTACAAGCCGCGGTGGTAAAGTAATCTGGGCAGAAAATTCACAGGAAGCGATGGACGCAATTCTGAACATTTGCAAAGAAAAAAATTGCAAAACGGTTGTGAAAAGTAAGAGTATGGTTACAGAAGAAATTCATTTGAATCATTTCCTCGAAGAAAACAATATTGAAAGTATCGAAACTGATTTGGGTGAATATATTCAGCAGTTGGATGGCGAACCGCCTTATCATATTGTAACCCCAGCGATGCATAAAAGCAAGGAAGATGTGGCCAAAGTTTTTTCTGAAAAACTCGGAACTTCTTCCAAACTATCTCCACAGGAATTGACACTGGTTGCAAGAGAAAAATTAAGAGAAAAATATGTAGAAGCAGAAGTTGGAATTACCGGAGCTAATTTCATTATCAGTGATATTGGCGGTATTGCCCTTACAGAAAATGAAGGCAATGGAAGGTTAACTTCCGCCTGGCCCAAAACACATATAGTCATTGCAGGAATTGAAAAAATAATTCCTTCAATTACGGACTTGGCCTTACTTTGGCCTCTGCTGGCAACCTATGGAACCGGGCAAAAAGTTACTGTTTATAGCAGCATTATTTCGGGGCCGAAACAACCCGGGGAAACGGATGGGCCTGAAGAAATGTATGTGATCCTGTTAGACAATAGCCGCACGAATATTTTAGCAAATCCTGTTCAACGTGAAAGCCTTTATTGTATTCGCTGCGGCGCCTGTTTAAATGTTTGCCCTGTTTATAAAAATATTGGTGGGCATGCTTATGGCACTACTTACAGCGGCCCGATTGGCAGCGTCATTACACCAAATCTGAAAGGCCTTGAAGAGTATAAACATCTGAGTTACGCTTCTTCCTTATGCGGCGCCTGCACTGAAGTGTGCCCGGTAAAAATAAATCTGCATGAATTATTATTGGTAAACAGGCATGAAAGCGTGGAAGAAGGTTATACTACTTTTTCAGAAAAGATGGCCTGGAAAATATGGAAAACGGCATCATTAAAAAGAAGCCTGATGAACAAGGGAAATGGCGGATTGAAAACCAAAGTGGTAAATATGCTTTTTAAAGATTGGAATAAACATCATGCTCCACTTCAGTTTAGCAGGAAAACCTTTAACGAAATGTGGAAGGATCAACAGAATTTAAAGTAGTAGTATAATTTCTTTCAAAAAATAATGCGGCGACAAACGAAGAAATATCGTGAATTCATAATCAGCTTAAAATTATTCCCAGAAATTTTTAACGAGCACATCAATATTGCAATCGTCTGAAAGAGCAAATGTAAAAGGAGTTTCAGGAGAGAATTGCTGGAGCTGATACTTTGAATTTTCCAAAAAATAAATCTCAACACTTTCCTTATCGGGATCTGCAATCAGGTAATATTTTATTCCAAATTTTTCATAAATCGAAAATTTAGTAATGCGGTCTTTTACTTCAGTTGAATCAGACAAAATTTCTACTACTAACCCGGGAGGAAAATCAACGTATTTTTTAGAAATGCTCCCACAAATGATGGAAGCATCGGGCTGTAGAATGGTATCCTCTTCTACTTTTACATCTACAAAATCGTAAACCTTACAAGCGCATTTTGCTTTTTTTGTTCCTGCTCTTAGTTCTGAAAGAATATTTACTACAATCCATTGATGCCTCGGTGAAGGTGCCGGGCTCATTGCAAACGGAATTCCATCTATCAATTCCCATCTGCCTTCCCAATTACAATAATCTTCGTAGGTATAATATGGTAATAATTTTACTGCGCTCATGTGATAAAGATAATTATTTTCCTTATCAGTAAAGTAACAAATACCGGCGATTCCTGTTTGAAAAATGACCGTTTTTATATTGGTCGCCTTCATTTTTAACATACATTTCCGTGAAGGTTCTATATAAATACTTTTTTGTTTATCTGTAGTTCGTAATTTGCAACCCTTTAAAAGCATTTTTAATTATATCCAGATGTTACAAACCGCTGAAGACATTCGCTTGTTAAATGAAAAAATAAATCATTCTGCAACATTTATTGACAAGATACATGACGAAATAGGGAAGGTAATTATTGGCCAGCATCACATGGTAGAACGCTTGCTGATCGGCCTTTTGAGCAATGGGCACATTTTGCTGGAAGGGGTTCCGGGACTTGCTAAAACACTGGCAATAAAGTCGCTCGCAAATACCATTAACGCGCAGTTTAGCCGTATTCAGTTTACTCCTGATTTGTTACCTGCAGACGTGATTGGTACGATGATTTACAATCAGCAAAAGAATGAGTTTGTGGTTCGTAAAGGACCGATTTTCGCCAACTTTATCCTGGCAGATGAAATAAACCGTGCTCCTGCAAAAGTGCAAAGCGCTTTGCTGGAAGCGATGCAGGAAAGACAAGTTACCATCGGTAATAATTCTTATTTCCTGGAAGAACCATTTTTAGTTCTTGCCACTCAAAACCCGATTGAGCAGGAAGGAACTTATCCGCTGCCGGAAGCACAGGTCGACAGGTTTATGTTGAAAGTAATTATCGATTATCCGTCAAAGAGCGAAGAACAAGCAATCATCCGCCAGAATGTTCATGCTATGCAACAACCGCGGATTAATCCGGTGGTTTCTTCTTCTGAAATTTTAAATGCGCGCCAGTTGGTTCGTGAAGTTTACATGGACGAAAAAGTAGAACAATATATTATTGACATTGTATTTGCTTCACGGTACCCTGATAAATACAACCTCGCCAAAATAAAACCATTGATTTCTTATGGTGGTTCGCCAAGAGCCAGCATTAACCTTGCTTTGGCGGCAAAGGCTTATGCGTATTTAAACAAACGCGGTTATGTAATTCCCGAAGATGTAAGAAATATTTGCAAAGATGTTTTGCGCCATCGTATTGGACTTACTTACGAGGCCGAGGCAGAAAATGTAAATGTGGAAATGGTGATCAATGAGATTTTGAAAGCGGTAAATGTTCCTTAAGTATTTCTGATTTCTGATTTGATGATTTCTGATATGTAAATTAACAAACAAAGAAATAATACAAATTCGTATTTGAGTAATAATTTAATAATAAAATAATTCAATAATTGCCTTTAACCACCGCCGATATCATTAAAAAAGTAAAAGAACTGGAGATCATCAGCAAGAAGATCACCACGCATCTTTTTACCGGTGAGTATCATTCAGCGTTTAAAGGAAAAGGAATGCGGTTTAGGGAAGTTCGCGAATATTATCATGGTGATGATGTCCGGTTTATTGATTGGAATGTGAGTGCAAGATATGCGCATCCATTTACAAAAGTGTTTGAAGAAGAAAGAGAACTTACCGTGATTCTTTTGGTCGATATTAGCGCCAGCTCTATGTTTGGTACCATTCATCAGAATAAAAAAGATCTCATTACAGAAATTGGAGCGGTACTTACTTTCAGTGCAATCAATAACAATGATAAAGTAGGCGTTATATTTTTCAGTGATAAAATTGAGAAATATATTCCTCCGAAAAAAGGAAAAGAACACGCGCTGTTTATTGTGCGTGAGTTACTAACCTCCGCGCCTAAACGAAGTGGAACCAATCTTCGGGAAGCGTTAAACTTTTTTTCGAGATCAAACAATCAGAAAAGTATTGCATTCATCATGAGCGATTTTCTGGATGAAAACTATGAACATAATTTGCGCGTTTTGGCAAACAGGCATGATGTGATCGGATTAAAAGTTTATGATAAAATGGACAGCCAGTTACCTGATATTGGCATGGTGAAAGTACAGGATCTGGAAACCGGAAAAGCGCAATGGCTGAACACTTCTGACGCAATGGTGCGGTATAATTATCATCAGAACTTTATTAATCAAAGTACAGAAACTAAAAGTATTTTTAAAAAGTCGGGCGCACAATTATTGCACATCCGCACCGATGAAGATTATGTAAAAGTGTTGCAAAATTTTTTTAGAAGAAGAAAAAAAACTCATTGATCTGAATTGAAGAATTGTGTTTACGATATAAGGATAGTCGTTATTTTGATTGTTGCTTTCCTGTTTTCTTTTCAGAATTCTGATGCACAATTACCAACCGTAAAAACATCTGTTGACAAAAATAATATTCTCATCGGGCAACAGATAAATTACCGTGTTCAATTTTCGATGCCGGATAATACGTATCGGCTTGGATGGTTTTCGATGCCCGATAGTGTTGGTAATTTCAATGTCATCACAAGAAATAAAATTGATTCCTCATTTTCTAATGGAAATCTGAATTTCAGCCAGGATATTATTCTAACCAGTTTTGATTCAGGAAGACAGGTGATTCCGCCGCAAACGCTTTCTGTATCAACTCTTGACGGTGATTCTACCTTTAATCTTTTTACAGATTCCATCGCCATAAACGTTACTTATTCTCCTACCGACAGCATCATGCCTTTTCATGATATCAAAAACATTATTGAAGTAAAAAAATCATTTCCGTGGTGGGCGTGGGCATTGGTTGCTTTGGGAATTATTATTTTAATTATCTGGATTCTTTTCCTCTTTAAATTTTTCAATAAGAAAAAAGACGTAAAAATATTTGAATCAAAACTTTCACCGTACGACGAAGCAATGCAATCATTAAATGATCTTGAAAAAGAAGATCTGCTTCAGCAAAATAAATTTAAAGAATATCATTCGCGGCTGTCGGATATTTTCAAAAGATATTTATCCAGGAAAACAAATACCTATCAGTTGCATCTTACAACAGATGAATTATTGATTGAGTTGAAAGGTTTTGATTTATCAAAAGAACAAATCTCAAATTTTGCCGGTTCTCTTCGCCTGGGAAATGCCGTAAAATTTGCACAATACATTCCTCCTGCTTACGAGAATGAAAAAGCGTTTTCACAAACAAAAGAAATGATAACCGCCATCAATAATATCGTAAACAAAAAACCGGAAGATGGTATTTGACTATTTCAATAATATCACCTTTGGGCAACCATGGCTGTTGCTGCTGTTTATCATCATTCCATTTTTGATCTACTGGAAATTTCACCGCGGCAAAAAACAGGTGGCTGCTATCAGAATTTCTTCTACTCACGGATTGGCAAATTCAAGATCATGGAAAAATACGGTTCAGCACTTTCCCTTTGTTTTTAGAATTCTGGCGCTTAGTTGCATCATTATTGCGCTTGCGAGGCCACAAACAAAATTTGATGAAACACAAACAGAAGGCGAAGGAATTGATATCATTTTGTGCATCGACGTAAGTGGAAGTATGACGGCCCAGGATTTTCAGCCAAACAGGATGGAAGCCGCAAAAAAAGTCGCCGAGGATTTTGTAGATAATCGCCCGAATGACCGAATTGGAGTGGTAATTTTTGCAGGTGAAAGTTTTACCCAATGTCCGCTCACGACTGATCATTACGTGTTGAAATCGCAGATTGCCCAGATCAGAAATGGTTTATTGGAAGATGGAACGGCCATTGGTTCGGGATTGGCGACGAGCGTTGATCGTTTGAGAAACAGCAAATCAAAAAGTAAAGTCGTGATCCTGCTTACAGATGGAATCAACAATGGCGGCTTAATAGATCCTTCTACCGCGAAAGAAATTGCGAAAGCTTTTAAAGTAAAAGTGTATACGATTGGCGTGGGAACTGATGGTTATGCGCCCACACCGGTAAGTACGCCAATGGGAATTGTAATGCAAAATCAAAAAGTTTCTATTGATGAAAAATTGTTGCAAAATATAGCGCAGGAAACGGGTGGTAAATATTTCAGAGCGACTGACAATCAAAGCCTCGAAAAGATTTATAGTGATATTAATCAATTGGAAAAATCAAAAGTTGAGGTAACATCTTTTCATCGCTATACCGAAAAATTTTATCCGTTTATTTTTGCCGCAATGGCGTTACTTTTAATAGAAATTGTACTAAGATATACGTTGTTTAAAAAGTTCCCCTAATTAGCAAATCAGCTAATTAGCAAATCAGCTAATTATATGCAGGCATTAGTTTATAAATCGACCGGGAGCTGGTACCAGGTAAAAAATGAATCCGGAGAAGCGTTTAATGCCCGCGTAAAAGGTAAGTTTAAAATTGATGGTATTACTTCCACAAATCCAATAGCTGTTGGTGATGTAGTGGATATTGATAAAGAAGAAGGAGAGGAGTCGATCGTAATTACAAACATACATGACCGCAAAAATTATATCACGCGTCAATCGCCTCACAACAAGCATTTACATCACATTGTTGCAGCGAACCTGGATCAGAGTATTTTACTCGCTACTTTAAAAGATCCCAAAACATCTACCGGTTTTATGGATCGTTTTTTAGTGGCTTCCGAAGCGTATCATGTACCGGCAATCATCGTTTTTAATAAAAGTGACCTGTATAAATCAAAGGAGAAAGAAAAGTTTGAACAGATCAAAAAGATTTATGAAAAAATCGGATATCCGGTTTATTCGATGAGCATCAGTGAAGATGCGGGAGTGAATGAAGTGAAGAAATTATTGAAAAATAATACCACTTTATTAAGCGGACATTCCGGCGTTGGAAAATCTTCTTTTATCAATACCATTTTCCCTGAAAACATTATTAAAACGCAGGAAGTGAGCGGCTGGAGCGGTAAAGGATTGCATACAACGACCTTTGCCGAAATGTTTGATCTGCCTTTCGGGGGAAAAATTATTGACACACCCGGCATGCGGGAATTTGCGATGATGGATATAGAGCCACATGAGCTTTCCCATTATTTCCCTGAGATGAAAACCTTGATAAATGATTGCCGTTTTAATAATTGCATGCATATAGAAGAACCAGGCTGCGCAGTAAAAGCTGCTGTTGAAGAAAATAAGATTTCGCCGGAACGATACATTAATTACCTGAACATTTTGGGAACTATTGAGAATAAAAAGTGGTAAAGATTGTTTTTAACAACAAAACTAATAAGCATTTCTCTCCAGGAATAACGCTACTTCTTCTACGGCCTTATTTACTTTTTTGACGTCGTTTATTCGTCGTGGAAGAATGGAAACGCCGTTGAAAATGTTGTAATGAAGTGTGAGAAAAGATCTTTTGTATTTAAAATCCCAATCGAGTGTGTCGGCATCATCCACCTGGTTTATAAACTTTACTTTCAGATCATCGGCAAGTGTGCCGGCTATAGAATAAAATTTTGAAATGCCACAATTGTCGTCAATCACCGCTTCGGTACCGCCATAAATGGTTTTTAAATGATAACACATTGGTTTTGGTTTTAGGTGTAAAAAATGGTTTTTATTGAGGATTTAGTTTGCTCCTTTAAATTTACCTGCTTTTCTTGCTGCTTTTATCGCCGCTTTATCTCCGGATAAAATTCTTTCTGCACCAATGTTTTTTCCGTTTGTAGGGCACCCATATTTTTCGTGCCGGAATATGGAACATCCCGAAAACATCCAGCAGCATGCAGCAAAAATGATTATCTTTTTCATTCTTAAAATTCTTACTTACCTTCTAAACCACTGTAAACTCCCTAAAACCTCCAAACCTTCAGCTTTCAACCACCTTCAACTCAAACCTCGTACCATCCGGCGTACATCAAATAATTATTAGCAATTCGTTCTATTTCACCTTTTATTAATTCCTGTGAAATATCTTTTACCTTTTTTGCAGGCACGCCTGCATAAATACTTCCGGGCTCAACAACCGTGTTTTCCAGAACTACCGCACCGGCAGCGATAATACTGTTGCTGCCGATTTTTGCATGATCCATGATGATGGCACCCATTCCTACCAACACGTTATCCTCTATAACGCATCCATGTACGATTGCATTGTGCCCGATGCTGACATTATTTCCAATTTCTGTTTTTGACTTCAAATAAGTACAATGGATTACAGCGCCATCCTGCACATTTACCTTGTTTCCCATCCTGATGGAATTCACATCTCCACGAACCACTGCATTGAACCAGATACTGCAATCGTCGCCCATAATAATATCACCACAAAGCGTAGCATTAGGTGCAATAAAACAATTTTTGCCCCACAACGGTTTCACACCTTTTATTTCAAATACAAATGCCATGATGATTTAATATTAAAATTTATCTTTTAAAAAGGATATAGGAATCAACTATAAAAGTTTGTTTACTGTCCAAACCCTTCTAAACTTTTCTAAATTCTTCTACACTCTTTCTAAACCTGTTCTTTAAAATGGGAACGATGCTTCACCAAAAATAGTGAAAACAAAAGAAGGTAATAACGTAGGGATTATTTGGAAGCCGATTGCAAAAGAATCAAAAAATTAACGGCGTAGCCACGACTCAGGATTTACGTTGTCGCTTTCCTTCATCAAAATAAAATCTACTTCGCCCTGGCCTTCATCGTTGGCATCCGCTTTTCCGATCACCTGCCCGGTTTTTACTTTATCGCCGCGCTGTACATTCGCAGATGCAAGATTGCTATAAACAGTGAAATACTTTCCATGCTTTATAAATACTGCCTGCTTGTTATCAATATAACTCACCAGGGTTACTTCTCCGTCAAATACGGCCTTCACAGATTCTCCTACTTTCGTACCTATCGAAACTCCGGGATTGTTATAATCAATGCCGCCAGGATATTGATTAGGGCCAAAATGTGAAATCACAAATCCGTCTGCCGGCCACGGCAGCGATCCTTTATTTTTTTCAAAACTGGCATTCAAAGCTTTATCTGCTTCACTGCTCACCAACACACTATTGCTTTTTGGAGCAGCAGCTCTTGTTGTTTTTGTCGTCGTTGCTTCTTTCGAATCTTCCGGTGTTTCCGGTTTATTTTTCTTTAATTCTGCCAGCCTTTCTTTCTCTTTTCTTGCAGCCTCTGCCTTCGCAATTTCTATCTCCCGCCGAATCATGGCAGTAATGGCATTTTTAATTTTAGCATCCTGTTTTCGCTTCGCTTTTACCTGTTCTAAAAGCTCTTTCTGCCGGCCTTTTAACTGGTTGACGACAGTTGCCTTTTCTTCTTTTTGCTTTGCAAGTTTGTCCAGCTCTTTATCCTGCTCGCTTAAAACCACATTCTTTTGCTTTTTTGTTCCTGAAAGCACTTCAATTTTATCTTCAAGCATCGCTTGCGTTTTCAAAATATTTTCAGCCTGCATTTCCCGGTATGTTCTGTAAGATTTTAAATACGCTATTCGTTTTATCGCATCATTAAAATTATTGGCTGAAAAAATAAAATTCAGAAAATCGTAATTACTGCGGTTTTTATAAGCATAAACCATGCTTTTGGCATACTCTACTTTTAAAGTGTCGAGAATCCGTTTGATCTTGTTGATCTCTAATTGCGACAAATAAATATTGTCATTCAACTTTTTTATTTCGCTGCTGATATTGTTAATGACATTTCCCTGGAGATCCATTTTTTTATTAATCAGGGAGAGTTGTCCCAGGTTCACTTTGGTTGTTTTCCGAGTTTCTATCAGCGCTTTTTCAGTTTCCTCAATTTCTTTTTTAAGTTGCTCACGTTGTCTTTGAAGCGCGTCTTTATCAGCTGATTGCTGAGCTGACGCAGATAAAGCAAATAAAAAAAAGATAAAAGCGGTTATGATTCTTGTGGGCATGCACCAAAATTTTTTAGAGAATAAAGGGTAAAAGTTTATGCAAGCTGCAATTTTTTAAAGTAACAATTATTTTGTTTTATAATTGCGTGGTACGCTAAATGGAAATGATAATTCCTTGTTAAACTCATATTGTTTGTAAGAGATTTTTATATCTACTTTCGATTTTTCATTCACGTTGATCTCACGTGTTGTTGAAAAATCAAAACCATTATTGTGGTCATAATCATCGTACAACAGGGCAGCAGTGCGGTTTTCATATACATTGATATCATCCAGTTTGATTCTTTGCAATTCGTTGGTTGTTGCAGAAAGTGTAATGAGGTTTTTAAAAAAATTGCCGATAGTCCCGATCAGGATATGATTTTCAGTTTGCCTGTATGAGACAATACTATCACCAACATAAACCGGGTTTCCTATAATAATATTCTGCAGAATAGAAAAATTTAGAGGAATATGCGCAATGCTTTCAACATAATGAAAGGGATGGCTTTCGACGCTTTTATCCAGTTTGTTCAGAATGATGATGGTGTCGGGAGTTATATAAATACGAAATGCTTCAATGCCTAAAAAAGTAGCGCTGATGGAAACCCACAATACACTATCTTTTTGAAGACGAATAAAAGCGTTAAAATCCGGCTGCTTGCCGTTATGGTCTTCATATTGGATCTTCGCCTTTGTTGAAAAAGTTTTGAAATCAATTTTATTTTTATAAAGCTGATTTAAAACCTGGATGGCTGGTATTTTATTAAAAGAACTGTCGCTTGGTTTTACCGGCATTTTTACAATAGCGGTATCTTTTTTATTAATCGCGGTTTGCAATTTTTTTGTAGAATGACAACTGGCAAGAGCAAACAAAATAAAAACTCCCATTGCAATTTTGTGCACGGTGGAGACAGCGCCCACGGGCTGCCGCCCTGGTTGGTGTCCCCACCAACCAGAACGTTTAGGAACGTACTTTTCGCTGCCCCGGTTGGTGTCCCCACCAACCTGAATATTCAGAACGCACTTTTTTCGACTTGAATACTTCATTCAAAATAATTTATTAAGCTATTGATGTCCGGTATGGCCAAAACCACCTTCGCCTCTTACGGTTGATTCTAATTTTATTACCGGCTGCAGAATGGCCTTTTCTACTCTGTTTAAAATCATCTGAGCAATTCTGTCGCCATTATTAATGATATGTTCTTCATGAGATAAGTTTATCAGAATTACTTTTAATTCACCCCGATAATCGCTGTCAACCGTTCCCGGAGAATTTAAACAGGTAATGCCGTGCTTCCATGCCAGCCCGCTTCTCGGCCTCACCTGTACCTCGTATCCCTCTGGTATTTCAAGGAACAAACCAGTTGGGATCATCTTTCTTTCCATTGCTTTCAAAACAACCGGTTCTGATAAATTGGCTCTCAAATCAAGGCCTGATGAACCTGGAGTAGCATAATCAGGAATCGGATTTTCAGAAGTATTCACAATTTTAATTTCCACACGTTGCATGGCTACAAAGATAGGAATGCAGAAGAGCAGATGAAAAAATAAATCAGGGGAACGATTTTATTGGATTGGTGTTAACAAAATGCTGTATGCATGTAGCCGGCGTGTTCCTTTGTTCTTTGCGGCTTTGGCAGGAAAAAAATGATACAGGAAGATTAGAAGTAAATTAAGCTTCACCACAACTTCTGAATGAAAAGCAATAACAGCAGACTCATTTAGACAAATCCTTCACACGTATATTTTTAAATCTTACCACAGATCCATGCCCCAAAAATCCAATGTGGCCGGAATCTCTTTTCAAGCCGGGATGCTGCAGGTGATCCATTGTACCATTTTTTCTCGCCTCGCTGATGTCGCCATCCACAATAACGGTTCCGTTTAATATCACTTTTATCTTTGGTCCACGCGCAATGATCTCTTCAGAATTCCATTCGCCAACGGGTTTAAGATAGCCCCTCTTCGCCGGGATCACTCCATAAACTGAGCCATGGTATTGATATTCATGAAGATTTTTATAAACGTCTGCATCGTTATCAAGAATCTGTATTTCCATTCCCACATAAGCTGCATCGCCTTCTAACGGTGTCCTTATACCAACGCCATTATTAGCGCCGGGAGTAAGCTGAAAATCAAAGCGAAAGTCAAAATCGCTGTATTCGTCTTTTGTATATAAGTTTCCGCCGCTGCCGCGATTTGGCTGAATAACCAGGTTGCCATTTTCGACCACATAGCTTTCCTTGTTTCCTGTCCATTGATCCAGGTTTGCACCATCAAATAAAACTTTAAAACCTTCTTTCTTTTCCTCATCGCTTAGGACAAAAGTGTCAGCCTTTGGAATTTCACGGATATAAATGTCGCGGTAAGCTACATGAGTGCCGTGTGCCTGCAACTCTATTTGCTCAGACGGGAAAATCGGCAGATTACGATCCCAATAATTTTCCAAAACAACATTGTTTACTACCAGTTCCCCATTCAGGTAAACGGTTACACGATCTCCTTTCATAATGATGTGAAAATTATTCCAATCGCCAATTGCATTATCTGCCAGCTTTAATGGCTTGCTCGGATTCTTTTGATTGTTATATAATCCGCCTGAACCTACCTCAGCCCCAGCATCTCTTCGGGAAGTATCCCATATCTGCACCTGTGGCGAACCACGAAGATAAATCCCTGCATCGCCGTCCTTGGTAATCTTCCAGTCTACAAACATTTCAAAATCACCATATTTTTTATCAGTACAAATATTTTCGCCTTTGCCGCTGAAATTCAATATTCCATCCTTTGCATACCAGCCTTCCCGCATAATATCATCGGCCTTCTGCTGTTCCTTTGCCAGTGTGGTTTCGTCCATTTTTGCACGAACGATTGGATTTGCAACAAGTCCTTTCCAGCCGCTTAAATCTTTACCATTAAACAACGATACAAACCCCTCATCAGCCGGCATCCCTGCCAAAAATTTCCTCATTGCCTCTTTTTGATAATCACTATCAGTCCCCTTCAAAACCGCAATCGTTTTATTTAATAGATCTCTCACCACTTTTCCATAATATTTTTTATCAGCCAATGCAATATCCATTACCGCATGTGCCGCTTCCTGTTGTAATGACGGATCATCCAAATAATTTCCTGCAAAAATCAATGCAGGAAATGTGCGGTTCTTTCCAACTTCTTTCAATATGGTTTGTTTTTGCTGAACAGTTTTTGCAACATCCATTGCCTTGCGCAGCATCAGCAATTTTTGTGCATCAGGATAATTTCCTGTGTTTATCGAATGGATGTATCCATTCAGGGCAAGGTTTAAATGATCTGCATTTGAGGTTTGAGTAGCTATCTTATAAATGGTGTCAGCAGCAGTGCTGTCACTCCATGTCGATAATGCATTTAAAGCAGCGCTTTTTGTCTCGGAATTGCCGTTATCATAACCGGCCGACACTGCTTTCAATGATTCATTTCTGCCAATAGCAGCAAGGATATTAAAAAACAACGGTTTTTTATTTTCCGGAGCTTTTGACATTTCATTCAAAACGATGGCAGCTTGCTGAGATTTACCTGATGTACTTTTTGTCGCTGCTATAATCGCTTCCTGGATATCATTGATTTCCGAAGGTTGGGAACTTTGATTCAGCAAAGCAAACAATTTAGGTAAATCGTCTTTTGATGTCATCGTTTTTATGGCTGATAATGCGGCATTGCGCACGGCAGTATCCTTATTATTTATTAAGGAAAAAGCAAGGTTCACTTTGTCATGCGCTGCCCGATCCCCCAACACGGTTATCAGCGCCGCTTGTGCATTTGTGGGCATTGATGGAATCGCTTCGGCAACTTTGTTTATCACGCCATTTCCTTTCAATACATCAATCGTATTTTTTACAGTGGCTATCTCTTCCGGTGAGCCATTTTTCATCAAATCCAATAAAGCAGGTAAGGCATTTTCGCCACCAATTTTGCCTGCAGCGCTGATAGCAGCTATCCTTACGCCGCTATCTTTACTTTTTAAAGCATCGAGTATCGCAGGCAAGGCTGCTTTAGCTTTACTATTGCCCAACATGCTGATAATCTCTGCCTGTATTTCCGGAGTGGATATTTTTAGTTTGTTTAACCAAAGTGATGTTGCGGCAGAATTCATATTGCCTTCCGCTAGCCTTAGAGCGGCAGCGCGATACTCAGCATTTTTATCTTCCAATGCATCAATCAGCACACCGGCGTCGTTTTTTCCTTGAATGTGAGTCAACAATGTCATCGCGCCGATACGTGAATGTACCTGGTTATCCTCGTTTGCGTTTTTCATTAATAAACCAGCCAGTTTTTTTGCCACGTTTCCATTACCATTTTCTGCCAGCCTGTTCAGGTATAATAAATACGAACCGGTTGCATCGGTGCTCTCAAATGTATAGCCGCTTTTTTCAGCAGCATTTGCTAAAAGAGAAGCGGAAGAAGGATTTCCAATATTAGCCAAAGCATTTAAGGCAACTTTGCGAAGCATGAGATCTTTGCTATCAGCCAGTTTTGTTATTGCAGGAACAGCAGCGGCAAACCGGCTATCTCCTAACGCTTTTACCACCGATAAACGGCAGGTTCCCGCTGAATTTGAAAGCGCTTTTAACAATGCATTTTTTGCCGCGGAAGAATTTATTGTTATCAAGGCCCTTGCAGCAGGATCACATAATTGCTCATCATTCAAATACGCCTTCAAGGCAGATACGGCGGCATCGCTTTGCGCCACTATCTGCAACTGGCTAATGATAAATGTTTTATTTATTTTGTCCTCCATCTTTGTCAATGCCTCGCACATTGCGCGTTCACTCATTTTGCGCCAATTCTCTCTTCCGGGCTGCGTTACATAATAAGAGAAGCCATTGATGGCATATTCTGCGTGCGTATTATCGCCTTTGCCGGGCGGTGCAAGCGTTACAGCAATATTTACCAATCCCTTTTCTTCCAGCGCTGCCATTTGCTTCATTGCAGTGGTAAATGCAATAGAATCTTTGGCCGGCATCTGTGCCAATAAATCCGCGATTTTGGTAGTTAAAGTACGCTGATCTTTATTCGCTTGTGCCATCGCCGTTGATGCAAACATTGCGATCGTTAAGAGTGTAAAAAGTAATTTCTTCATAATGATATGCTTAACAGGATGTGTTTGTTTTTTTGAATTGTTTTCATTTAATCAAAAGGAACAATAAGTTTTATGTATTGCTAAAAATAACGGGTAAGTCAGATAGTCCATGGTTCACGAAGTGGCGGATAAATCAACCGGTTTGCACCTTCGTCTCCAATGAATTCCTGTTTTACCGGGTCAAATTTTAAAGAACGTCCCAGGCGTAATGCAACCAAACCCATATTTACAATTGTGCACGAACGATAGCCGTTTTGCTCATTCAAAGCAAATTTTTTACGCTCTTTTACTGCTTTTATAAAATCTGTTTCCTGTGGTTCAGGATCAGGAAACGCAGCCAGCTTCTTTTCGAGGTCAGGAATATCAGAACGGAATCCCGGATACAATTTTCCCTTAGGTCCTTCTATGTAGGGCACTTCATCATTGCCTTCTCCATCCAACACGATCTGACATCCATCGGCATAAGTATATGTAATGCGGCGCCAGGTTCCTACCGCATCCGGATGTTGTTGTGGAGCATCTATTTCTACTGATACCGGGCTTTCGTCATCTTTTCCAAGGAAATATTGAACCGGGTCAATATAATGTTGTCCCATATCACTGAGTCCGCCGCCATCATAATCCCAATAACCACGAAAAGTTTGATGCACCCTCGCTGGATTGTAAGGTTTGTAAGGCGCCGGTCCAAGCCAGAAATTATAATCGAGTTCTGGAGGAACGCGCATCGGTTCAAGATTGGTTTTACCAACCCAATAAAATTTCCAGTCAAACCCGGTACGCCGGCCAATCGTAACTTTTAATGGCCATCCCAACAAACGACTATCGACCAGCTTTTTTATCGGTTTTACCGTTGTTCCCATTCCATAAAAAATATCCTGGAATCTAAACCAGGTATTTAAACGGAAAATGCGGCCATTTTGCTGCACTGCTTCTACCAGCCTTTTTCCTTCGCCAATGGTGTGCGTCATTGGTTTTTCGCAAAAAACATCTTTACCGGCCCGCGCTGCGTCGGCCGCAATAATTCCATGCCAGTGCGGCGGAGTAGCGACATGAACAATATCCACTTCAGGCAATTGAATCAGCTCGCGGTAATCACTAAAGGCTTTTATCTTTTTATCTTTCAGGATGTTTAATGCTTGTTGTAAATGATTTTTGTCCACATCGCAAACTGCCACAACGGGGGTTCCG
>Ga0207667_10002183_pt1 | contig 24557 bp, 21 predicted proteins | sample KBSCornC52_FD_184301 | JGI IMG/M metagenome (GOLD analysis project Ga0207667, IMG submission 184301) | Corn rhizosphere microbial communities from Kellogg Biological Station, Michigan, USA - KBS Corn C5-2 (SPAdes) (version 2) | ecosystem: Host-associated > Plants > Roots > Rhizosphere > Soil ...
TCGGTGGCGGCGCTGGCAGGCCTGAAGACGGGATGGCTGTCGGGCCGCATCGATCTCGCGCGCTACGATCCGCCAGGCGCCGCAGCGCTGCCGTAGCGATCGGCGCCAGGCACCGCCCGGCGGCGTCGCGGCGTTCCACGGCATCCGGAGCTGGGCGATGCCAGGCACCTCGCGGGCCGCGCCGGCCGTCCTGAGCAGCGTCAGCCGGAGATGCCCGGCACGGCCGGCAGCGTCAGCCGGAGGTGCCTGGCATCGCCCGAACGACCTCGCCGGCGAAGCACCAGGCCTTCCCCGGGCGGTGCCTGGCGCCGGTCCCCGGTGACCCCGTTCGATCGGCGCCGTCAGGCAGTGCGCTGGGCCAGTTCCTCGACCAGCACGTCCAGCGCGCGCCGGTCGATGCGCCTGAGCGCCGCGGCGCGCTCGCCGTCGGCCTCGGGCAGGAACGACGCGGCGCCGAAGTCGCCCAGCAGCGCGTGCGCCTGGTCGTCGACCAGCAGGTTGTGCGCGTAGAAATCCCCATGCGTGAGGCCTTGCGCATGCAGGTGCGCGAGCGCGTCCCCCGCGCCGCGCGCGATCGCGCGAGCCTGCGCGGGCGTGAAGCGGGCGTCCGGCGCATAGACGTCCCGCGTGCAGCTGGCCAGGCTCGGCGGGCCCGCCAGGCTGCGGTACTGCGGCGGGATCAGGCCCATCACCAGGCCCTGCGCGCCCTGCGGATGGCCGTCGATGCGCCCCTCGACCCCGATCACGTGCGCGTGGACGTCGGCCGCGATGCACGCCGCCATCTCGCTGCCGGGCAGGCCGTCGCTGGTCACCGCGCCCTTGAACAGCTTGACGGCGACAGCGCGATCGCCCCCCGCGGCGGGATGCCAGCGCGCCGACCAGATGTGCCCCGACGCGCCCTCGCCCAGCAGCTCGCCGACCTGCAGCTCGTGCCACGGAACGTGCGCGATCGGCGTGGCCGCGAGCGCGCGCGCTTCCTGCGCCACGTTGAACGGGTTGCCCGCATGGGCGAGCCAGGTCAGGCGCGGCAGCGCGAGCAGGCCGTCGGGCAGCGCGTCCTCCAGGCGCTCGAAGCGGTTGGCCGACAGCCGCAGCAGTTCAAGGCGCTCGCAGCGCGCGATGCCTTGCGGCAGTCGCGCCAGCCGGTTGCCGGCCAGCGCCAGCTTCATCAGGCGGCCGCAGTCGCCGAGCGTCTCGGGCATCGCCTCGATCCGGTTGTCACTGAGGATCAGCCAGCGCAGGCTCGCGGGAATCGATTCGGCCGGCACGTGCGCGATCGCGTTGCCCTTGAAGCCGGCGATGTCCAGCCCCTCGCAGCGCCCGAGCACGGCGGGCAGCGTCTCGAACGGGTTGAACGAGCAGAACAGCGTGCGCAGCGCGCGTAGCCGCGGCAGGTCGTCGGGCAGCGCGCGCAGGCGGTTGGACGACAGGTCCAGCGAGACCAGCGTGTCGGCGAGGTCCAGGATCTCGCGCGGGAATTCCTCCAGGCCGCAGTGGCGCAGGTCCAGGTGCGTGGCGCCGGCGAGGCGGCCGGCGCGCAGGTCGGCGAGCGTCTTGAGAGGATCGGTCATGGGGTGGGGATTGTCGCCGTCCCTATACTTCGCGGCCCATTCCCTGCGATTTCCATGAAGCACTCCTTCCTGCGCCTGGCCCTCGTGCTGGGCCTGCTCTCGGCCATCGGCCCGTTCGCGATCGACATGTACCTGCCCTCGCTGCCGGCCATCGGCCGTGCGCTGCGGGCCGACACGCACACCGTGCAGCTGAGCCTGACCGTGTTCTTCCTGTCGTTCGCGCTCAGCCAGGTGCTGTACGGCCCGGCGTCCGACATGTTCGGCCGCAAGGCGCCGCTGTACGCCGGCATCGCGCTGTTCGTCGCCGGCAGCGTGGGCTGCGCGCTGGCGCCCGACATCGGCACGCTGATCGCGTTCCGTTTCGTGCAGGGCCTGGGCGGCGGCGCGCCCAACGTCATCACGCGTGCCGTCGTGCGCGACCTGCACACGGGCGCCGAGGCCACGCGGCTGATGTCGCTGCTGATGCTCGTGTTCAGCGTGAGCCCCATCCTCGCGCCGCTGGCCGGCAGCTTCATCGTGGAGGCCGCGGGCTGGCCCGCGGTCTTCTGGACGGTGGCCGCGATCGGGGTGCTGGGCCTGGGACTGGTGGCGTTCGCGCTCGAGGAGACGCGTCCGCCGGCCGAGCGCCACGGCAGCGGCCTGGGCTCGACGCTGCGCGCGTTCTGGCTCCTGCTGCGCGACCCGCACTTCATGGGCATGACCGGCGTGGCGTCGCTGGGCGTCGCGGCCTTCTTCATCTACCTGTCGAACTCGTCGTTCGTGCTGATCGAGCAATACGGCCTGACCCCGCACCAGTACGGGCTGGCCTTCGCGGTCAACGCGGCGTCGTTCATCGGCGTCTCGCAGCTGACGGGCCGGCTGACGCATCGCCATGGGCTGCGGCGCGTCGTCGCCGTGGCCGTGGCGGGCTTCGCGCTGGCGATGGTCGTGGGCGCCATGCTGCACCTGGCCGGCGCGACGCAGCTCGCCACGATGATCGCGGCGCTGATGGTGGGCTTCGGCTTCCTGGGCCTCGTGATCCCGACGACGTCGGTGATGGCGCTGGACCACCACGGCGAGATCGCCGGTGCCGCCTCCGCGCTGATGGGCATGATCCAGATGGTGGCCGGCGCACTGGTCATCGCGCTGCTGGGCGTGGTCAGCGATGGCAGTGCGCGGCCGATGCTGGTGGGCATCGCCGTCGTGGCGGTGCTGACGTGGGCGCTCGCCTGGGTCTCGCTGCGCGGCGAGCATCCCGCGCCGGCGCCCTGATCAGGCCAGGCGCTGCAAGGCCGCGCGCGTGGCATCGTCGGCCGGATAGAAGCACTCGAGCGCGAGCTCCGACAGCGTCACGTCCACGGGCGTGCCGAACACCGTGGTGGTGCTGATCAGCGACAGCGGCGCGTCCAGGCCGTCCACGCGCAGGCGCAGCGGCACGGCGATGGCGTTCAGATCGTGCGCGGGCGAGTCGCCCTCGCGCGTCGGGTAGCCGGCGAGCTCGGCGTGCAGCGCGACGAGCTGCGCGTCGCCCGAGCGGTCGACCTGCTGCTGCAGGCGCGCCAGCAGGTGCGCGCGCCATTCGCCCAGGTTGACGATGCGCGGCGCGAGGCCGTCGGGGTGCAGGCTCAGGCGCAGCACGTTGACCGCGCCCTGCAGCAGCTCCGCCGACACCCCGCCCAGCAGCGCGCCCACCGCGGCGTTGCTTGCCACCAGCGTCCAGTGGCGGTCGACCGCCAGCGCGGGGAACGGCGCGTGCGCCTGCAGGACGGCATCGATGGTGCGACGCGCCACGGCCATCTCCGGCGCATCGAGGGGCCGTTCGGCATACAGGGCCGCGAAGCCAGCGGCGTTGAGCATCTCGTTGCGCGCGCGCAGCGGCATGTCCAGGCGCTCGGCCAGGCGCAGCAGCATGCTGCGGCTGGGCTGCGCGCGGCCGGTCTCGATGAAGCTGAGGTGGCGCGTGGAGATGTCCGCCTCGCCCGCGAGCTCGAGCTGGCTGAGGCGGCGCCGCTGGCGCCAGTCGCGGAGCAGGTCGCCGACGCCGGCGCGGGGTGACAGGGCGGTCGAGGTCATGGCGGCAGGATAGCGCCGGCCCCTCGCGCGTCCCATGACCTGCCAGGTAATGGACGCCGTGCACGGCGCTCGCGACGATGACCTCCATCGCAACGTCGCGATCGTCAACAAGGAGCCGCACATGACCCCCACCGCCACCGCGCACGCCGTCGCCGAGCGCTATCTCGCGACCTGGAACGAGGGCGACGACGCCCGCCGCCAGGCGCTGGTCGCCGCGTTGTGGAGCCCGCAGGGGCGCTACGTCGATCCGCTGATGTCGGGCCAGGGCCACGACGGCATCGCCCGCATGATCGCCGCCGCGCGCAAGCAGTTCCCCGGCCTCGTGTTCACGGTGCGCGGGCAGGCCGACGGGCACGGGCCGTTCGCGCGCTTCTCGTGGTCGCTGGGCCCGGCCGGCGGCGCGCCGGTGGCCGGCGGCACCGATGTCGCGCGGCTGGACGACGCCGGCCGCGTCGTCGAGGTCGTCGGTTTCCTCGATGCTGCGGCCGAGGCTGCATGAGCGTCGAGCAGCCGGGATGCAATTCGGGGTCAGGCGTCGCCCACGGGCCGATGGTGACGCACCCGGCGGACGCCATCGCGGCGCGGGCGGGCTGAACCCCGGCACGCGAAAAGTTGTTGTCAGCTCCGGCGTCCAGACTGCTTGTCGCCGCGCAAGATGCGGCGCCGTCCCGACGCGCAGAATGCCGCCACGCGCCCGGACATCCACCAACGATTTCGGAGACAGCATGGCCACGACCGCCGCCGAGCTCATCGGCCAATCGCTCGCCGACCCCGACACCTTCTGGGCCGAGCAGGCCCGCCGCATCGACTGGAAGCGGCCCTACGACCGCGTGTGCGACACCTCGAATCCGCCGTTCGTGCAATGGTTCCCGGGCGGGCTGACCAACCTGTGCCACAACGCGGTCGACCGCCATGCCGCGGCCGATCCGGACCGGCCGGCGCTCGTGTGGGTCTCGACCGAGGTCGACCAGGAGCGCACGTGGACGACCTCGCAGTTGCTGCGCGAGGTGATGACGATGGCCGCGGCGCTGCAGGCGCTCGGCGTGCGCCAGGGCGATCGCGTGCTGCTGTACATGCCGATGATCCCCGAGGCGGCGTTCGCGATGCTGGCCTGCGCCCGGCTCGGCGCGATCCACTCGGTGGTGTTCGGCGGCTTCGCCAGCACGAGCCTGGCCGCGCGCATCGACGATGCGCGTCCCACGCTGATCGTCAGCGCCGACGCGGGCTCGCGCGGCGGCAAGGTGATCCCGTACAAGCCGCTGCTGGACGCCGCCATCGAGCAGGCCGCGCACAAGCCGGCGCACGTGGTGATGGTCGACCGCGGCCTCGCGCCGGCGGCGCTCGTCGAGGGCCGCGACGTCGCGTGGGCCGACCTGCGCGTGCGCCACGCCGACGCGCAGGTGCCCTGCACCTGGGTCGACGCCACCCACACCAGCTACACGCTCTACACCTCCGGCACCACGGGCCGGCCCAAGGGCGTGCAGCGCGACACCGGCGGCTACGCCGTCGCGCTGGCGGCCTCGATCCCGCTGATCTTCGACGGCCGCCCCGGCGAGACGTACTTCTGCACCAGCGACATCGGCTGGGTGGTGGGCCACAGCTACATCGTCTACGGGCCGCTGATCGCCGGCATGACCACGCTGCTGTACGAAGGCCTGCCCACGCAGGGCCTGGGCGGGCAGCCCGACGGCGGCATCTGGTGGCGGCTGGTGGAGAAGTACAAGGTGTCGGTGATGTTCTCGTCGCCCACCGCGATCCGCGTGCTCAAGAAGCAGGATCCGGCGCTGCTCGGGCGCCACGACCTGTCGTCGCTGCGCGCCCTGTTCCTGGCCGGCGAGCCGCTGGATGCGCCCACCGCCGAATGGATCACGAGCGGCATCGGCAAGCCCGTCATCGACAACTACTGGCAGACCGAGAGCGGCTGGCCCATCCTGACGCTGCTCTCGGGCGTGGAGCCCGCGCGGACGCGCCTGGGCTCGCCCGGCAAGGCGGTCTACGGCTATGGCGTCGTGCTGCTGGACGAAAACACCGGCGAGGCGCTGAGCGGCGCCGGCCAGAAGGGGGTGCTGGCCCTGCGCTACCCGCTGCCGCCCGGCTGCATGCAGACGGTGTGGGGCGACGACGAGCGCTTCGTGAACACCTACTGGCGCAGCATCCCGGGGCAGCAGGTGTACTCGACCTTCGACTGGGCCGTCCGCGACGAGGACGGCTACTTCTTCATCCTGGGGCGCACCGACGACGTCATCAACGTGGCCGGCCACCGCCTGGGAACGCGCGAGATCGAGGAGAGCATCTCCGGCCATCCGGCCATCGCCGAAGTGGCCGTGGTGGGCGTGGCCGACGCGCTCAAGGGCCAGGTGGCGGTGGCGTTCGCCGTGCTGCGCGACCCCGCGCGCGCGGCGACGGCCGCGCTTGCCAAGGCGCTGGAGGCCGAGGTGATGAAGCGGGTGGACGACACCCTGGGCGCCGTGGCGCGCCCGGCGCGCGTGCGATTCGTCACGGTCCTGCCCAAGACGCGCTCGGGCAAGCTGCTGCGCCGCACCATCCAGGCGCTGTGCGAAGGCCGCGATCCGGGCGACCTCACCACGCTGGACGATCCCGGCGCCCTGGCCCAGATCCGCGCCGCGGTCGACGCGGATTGATACAAACAGCCATGTAACGGCCGCCGGCCCCTATCAACTTTCGCGCAGATCGGTCGTAGACAACGAGACGGACCAAACAACTGGGAACTCTCGCGCATGGATGCCTCGGCCCTCACTTCGTTGCCCGAAATGGGCGGTGACCAACTGCTCGCCCTGACCGAGCTCGATGGCAAGGCGCTCCAGGCGCTGGTTCGCGACATCGGCATCCCGGCGCGCCCCCAGTTGCTGGTGGACCTGCAGCAGGAGCTCGAGCGCGACGACCCCTCGCTCAAGCGCGTGGCCGACATCGCCGGCTCCGACGTGGCGCTGTCCGCCGCGCTGCTCAAGTACGCCAACTCGCCGCTGATGGGGCTGAGCCGCCGCTGCGAGACCGTCGACCAGGCCTTCCAGCTGCTGGGCTTTGCCCAGTGCCAGGCCATCTTCACCGAGATCGTGCTGCGCAAGCTGCTGCCGTCCGACGGCCCGGGCTTCGTGCGCTTCTGGGACGTGTCGGCCAAGCGCTCGCGCGCCATGACCTACCTCGCGCGCACGCGTCGCGTCGTGCCGCCCGCGCTGGCCCACACCTATGGCCTGTTCGTGGAACTGGGCATCGCGATCCTGCTGCAACGCTTCCCGGGCAAGGGCGGCTACGTCGCCACGCTGGAGAAGTGCAACGTGCACGAGGGCAGCATCACGGCGCTGGAGCAGTCCATCCACGGCGTCGACCATGCGCTCGTGGGGGCGCTCACCGCACGCACCTGGGGCGTGTCGCAGACGGCGGTGCTGGCCACGCGGCTGCACCACGAATACAGCTCGTGGATGGGCCCGATGCCGCCGCAGGTGCGCGAGCTCGTCGCCCTCGGCCTGGTCTGCGAGACCATCATCCAGCGCTACCAGGGCCTGAATCGCCACATCGAGTGGAGCAAGGGCGGCGCAATCGCGCTCGCCGCGCTCGGCCTGACGGAGATCGACCTCGAGAACTGGTGCGAGGACGTGCACGCCCAGTTCGCCGCCACCGGCGTCAAACTGGTGCGAGGACGTGCCGGCGTCCGACGAATCGAGCGCTCCGCCGACACGCGCGGCCCCCACGCTCGCGTACGCTACGGCCATGCGCCTGCGCGAACGCCATCTCCTGCCCGTCCCCCTGCCCGCGGCGTGGGCGGCGCTGAACGACCTCGCGGTGCTGCGCGACGCGCTGCTGGGCTGCGAAGCGCTGTTCGAGATCGCGCCCGACGAATTCGTCGGCGAGATGGCCGTGCCGCTCGGCCTGGTCACATCGCGCTTCACGCTGTACATCGTGCGCCACGACGTCGACGCCCCGCGCGCCTGCACGCTGCGCTTCGAGACCCGCACCGCAGCCGCCAGCGGCACCGGCGAAGCCGCCCTGCTGCTCGAGGCGGACGACACGGGCGCGACCACGCTGCACGCCGACATCAGCGTCGAGGTGGACGGCCTGCTGGGCTCGCTGGGCGCCCCCGCCATCGACCTGGCCGCACGCCGCATGGCCGGCGAGTTCTTCGATCGCCTGCGCGCCGCCGCGCTCGCGCGTGACGCGCAGGCGCGCCAGCCCTCCGGGAACTGAGCCGAGCCCCCATGACGCAGCGACGGGAAGGAGCGAGGGGGCCGACATCCCCAGGCGCGCGGTCTGCCCGCGTGATCCAATTCGCTCGAAAGCGCAAAGCACGAGGAACTGCCATGTCCGACTCCGTCATCGTCGCCCGCCCCCCAGGCCAGGCCCAGCAACTGATGCTGCTGTTCCACGGCGTGGGCGCCACCGCGCTGGACCTCGTGCCGCTGGGCCGCGTCCTGGCCGAGGAATTTCCAGAAGCGTTCGTCGTCAGCGTGGCGGCGCCCGCACCGTCCGGCCAGGGCGGGGGACGCCAGTGGTTCCCGGTGCTGGACATCAGCGAGGAGAACCGCCCCGCGCGCGTCGAGGCCGCGCTCCCGGCGTTCGATGCGGCCGTGGCCCGGTGGCAGCAGGAGGCCGGCGTCGCGCGCGACGCCGTGGCGCTGATCGGCTTCTCGCAGGGCGGGATCATGGCGCTCGAGTCCACGCGCGACCGCACCGCCATCGCCGGCCGCGTGGTCGCGATCGCGGGCCGCTTCGCGAAGCTGCCCGAGGCCCCCAACCCGGACGCCACCCTGCACATGTTCCACGGCAAGCTCGACCCGGTGATTCCCTACGGCTATACCGTGGAGGCCGCCCAGCACCTGGTGGCCATCGGTGCCGACATCACCGCCGACGTCATCCCCCACCTGGGCCACCAGATCAACGACGACGTCGCCGACCTGCTGATCGAGCGCCTGCGCGGCCACCTGCCCCGGCGCACCTGGGAAGCCGCGATGAAGGCGGCGCGCGAGACGGACGCCCAGTCCGATTGAAGGCGTCGCGCGCAGCGCGCCCGCCCTGCCCGGCGCGCCACCGCCTGCGGCCGAGTCGGCGCCGTCCTACACGACGACGCTGCCGACACCGACTGCGGTGCTGCGGTTGAGTCGCTATCGTTCCGTCACCAACAAGGAACGACCCATGACGACCGCTACCCCCACCGCCGCCAAGATCGCTCCCGAGCTGCAGGATTCCCTGCTGGCCGCCGTCGATGCCCTCGGCCGCCGCCGCGCCTGCGACATTCCCGAATCGACCATCGACCGCCTCGTGCTCCGGGGCTGGTTGCGCTGGAGCGCCGGTTCGCTGCGCCTGACCGAGGCCGGCGAGGCCACCGTCGTCACGCTGCAGGCGGCCTTGCTGGGCGACGAGCGCCTGGCTGCCTGATCGCCCCTGCGGCCCGCGCGCGCCTGGGCGGGGGCATCAATGCAGGAACACCAGGCGTCCGGGCCAGGGTGACTTCACCACGCGTTGCCACGCCGCGATGGCCGCTGGCTTGTCGACGGTGCCGGCGCGATGCGCGCGTTCATCGAGCGCTGCCTGCATCAGCTGCAGGTCGGCCCGGGCCACATGGTCGACGGGCAGGATAGCCCCGTAGCGCCTCCCCGCGTCGGCGAACGCCTGGCGCGCGGCATCGGAATCGGGCGCGCGCATCGCCTGCACCCATTGCTGCTGGACGTCGCAGCGCAGCACCGCGGCTGATGCCGCACGGTTGGAATGCCGATAGGCGAGGCAGGCCTGCTCCAGCAGCGCCTGCGCACCGTCCCAGTCGCCCACCAGGCGACGCGCCACGGCGAGCGACTCCAGCGTGGCCCCTTCGTCGGACGACTGCGCATAGCCCTTGATGTGCGTGCCGTGGTCACGCACCATCTCGATCAGCTTCGTGCCGGCCTCGACATGACCGAGGCCGAGTTCAGCTTCGCCCAGCGTGCGACGCACCGTTTCGCGCCGGCGCGGTTCGCCTTCGGGCGCCTCCAGGATTGCCAATGCGCGCGTGGCCGCGCCGCGGGCGTCGTCGAAGCGGCCCGCCTTGCGTTCGTTGAGCGCCAGGGCGGCCAGGTCGTTCGCCGCTGCCAGGCCGGACTCCGGCACGCCCTCGAGATTGGCCTGCTGCACCGCGATGGCCTCGTCGTAGCGGCCGAGGGCGGTCAAGGCCTGGCTCATCACCTGGCGGCCAACGCGCGTGATGAGGTGATGCGGCCCCAGCACGCGCTCCATGTCCGGCACCAACGCGCGGGTCTGGCGCAAGGCTTCTTCCTCGTTGCCGTCGTAGTGGTAGTTGCGTGCCAGCTGCAGGCGCGCCACCATCCGGTCCGGTTCGCTGAACCCGGCCACCCGTGACGCATCGGACAGCAGTCGGGCGAAGGTCGCCTCGGCCTCGGGATAGCGCTCCATCGTGGTCAGCGTCTGGCCCATGACGCTGCGCAGCCGCAGGCGGCGCAACGCATCCCAGGCCGGATCCTCGCCCACCGGCAGGGCGAGCCCTTCCTGGGCGATCTGCAACGCGCGATCGTAGTGCCCCAGCTGCAGCTCCAGGAAGGCCTGTTTCTCGCGCAGCGCGACGGCGAAGCGATGGCGCTTGCCGAAGTTGGCCATGCCCAGCCGGTCGGCGAGGTCGAGGTCGGCCCGCGCCTCGTCCATGCGGCCGCTCTCCAGGCGCACGTTGCCGCGATGGAACAGGGCGCTCAGTCCCTCCCTGCTGCCCAACCTGCCCGCCTTCGTGTACGTGTCGACCGCACGATCGAGGTGCTGCAGCGCGTGCGCGTTGTCGTCCATCTCGTTGTAGATGTCGCCCAGCTCGTCGTCGAGCTGCGCCATGGCGAGCGGCTGGTCGCGCAGCGCGCCCTCGATGCGCTGCGAGCCCAGCGCCAGCAGCTCCTTGGCGGTGACGTCGCGGCCCTGGGACATCGCCGGGGTGCTGGCGCGGAAGATCTGCACGAGGAAGTCCTTGACCGCGTTGGCGCGATCGGCCTCGGCGCGTGCCTGGCGCGCCTGCCAGGCGACGGCGCCGGTGCCGCCGGTGATCGACAGCAATGCGATGGCGGCCGCCGCGACCGAACCGCGGTGCCGGCGCATCGCCCGTCCGGCGGTGTATGACCAGTTGCCACGCCGCGCCTGGACCGGCTGGTGGCCGCGGTGGCGCGCGAGGTCTGCCGCGAGCGCGTCCACGGTGGGATAGCGCTGGTCGGGCTCCTTGCGCAGCGCCTTGGCGACGATCGCATCCAGGTCGCCCTCCAGCTGGCGCGCGGGCACCGGCGCGTCCGCGCGCTGGCGCGCCACGTTGCTGGGCGAATGCGGCTGCGTGTGCAGCACGGCGTGCACGGCGGCCGCCATGGGCAGGTCCGACACGCGCTGCGCGCTCGCCCCGGTGAGCAGCTCGTGCAGCAGCAGGCCCAGGGCATGGACATCGGTGGCCGTCGACAGGGGCTGTCCGCTGAGCTGCTCGGGCGCGCAGTAGGCCGGCGTCAGCACGAGCTCGGCAGTCGCGGCCGCGCCGACCACGTCCAGCAACCGTGCGATCCCGAAGTCCAGCAGCTTGACGCGCCCCTCGTCGGTGACCATCACGTTGGACGGCTTGATGTCGCGGTGGATGACGAGGTGGCGGTGCGCGTAGGCGACCGCGTCGCACACGGCCTCGAACAGGTCGAGCCGCCGCGCCAGGTCGGCATGGTGGCTGGCGCACCAGGTCGTGATGTCCTGGCCGGACACGAGCTCCATCACCATGTAGGGCTGGCCGCCGTCGGCGATGCCGCCGTCGATCAACCGGGCGATGCCGGGGTGGTCGAGGCGCGCGACGATCTGCCGCTCGAGCGGGAAGCGTTGCCATGCGACGGCGGAGTCGGCGCGCGCGACCTTGATCGCGACGTCCTGCTCGAACTGCCCGTCCGCGCGCCGGCCGCGGTGGACCTGGCCCATGCCGCCGCGGCCGATCGACGCGACGACGGCCCAGGCGCCCAGGCGCGTGCCCGGCGCCAGGCCGTCGTCGGCGAGCGCGGGGGCGGACAGCAGGTCGGCCGCGGGTCGATCGAGCAGGCTGTCCGCGGTCGCCATGTGCGCCAGCAGCGAGCGCAGTTCGGCGGCGAGCGAGTGGTCGCCGTCCGCGATGCGCAGCGTGGCCGCCTCGCGTTCGCCCACGGGCAGCGCGAGCAGGACGTCGAGCGCGGCCTCGACGCGCTGCCAGCTGGCGGCGTTTCGCTCCTCGGGGGTGACGGCGTCGACCATGTCGCGCAGAATTTAGCGCAGCGCGCCGTGGGAGAGCCAGTGAAAACGAGCACGCGCGTGCCGCGGCGCTGTTCCCGGCGACTGCCACGCTGACGCGCCATGACGACCCCACCGGACACCCTGGCCACCGCCGAACTGCTCGTGCCCGTGCTCTACGACGACCTGCGCCGCATGGCGCGCAGCGCCCGCTGGCGGGTCTCCGCAGGCTCCACGCTGCAGACAACCGCCCTGGTGCACGAAGCCTACCTGCGCCTTCAGCGCAGCGAAGGGTTCGCGGACCGCCAGCACTTCATGCGCTCGGCCGCCATCGCGATGCGCCAGATCCTCGTCAACCTGGCGCGCGACACCCTGGCCGACAAGCGCGGCGGCGGCGCGCCCGAGGTCGCGCTGCACGACGTCCCCGAGCTGCCTGCGCCCAGCGCGGAATCGCTGCTCGAGGTGGCCGATGCGCTGGAACGGCTCGCCCGGGTCAGCCCCCGGCTGGCCCAGGTGGTCGAGTGCCGCTTCTTCGGCGGCTACAGCGACGAGGAGACCGCCGCGGCGCTGGGCCTGGCCGACCGCACCGTGCGGCGCGACTGGGAGAAGGCGCGCGCGTGGCTGCTGCGCGAGCTGGGCGGGCGGGCCGCCACCGCGGACTCCGCGCCGGCTTGACCAGCAGGGCGGGCCGTCGACGCGCGAGGTGACGGCCCGCGGGGTCATGGCGCGTACTTCTGCACACCGCAACCCGCGGACAGGACCAGCGTCCCGCTCGCGTCCACCGCGATGCCGAACGCGCTGACCGGCAGCGCGAACGATGTCGGCGGGTTTGAGCTGGTCTGCAGGCCCGGCGTGGCCGCCAGGGTCGTGACGACGCCGGTGGCACTGACCAAGCGGATCGCGTCGCCGCCCTGATCCAGCACGTACAGGTTGCCCGCCGTGCCCATGGCGATCTTCGACGTGCCGCCGAAGCGCGCCGCGCTGCCGGAGCCGTCGGCATAGCCCGCCTGCGACGGACCGCCACCGGCCAGCGTGCTCACCGACCCCGCTGGCGTGATCTTGCGGATGGCCCAGTTCAGGTAGTCCGCCACGTAGACGTTGCCCGCGCCGTCGATGGTCAACGAGACCGGTGCCGCGAACAGCGCCGCGCTGCCGGTGCCATCGGCAAAGCCAGCGGCACGGCCGCCGGGGGTGCCCCCCCCCGCGAAGGTCGTCACCACGCCGGCGGGCGTCATCTTGCGGATCACGTTGTTGTTCGAGTCGGCCAGGTAGGCATTGCCGGCCGTGTCGGTAACGACGCCCTTGAGGAAGTCGAAGCGCGCGGTCGATCCCGTGCCATCCACGAACCCCGGCGACGACTGGACGCCCGCGAGCGTCGTGACGACACCGGCCGGCGTGACACGACGCATCTCGTACTGGTCGGTGACCTCCAGGTTGCCGACGTTGTCCAGCGCGATCGACTGCGGATATCCGAAGGATGCAGCCGCGCCGGTGCCGTCGATCGATCCGCCGTTGGCGGTGTTGCCCGCCAGGACGGTCACGTCGCCCGCGGGCGTGATCTTCTGCAGCACTTTTGCCCCCGTCCCGGCCGCGTAGAGGTTGCCATTGCGATCGAACACGAGCGCCTCGGCCAGCGGCACGCTCGCGGCGGCGCCGTGGCCGGCGAGCGGGCCGTCCGGAATCGGGCAGGTGAGCTGGCCGGCGACCGGCGACAGCCCGCTGACCGCCGTGCAGTTGACGGCCAGGTCCGTGACGTCGCCCGGCCCCATCGTCGCCGGGAAACTACCCGCCACCGTGCACGCCTGTCCCGTGGGCTGCTGCTGCACCGTGACGCTGTAGCGGCCCTCGAACGCCACCGCGTTGGTGAACGAGAAGGTGGTGGCGCCGGCCGGCGGACTCACGGTGTCGGTGCCGTTGGCCAGCACGAGGCCGGCCGCGGCAAGCCCGGAGATCGAGCCGCTCAGGTGGTACGCATTGGGCGAGCAGGTCACCGCGACGGCGGTCACGTCGCTGGTGCCCATCGTCCCGGAGCCGCTGCCCACGCTGCAGGTCGCCCCCGACGGCTGGGCCTGCACGGCGACGGCATACGCGCCGCCCTCGGCGACCGGCGTGTGGAACGTGAACGACAGCGCGCCGGCCGCCGGCGTCACCGTATCGGCGCCGTTGCTCAGCACCAGGCCTGACGAAGGCAGGCCCGAGATCGTGCCGCCCAGGGCGTGCGCGAGCGCCGCGCAGGTCACGGCCACGTTCGTCACGTTCGCGCCGGCGATCGTGCCCGTGGCGTTGCCGACGCTGCACTGCTCGCCGGTCGGCTGGGCCGCGACGGTGACCGCGTAGGTCGCGCCCTGCGCGACCGAGGTCGGCAGGGTGAAGGCGGTGGCGCCCGCGGCCACCGCGATCGAGTCCGCGCCGTTGGCCAGCACGAGGCCGGTTGCGCCCAGCCCGCTGACGCCGCCGCCCACGGTGTAGGACTGGGGCGCGGGCGCGGGCGCCGGGGTCGCGGCAGGCGGTGCCGCGGGCGAACTGTCGTCCCAGCAGCCGTGCAGGCCGCCGCTGGCGACGCAGGCGAGAAAGAGCGGGGCGGCGGCGCGCAGGCGCGTGCCGGTCGAAAGCATGGATCGCATGGGTGTCCTCCTGGTCTGGGCCGGCAAGGAGCACGGCCTCAGGAGACAAGAACACCGTCGGCAGGCAAATCCGGACATGCCCGGCGCAGGCGCCCGCCGGAAAAGCCGCATCGACCTTGGCGCGGCGCCGCTCAATCGGCCGGTGCCAGCGGCCGCACCCGCGCGGCATAGGGCTCGCCGCTGTCCGCGTCGGCGACCGATGCCGGCACGCCTTCGGTCGCGTCGTCGGGCGCCAGCGCCCGCGGCCATTCGAGCCATGCGCCGCGCCGACGATCGAGGAGGAACACCTTGTTCCACAGCGGCACGTGGCGACCGCTCTGCACGCGCACGACGCTGCCGGCGGGCACCGGGGTCAGCGACACCGCGAGGTAGCCGTCGCGCGGCTGGTACGCCAGCACCTGGCCCACCTTGCCGACCTGCGCGCCGGAGGCCGGATCGACGCGCCAGGCGATCGCGTAGACCGCGACGGCATCGCCCTCGCCCGCCGCACCGTAGCGCACGGCGACGGCGGCGTTGTCGGCCGAGGCCACGCTGGCGCGCACGGGTTCGCCGCCCAGCCGGTCGGTGGCGATGAGCGCGCCCGTCGTGGCATCGACGAGGCGGACGACGTCGCGGCCGCGGCCGGCGACCTCCACGCGCACGGGATGGCCCGGCACGACGGCTGGCGCTGCCTGCGCGCAGGCGAGCAGCAGCGCGAGCGGGGAGGCGGCCAGGCGAGCGGTATGGGACACGGGAACGTTCGGACGGGACATGACTGCGCTGGAGTCTGCCAGAGCCGGCGCCAGCGCCTGTCAAGCTGCGCCAACCCATCGGTGCCCCCCAGCCAGTACGACGAATCAAGGAGACGTCTCAGGATCCACCTCGCCCGGCCGTGGCGGCGCCTCGGCGCGCCTGCGTGGATCCTGCGACTGCGCGCAGGATGACACGGGGCAGCCGACGGCCTTGCCCCGGCCCGTGCGCCATCCGTGCCCCCGCCGGTACGGCGAATCAAGGAGACCTGTCATCCTGCGCGCAGTCGCAGGATCCACCCCGCCCGGCCGTCACGCCGCTCGACAGGCAAGTCCCGCCCCCGCATTCACGCTTCGCGAAAGCTGGCTTGGCGACGCGGCCTTCCGCGGCGCGCGACGCGTGACCACAATCGGTCCCACTGGAACCGGAGACAGCCGCCCATGCAAGTGCTCGAAGGAATCAAGGTCGTCGAACTGGGCCAGCTCATCGCGGGGCCGTTCGCGGCCAAGACGCTGGCCGACTTTGGCGCCCGCGTCATCAAGGTGGAGCCGCCGAAGACGGGTGACGCGCTGCGCAAGTGGCGCAAGCTGCGCGAGGGCACCTCCGTGTGGTGGGACGTGCAGTCGCGCAACAAGGAATCGGTGTGCATCGACCTGCGCGTGCCCGAAGGGCAGGCGCTGGTGCGCGAGCTGCTGCGCGACGCCGACGTGCTGGTCGAGAACTTCCGCCCCGGCGCGCTGGAGGACTGGGGCCTGGGCTGGGAGGCGCTGCACGCGCTGAACCCGCGGCTGGTCATGCTGAGCCTGTCGGGCTTCGGCCAGACCGGCCCGCGTGCCACCGAGCCCGGCTTTGCCGCGGTGGCCGAGGCCTTCAGCGGCCTGCGCTACCTGAATGCCGAACCCGGCCGCACGCCCGTGCGCAGCGGCGTCTCGCTGGGTGACACCGTGGCCGGCGTGCACGGCGCCCTGGGCGTGATGCTGGCCCTGTACGCGCGTGACGCGCGCGGCGGCCAGGGCCAGCGCATCGACCTCGCTCTGTACGAGGCGATGTTCAACCTGTCCGAGAGCCTGCTGCCCGAGTACGACGCGTTCGGCGAGGTGCGCCGGCCCGCCGGCGGCGCGTTGCCGGGCATCACGCCGTCCAATGCCTATGCCTGCGCCGACGGCCAGGCCGTGCTGGTCGCGGGCAATGGCGACAGCATCTTCAAGCGCCTGATGCTGATGATCGGCCGCAAGGATCTCGCCGACGATCCGGCACTGGCCGCCAACGACGGGCGCAACCGGCGCGCCGCGGAGCTCGACGCCGCCATCGGCGCGTGGACGGTGCAGCTGCCGCTGGACGAGGTCCTTGCGCGCATGCGTGATGCCGACGTGCCCGCGAGCCGCGTCTACACGATCGCCGAGATCGCCGCCGACGCGCACTACGCCGCGCGCGGCAACATCGAACGCATTCCCGCGATGAACGGCGGCACCATCGCCGCGCCGGGCATCGTCCCCAAGCTGTCGGACACGCCCGGCGCCGTGCGCCACGCCGCGCCGCGGCTGGGCCAGCACACCGACGAGGTGCTGGCGCAGGCGGGGCTCTCGGCCGAGCGCATCGCGCAACTGCGCCACGACGGCGTCATCGAATGACGCGCCTGTTCATCAACGAGGTCGCGCCGCGCGATGGCCTGCACAGGGAGCGACGCATCGTGCCCACGCACGAGAAGATCGCCTTCATCGACGCGCTGTCGGACTGCGGCTTCGCCAGGATCGGGGTGACGTCGTTCGCGTCGGCCCGCGCCATCCCCGCGCTCGCCGACGCCCAGGTCGTGATGCGCGAGATCCGGCGCGTGCCGGGCGTCACCTACACCGCGCTGGTGTCCGACCTGCGCGGCATGGAGCGCGCGATCGAGGGTCGCGTCGACGAGCTCGAGCTCGCCATGTCGTGCAGCGAATCGCACAACGTCGCCAACCTGCGCATGGGCCGCGCGCAGTCGCTCGCGCAACTGCTGCGGGTGGTGCGCGACGCCGGCCACGGCGGCGTGCTGTGCAACGTGTCGCTGGCGTGCGCGTTCGGGTGTCCGTTCGAAGGCGCGGTCGCGGCCGACGAGGTCGCACGCATCGCGCTGGCGCTGATGGCCGGCGGCGCGTCCGGCATCACGCTGTGCGACACCAGCGGCATGGCCGATCCGCTCGGCGTGCGGCGCCTGCTCGAGCGCCTGCGCGGCATGCTCGCCATCGACGCCACCACGATCCACCTGCACGACACCCGCGGCATGGCGCTGGCCAACGCGCTCGCCGCGCTCGAGAGCGGCGCCACGCGCTTCGACGCATCCTGCGCCGGCCTGGGCGGCTGCCCGTACGCGCCCGGCGCCGCGGGCAACGTCAGCACCGAGACGCTGGTGCACATGTTCCAGTGCATGGGCCGCGCCAGTGGCGTCGACCTCGCCCGCCTGCTGCGCGTGGCCGCGCGCGTGCCGGCCCTGATCGAGCGCGCGCTGCCGAACGGGCTGCTGGCAGCCGGCCCGCGCGACCAGCTGCATCCGCTGCCCCTGGCATAGGGTCGAGGACGCCGGCTGGCCGAGCGAACGCATGTCGCGCCACGCGGGCGCTGGAGCCGATCAGGCGCTCAGCGCGGTCCAGGCGACGATGGACGTGCTTTCGTACGTGCCGTCGCCGTTGGCGTCGAGCTCCAGCCGGACCTGCGTGTTGTCCAGCACCGTCGCACGCACCGCGCTGCCCGACGCACCGGTGACGATGACCTGGCCCGAGCTCGGATGGCTGTCGCCGGAGGCCTCCACCATCGGCTGCGGCGTCGAGATGGTGATGCTGCCGTCCACCGACTGCGCGGTCAAGGTTCCGGACAGCGTCACCGAGACCTCGCCGGTGCTCGTCTCGTCGGTCTTGATGACGAACCCCGGGGCGAACGAGACGGCATCGTCGTAGCCGGTCGACGCCGTCGACGCGGTCAGGCCGCTGCTGCCGACCGACAGCGTGGTCTCGGTGACGGTAGGCATGTCGTTCTCGGCGACCGTGACGAGGCCGGAGATCGTCGACGTCGCGCCGTTGTCGGTCACGACCACGCTCTGGAAGTTCGCGCTCGCGGAGAACTGGGTGTCCGTCGGCGTGCTGGTCAGCGTGATGGCGATCGCGCCGTTGATCGTCGTGTTGGCGCTGTCCTTGCACTGCGCGAAGGTCGCGCTGACGGCGTCCCCGTTGCTGAGCGCCTGGTTGTTGTCGCGGTCGTCGAGCACGATGGTCACCGTGCCGCTGACGCCGCAGGGCTGCGTGTCGGTGATCGCGGCCGCCGAATGCACCGACGCGCTGGCGATGCCCTTGCGCGACACGCGGGCGGCGCTCATGGCCCGCGCCAGCACGCCGGACAGCGCATGCGCGCGATCCGTGACGCCGGCGGGCGACACGCCGCCCGCCGAACCTTGCGCCAGCGACACCGACAGGCCCGCACTGACCCCCGCGCGCACGACCTGGCTCTGGTTCGCGGACGTGATCGCGACCTTGCTGCCCTGCTGCGGCGACGAATCACCGCCGGAGCCGCCGCAGGCCGCGAGCGCGGCCAGGGCGGTGGCGGAGACGAGGATGGAAAGACTGGACTTCATGAGGAAAACACTCCCTGCTTTCAGATTCGTTGGATCGCCGGCCCCGCCGGTCGCAGCCGACACACTAACACTGCCGGGCAATCGGGCCATCCCCCGCCGGGGCGGGGGCGCTGAAGTCGACACTGCCGGCCCCGTGGTATCGCATGGCGCGCCTCAGACCTTCTCGCTCTCGCCTGCCTGCGGCTGCCACTTCATCAACGCCTTCTCGACCCGCCCGACGATGGCGTCCAGCACCAGGGCGAACACCGTCAGCACGACGATGCCGGCCATCACGGTATCGATGTCGAAGCTGCCTTCGGCCTGCAGGATCAGGTAGCCCACGCCTTGCGCCGAGCCCAGGTACTCGCCCACCACCGCGCCCACGAAGGCCAGGCCGACGGAGGTGTGCAGCGAGCTGAACACCCAGCTGGTGGCGCTGGGCAGATAGACGTGGCGCAGCAGCTGGCGCCGGTTCGCGCCCAGCATGCGCGCGTTGGCCAGGATCACCGGGCTCACTTCCTTGACGCCCTGGTAGACGTTGAAGAACACGATGAAGAACACGAGCGTGACGCCCAGCGCCACCTTGCTCGCGACGCCCAGGCCGAACCACACCGCAAAGATCGGGGCCAGGATCACGCGCGGCATCGCGTTCATCGCCTTGATGTACGGATCGAGGATCGCCGCGGCCAGCGGACTCAGCGCGAGCCACAACCCCATGCCCAGGCCGAGCACGGTGCCGATGCCGAACGCCAGCACCGTCTCCCACAGCGTGACGGCCAGGTGCCTGTAGATGTCGGCGTCGACGAAGAACCAGTGGCCGATGCGGTCGAGGACCTTGAGCGGCTGGCCGAAGAAGAACGCGGCCTGGTTGTCGTCGGAGAACAGGAAGTGCGGCACGAGGCCCGGCACGGTCAGCACGTGCCAGGCGAGGAACAGCAGCGCCAGGAGGACGAGCTGCCAGGCGCGCAGGTTGCGCCGGCCGGGCTTGATGAAGCGCCACATCGCCTTCACGCCTTCATGCCTTCGCGAGTTGTTGCTGGTAGCCGGCCAGCACCTGTTCGCGCAGCACGTCCCAGATCGCCTTGTGCAGCTCGACGAAACGCGGATCGGAGCGCACCTCGGCGACGTCGCGCGGGCGCGCGAGGTCGATGCGGAACTCGCCGACGACACGGGAAGCCGGGCCCGCGGACAGGATGACGACGCGGTCGCTCATCGCGATGGCCTCGTCCAGGTCGTGCGTGATGAACAGCACCGCTTTCCTGACAGCCCGGCTCGGTGCGCTCGCCGCCCCCGAGGGGCCCAGACCGGCTTGCTCCGGAGCGGCCGAGCGCGCGCCGGCCGGTTCCGCCATCGCGGCGTTCGTCGTCGACAGGCCCTGCCACAGTGCGAGGACCTCGTTCTCCATCAGCTGGCGCGTCTGGATGTCCAGCGCCGAGAACGGCTCGTCCATCAGGATGATGTCGGGGTCGAGCACCAGCATCTGCGCCAGGCTGACGCGCTTGCGCATGCCGCCGGACAGCTGGTGGGGGTAGCGGTCGCCGAACGCCGCCAGGCCCACGCGCTGCAGCCATTGCATGGCCAGCGCGCGCGCGTCCGCCTCGCCGGCGCCGCGGAACGACAGCCCGGCCATCACGTTGCCGAGCGCCGTGCGCCAGGGCATCAGGCTCTCGGCCTGGAACATGTAGCCCGCGCGGCGGTTCAGGCCGGCCAGCGGTTCCCCGAACGCGCGCACGTGGCCCGAACTCGGCGCGAGCAGGCCGGCGGCCATGTTCAGCAGCGTGCTCTTGCCGCAGCCCGTGGGACCGACGACGGACACGAACTCGCCGGCCTCGACCGCCAGCGTCACGTCGCGCACCGCGGTGAAGCCCGGCGCGCCGTCACGCGCGGCGAAGGTGCAACTGACCCCTTCGAGGCTCAGCGCCGCAGGGGTCATTGCTTCTTTGCGCCCGCTCTCTTGGCGAAATCGTTCGTCCATGTCGCGGCGAGGTCGACCTGCGCGGACTTCATCGATTCGTCGACGCTCTGCAGCGCGCGCAAGGCCGTGGCGGCGCCCTCGGCGGGGAACAGGCCGTCGGGCGACAGCGCGCCCTTGCTGGCGAGGAAGGCGTCGATGTAGACGGCGCGGTCGCCCAGCAGGTAGCTCTCGGGCACGGCCTTGACGATGTCGGCCGGGCCCGCGCCCTGGATCCACTTGTCGGCGCGCACGATGGCGTTGGCGAGGGCCTGCACGGTGGCCGGGTTCTTGTCGATGAACGCCTGCGGCGCATACATGCAGCCCGCGGGCATCGGGCCGCCGAAGGCCTTGTCGGCCTCGGCGACGATGCGCGTGTCCGACACGATCCGCAGGTCTCCGCTGCGCTGCAGCAGCGTGATCACCGGGTCGAGGTTGCTGATCGCGTCGATCTGGCCGGATCGCATCGCCGCCACCGCGCCCGGGCCCGCGCCCACGCCGATGATGGATACGTCGCCCGGCTTGAGCCCGGCCTTGGCCAGCACGAAGTTGGCCAGCACGTTGGTGGACGAGCCCGGTGCCGTCACGCCGATCTTGCGGCCCTTGAGGTCGGCCACCGACTTGTAGCCCGGCAGCGTCTTGGGGTTGATGCCCAGCACGATCTGCGGCGCCCGGCCCTGCAGCACGAAGGCCCGCAGCCGGATGCCCTTGGGCTGCATGATCAGCGTGTGCTCGAACGCGCCCGACACGATGTCGGCGCTGCCGCCGACGACGGCCTGCAGCGCCTTGGAGCCGCCCGCGAAGTCGACGATGGTCACGTCCAGGCCCTCGGCCTTGAAGTACCCCAGGCTCTCCGCGATGGACAGCGGCAGGTAGTACAGCAGGTTCTTGCCGCCGACCGCGATCGTCAGCTTGGGCTTCTCGGGCGACTGGGCACGCAGCAGCGCGGGCGCGGCCAGCGCGCCGGCACCGGCCAGGAGCACGGAACGTCGATGCATGAGGATCTTTCGTCTAACGGATGACCCATTGTGGCGACGGTCGGTGCGGCCGCGCAGCGGGCAAGCCCGAGGCCCCTTGGCACAGTCGGGTTCGCGCCGGCGTGCCGCGCGCACAGGGGCGCGACGCGTACAGCCCCGCATGCGGGCGCGCGGCGTCCGCGGGCGAGGGGTCAGCCGTTGGCGACGGTGGTGGTGCGCACCACGGCCAGCGACGGGCCGAAGCGGCGGCGCACCGACTGCTCGATGCCCTCGGCGTCCAGGCCGCACTCGTGCATCAGGCGCACCGGATCGCCGTGCTCGACGAAGCGGTCGGGCAGGCCCAGCTGCAGCACCGGCACCTGCAGGCCGGCCGCGGCCAGCGCCTCCAGCACGGCGCTGCCGGCGCCGCCCATGATGCTGCCCTCTTCGAGCGTGACCAGCGCCTCGTGGGTGCGCGCGAGCTCGAGCACCATCTCGACGTCCAGCGGCTTGACGAAGCGCATGTTGACGACGGTGGCGTCGAGCTTCTCGCCCGACTCGAGCGCCGGGTAGAGCAGCGGGCCGAAGGCCAGCAGCGCGATGCGGCGACCCTCGCGGCGCTTCTCGGCCTTGCCCCATTCGAGCACGTCGAGGTCGGCCTCCGGCTTGACGCCGGCGCCGGCGCCGCGCGGATAGCGCACGCCCACCGGGTGCTCCTGCGCGAACGCGGTGCTCAGGGCGCGGCGTGTCTCGCGCTCGTCGGCCGGCGTCAGCAGGCTCATGCCGGGCACGCAGCGGATGAAGGCGATGTCGTACGCGCCGCAATGCGTGGGGCCGTCGGCGCCGACGATGCCGGCCCGGTCGAGCGCGAACACCACCGGCAGGTTCTGCAGCGCCACGTCGTGGATCAGCTGGTCGTAGCCGCGCTGCAGGAACGTGGAGTAGATCGCCACGACGGGCTTGAGGCCCTCGCAGGCCAGGCCGGCGGCGAAGGTGACGGCGTGCTGTTCGGCGATGCCCACGTCGTGGAAGCGCTCGGGAAAGCGGCGCTCGAACTCCGTCATGCCGGAGCCGCCGCACATCGCCGGCGTGATGCCGACCAGGCGCTTGTCGGCGGCGGCCATGTCGCACAGCCAGTGGCCGAAGACATCGGCGAAGGTCTGCTTTGCCGGCGTGGCGGGCTTCTGCAGGCCGACGGCGACGTCGAACTTGCCGGGGCCGTGGTAGTTGACCGGATCGGCCTCGGCCAGCTTGTAGCCCATGCCCTTCTTGGTGACCACGTGCAGGAACTGCGGCCCCTTGGCGTCGCGCAGGTTCTCCAGCGTGGGGATCAGCGAGTCGAGGTCGTGGCCGTCGATCGGACCGACGTAGTTCAGGCCGAACTCCTCGAAGATCGTGCCGGGCACGACCATGCCCTTGGTGTGCTCCTCGAAGCGGCGGGCGAACTCGTACAGCGGCGTGTTCTTGAGCACCGACTTCGCGCCCTCGCGCGCCTTCGAGTAGAACTTGCCGCTCATCAACCGCGCGAAGTAACGGTTCAGCGCGCCCACCGGCGGGCTGATCGACATGTCGTTGTCGTTGAGGATGACCAGCATGTCGGCCATCGAGACGCCCGCGTTGTTCATCGCCTCGAAGGCCATGCCGCCGGTCATCGCGCCGTCGCCGATGATGGCCACGGCCTTGCGGTTCTCGCCCTTGAGCTTGGCGGCGTGCGCCATGCCCAGCACGGCCGAGATGGACGTGGACGAGTGCGCGGTGCCGAAGGCGTCGTACTCGCTCTCGTCGCGCTTGGGAAAGCCCGCGAGGCCGCCGTACATGCGCAGGGTGCTCATCTGGTCGCGGCGGCCGGTCAGCACCTTGTGCGGGTACGTCTGGTGGCCCACGTCCCACACGAGGCGGTCGTACGGCGTGTTGAACACGTAGTGCAGCGCCACCGTGAGCTCCACGGTCCCGAGGTTGCTCGAGAGGTGCCCGCCCGTCTTGCTGACGCTGTGCAGGATGTACTGCCGCAGCTCGTCGCACAGGGCGCGCAACTCGGACCGCGACAGGCGTCGCAGGTCGGCGGGGCTGGCAATGGTCGCGAGGAGGTTGTTGCTCATGGGGCGTTCGAGGTCGGGAGCATGCCGCGCACCGCAGGCAGTTGCGGGGCGCGGTCGTGCATCAATTGTCGCGCTCGACGATCTTGTCAGCGAGGCAGGCGAGGTAGGCAGCCTGCCCTAATCCGCTGCGCGCCAGGGCCGCATGCGCCTGGTCGCGGAGTTCGTGGGCGTACTTCTGCGCGGCCTCCAGGCCCAGCAGCGACACGAACGTGGGCTTGTTCTGGTCGACGTCCTTGCCGGCCGTCTTCCCGAGCACGTGGGATTCCTGGGTGACGTCCAGGACGTCGTCGACCACCTGGAACGCGAGGCCGACGGCCGCGCCGTACTCGCTGAGGGCGGACAGCGCCATGGCATCGGCCGGCCCGCAGGCGGCGCCCATCATGACGCTGGCCTGCAGCAGCACGCCGGTCTTGCGGCGGTGCATGTCGCGCAGCGTGGCCTCGTCGAGCTTGCGCCCGACGCTGGCGAGGTCGATCGCCTGGCCCCCCGCCATGCCGGCATGCCCCGACGCGCGCGCCAGCAGGCGCACCAGCGTGGCCATCAGCTGCGGCGACATGCCGTCGTCCGGCGTCAGCACCTCGAAGGCCAGGGCCTGCATCGCGTCGCCGGCCAGCATGGCCTGCGCCTCGCCGTACTTCACGTGCACGGTGGGCTTGCCGCGGCGCAGGACGTCGTTGTCCATGCAGGGCATGTCGTCGTGCACGAGCGAATAGGCGTGGATCAGCTCCACCGCCACGGCCGCGCGCAGGGCACTGGCGCGGTCGCCGGAGACAGCGTCGGACGCGGCGAGCACGAG
>Ga0207667_10002186_pt1 | contig 24539 bp, 23 predicted proteins | sample KBSCornC52_FD_184301 | JGI IMG/M metagenome (GOLD analysis project Ga0207667, IMG submission 184301) | Corn rhizosphere microbial communities from Kellogg Biological Station, Michigan, USA - KBS Corn C5-2 (SPAdes) (version 2) | ecosystem: Host-associated > Plants > Roots > Rhizosphere > Soil ...
TCAATCTCGTCGACGATGCTGTGTGGCACCTTGTCAGATGCTGTGGGAAATCGTTCATCAGGCGGCGTCCCACGGCCAATGCAGCCGTTCGAAAAGTTCGGCTCTTTAATTGCCGAACAGCGGTCAGCGTTCGCCCGAAGCAGAGTGAAAAGATCCCCCGCATCTAGGGTGATGGCTTGAACCTGAAACCGACCGTCAGATTGGACGACGTGAAACCGTATCTCTGTGCGCGGAGGTTCTTTCTTCTGAAGAATATAGGTGAGCATCTCCAGCGAGCTGCGATAGGAGTCATCTTCGTCCAGCAGCGGGACGACATCGAATGTCACAAGGTGACTTCCGGGCGGTATGATCGCGTCGGCATCATTTCGAAGTCGCACCTGGGTCGCACCAGCTAGGTAATCACTATCGACCCAAGCTCGAATGAGAGATGCCGGCGCATCACCCTTGTTTACAGCAACAACACGTAAGGTGGTTCCGTCTAGAGACGGCATGGTCAAGGTCGCTTCAGAACGAGGGGTGTGAGCAATTTTGTAAAGTGCCGGTGCTGCGAGACCCACGACGGAGATCAGAGCAATCAGCAGAGCGAGTGCGGTGTTGGAGAAGGGGATAAATCTCCTCCAGTCTTGATACGAGTTACACCGGGCGCAGAGTTGAGCTCCTGCCGGTATCGTGTTTCGACACATTTTGCAGGCAACAAAGACATCGTCCTGAAGCGGAACGTTTTGCTGGTCTCCACCATCTTCGTCTGGTTCGGCCGCCATCTGGTCCGCCACCCCCGGTAATTGGTCGGGGAGACAGGATTTGAACCTGCGACCTGATGCTCCCAAAGCACCTGCGCTACCAGACTGCGCTACTCCCCGACGGGACGCTGCTACACGGCCAGAGTGAGCGTCACAACACTGTTTGGTGGCCGATCCGCCTTCCGAAATTACTGGGACTTTTACTGGGACTTAGAGACGCTTCGTGACCCATACTGACCCTTATGAGCGAAAATAACAGCCACGGAAACGGCAGAAAACCAAGGAAAACGACCGGCATGGATCGTTAGACCTTCAGATTTGGGAGCAGAGGGTCGCAGGTTCGAATCCTGTCTCCCCGACCATCGCTTGAGCCACAGGGGCCAAGCGAACGGGTCGAAGACCCGAAGCTTGGGCGAATAGATGGCGAAAGCCGGCCAGCCTGCGCGCGAAGCAGCGACAGGACTGACGTCACGCGATCTACTCGCGTGACGGCTACAACAGTCCGGGGAGATGCGCCGTCACGAAGTAAATTCGTGACGTCGATCGACTCCGCTTCGCGGGTCGTCGGCCGGCATGCGCTGGCTCTCCGCGCTGCTTGCGGTTGCGGCGCAACCGCTGCGCTGCGCTCGGCAGCTTTGCTGGTGGGCCCGGAGGGATTCGAACCCCCAACCCAGCCGTTATGAGCGGCCGGCTCTACCGTTGAGCTACAGGCCCTCACCGGCCGCGTCAGAGATAGACGCCGTGGTCTTCCCCGCCAAGCGGGGGTTTGCGAAAAACGAGGGAAAGCTGGGACTCGGATGCGATCAGTTGCGCACCGGCAATCCGCGCGAGTCCGCGCGTGAGCCGCAGAGTGAAGGATTCCGACGGCATCCGATCGGACGATCCGAATAGATCCGCCTCAGACAGGTTTTGCAGGGCTTTGGGACGGCTAATCGAAATCCTGCAATTCGCACCTCCGTTATCCACGGAGAGCTGAAGAATTTCGCCTGCGGCCGCGCGCTCGATGACCGAAGTGCACATTCGAAGGACGAGCCGTTCCGCCATTTCCGGATTCACTGCGGCGTCGAGTTCACGGGTCGCTCTCGATGCTTCGATCCGCACCTCGCGGGCATTGGCCACTTCCCGAAGCGCGGGAATCACTCGCTCCGCCAAGAGACCCAGATGAACCCTGGTTTCCTCACGGCCCCGAGCCGCGTTGAGCTTCGCGGCAAAATCAAGGTCCTCGATCGCCGTGAGCAGCAGTCGAGCCTCGCCCGCAATTTCGGCAGCGCGCTCTCGGTAGGGGTGATGCGCCGGGCCGAGATATTGCGCGCTGATAATTTCGGAAAAGCCGATTATCGCATTCAACGGAGTCCTGATCTCGTGGGCGAGATCGCGGAGGGAATCCGGATCTGCGCTTTGCAGCTCACCCTTCGCTTCTGCTTCGGATGCAGGGGCGTCCCGCTCGGCCACACCTCGATAGCCGGCGAACCTGCCGGTTGTCGGGTCGAAGGCCGGCGTTCCGCTGATCATCCATACGCCCTCGACAGGGCTGCCTTCATCGAGCTCCAGCCGTGCATCGTGGAAAGGAATCTTGGCCGCGAAGGCTCGCTCGACCTGTCGATCGACCACGTGCTCGTCGGCCGCATGAGCGATGGACCGGCCGACCAGCGGGCCCCGCGGGACGCCTTCCACCCACGCGATCTGGCCGTTTTCGTCGGTTTCCCAGCGAAACAGACGCGCGACCGTGATGTCGTTGTCTCCACTGCGACCGCGCTCGGTTTTCTCATGCGAGGGTTCGCGCGATTGCCGAAGCCGTTCGATGCGCGCCACCACCTCGCTGATAGAGGGGATCGGCTGATGCTGAATATCCGGCTCACGCGCGGTTGGCGGCGCAGGTGCCTGGCCGTTGGCCGGTTCAGACCGAAGCGCCTGGATGAAGCGGCGGCATTCGCTGCTGGCTTCAGCCAGGACCTCGCCCCATTCAAAGGCGGTCAGACGCGCCGAGGCCAGAATCGGCGCTGCGACCGACATTCTGTCGGCGGCGAAGACCGAGATCAGTTTCAGCGGCAACGGGAGCTGCGCGATGGCGCGTGCGGTCGCGGTTCGGACCTGTTCGTCGACCGTCGCAGCGCCGGCGCGGATGTCCTCAATCGCTTTATCGAACAGCTCTGTCGGCGCATCGGCGGTGCTGCGGGAAAGCAATTCGACAAGCTGACGCCACCGAACGGCGCGATCGCGCGCGTCCTCGGCCGGCGAGTCGAGTACCGTCCTCAGGCGATCGTCAAATCGCACCGGCGAAATCCAAGCGCATTCTACCTCCACACTCGCTCTATCGCAGGGCGGAGCGAGCGGAAGCGGGCAGAAATTAACTATCCCGATTCGGGACAGCTAATAACGCAATCATAATCGCCAGGGTTAGCGGGCCTTTTGCAACGACTTAAGCGTTCGGTGAAACGTAGAGCAGCCAATATTGGGCGACACTCGCGAGCGGTCCGGAGACGGATCGGAAGGCGTTTGTCGCACCCGCCTTGTCGCCCTGCCGGGCAAGGGCCATTCCCAAATGCAAATTGATGAGGTTCGGATCGGCACCGGGCTTGGCTTGCGCCGCGTGGTAAGCGTCCACAGCCTTCGAATATTCGCCCATTGCTGCATAGCGATCACCGATATGCACCAGCGGAAGCGAAGCCTTGGCGATCGAGCTTGCCTCCGCAAGCCCCGCGTCAGTAGCCTTGGGTTCCTTCCTTATATCTGAAAGCAGGCTCTGGACATCGGCGTCGCTGGGGCTGATTGCTTTCGCCGCCAGGCCCTGGTCGAGAATGGCCTGAGCTTCGGTATAATTGCCCTGTCCTGCTGCCGAGCTCGCATACAGCGCATATTCGCCCGGCGAGGCGAGGGCGCCCCGCGCCGCTTCAAGCCGCAGCAGATCGAGCGTGGCTTCAGCATCCGGACGATTGAGGTTGCGATAGATCGCAATCGCATTCTTCCAGCTATCGGCGCTCGGATAGGCCTGGACCCATTCGCGGCTCAGTTCGGCCGCCTGCGGCAGTTGTGCGCCATACGCCAGGGACACCGCTCTCTTGTACCAGGCCTCCGGCGCCTTCTGGCCGTTAGCCTGCTGCATCTTTATGCCCTGCTGGATCGTCTGAATTGCGGCTGCGGGCTGCCCCGCCGAAGCGCGCGCTTCGGCCAATCCTGCGAGCGCGTCGAGGCTGTTCGGGCTTGAGTCGAGAGCCTTTTGATAGTCGGCAGCCGCTTTGTCGTACTGCTTCAGCGCAGTGTAGCTCTGCGCGAGATTGTAATAGAGCGAGAATTGCTCGTTCGGAGCTGCTCCACCAGACGCGATCAGCGCTTCCAGACTCGTGGCGATGGCCGACTGGTCCCTGGCGGCTGCAGCCGCTTTCAATTGCAGCAGGCCGATGAAATATTTGTCGTCGTCAGTTTTGGCTGCCGCCTGAGCGGCCGCAAGGGCCGCCGGGATTGCGGCGGTGTTGTTCGCGTTCACCGCCGTTTGCAGCGCCTGAATCGCTTTGACGGCAGCCGGCGTCACCTTCGGTATATGGGTCACAAGCTTCGTTGGGTCCACTGGCGCTGTAGCCGCTTGCTGCTGCGCCATTGCCGGGGCAGCAACGGTCATCGCGCCGGCAAGCAACAGGGCGGCGACAAACTTACTGGATTTCATTCGGGTCTCCTGCCGACGGGTCGGCGACTGAGGTGGGGGCGGAGGCGCAATACTTCCGCGCCACCGGATCGCAAACAGAAATGCGGACGATCCCATGAACTTGCATTGAATTAGGCGGGCGGTGGACTGGGCGCCTCCGGATTGCCGGGTTCCTCCTTGCATTCGCCGGGTTGTAACGCAGCCGCGTCGGTGGCGCTGCGCTCGGTGCGAAGGAGCTCAGTGCGGAGCCGTTCGAACCATTCGTTTCTCAGCCGTTCTTCGCCCGCGCGCTCTTCGGCCTCGGCCGCCGCGTCGTCGGCGTCGAGCAATTCGGCCTCCTCCGACGAGCATTCGCGTTTGTAGCTTTGATCGGGATCATTCCATTCGCAGCTCTGATATCCGGCAAAGCCGGGCGGCGGCGGGAAATCGGTCATCCAGACACCGTTTTCGTCCTTCGAGCAGCGGTCCCAGAGGTGGATTCGCTCAAACTCTTCCTTGTCCGCTGTTGGAGAATTTGTCTCCGACTTCGTGCCCGAAGCATCCACCGGATGCTCCTGCGCGCGAAGTTGACTCGGTTGACTATGCTGCGCGGATTGCGGACCGGCTTCGAGGATGGCGATCGCAGCGTCGTCCTCACCGCGGCCGATCATTCCGATGACGTCGTCCCAGCGCTGCACCAGTGCGAGATGCTTCGAGCCCCTCTCCTCAGCGCGGTCGCAGCGGCGGTCGAGCCGCGCGAGCACCGTGGTCGACAGGCGGGAGTCGAAGCGGTGACGGACCGCGACCACTTCGCCGTCCTTGGTGATGGTGTCGCTGACGCCGTCGAGCGCCTTTTCATAGAGCGCGTCGGCGAGTTGCGCCCGGGCGAGTTCCGACGCCGCATCCCAGCCGGCGGCGAACAGGGGATCGCGAGCGCGCAAGGCACAGGCCGATTGCTTGGAGAGGCGGGTATATTCGCAGGCGGTGCTGACTCGGCCAGTCTCCGCCAGCACCTGGAGGAACAGGCGGCGGCAGAAGGGGGGTCTAGCCGTCGGCGCGGACGTCGTCGGGCGCGGCTCGGGCGATCAGTTCGCCGATCGCCGAAGGGTTGGAGAGGATCAGGTCGATCGCCGAGCCGATGCGCTCGGCTTCGGCCTCCGCGGAATCGATCAGCGGATCGGGTTCGCCTTCCGCGGCCCCTCGACCCGGCTCAGGACAGGCGTGAAGCCATTCGATTGGCGCGCGCCCTTGGCGATGGCTGGGCTTTCGATTTGCAGGCGCGAATGCCAGCGTCGACCTGTCACGAGGCGGGTGGGGCGTAACCTGGCTGATATTGAATTTTTGCCGACTTCCGGAGAGTCTTCAACCGGTTATCGAGGAGGATAGCGGTCTGTTGTTTGCGGATCGCAGCAATAGCTAGCGATCGCGCCTGATCGGCTGAGACAGGTTGAGCCTCGCGGGCGGTGATAACGCTCGCAACAGCATCTGCGCCCACCGGAACGATGAACGGTTCTCCGGCAGGAAGGGCGATAATCTTCCCATAAAGATCCTGCGGTACCACCGCACTGTCGATCCGCGCCGTCGCCGGTGTGTAGTCAATGTGATTAGCCTTGAGCACATCCTCCAACGCCGCGAGCGAATGTGTCGCGTTTATCTGCTGCTGGATCGGTCCGGATGCAGGCATCTGGAACCGAATCTCGTCGAGGGTCCACATTTCGCGCTTCGCGAACATCTGCGGATGGCTCTCTTCAAACTGCGCGACGTCCTGATCGGAGGGCAGCTGGGCAGTACCGCCGAGCCGCTGTGCAAGCATGCCGATCAAAACCTCCTGGGTCAGCTGCCGCTGCTTTTCAAGGAAGGTCGGGGATTTATCGATGCCTTCGCTGCGCGCCTGCTGCTCAAGCAAAACCCGGTCGATCAATGCCTGGAGTGCTCGGGAACGGGCTTGGTTCTTGTCCACACCTGGAGAGGCGTCGGCCGCGGCGAGCTGAGCATTGAGTTGGGGGACGGTGATCTCCTCCCCATTGACGATCGCCACGCTCTGGCCTTCGGGTTTTTTTTCGCAGGCGGGCAACAGAAGAATGACCGCGAACGCCACAAAAATCTTCTGCATCCAATCCCCCACAAATATTTGAAATCTCGCCGTCCACCGGCCATAACAGGCCGCGCTTCTGTCCGCTAGGCGCGGTATATTGGAATAAACGATGGACACTCTTTACGATTGGATCACCGTCTCGCTGTTTGCCGGTCTCATCGTTCTATTCCTGCAGCGATCGATGTCCGATTCGGCCGACGAGCACCATGATTCCATCTTCCTGTATGTTGGCGCCGGACTAGGGTGCGCTGTGGCGAATTATCTCGGAAACCAGGGGTTTCATATCATTGCCATTCCGCTGATTGTCGCGACGATCGGATTCATCCTCTACTTTCTGCGTCCCTTTCCGCTGAGCCCCGGCCGTTGACTCTCATGCCGCGAGAAATTCTCGGGTGGAGGCGGAAACAGACTGGAATACCGCTTCGAGGAAACCGTCAATCAGGGTCACCGCAGCGTATGGATCGCTCCCGAGAGTGGAAATCCTGACCAGCACCGCATCCGGAATGATTCCGTGCAGATTGTCGATCGCGACAGCAAGCCGTTGCTGCACCCAGCTGGTGGGCAAATGGCGTCCGATGCGGGTCCAGTAGACGATCTGCTCCGTCCGGTCACCGGTCGTTGCAGAAAGCATGATTGCAGGTATGTCCACCCCGCGCATTTGCAACCTGTGATTCCGGACCCGCGAAAGCTGATAGCCTCCCGCCGCATAGCAGATTTCGGGCCGGTGAATCTGCAATATTCCGGTCTGCGAGGCGCTTTGCGCGATGAGCAGCATGACGCTCGAGCCCGAGCCGTTAGAATACACTCGTGTTAGCAGCTGACTATAAAGCGCGCGTGACAATTGGTCCTCGGGCGGGACCACGAGGCCGCTGCTCGACACGAATCTCCAAGGCCCCATCGCTTGCGGAATGACCGCCTCCAGCTTGGCGTTTCCAAGCAGGTTGAGATTATCTCGAGGCAGCCCGGCGGCGGCGGCTCCGGCGGCGCCTGCACAGGCGAGGCCGATCCCAAATTCGCGCCGGGAGAGCGCCGGCGTTCGCGTCCATATGGTCACGAAATCCTGCTCGCGCGCCAGTCACGCAACCGGGTGAAGATGCTATCGATCCCGAACACCGCAAGGAGCGCCACGGTGAACATTGTCAGGCCTGCGAAATCATGCAGGAAACCCTGGGCTGCGGACTCGCCGAAATAATAGGTGATGAGGATGAGAACCAGCACCCGCACGAAGTTGGAAAATGTCGCGATAGGGATAACGGAAAGCGCGATAACCGCGAATGCGACAGGGTCCGAGCGGTGCCGGAGGTACGAATAGAAGATGCAGATCGCGCTGAGACTGATGATCGAGTTCAGCCCAGCGCAAGCAGCCGCCACAAGAAGCTGATATTGGGCGATCTCGATGGTCACACCCGAGCCTGCTATCGGATATCCGATCTCATGGAGCAGAGCGACTGCTGCTTGCGAAACGCCGATCTTGAGCGGCTGGGTGACGGCAGCCACCACCGAATCGGGAGGCGGAAGCGCCAGCGCGAGATAAATCAGCGGAAACCAGACAGCGCGCAGGAGCGCTCCTCCGAACAGAAGATAAGCGCCCGCGATGAGCGCAAAATACATCGCAAAAGCCTCGATTTCGAGAATGCCGGTTATCCGTGCCAGCACATACAGGGACAACATCGGCGCAAGCACTGCCACGCCGATGGCTAATTTGCCCGGCGTGGTCTGCGGGCGGATCCGGCCAAGCTCGCGCCACAAAAGCCACGCTCCGGTCGCCACCACAATGGGGCCGTGGCCGCCTTGCTGGAGGGTCCACTCCGAAGTCGCGATCTGGAACATGGTGGGGAGGAAGAGCGCCAGGACTCCTGCCGCGAGGACGAGTGTTGAAAGCCCGAACGCTCTCCCCGCAACGGCCGATGATTTTGGAACGTCTACCAAGAGCATCGATCTGCCGATCTGTTCAAAGACGTCTCGCTCCGAAGCATGGGCCAAGCTAGAACTGCTCCAGACTGCTGGCAAGCCGGTGGGCTGAGCCGTTTCTCGATGGTACAGGCGGTGCGGTGAGCACGATCCTCCTTTTTCTACTCGCTGCGCCCGTGTGGCTGCTGACCGCCTTTTTCGCGGTGCAAGTGATGGCCGGGTTGCGGCGCGATCCAGCCGGTGAATTGCCGGCGACCGGGGCGCTCGACGCGGTCATCGTCGTGCCGGCCTGTAACGAAGGTGCGCTCATCAGCGATACGGTGAAAAGGCTGAAGAAAGCTGGGGGCGAGAAGATGAGGCTCGTCGTGGTCGCCGACAATTGTTCAGATCAGACCGCGGAACTCGCTCGGCTGGCCGGGGCGCAGGTCATCGAGCGCAACGATCCTGCGCGTCGCGGCAAAGGCTATGCCTTGGCCTTTGCAGTGGAAGCTCTGCGGTCGGCGGCTCCATCGGTCCTTATCGTTGTCGACGCGGATTGTTCGATCGAGGCGCCAAGTCTTGAGCGGCTGGCGCGAACGGCTTCGGCAACGAACAGGCCTTGCCAGTCGGTAAATCTGCTTAGAGCCGTTCCGCAGGCCCCGCCGATGGTCCAAATTTCCAGTTTCGCGTTCCTGCTGAAAAATCTGGTGCGGCAGCGCGGGCTGCAACGGCTGTCCGGCCGGGTTCATCTTACTGGAACAGGAATGGCAATCCCATTTCGACTTCTGCCTCGCACCGTGCTTGCAAGCGCCAATATCGTAGAAGACCTGTCGCTTGGCTTGGATTTGGCGCAGCAGGGATTTCCTCCCATGCTCACGCCCGACGCGCTGGTCCTCAGCAGCCCCGCCTCGCAAGATGACACGTTGGTCCAGCGGCGTCGCTGGGAAGGCGGCTTTCTCGCGACCTCCTTCAGGCGTGCTCCAAAGCTCGCCCTTGATGGCCTGCGCTGCGGGGATTACGGGGCGTTCCTCGCCGGAATCGATTTGATGGTGCCGCCCCTTGCTCTTCTGATGACCGCCAATGTGGCTATTCTCGGCTTCGCGCTTTTGGCCGCTCTGTCCGGCCTTGGCCGGGCGCCGCTAGCCTTCGGCTTTTCAAGTCTTGCCCTGGCCGCGGGCGCGGTCATTCTTGCGTGGCAAAGGGAAGGGCGCGCGTATCTGGCAGGGTCCGTTTTTCTGCGCATTCCGCTATACCTTGCCTGGAAAATTCCGCTTTACCTCTCACTTGGGCGGCGGGGCGCTCCCAGGGAATGGCTGAGGACCCGGCGTTGACAGATTGCTGGTGAGAGCAACCGCGATTGAAATTCCAATCACCAGGAGAGCGAGGACGATCGCTTCGCGCAGGCCGAAGCGAAGCGTCAGTGACGGCGGTGATGATCGGAGTTTGTCCCTGGAGGCTAGGAATTTCCGCGAGAGCGCTTCGCTCGAGTTTTGAATGTCGAACTCGTTCTCGATTTTCTCTCTCGCCCGGATGGCGATCGAAGCGCGCAAGGCACCATCGTTGAGAAGGCGGATGATTTGCGTCGCGAGATCGTCCCAGTCTGAGGGCGTAAATAGCAATCCGGTTGCCCCATGATCGACCAGTTCCGGGATTCCCGCGAGCCGGGGCGCTACAACAGGCACGCCCTGCGCCATCGCTTCCATCAGGACAACGGGAAGTCCCTCAAGCAGGCTCGGTAGCACCAGAAGATCTGAATGCGCGATTTGGGCGAGCGTATCTTCTTCCGGACAGGCTCCAAGAAAATCGATATGCGCCGACAGGCCAAGCCTTGCCGCAAGTTCCACAAGCTCCAGGCGGCAAGGACCATCTCCTATGAGCCGCAACCTCGCCGATGGATGTTTCCGCGATATCGCGAGGAACGCTTCAAACAGTCCCGCGTGTGCTTTCTCCGGAGAGAGCCGGCCGACGCAGATCAGCGCCCCCGTTGTGACGTTGGGCTGCTTCCTTGGGGTGAAGCGCAGTTGCTCCAGGCTGACGCCGCAGCGGATCACCTGAAGCTTGCCCCAGTCTGATGGCGCAATTGTCCGAAGACCCTGGGCACGCATGAACCATGAGGCGCAGGCGACCCAGTCGGCCGACTTGATCTTTTCTCCCAGGAGTAAGCCGGCCGGATAATCGGTTTCCGAGATTCCGTGCATTGTGAAGCTCCAGCCGATTCCCGCCAGCTTGGCTGCAAGAAGGCCGACGGTCGCGGCCGAATTTGCAAAATGATTGTGGAGGTGGACGCAGCCACGGCGATTTAATTCGCGAGCGAGCGCCGCGGCTTCGGCAAAATGCGCCGCGGCGAGCAGCAGCGACCGAAACCCTGGCGCACGGTGTGCAAGCGCAAATCGCGCAGTTCTGAAGTAGCGGTGCGGATGGGTCAGGATCCATGTCAGATGGGCAAATGCGAATGTGTGCGGCCTCTGTTGGAGTACGCAGTAGGTTTGGGCCACCTCGCGGAGCGGCGAGGGCCGTGATTGGGAGTCACCGGGCCGTATGCTGAAGACCTCAATCCTCCAGCCCCGCCGTTCCAGCGCCGCGATCTCGCGTGCAACGAAGGTGTGCGATGGGGCTGGGTATTGACTGGTAAGGTAGGCAATAGGCTGCGGCATGGGTGTGTCGGCAACAGGCGCCTTTGTACCGGCAGAGGGTCGGATAGGGTCCATAGCCGCCTTCAGACCACTCGCAGGTCGGCGAGCAGGGGAAAGAGCGATTGCAAATCCCCAGTGAGGCCGATCGCCCACAAGATTTTCCGAAAGAGAAGAACCGACCCGAAAAACACGATGGTAAGGGCTAGGTCGTCACGCACAAAACCCAGATGGCGACGGCGGGCGAGTTGCCAGAGGACGAGATACCGCACCGCTTCGCCCGCAATCAGAATAAGCAACGCGGCAATCAGTCCGCCGACATGGAAGGCGATCGGGACGCCGATAACGAAGGTGGCCAGCTTGGCGGCATTAGCGAGGGCGGGGTAGGCGGGGCGTGCCGTCCCTAGCATTACCGAGTCGTTCACGGTGGTCAGTATGGAAACCCACACGCCAACAAGAAGCAGCGGCAGGAAAGCGGCAGCCGCGGAATAGCGCGGATCGTAAAGGTGCCTGACAACCACGTCCGAAAGTGCCACAAAAGCAGCCAGTCCGACGGCCACGAAGGCCAGCATGGATCGCCTGCCCTGAAGAAGGCGTGCGCGCAGCTCCGGATCGCCAACTCTAATCGCTGCGACGGTTGGAAAGACCACCATGTTGGTCGCGCGAATGACGACGTTACTGATGGGGTCCGACAACGAGCGGGCGATCGAATAAACCCCAAGTTCGCCAAGAGGAATCTGCTTGGCGAAATACAGGCGGTCGAAGTTCATCGCGAAAAAGTAGACGGCGGAAGAAAAGAAGATCCACTTTCCGAAAACGAGAATTTCCCGGGCGCTTGCCCGATCGATGAAGATTCTGTGCCTTGCACCGGGAATGATGACGTAACTCGCAACCAACGCAAACGCGCTCATGAAGATCGAGCCTAGGACCAGCGCCCAGATTGTCGGAGTGATTAGGGCCAGGATGATGTGAGCGACCATCGATAGAAGAGCGACCGTCACATCGACGATGCTGACCCGTGCAACCAGTTTGCGCTTTTGCAGCAGGGCATTGCTTGCAGACTCAAACCCCGTGAAGACGAAGATCAGGGCCGCAACCGGAAGAACTGTCTTGAGTTCAGGCTTGCCGAAGAACTGGGCGAGGGTGCCCGCAAGAAAGAAGCAGATTGCACCGAGCACGATGCCGCGCGCTGCTTTCAGGGTCCACGCGGTATCATAAAAATCTTCCGTATGGCCCTGTTCGTTGCTAATGATGTTCTGGCTGATACCAACGTCGGAAAGCAGTTCGACTCCCGTGCGCACGGAATTCACGATCAGCATAATTCCGAACAGCGATGGCGCGAGCAGACGCGCGAGGACAACCTGAGTGACCATCCTGATCAACTGGATGGCGCCGAACGATGCGGTCGCCCAGGTCAAGCGCACAGCCATTTGCCGCGGAATGGTTCGGATGATCGGGATCAAGGCCGATTCATACCCTTGGCTTGGCGCTCGCAATTCCGGCAGGCCCAATCAGCTTGGGAGTAGCGGCTTTTGCCGTCCCGTTTCGAGACCGCGATGTTCCGTAAATGGCCGACACTGTTGCGCTGCCCCCTTGAGTGCGGGATAGCTCTGAGCCAGAGTTGTCGGCGCGACAAGGGGGATTAGTCGTCCGGCAGCAGGCGGAGGAAATTGTGGCGCCTGACCAGCGGACACTAATGACGGATTTGCGCGGATATTCGACGACCATCAGCTCCGGCCGGCAAGGGCCGCTTGGGCGTGAGTAGATAGTAAATGAAGTGGATCTTCATTGCCGGGCTGATCGTCTTTACGCCGGCGGCGGCGGCATTTCTCCGTTCGCACCGCCGGTACCTCCCTCACGCCTGCTTTCTGATGGGACTTGCGATCTTTTTTCAGGGTGGGTTTCTTAGCGTTTCGCCGATTTTCTGGGATTGGCCCGGCCCGGTCCAGGGGATCCAGGTGGGTGTGGTCGATGCGCTCGCAGTCGCGCTGATCGTCAGCACAAATCCGGTCAGGATTCCGCTTGCCTTCAAACTTGCGGTTGCCGTTCTTGGACTCGCGATTCTCATTTCCAGTTTTGACGCTCGGCAGCTGATGCCGGTCGGCTTTTACACCTGGCAACTGATCAGAGATGCGTTGGTTTTTCTCGCCATCGCCCGAGGGAGCGCGCATTCCGAGCGTGCACCGTGGGCGCTGGTTGCCGGGCTCGGAACGGCACTTGCGATTGAGTCTGTGTGGGTCGTCCGGCAGTTTGCCGGGGGCGATCACGAACCCGGAGGCAGCCTTGGCCACCGGAACATTCTCGGAATGACGACTCATTTCGCAGTGATGCCCGCCTTTGCCCTGTTCCTTGGCGGCTACCGTTCGCGTTCGGCCGCCGTCCTCCTGCTTTGCGGTGCGATCATTATTCTTCTGGGCGGATCGCGGGCGACCCTCGGGCTGTTCGCAACCGGTCTGGGCCTGGTCGCTTTCCTGTCTATGCGCAGCAGGATGACCGGCAGAAAGGGCGCTGTTGCTGCCGCTGCAGGCTTTTGCATCCTTTGCGCGGCTCCTGTCATGCTATGGTCCATCGAGAGGCGGTCGCAAGCCGAGCTGCAGTCGAGCGATACCGAGCGGGGTGCATTTATCGACGCGGCGCGAATGATCATTGCGGATCATCCGCTGGGTATCGGAGCAAACCAATATGTGATCGTCGCCAATATCGGCGGCTACTCGGACCGCGCCGGAGTACCGTGGGACTATGCCGATCGATCAGCGCCAGTTCACAACAGTTATTACCTAGTGACGGCCGAACTCGGGCTAGTGGGTCTTCTGGGTCTGCTCTCGATTTTCGGATCAGTCATTTGGATCGGCCTTCGAGGGGCGCGTCAGAATCGGGCACCGACGACGGATCTGCTTGCAGGACTCGTTGCGGCGACGATCGTGCTGATGGTTCACATCGCGTTCGAGTGGGTGTTTGAACTGGCGGTCGTGCAATTTCTAACAGCAGCTGCCTTCGGCGCAATCATCGGTATAGCGGCGCCCGCACGGCCGCGCCGGGCGCCGCGGCCGCGGCCGGTTTCTGTCGCTGCGGATGCCGGTATGAGCTATGGCTGAACATGCGCCGCCCTCGGAGCCGGCTGCGCAGGCAAATCCGGCGGGCACCACCGCCGTGGTGAAGGGAACTGCGCGGAGCCGGCGAATTCCGGTACTGGACGGCTGGCGTGCGGTCAGCATCATGCTGGTGTTGAGCGCGCATCTTCTGCCATTGGGACCGCACCGCCTCGAGTTGAACTGGGTTGCTGGGGCAGCCGGTATGGCGCTCTTCTTCACCCTGTCGGGGTTCCTGATCGTCCAGTTCCTTGCGGCTGGCGCTCCTCTTGGCGGATTCGTAGCCAAGCGGCTGGCGCGAATCATTCCGCTTGCCTGGTCCGCCATATTCATTCTCAGCTTGTGGCAGCCTTATTCGCCGGCGATTTTGGCGCGAAACCTGCTGTTTATTGCAAATCTGCCGCCGGCGACGTTCCTGATCGGAGGCAATCACCTGTGGTCGCTGTGCGTCGAAATGCAATTCTATGCGGCAATCGCAACCGTCTGCTTTCTCGCCGGACGGCGGGGCCTGTATCTCGTTCCCCTCTTCGCGCTTGCGGTTACGGCGGCGCGTGTCCACGCCGGCGAAACCATCAGCATCGTGACCTGGCACCGGATCGATGAGATCCTCGCAGGGGGCACTCTCGCGTTAATCGAGGAGGGCTGGCTTGGAACGCAGTCGAGGAGAATGTTGCAGCATTTGCCGCTGATACCCACTGGTATCCTTCTAGTGGTTGCTAGTCATCCGGACGCCGGCGCGCTGCAATATCTGCGTCCCTACGCCGCGGCTGCGCTCGTTGGAGCATCGCTCACGCACGGACCTGCTCCCTTGCGCAGGGCGCTGAGCTCCCGGCCGATGGCCTATATCGCGGATATTTCTTACGCCCTTTATGTCATCCATGGAGTGCTCATCGAGACCTGGTTGGGCGCCGGCTCGCTTGTCGTCAAATATATGAAAAGACCGCTACTGATTGCTGCCACCGTTGTTTTGGCCCACTTCTCGACGCGCTATTTCGAGCGGCCGATCAACCGTGCTGTGCGGAATTTCGTCGCCGGTCCGACCCGGCCGGTGGGTGCGGCTGGCGGAGCGTGATTCCGTTTGGGGTCGCTTGCGCACAGCAGCACGCACGTGCTGAATCCCGAGACCAGGAGAATGAGATTTGTTCGACAGCGATACCCGCTCATCCGCCGAGATGATTCGCCCGCTTTTGCTATGTGGCGGTTCCGGCACTCGCCTGTGGCCGCTTTCGCGTGAAACGCTGCCCAAACAGCTTCTACCGCTGCACGACAGCGAGACGCTGCTGCAAACAACCGCGTGCCGCGTCTCCGGCAGCCTCTTCGAAAGCCCACTCATCGTCAGCCGCGAAGAATATGGTCCCGCGGTGGCGGTGCAACTTGCCCATAGCGGTATCGAACCGCACGTCATCCTTCTTGAGCCGGCGGGGCGAAATACCGCTGCCGCGATTGCCGTTGGGGTGTATTTTGAACTCGCCGCTCACAGGGATTCGATCATCCTCGCGTTGCCCTCCGATCACGTGATCCGCGACCGCGCGCAATTCGAGAATGCCGTGCTGAGAGGTCTTGCGGCCGCGCGGTCGGGGGCGATAGTTACTTTTGGAGTAGCGCCGGCCTGGGCTGAAACCGGATATGGCTACATCGAAGCCGGTCCGAACGACGATCCGGCCATGCCGCACAGGGTGGCCCGCTTCACCGAAAAGCCGGATTTGGAGATTGCTCAACATTATCTTTCGAGCGGGAGCCATTATTGGAATTCCGGAATGCTCCTGTTTCGCGCTTCGGCGATGAAGGAGCAGTTCCTGCTTCATGCGCCGGCCATCGCGGCCGCCTGCGAGCAGGCGCTTTCAGGCTCGATGCTCGATGGCGCCTTTCTTCGTCTGGATCGGCAGAGTTTCTGCTCGGCTCCTGCGATTTCGATCGACTATGCGGTTCTTGAAAAAAGCAGTTCCGTCTGCGTCGTGCCGACCGACATGGGATGGTCGGACATTGGAAACTGGAGAGCGTTATGGGAACTGAGCGACAAGGATGCTGCCGGAAACGCCATTGTCGGTGACGTCGAGCTTACGGATTGCGCCAATTGCCTCGTCAGAAACGAGACCGATTCCAAGGTGGTATTGGCGCGCCTGGACGGGATGGTCGTGGTCCTTGCTGTGGCTGGCACGCTCGTCATCCCGCTAGAGTTTGCACAAGCCGGGATGGCGCGGGACCAGGCAGCCGCCCCATAGATTAAAATTGCGTACCCTTTGAGGCGGCTTTCGAGAGGTCGGGACAGCGGACGGAAGACCTGGAAAACCGGTCAAGAAGTAACGCCATAATGCAGCCTCATCTCGTCTTTCTGGATCACGATCTCGTCAAGCTTGTCCAGGAATGGCTGCCCAAGGAGCGACACCTGTGTTCCAGGAACGACGACAGCCTTGATGTCCTTCGCATGGAAGCCCTCAAAGTCGATCTCGTGAATCTGCACATGCGCCCCGCGGACTATCCCGGAGGCGCCTTCGCCGATCAATTCATAGGTGGACGGATCGACCGTGATACCGGCGCGCCTGGCATCCTCTTCGCTAAGAGCAATTTCACTTGCCCCTGTGTCGATGAGGAAATGGGTCGGCTGACCGTTCACCCGCACATCGGCATAGAATTGGCCATCAGAGCCCTTTTCAAGGTCGATCTCGGAGGGAGCGGCAGGACGCACCGCGTTCCTGTTTGGCCATAGAAGCCCGATGCCGGTCCCAGCGACAAGTGTTGCAATCATCAAGAGGCGTTGGATCATGGGATGCTTCAATTCACCAAAGAGAGATGATGACTTCCTTGCCAGCGGGGCTCAGACCGGAGTCTCGCCGATGACATTACCTGCCTGCCGGTAGCGACAAACGAGCACGTCTTCGCTCTGGCCCTCCTCGAGATCGCACCCCACGCTCTTGGTGCGTGCCCAGATCACTTGCGTGTAGTGACCCACGTCTTCGACATCTCCGGTGCGGCTGTTGTTGGGAAAGACGCCCGGCTTGTAGTTCCGGCTCTCACTGACCCAGAGGGCAACCATCGCCTCAGGGCCATAGGCTCCGCGGGTTCCGGCCCAAAGATTCTCCCCTTGAGCGACCTCGCCTGGCGCGTCGGGGGAATGTTCGAATTTTCCTGTCCGGGCGAGATATTGTGCCCAGCTACGGGCGGAGAGTGCGAGCTCGGGGTCCCACTGCAGTGGCGGCTCGCCAAGTCTTGCGCGGACCTGGTTTTGGGCGGCGAGCAGACGGGCGTCGAAGTCATTGCGCTGGCCGAGGGCGCCCATCAGAACCGGGCTTAGAAGGGTGAGCGAGAGTATTACAGCGGCGCGACGACGAGAACCCGGCATAGAGCTTCCTCCGGTGAGCTCTTGCCGATTGGCGCAAAATAATGAGGAAACCGTTTATAAGATGGAGAATGCGAAGTTAGGCGTCGTGCCGGGGTCCATCGACGATCACCACTCGATCCCCTTTCCGCACCTGGTTGAACAGCAATTTGGCGAATGGGATCGGGACGCCGATGCAGCCATGGGTCGCAAGTCCCCAGCGCACGTCGCTGCCGTGGATTGAAACTCCGTCTGGTGTCAGCCGGAGAGTGAAGGGCATCGCCGCGTCGTAAAGGTTCGAGATATGATCCTTGTCCTTCGCTAAGATTGGAAATACGCCCTGCGGGGTTTCCTTGCGATCCGCCCCATAGAGAATGACCGCCGTTCCTATTTCGTCTCCGGCCCGAAACACGGATAGGATCTGTGATCCCAGATCCACGCGAATCCAAAGCGGCCCGTTCGGAACGCCCCGATCATCCCAGATGAATTGTCCATAGCGCATCCGCGTCGGCACGTTGAGGATCGATTTGATTTCTCCTTGCGAGGCATTTCCGCGGGCTTCTTGCTGCTCTTGGGGTGTCAACTCGATGCGATCGGAAGCAGGTATAGGCGTCACACGCCCGGCCCGCGAAACTGTGACTGGGGTCGCCGCTGATTTAGGGGCGCGAAACGCGTGGTCCGCCGCAGCACCGGTCGTAATCAGCGCCGCAAGGACGACGCTCCCGAGCAAAAGGTGCCGCATCGCCGGTCAGGCTGCAGCTGAGGCCAGCGTGCGCTGTTGTCGCATTTTCCAACCAATGAAGGCAAAGCCTACGAGTAGCATCGCCCAGGTCCCGGGCTCTGGGAGCGGGGGCGTCGGCGGCGGCGAGGGAGGCTGTGGAGTGTCCGGAACCAAGGGCGTACCCCCACCAGGAATAAGCGGCGTCACAATCGGCGGGCCTGACGATTGAGATAATTGCGGAACCACAACTTGCGGGGTGGAACTGGCAAAAAGGGGACCTCCCGGACCCGCGGGTACTGTCGGGGGTGGAGGCACGAGAGCTTGAATGAATTCCTTTGGAAGCGCGGGATGCTTCACCTTTGCGAGCGCCCGCTCGTGAGGGACAAGCGCCGCTGCGGCCCTTTTATGCTTGGTCAGCTCGGCAACTGTTCGAGGTCCCGGAGAGCGCCCCTGCAGCATCTCCAACAAGCTTTTTTCCGGATGAGTGAACAGGCTGGCGGAGCGGTTGCTCTTGTCGGGGGAGCCAATCTGCATGTTGATTCCAACGGCGAGCGCGCCTGCAAGAAGGAGAGCCGCAGCAAAAGCGAGCACGCGCAACCGACGTCGGTCCCAGAAATTGGCCATTCGGGATGAAGCTGCAATCAACGAAGGGCACTCCTGGACCAAATCTGAGTTTATCTGCGACTCGGCTTCTCATTAACTCAGAATTAAGTATGAAGTTCAACCAATAGTATACGCGTGTCCCAAAGGTGCACAGTTCGCCGTTTCGACCAGGCAGCACCGATTGACGCTGTGCAACGATTGCCGGAGTCGCCGCTGCCTTTCGGCGATTTTAGAAGGTCAACCAGCCCGTCACGATGAACAGTTCACGCCCGACAATCCCGCACAGCTGGAAACACTTCAAACGGGAGGCTTTCGAGCAGCTGCGGCGCGACCTTGCGGTCGCTTTCGAGCTGATGGAGGGTGGGAGATTATGGGCAGAGCTTCGAACGCTTCGAGGCATCATATTCTGGTAATCGCCGATCGCCTCCAGCAGTCTGCAATGGAGAAGGGACAGGCCGTGTCGCCCAATGTGATGGGCGCTGCCGAATTGGTGTTCGAAAAGCGCGGTCACACTCGACCGAACCCAATAGCGACACCCGAACTGCGGAGGAGGAGCGGTATCTCGGTTCAGCACGTGTGCGCTGGCATAAGTTGCTGAAGGATATCGAAAAAACATCCACCAGTTCGGCGTTCGGGCGTGCGTCGTAAAGAGCCGGGGCTGCGCCTTCGGCCGAAGGAACACACGCCAGAACAGACGAGGCCTCTCTGGAAGCCATCTTGCGCGTGATCGACTCTGCCGCAGCGACCTCGCTTCTGTTGAGTTCACAATTGCAGGCGCTGGCACACCAGTTGCGGCCTCTAGTTTCACAAGTCGCAGCACCTGAACGAACCGAAGGCGCGAGCAGCCAGAATAGCAGGATCAATCCTGGTGCTCTGCTCAAAAGCGCGGGTGCTTGTACTCGATCGAGTGCTTGTAAGACCGCGAGGTCAGGCAGCGCAGCGCTCCCAGGAGTTCTGCAATCTTAGCCAGCATCAGCAGGGCACCGGAGGCGAACCTGACGCGAAAACAGCCCTGCGTGCGCAGGCCGATGCGAGCCATCTGCAGCGCGTAGGCGGAAGGAAGCAGAAGTAGATAACCGACGTTCGCAAGCAGAAGTGCCGCCGCAAGCGCGAGTGAAGGAAACAGCACGCCCCACAGAAGAGCGCTGCGAAGCTGAGGAGCACCCAGTGGTTCCGGCGATGAGCGCGTCTTCAGCCATGTCTGCGCGTATCCGAACCCCGATCGTACCGTTCGCCGCCACCATTGACCGAAGTGAAAAATCGCGGCGTCATGCTCCGTCATCAATTCGCCGAGCCGCCATATGTCCCAGCCATGCGCTCGTAGCCTGGAACAGAGCTCGGGTTCTTCGCCGGCCATTAGCTCTGGATCGAAGCTTCCCGCCGAAAGGACGGCTGACACTCGCATCATCGAATCCCCGCCGCAGGCGCGGCTGCGCCCTACCGGCGTGTTCCATTCCAGATCCGCCAGGTGGTTGTATATCGAGGCGTCGGGGAAGGCCTCGAAACGGCGTCCGCAGACGGCGGAGACTTCTGGATTAGCGTCCAGGAAATCGATCGCGGCCTTCGGCCAATCGGGTTGCAAAATGCAATCGCCATCCAGGAATTGCACAAACTCGCAGTCCGGAAAATGTGCAACTGCAGCAGACAAGCCCTCGTTCCGTCCACGCGCCGCGTTATAGGGCGGTGAACTGATCGAAACGACAATTGCGCCCAGGGACTTCGCCACACCGGGGCTTCCGTCGTTCGAACAGGAGTCGGCGTACACGAGTTGGTCGCTGAGCGACTTGATTGACTTGAGGCACGCCACCAGCCGTGCACCTTCGTTGCGCCCGATGACGACGAATACTGCACGTTGGCGCCACGCCATACTGCTTCCGGTCCCAACCAGCTGGCCCTCCGGCATTTTCAAAATTGCGCGTGGCAATAGCCCGTCCAGCAGCAGAAGACGAGCGACGGAGCGACACTGCGCCGGCCAGTTTTTTTCGTCCTGTTTCTGAACTGGCTTTACAGGAAAGCGGCTGCTTGCGACCACGCGCGCGTGAGAATCTTGTTCGCGATCCCAGGGCTGCATCGCGTCGATCGTGGCGCGGAAATTGCATTCATTGCGATCGCCACGGAACTGGCGAAGTCGGGTCATCGGGTGTCCCTCATTGGCTCCGGACCGCCGCGACCGGGATGCCCGTACAGCTTTCTGCAGGCAAGGTGCGTCAGCCGTCAGCGATTCGAGCGTTTCCCAAAACTCCCGATGCTGCGCAGCGAGACTGGTTGGGAGGAGCTGACATTCGTCCCGTCCTTGCTTCGACACTACCTGCCGGCCGCATACGATGTGACGGTCACTTGCGGGTTTCCGTTTACCAATCTTGTGCTTCGACGCCCGGTTCTTTTTGGACGCCGCCCAGCTCACTTCTTTGTCACCCAGAACGGCGACTGGCCCGCGTGGTCCAGCGACGCCGAGTTCCGCGTCTTTGGATGCGACGGACTGATTTGCACGAACCCGGACTTTTACAAGCGAAACCGCAAACGATACCCGAGCGCCCTCATTCCCAATGGCGTGGATTTGGCCAAATTCTCCCCGGGACCTGCGGGTCGGGATAGATTCGGGCTTCCGCGGTCCGGGCGCGTAATCCTGATGGTAAGCGCCCTTATAGCAAGCAAGAACGTAGATCTTGCCATTGAGGTAGCAAGCAGAATTAGCGACGCCACATTGGTCATCGCGGGCGACGGTCCGCTTCGTGCTGAAATCGCCTCTATCGCGGAGGCAAAGATTCCGGGGCGGTACCGGCAGCTGACGGCGCGGCCCAGCGATATGCCCGATCTTTATCGAAGCGCCGACATCTTCCTGCACCTCTCGCGCGACGAAAGTTTTGGAAATGTATTCGTGGAGGCACTCGCTGTCGGTACGCCGGTGGTTGCTTTTGACCTTCCTCGAACGCGCTGGATCGTAGGCGATTGTGCTTTCCTTGCAGTTCGCGGCGATCCTTCAGGTCTGGTCGAGCAGATTGAATTAGCAAGCCGAAGCGGCCCGAAGGAGAAGGCACGATCGCTTGCCCGAGCTGCAGAATTTTCCTGGGCCGAGGTGGCTCGCAAATACGCACTTTTTTTTGAAGATGTGGTCAGTGCACGAACCCGAGCCGGCGCAAAGGCCGAATCACCAGTCTAGCGGTTCGGTGAGCAGCCAGCACACCCTGTTGACGGTCTGACAACACGCTACTGATTGGGAGGGTTTGGGACAAAAAACCTGGTCGCCACGCCGGCGCGCTCTGCTCCTGCTGACTTGCCTGTTAATGGGAACGGAGGACCGCCGGTCCCATTTTGATACGCCAGTGTTAATTCAGCTGGAAGTATCCCATCAAAAGTTAGTATTCAAGGGGATCATTTATCGGGGAACGGATGACTAGCATCGTTAACGCCCGCGGCTCATCGTCGTGTTTGCAACTGGGCAGTCAGTCGTCCGCTCCCGAGCTCCGACAGTGGGAAACTCCAAAATCGACGCGGGATGCTGGCCACCCGGATCGTTCGGAATTGCCGGTCCTCAATTCGCTCTGGGTGGGCGAGGAGTTGAGTTATCTTGAGCGCCTGTGCCTTCGATCGGCCTTGCACCACGGGCACCGGTTCCGGCTCTATTCCTATTGCCCGGCGAAGCTTTGCGCAGTGCCGGCGGGAGTAGAGGTCCGGGACGCGGCGGAAGTGATGCCGAGGGAGAAGCTCATTTCGTACGCGGGGTGTGCAAATGGTGTCGCGCTCGGTGCGAATCTCTGGCGCTACCATCTGCTCTCGAAAGGACTTGGATTTTGGTGTGATCTCGATCTTGTCTTCGTAAAGCCGCTCGATCTTCTCCAGCCTTATGTGCTTGGTTGGGAGCTCGAAGGCTGGATCAATAATGCGGTTATGTTCGCGCCGAGCGACTCTGACTTTGTGCGCGATCTTTTTGCGCTCACCAGGCCAAACGTGCGGCCGCCTTGGTTCGGACCGAAGCGCAGCGCCGAATTCTATTGGAGGCGGTGGCGAAAGGGCTATGTTGGCTTGGAGGACCTGCCGTGGGGCACCTATTCGGCTGGGCTGGTTACTCACGTTGTCAAGAAGAGGCGTCTTCAAGAGTTTGTCGCGGAGCCGAGCGTCTTTTATCCAATCCGGTGGAGTGAGGCACGAATGATCTATGGGCCTGCTGAGTTGGTAAATTCCAAACTCACGCAGCACACCAGAGCCGTGCACCTATGGCATTCGAAACTCGGCAAACTTGTCTCATCTCCACCTCCTGTTGGAAGCTGGATCGGAGAGCAATGCGAACGTTTTGGGGTTGAATACTAAGGCAAGCCGCTCTCGGATTCCCCCGTGGCTTTTGCTTGGCTATCGTTCTCGCCCGTTTCCCTTGTAAGGACGCTTTGCCTCCGCTCGGGCGCGCATAATTGCACTGGGCTTGGATTGAACGAGAGGAAACTGCTTTTGGCCACCACCGGGCTGCTGCTGCAGCGCGTGTGAGGAGCGTTTCACTAAGCTCCTGAAGCAGCCTGATCTGCTCACTGATCGGAATGAATTCCGACGGTGAAATCCACCCTAATTCGGGCCTCCAGCGCGCGAGTGCCTCGAACGAGCTGAGCTGAAGCGACTGAAGATCGAATATCGATTGGAGGCGAGTTGAATCTCGCTTCCGAGACCAGGCTCGCGCAACGTTTGCTCGATCGCGGTGCGCCGCCGAACGTCTTGCTCGATCTGCACGGAAAAAAAAGGGAAACGCTTCCGCGCATCTGACGCTTCGCATCATAAGCGCGATGTCGGCGCGGCGAAGTGCGTCGTCGAAATCCACGTCGCCGTGGAACGACACGCCGGCACATGCAGAGATGCGCATTTCCCGTCCGTCGAGCTTATAAGCGGCGCTCACCTTTGCTACGGCTTGTTGTGCCACTAGCACCGCCTGACCCGCGGTTTCGCACCTGCGCCGCCGCAAATTCATCGCCGCCCAAGCGCGCAACGACGAGCTCGCCGGACCCCAAGTCCCTGAGCCTGCGGCTGACTTCGATCAGGATTTGATCGCCGATGGGATGACCAAAGGTGTCGTTGATCGGTTTGAACCCATCGAGGTCCAGCAGGATCAAAGCCATGTGACGCCGGCTCCGTTCCGACATCTCATCCGGTTTGCCGACAAAGCCGCGACGATTGGTGAGACCGGAAAGGGGATCGCAATTGGCGATTTCTTCGGCGCGCACCCGTTGACCAATGGCATCTTGCCCTCTGGGACCCGGCACGACGATTTGTGACGGGACCCAAAGTCGGAACATGATTCCTTGATCACCTGCGAACACGTTCGCTGCTCGTCTCGCGTGGTGCTGTTGCGCCATAATACCGCAACCGCAGTTGCGAGATCCGCCGACCGGCTTCAGCCCGGACTCGAGTTAGCTGCGGCTCAAGTGCGCTGCCGACTCAGCTCGTTGGCGGATGATTCCCAGATCTGCATCGCCGGCCTTCAGGATCCAGCTTCCCCCCACGCAAAGAACGCAATCGAGACCCAGGTAGTCGCGCGCGTTTTCGGTCGTGACCCCCCCGGTTGGGCAAAACCGGACGTTGGAATAGGGGCCTTGCATTGCCTTCAGCACCGGCGCTCCGCCCGCGGCCTCTGCGGGAAAGAATTTGAAGCGCTCCAGCCCAAGTTCCAATCCGCGCAGGATTTCGCCGGCAGTGGCGACGCCAGGCAGGAATGGAATCGCTGCATCCGCAGCGGCGGCGGCGATCTTTTCGGTCAGGCCGGGCGACACGATGAACTTTGCGCCCGCGTCCACCGCCTCTTGAAGCATTGCTGGGCTGGTGATCGTACCCGCACCCGCGATTGCTCCCGGGACCT
>Ga0207667_10002188_pt1 | contig 24536 bp, 34 predicted proteins | sample KBSCornC52_FD_184301 | JGI IMG/M metagenome (GOLD analysis project Ga0207667, IMG submission 184301) | Corn rhizosphere microbial communities from Kellogg Biological Station, Michigan, USA - KBS Corn C5-2 (SPAdes) (version 2) | ecosystem: Host-associated > Plants > Roots > Rhizosphere > Soil ...
GAATCAGAGCAACCTGCCTTACCGGTAAACTGAATTTCATAACAAGCGCCACAAGATTCAGGATTGGTGGCCCCGAAAGCGTACGCGACATACGGGTTCGTGCTGTCTACGAAGGGGGCAAGACTGTAACACGTGTAGGCGGAGCCGCCGGTGCACGCGCTGCCCCCGCCGTCAGAGGTCTTCCCGTCCTTGCCGCAGGTCAGCTTGCCGCTACCGCACGAGGGCTTGCAGCAGTCCCAAAATCGGCTCGCAAACCCTTGTGGCCCCGTGATGCTCGGTAGGGGCTGCGGCCCGGTGGCGCCGGAACCGCCCATGCCCATTGTGCCAGCCATGCCCATCGTGCCACCGGCACCCTTACCGCCGGTACCGGCGGTACCGGCGGTACCCGACCCACCAGTGTTGCTGCCTCCAGCCGAAGTCGAGCCGCCGTTGGGCTGAGCGCCACCTGCGGACACCGAGCCGCCTTGGGTGTTTGCGCTGCCACCTTGGGTACCGACGCTGCCGCCGTGGCCGGTTTGACTGCCGCCCTGGCCAGGGAGATTGCCGGTCGCTGCGTTGCCTTGCTGCCCGCCAACCCCAGCGACAGCGCCAAAATCACCACCGCCGGCCGCGGAATCGATACTCCCGCTCACACAGGACGCCGATATACCTGCGGCGGCAAAGGCGGTCAGCGAAGCAATCCCGTAGCGGACATAACGAAGGAGGCTCATGGCTCGTCTTGTTTACCATCGCGCTGTAGGACGCGCGAGCACTTGCAGAGCAATTTAGCTTAGGAAGCGGTGCTGCCAATCAAGTCCCGCGCTCGCTAGCTCGCATTTCTAGGCCTACACTGCAACCGGTTCCACTTCAGCAGCAAGTCTCCGCCATTACCAGCCAGCGCTTGTCTCCTTTTTCTGCAAGCTGGCTAACCCGGCGCACCTTGCTGGCGGAAGCTGCCGCGGCGCAAACTCAGCTCAAAGCCAGCCGAAGCGGCGTCCGTGTTGGCGGCCCACTCAGAAGTTACATCTCGCCATACCCCGTCGTGACATGGCGAGGGTACGCTGCTGGGCTGGAGCGCGGAGGCGACCGGCATGACCCAGCGCACGGCGGAGAAATTGCGACGAGAGCTCGATGGCGTGAAGGGCCGGCGTGGGCCTTGCTTTCCGCGTGATTTGAAGGAGCGGACGAGCGCATGGCTCGCAGAGCGCCGAGCAGCCGGTGCGACAGTGGCGGAGCTCGCGGCGGAGCTGGGCCTGGCGAGCGGCACGGTGCTCAGATGGAGCGCAACGAAGGCGCGGTCTTCGCGAGCGTTGCTGCCGGTGGAGATAGTGGCCGAGCCGACCGCTGTCGGTTCAATGAGCGTCGTTTCGCCCTCCGGCTTTCGTGTTGAAGGGCTGTCGTTCGCCGATGCGGTCGCGTTGCTGAGAGCACTCGGATGATTCTCGGCACGAGTCGCGCGGTGCGCGTGTTTGCGTATCCCGAGCCGGTTGATTTGCGCAAGGGCTACGATGGTCTGTTTGGCTTGGTGAAGACGGGGCTGGGTCGCGATCCGCTGAGCGGCGATCTGTTCCTTTTCTCGAGCAAGCGGCGCAGCGGCTGCAAGGTGCTGGTGTGGGACGGGACAGGGCTGTGCATCTTTCAGAAGCGGCTTGAGCGCGGACGCTTCGCGTCGCTGTTCCGCGACGATGGCAAGAGCGTGCAACTCACGGCCAGTGAGCTCGCGCTCTTCATCGAAGGTTGCGAGCTTGTCGGGCGGCTCACGCTTTCGCCCGGCATCGTCAAGCCGAAAATTCTTGCACTCGATCCCGGCGTATGATCTAGAAGTCGTGTGGACCTTCGACGCGAGTCCGACATCGAGCAGCTTCGGAGGATCGCACTCGCGCAACAGGTTCAGATCGAGCAACTGCTGCGAGTGCTGCAAGCCAAATGTGAGGAGCTGCAGGCACTCAAGGGGGATCCCGCAGAGCTTCAGCAGACGCTCGCGCTCGTCGAGACGCTGACCAAGCAACGGCAAGCAGCGGTGGCTGCAAGCGCAACAGCCCCCTCTGGCAACGCGAAAAGGAAGTCAAAACCGCGCGAGAAGTCGGGACCTACGAAGCAGCCCAACTTGCCGTACGAAGAGCGCGTGTTCGAGCTCGACCAACCCGACTGCACCTGCCCGAGCTGTGGCGGTGAGCTTCGCGCTATGGACGGTCAGTTCGAAGAGTCCGAGATGATCGACGTGGTCGAGGTGAGCTATCGCGTCGTCAAGGTTAAACAGCAGAAGTACAGCTGCCGCTGCGGTGGCGCAGTCGAAACGGCGCTAGGTCCGGAGCGCTCCGTTCGAGGTGGCCGCTACTCGCTCGACTTCGCGATCAAGGTCGCACTCGACAAGTACCTCGACCATTTGCCGCTCGCGCGCCAGGAGCGAATCATGCGCCGCCATGGGCTCGAGGTGACCACCCAGACGCTCTGGGACCAGATCGACGTACTCGCCCGTCGCCTGCAAACGAGTGACGCTGCGCTACTCAAGCACGCGCTCACGCACACTGTAATCGGCCTCGATCAGACGAGTTGGGGGCGACTCGACGGCAAGCTCGATAAGCCCTGGCAGATGTGGTGCATCACAGCGCCGGGTGTCGTGTGCCACCGTATTCGCGATAACAAGGGCACGGACACCTTCAAGGATCTCGTGGGTTCGTACCGCGGCGTGATCGTATGTGACGCTTTGAAAACCCACGAAGCGGGCGCTCGCGACAGCCCGGCGATCGCACTTGCAGGCTGCTGGGCGCACGTATTCCGAAAGTTCGAGGAAGCCGAGCCTGATCATCCCGAGGCCAATCTGGCACTCGGCTGGATTGGCGAGCTCTACGAAATCGACGAACGCGCTGGCGCTGACGTAGCTCGCAAACTCGAATTGCGCCGCACCGAGTCTGCCGCGGTGCTCGCAAAACTAAAGATGTGGCTCTGGAGCCAAGCCGTGCTCAAGACGCTTTCGATTGGAAAGGCGGCGGGGTACACCATCGCGAACTGGGATCGCCTGACGCGCTTCGTCGAAAATGCGCTAGTGCCGCTCGACAACAACGGAACCGAACGCGGGATCAGAGGTCCGGTCGTCGGCCGGAAAAACCACTACGGCTCGAAGTCCAAGCGCGGTACCGAGGCAGCAGCGACGCTCTACTCGCTCATCGAGACCGCGAAGCTCCACAACGTCGATCCTGCGCGCTATCTTCGCGAAGCCGTGCGCGCCGCAGATCGCGGCGAAACCCTGCTCCCGTGGGACCTCGCTCCCGCCGCAGCCGAGTGAGCGCCGCGCGGCTAGCCCACCCAATTGTGGGAGTCACGACGGGGCATGGCGAGACGTAACCAAACAACGCACCGCGTATCGAAGATGTGGCGCGCTTCGGCCGCGGACGTCACCACGACGGGCGCCGGTGGTGGCGCCAGCTCGGCGGTTGCGACGGGCTCCGGCGGCGGAGCTTTCTGGCAGCCCATGGCAAGCCAGAAGGCGACGAGGGTCAACGAGAATGATCGTGATATTTGCGACAATTGCGCTCTCCTTAAAGATACATGTGCTATGAATCTTTATCGCGCAAATGCTGAACAGTGCAACCGTCAATCGTGCCTTTTCGAACCGGTGCGTCATTCGGCCGCGGGCAGTGCTCGAGCAGGTGCGCGGGCTTGAACGGCGCGCGCGGGCGTGTATCTGCGCTGCGCTCGTCGTTGCCTGCTCGGCGCCAACCCCTCCGGGCGGCGACGGGCCGCCCACTGGGTGGGACAATGAGCTGCGGCTGCCGGAGGCGGAGGACACGAACCCCGATCCGCACATCTTCGAGACAACGCTCGTCGCCAAGATCGTAAACTTGGAGATCGTTCCGGGTAAGGTGACTCCGGTCTGGACATACAACGGGCTCCTGCCGGGGCCACTGATTCGAGTCGCTCCGGGTGACCGTCTGATTATCCATTTCGAGAATCAGCTGCCGGAGCCAACGACGATCCACTGGCATGGCGTCCGCGTCCCGAACGCGATGGACGGCGTGCCGGACCTCACCCAGCCCGCAGTTCAACCGGGGGGAACGTTCGACTACGACTTCATCGCGAAGGATTCGGGTACGTACTGGTATCACCCCCATGTTGATTCGTCCGAACAAGTGGGCTTCGGACTGTACGGGCCGATCGTCGTCAGCGACCCGGACGAACCGGCGGGTTTGGGCGATGAGCTCGTGCTGGTCGTGAGCGACATGCAATTGACGAGCGATGGCGATCAGGCGGCGGCCGACGCTGGCGGCGCTCTAGCGACGTTATTTGGACGCGAAGGCGACACGCTGCTCGTCAACGGCAAGGTAAACCCGACGCTTCACGCTCGCGCAGGCCGTCGCCAACGCTGGCGCATCATCAACGCTGCCAAGAGCCGCTACTATCAGCTCGGGCTCGCTGGGCAGAAGTTTACACGCATCGGCGGCGACGACGGTTTCATCGCGGCGCCTCAGGTCGTGGACACCGTCGTCGTTACGCCCGCGCAACGAGCCGACGTACTGGTCGATTTAGCCATGCAGCCGAGCACCACGCTGCCCGTGGAGTGGATCCCGTACGACCGCGGGTTTGGCAGTACCGAATATCGGCCACGCGCGACCATCTTCACCATTCAAACCACGAACGAAGCCGCACAGCCGAGCCCAGCGCTCCCCGCGATTCAGCGCGAGATAGAGCCGATTGACGTATCCGGCGCGACGCCCCAACTGCTTCAGCTCACAGAAAATGATCAAGGCGGGCAGTTCGCCCTTGGCATCAATGGCATTCCGGGTTCGCAAGCGCAGCCCATCATGGTGCCTTTCGGTGACACGCAGCTGTGGACGGTCCAAAACACGATTGATTGGGCCCACCCATTTCACTTACACGGTTTCTTCTTTCAAGTGCTGGATGTGAACGGCACTCCGCCGAGCGTGCTCGAGTGGCGAGACACCGCCGACGTACCAGTGGGCGCCACCGTTCGTCTCGCCGTGAAGTTCGACGAACGCCCTGGGATGTGGATGTTCCACTGCCATATTCTCGACCACGCTGACGCGGGCATGATGGGCATGGTGATGCTGCACCCGCCTGAATAGGATGCGCTCGCACGAGCATCCGCGCGCGAGGACCGTCCCGCGGATCACGCCTTCGAACGACGAGCAACCTCGTCGAGCACCGCACTAGGAAGGGTTGCCTCGCAAACCTGAAATAGCTCACCCTCCTCGAACCTCACATGTGCACGCAAGCGTTCGCCAAATGCCAGCGCCGCCGCGACGTCCCCAGCGCGCGCGGCAGCAACGGCATTTCGCAGGAAGGCGTGGTCTGCTTCTGTTCGCACAACGAGCGGCATCTGACCCGCTTGGCGCAGTCCGGACAGCAGGAGTTCCTCCTCAACGCGAAAGTGCGGGTCTATCTCGCGATCGAACTCTTCGCCGAGTCGTGTCGCGTCCTTCGCGCCCCAACTAACAGAGCCGGCGAGGTCAGCGAGCCTTCGCGACAGAACAAGTGCGTCGTGATGCTGGGATGAGAGGCCGCGAAGGCGAGGATCACGCTTCATTTGGGGTTGAGGGCCGGCTTCGAAGCTAGTCCGCGCGGAACGCACGCGCCTCCCTCGTTCTCCCAGCGCGCGACGTCCGGATTCACTTCCGCGCTGGCGCACTGGGCCAACAAGAAGGAGTCGAAACTTGTCGCTGGCGGAACATCCGTTCGGCCCTGGTCGGTGGACTTCACCATGGCGTTCTCCATTCAACTGCCGAAGCTCATGCAGGTTGCATCGACCGTGCCGACATTACACCTCGTACCGACGTAGCTTGCGCCAGAGGGTGTTGCGCGCAATCCCTAGGATTCGTCCTGCTTCGGCTTGCGAGCCGCTGCACGCTTCGAGCACCGTGAAAATGTGGTCGCGCTCCGCCGCAGCCAGCGTCTTGTACGTGTGGGCTTCGGACAGGGGGGCCGGAAGTCGACCCAATGGAGGGACAAGCTGTTCGGGAAGATCTTGCTCCTGAACCTCGGTAGCATTCGCGAGAGCAGCGCCGTGCCTCACGACATTCTGTAGCTCGCGCACATTTCCAGGCCACCGATAGGCGAGCAACCGTTGGGCCGCACCATCGGTAAACACACGTGGTGCAGTTTTTTCTTCCTCGAGGAAACGCTGGGCGAGTGGTAAAATGTCCTCTTGCCGATCGCGCAGGGCCGGCACGGCAAGCGTCAGCACCTTGAGCCGATAGAACAGATCCTCCCGGAATAGGCCGCCGCGCACACGCTCCGCCAGGTCACGATGTGTCGCACAGACTACCCGCACATCGACAACGAACGCTTGGTTCTCGCCCACACGGCGAACTTCACCGTCCTGCAACGCACGGAGCAGCTTCACCTGTAGCCCGAGCGGCATCTCACCGATCTCGTCGAGGAATAGCGTCCCACCGTGGGCGGCCTCGAAGAGACCGTGGCGCGCCGTCCCGGCACCAGTGAAGGCCCCTCGGCCATGACCGAAGAGCTCTGATTCCAAGAGCTCCGCCGGCAGCGCTGCGACATTGACCGCGACGAACGGCTGAGCGCCACGGGCAGAATTTGCGTGAAGGGTACGGGCAACGACCTCCTTGCCCGTACCCGTCTCGCCGAGGACCACCACCGGGGCTTCGCTCGCGGCGAACCGCGCAGCGCGCTTCAGCAGAGCTTGCATGGCGGGGCTTTCTGCGACGATGCGAGTTGCCACACCGTTTGCGCGTGGTGCGGATGGAATGAGACCGCATACGTTGCAGTGCTGCTCGGCGAAGTGTTCCACCAGAACCAATCTGGAACGCGCTGAGGAACATGTCGAGTCCTTCGGGGCCGAATCATTTACTTCCGTCTCGGCCATGCGCAGCCTCCGAGACTGGCACGGCGTGTGCTCAGTCCTAGTCAACAAGGAGACACGCCATTGATCGATTCTCGCCAGATCGTCGCAAACATTGTCCTTGAGCACTCTGGGTGTGCAGAAGTCTTTCAGCGCCACCGGATTGACTTTTGCTGCCGCGGCGATCTCAGTATCGAGGCGGCGGCGAGAGCTAAAGGGGTCGACGTCGAAACGCTCGTCGACCAGCTCGCTCGCGCCATTTCGGAACGCAAAGGCGCGCGCCCCCGCGCCCCCCAGGACTTATCGACCCCTGAATTGATCGCGCATATCGTCTCCACTCATCACGAGCGGCTCCGCAAGAGACTGCCGGTTGTTCTAGCGCTCTCGGCGAAGATTGGGCGCGTGCACGGCGAACGCAACCCAAAGCTTCGCGACCTCGCGGTGGCGGTGGAAGAGCTCGCCAACACACTCCTCCCCCACCTCGGCGAGGAAGAGAAGGTGCTTTTCCCCGCTCTCCTGGCAAGCGAGCCCGACCCAGTCCTCCTGACGCTGGAGCTCGTTTCAATGGCGGACGATCATCATGCCGTCGCGGCAGCGCTCCGACAAATCCGAGCGGCCGCCGAAGACTTCAACATTCCCAATTGGGCGTGCAACAGCTACCGCACGCTCTATTCCGAGCTTCGGCAGATCGAGAGTGATGTCTTCACTCACGTCCACCTCGAAAACCACGTGCTCGGGCCTCGCTTCGCCACGGCGTAATTCGTTCAGTTGAGTGGCTCAGCGTGAAGAGACTGTAGCCGCGCGCTTGCGCTTCGGGACCGGGTTGTGCAATTTGCGCATCGCCGAGCCCTTGTGTACGGCAATGTGGTCGGTTTTGTCGCTCTCGATCAGATATTGCGGCTCCTGTTTGGACGCGCGAGCAACATATCCCTTGAGTCTCGTGGGAGCCGTGAGCACCCGCTTGATGACGCCCCGGACTCGCCCCGCCTCCGAGTTCCAACTCACGTGGTCGCCGATCTGAAAGGCCATTCTCGCTGGACGCTTCATGGCACTGGAGCAAGCAACGTCGATGCCTCGGCCTGAGCGCGGCTGATCGACCCAGAACGTGCCGACGCCGGGTAGGACACACGGGCATTTGCATCAACCACCGCGAAAGGGGTGAGCAAAGCTGGCGCACTTCTTGTCGCGTCGAAGAGATGATCCACTGGCACGCCTTGCGCGAGCACTTGGTCGGCGACAACGCGACGGTGACAGCGCCACCAAACGGCCTCGGCCCACATAATGGCACATGTTTCGGACGCGGCGAGCCCGAGCAGCGAGCGCAATCCCTTCTTGGAAAGCGGCAGTTTCAGCGTAGTCTGCCTAGTTGTGAAATGCCTGGAGTTTCCAGTCGGCGTTCACGCTCTCATAAATCAGTTTGCTCTTGGGCCGGCGGCCACCGAGCAACTTGAGCAGCGTATAGGCGATTCCCGCACGACGCAGCGTCACTCGAAACAGCTTCGAATCAAAAAGACTGAGGGTTGGTTCGCGAGCGAGGGATGCTTCGGATGTCAACGACGTGAACCACATCAAACGCAGGGAGAATGTCGATGAGCTCGCGCGCGCTGCCTATGGAATGTCCGATCGTGTACAGCGTTCGACGACCGGTCTCCACACCTCGCCTTGGGTTAACAAATAGTTAGAGTGCTCTTGATGGTCCCCGAGAGGCTCCCATGCCCCGTGGCCGGGAGCAAGTTCACGAGCCCGACTGAGCGAGGCGCCCAGGACTCGGCGATGACCCGCACCGCTTCGTTGCGTTCCGCGCCGTGAGCGTCGTCAGGCATGGCCAGAAGCTGGAGACACCCGCTACCAGCCGGGCGGATCCGCGCCTGAGCTGAGCTGTGACGGGATCAACGCAGGAGCCCTATGGGAACGGCTGAGGATTTCAAATAAGTGGTCAGGTGCTTGCTTGCGTCCGGTGGGATGAGTGATCGGACGAGCGCGCCGCGCCGTCGCCACACCCGGCAATTGACCGCGACCCATCCGGCGAGCTACCGCTGCGACCATGACATGGCTGGACCTCGGCAAGAGTGTGCTCTCTGCCAGCATCACCGCTGGCTTCGTGAGCTTCTTCACGAACCAATGGGCGCTGCTTCGCCAGAATCGACGAACGCATGTCCGCGAGCAGCTCGAGAATTTCTATGGCCCCGTTGTCTTTCTCATCCGAACCAACGAGGCGATCCTTCAGCACCACCACAAGCTGAGCCAGTACGCTGACGAGAACCTTGGCGAGACCGCACGCATCAATTGGCAGGATGAGGAGCAGGTCAAGAGGAACAGCGCAGCGATCGATCTCATGATCGTGTTCCAAAACAAGTTTGGGGACAAGATCAAGAATCACAACATGCAGATCGTGGGTCTCATCCGTGGCAACTACCACCTAATAGACGCCGAAGATCATATGGTTTGTCAGAATCTCGTACTCAATGTCGTGCGCCTGGAAATCGAAAATGACCAGACCGGTCGACTGCGCGAGTTTCAGCAACAAAACGCGATCCTGATCGTCGCCACCGATTTCGTCGAAGCCATTCTTGCAAGCTATAATGGCAAACAAGTAGAGCTGGTGAAGCTATCGACCTGGCCTCTTAGTTGCACCCGGCGACGGCGATTGAAATTGCTACAGACAGGGAAGGCACCGGTCCTGACCGCCGGCTTGAAGACCAAAGGGTGAGGCGAAGTGATTGTGATGGCTCGACAGCCAAGGACCTTCAGATGCACCCGCGGGCGCGTGCTCAAGGGCGAGCGCGCTCGCGATGTTCTGATGAGCGCCCGATGACGCAGCACGGGCGACCCGGCCTGCTTGAACTGAGCTGATCGGCTTTTTGCTGGTGCCGGCCCCGCAGCGCCGTTGCACCAGCGCCTCCGATCCTTCTGTGGCTCTTTGTTCGTCCCAAAACAAGGCTCCGTCGGCCAACTGAAGTTCGCGCCACCGACGGGCGGCAGCGCGACGCTCAGGCTTAGGCCTCGAGGAGTAGGGGGTGCCTCAGTTTTCCAACTCGATCTCGATCTCGCCCACGAGCGCTAGAAGGTCGGCGACATCGAATGGCTTCGCGAGGCAACGAGTCGCGGGCGAATGCAGGAACGCGCGCGCGTCTACATCGAGCGTGCCACCCGTCAAGAAAACCATCCGCGTCGCTTGTTCCGGAAACGCGGCTGAGATCTCCGAGTGAAGTTGTATTCCACTCATCTCCGGCATCATCAGGTCGCAAAAGATCAGATCGAACGTCGGGGCCGCCAAGACGTGGCCAAGCGCGTCTTTCGCGTTCATCGCGACCACGACTTCGTGCCCGGCGAGAACTCGCTGGAGTACCCTGACGACTACGGGTTCGTCGTCCACGACGAGGAGCCGAGCGCCACGTCGACCGAGCGGCTTCGCTCGGGCCACCCGCTGCACCATGGAGACCGGATCTGGCCTCGAGTCTACGGGATGCAAAGTGAGCGCAGACCGTTTTGGGCGAAATGGCATCGTCTGTCGGTAACAGAAGCGCCTCACTTCTTCAACGAACTCCAGTGGTGTTTCTTCTGCTCATGAGGCCTGACCGATGTTGCGAGGTACACCAGCATCTACGCAGCACCCCTGGAATTCTCACTCACCGCCTGGCGAGATTCGCCGAGGACCTCGTGCTCAACGTTTGCCGTTAGCCTCGAGCATCACGGTGTCAGCCGCTACTCGCCACAGGTCTTCAAAATTGAATGGCTTTTGCAGGTAAGCGTCGAACCGAGCAGTTTGGCTTTGCGCCTCGAGATGATCGAAGTCGTAGCCCGTTACGGCGATGAACCGGCAGTCGCCGAGCTCTTCCTTCGCCCGCAACCTTCCGAGTAGCTCGATGCCGTCGATACCGGGCAAGCCGATATCGAGCAGCGCCAGATCGGGCAGGAACTCGAGCGCCGTGGCAACGGCTTCGTCTGGTTTGCAAACGATGCGGCTCTCCCAACCCACCCGATTCAGTAGCAAGCCGAGGAGCTCAGCGGAATCTGCGTCGTCGTCGACAACCAACACGCGACCCGCCGAGACGGGTCGGAACCCAGAACGAGGCGACTCTGAGGGTGGCAAGCGAATACCTATAGCAGACCTGCACAGCGAACCCGTGCCAGCACTGTTCCATTGGTGCCGAGCGCCCCCGGTGTTGCAACAGTGCTGTCCGTTCAGGTCGCTTGCTCGAACGGCATCTGCCGTGGCGCTCGAGAATCGATCCATTCGCTCGTGGTACAAATCAACGGCACTCGAGCCGTCGTTCAAAGCGAGGCCGCGCTCAGAACATTTCAAGCGCGCTCGCTTCCAAAACATGACCGCCGCTGCATCGAAAGGTCTCGAGCCGTCGAGGCGCTCGCAAGTTCGGGTTAGGTCGCTTCCGCAGATCGGACATTGTCGAATCTGATGCGCGCGGAGCGGCGGTCGTGGTCTCCGGCGGTTACGGTTGGGAGCAGCTGGCGCAGGCATCACTAGGCCTGGGCGGTATACCTGAACCTTTGCCCAGTACCGGGGAACCTGTCAATATCGTCGTCGTGCTCGACCACCGCACTGGCGCTATCCCCCTGGAGACATTGAGAGATCTCCTCGGCATCGTCCGCGCGGTGTACGTGGCTTGGAGGGCGACCGGCCAGGGCCCGATCGAGATGGAGGAGATCCTGGGCATCGGCGCCGAGCTGCGTGATGCCTATTTGGTTGGCGTGCAGTTCGAAATCCAACACCAACGCGCATCGGGCCGCGTGGACGAAGGCGGAGAGCGCCACGAGACGACTCGCCGATATCCTGGGCGACTTGGAGACGATCAAATCCGTGGCGGGCCACATGTCGGAGCGCCTCAGGTTCAGGCACCACGACGGATTCGACGCAAACCGAAAGCATCGCGAACGGGTCAAGCGAGGGTGACAGCATTATTGCGAGCATTGGACGGGTGAGGGAGCCGCTCATCCGTACTGAATGCGGTTGTCAAACGTTTACTCAGAGCGGTCGGGGCTTGCTTGAAAAAGCTGCTACGCAGGCGCAACCGCTCCGTCGTATCCGCATATCGCGGCCTTGCGCGGGCGTGCAGCCACGAACCGCGCACTGTATGCGTGCAACTCCGCGAGCGAACCATTGAACCGATCCTCGTCCATGTCGGCCACACCCGGGATCCCCGAAATGCTCGCCCGATTGGTGAACTGCCAGAAAGACCACCTCTGCCAGCCGGCGACGGTCGCGGGCTGATGCGCATACCAATCAGCGACCCAGAGGTCTGCTTTGCTGGCAAGCGCGGCGCTGCCGGGAAGCGGGTTCCAGAAGCTCGGCGACGTGTAGATGAGCGGGCGACCGAGAGCGCTCGCGACCACATCAACCCAAGCACGAACGCCGTCGACAATCTGCGACGGAGCAACGCCGTCCGCGACCTCAACGTCCAATACTGGAGGCAATTCACCGGGGTCGTCGAGCTGCGCGAGGAAGACGCGAGCTTGAGACACGGCGTCGAGCTTCGGACGAAAGAAATGGTACGGGCCACGCAGCACGTTTGCGTTCTTTGCTTGGCGCCAATGACTCGCAAAGACGTGATCGACCAGCGTAGTTCCTTCGGTCGTCTTGATGAAGGTGAAGGCGATGCCCGAGGCGGCGACCTTTTCCCAATCGATGGCGGGCTGGTAGCCGGAAACGTCGACGCCGAGCGCGAAGGTCGAAGCCACCGGCGGTGTAGGCGCTGCTGCATACAGAGTTACGCCGCGGTGCACCGCGTGGTTCTGAAAATCCGGAGCATGCCACTCGACGCGCGCTAGCACGCTGAACCCATCAAACGCGCGCATTACGGTGGAAAACATCGGGTACTTTTGAGGGGCGCGCAATATCTCAACGGCCCACGCGGTCATTGCTTGGGTCACTGCGAGCTGAGACATCAGTCTGTAACCGGACGGGATCGGCGGATTGGTCATGGTTGTCACCTTTCAAATGTTCTGGTTGCGACGTGTTCCGCGCGCAGCCGCGCGCCTTTGCGAATCCGTGTCATGCGTTCGCGCTGGAGATCAGCGGTGCAATCGAGAAGAAGGCCGTGGCGCGGGCGGGCTCGACGCTGGACTCGGAAACGAGTCCGCCGACGCCATTGAAGCTGACGAGTGACACCACGCCAGGCGCAACGCCCACCACAACGGCGTGGTGCTCGTTGTGTTTGAAATAGGCAATGTCACCGACCTCCGGCTGCTTGGTCGTGGGCAAGGCCGGCGGTGTGAGCAAGAATCCGCTCTCGAGCTTCCAGTGCTTGTCGAGCGCGAGTCCCGCCTGATGCAGGCACCACAGCGCACCGGCCCCACACCAATCGGCATTGCCGACATTCACTCCGGGCAGTACGTCGTCCCAGTAGCGTTTCGGATCCCCGTTACCGACCTGGCTCAGTGCCGCTCGTGCGACGGCTTCGCGCGCTGGCAGCACCGAGGGCCGTACCGCGGAGCTCGTCGTCGTTGGCTTGACCGACGAGAGCACCGCGGCGGCGGCTACGGCGGCCGCCCCCACGAGCAAACCCTTGATGCTTGACGCTTTCATCGGGTCGGGACTGCGGGCAGCCCCTCCTAGAGGCACTCCTCGAGTTCCATGTGAATCGTCCCGTTCAACCCGATGACTCGGCTGTCCCCGTCCGATGTTCCCAGCGAGCTCACCGCAGGGAGGCTCGGCGGCGAGATCTGACTTGCTCGAGCACGCAACTTGATGCTTGGCGGGGGCGAAGTATCGCTGATGCCGAGCGCGCTGCCCAGTGTGAGCGGGAGCCACACCTGCATTTGACGCCCCTCGGGGTTGCTGGGGGCCGAGTTGATGATGTGCGCGTTGGCAGCCTGCTTCGTGTACGTCGTCCCGCCGTCGATCGACACGTCGAGGAAGAGCAAGACTTCGCCGCCAGGACTGGTCGCGGTGTTCACGACATCAAGCGAGAGATTGGCTCGGTAATGGAGCGCCTCTTTCGGATTGTCGAGCGTGAGCACCAGCGGGGGAAAGCCACCGAAGCCCTGCGGGCTGATCACATCCGGAACCGTTGGAATGGCTTGAGAGCCACCCATGATGCTCGTCGCTTCGGTGAGCCGAATGCGCGCCCCGGGCCCGGGCGAGGGAGTAGTCGCCTTTCCGATGATGGGACCGGAAGGCGACAGGCGAATCGGTGAATCGGTCATGTTCAGTGTCCTCCGTTAGGTTGTTGCTGTTGCGACGAGGGCGACGGCGCCCCCGCTGCGTTCGGTTGATGCGTGGGGACGAGTGGCGGCGCGTGCGCAAGCTGCTCGAGCGTCTCGTCGTCCGGCCAGAGCGCGCCTTTTTTGATGTGACCGACGGCCAGTGGGCAGAGATGAACTCCGCCCAGGTTGATCGAAAGTCGAAAGTCCTCTGCCACCCAGCCGCCCTTCTCCGGCCCACTCCAAGTGAAGGCGCTGTAGAACCTGCCGCTGACCTCGAACGATTCCGATCGCTCCTCCAGCGCCAGGAGCAAGGCACGCGGGATCGCGACGCACCCGAGGCCCACGAGCCAGAGGCCCGGGTGATCGGCCCAACGCGACGCAGCGACCTTCGATGTGAGCGTGGCGTACGCCGCGGAGCACGCGCGCCCGCGCTCCCGCGCTTCGTCAGCGAGCGCCTGCGCTGTCTCCACGGGGACGTCCATATCGTCATCGAGCATCAGCACGATGTCGCGCTCGGGGTGCTCGCGCAGCATGTCGCAGGCCCACGAGAGCGCGCGACAACGTGCGAACGCCACGTCGGAAGAGCCCGTCTCCATGAGCAGCATAGCGCCGAGATTCGCCAGGTTTTGCAGCGTATTCTTGGTCTGCCTTTCGACTTCGCGATTGGAGCTCATGACCACGATCGTGTTTTTCATTTTTGCGCCTCCAAAATCGTCGACTCGAGCAATGCGAGCTCTGGCCCCACGTCACGGCGATGGCTGTCCACACGCTTCAACGCGCCGCGGCCGTACTCGCGGCGCCACACATGCGAGAAGCCGACCACGAGCAAGGCGCCGGCCGCGCTGCGCTCGGTCCACGCAGTTTGGTGCCCCGAGCCGGTGAGCATCTGTCGGAGCACCGCGCGAGTCCTTTCGAGAACGCCCTCCGGGAGCGAGCTCCCGGGCCGACTACCGACACCATCTGCGTAGTGAAGCACGGCCCGGTTCAGCGAAACTTCGAGCAAGGATGACACGGTCAAGAAGCGGCCCACGTCGGGAAACGCGACGCGCAGCACGCCTCCCGGCTCGAGTACGCGCAGGCACTCTTCAAAGAAACCGAGCGCCTGCACGAACGGGACGTGCTCGATGACATGCTCGGCGAGAATGGCCTCGGCCGAGTTGTTCTCGAACCTCAACCGCTTGCGAATGTCATGAGTCGGGTCGAGGTTCTGCCAAGGTTTTGGCAGTTGATTCAACCCGGCCCCAAAGTTCAAAAACAAACCCATGGGCGTACCCTCAAGGCGTCGAACTCGGCGGCGCCTGCTCGGCCGGACGAGCACACAGAGGCGGTGCGATGGCGGGAGCAGCGTTGTCGGTCGCCGGATTTTTGTGCGAGAACGCCCGCTCGATATCTGCCCACGCCGCTCGGAATGCAGCGAGGCTCGCGTCCAGCTGCTCGGAGGTCAGATCTTTGGCACCATTCGTCGCAGCGGCCGCAGCGGAGAGCGCCGCCCGTGCGCGAGCGATCAGCTCCTTGGCGTGCGCTGTCTCATCACTGCTCAGGTTGAGCGACGGAAGCAGCGCTTCAGCGGCGCTCACCGCGTTGCCGGCGTCTGCAATGTAAACTGCCGCGTGTGCGAACGTGGGTTCCGGCGCTCCTGACAGCCCGCATCCTGGGAGCAGCAAGCAGAACATCAGGAGACCGACCAGGGTGAGCGGCGGAACGCTCGGCGGTTTCGGCTTGTCGCCTCCCGGCTGACTCGGACCGTCAGGAGCGGGCGGCTCCGGCTCATCGTGCGGTGGGGTGATTCCGGGCGCCGCAAGAGCCAGCGGGATCACACCGACGACGAGCAATGCTTGCGCGAAATCGAGCCATGTTTTGACGGAACCGAAGGCGTTGAGCGCGAGGGGTAAGCCGGCAACCACCGACGGTAGACCTGCCTGAACGGCCTTCGGTAGGAAGGTCCAGTACGGCTTCGTGAACGGTGCGAGTCGGCTCGCGGCCATGATGATCGCGACGAGCACGCCCGAAATAGCGATTGGGCTGAATGCCGCGAGAATCTGTTGTTCCATTCGATCTCTCCTTTTGTTTGGTTGAACCGATGCTGCTGCCGCAGACATCGAGGTCTGTTGTTTTGCGGCGCCTCAAAAGAGAGGCCGCAGCGCGTCGCTAGAAGGGCACGTACGTGCCCCCCTCCCCGCTCGCGTCGCGCTGATACTCCTTCACCAGTCGTTTGATTTCGCGCGCCGCTTCCTGCTCTTGAAGCGCGTAGATCTCGCCCGGGTTCTCCTCTGCCCACTCCAAGAACGCTTCGCTGCGGCTTCGCCAATCCGAACCCTTGATGTTCCGCCGCACCTTGTTGAACACACTCACGAGCTCCGGCGGAATATCGCGGCGCACTTCGTCATCGGACTCGGCCTCTCGGTCGCGCGTGACCTTGCGCACTCGACCGATGGGTTTCTGAGCCTTCGGAATCGGGCGTCTTCCCGCGGTTCGCTGCAATTTGTCGAGGTGACGTTCCTCGTGGATTTCACGTTGACGCGCTGTGATCCGGTCAGCTCCTTCGCGACGGGCGCGCTCTCGCCGGGCGTCGCATACGGTCCGCAGCTTTTCGCGCGCTGTTCGGCATTGCGACCGAATGCGCTCGATGGCCTCGCGCCGGGCGGCGCGAGCCGCTTTGAGCAGCACGCCGAGGTCCGTCAGGCGCTGCACGACCTTGGCACGCCGTTCGTGCTCAATTTCGCGCATGAGGCGCCGTTTATCGAGACCGGTTCGCATCGCAGCGTCCTCTTCAGCTAGAGCGACCCGACGACTTCTTAAGGGACTCGTAGTCGACCTCGTACCACTCGATGAATTCCCCCGCGCAGGCCTCGGCCGCGTGCTGCCGAGCTGTCGTGGGGAACATCGCGCTCCAGCGATCGCCGGGTCCGCCGAATTCGTGCAGGTACTTCTTGGCCGCGGTGGTCAGGAGCCCAGCGAACGCTTTCGGCGCGAGCTTCGGGTTGTAGACGCCGCGATCCTTTTTCTTCGCGAGCGCGCGGAAGATGAGCATCTTCTGCCGATACAAGGGCTCGTCGTTGTCTACGAAAAGCAGCAGTTCTGACGTTTCCGGACTCATGATGCTTCCTCAGTCGCGCGGTGCGACGCGCGCACGTGTGCCGTTGCGGTTCGGCATCGAGTACCGAGCCGCGTCTCGAACAATCAGCTTCAGTAAAGCCGCCGCGCTGGTCTGCGCTGCCGGTCAGTTTGCGCGAGCCGTCACCCGCTCATGGGACTTTCGTCCAACGTCTTCCGTCCCATTGATAGAGCTCGGACTGGTAGTAGGTCTGGACGCCGTTTTTCGTCGTCGCAGCGGGTTGAAGGTCGTAGGCGTATCCCAGTGCGTCCATGTTGTTCAGGTACTTGGGCTGCGACCATTTGTACTGGACTCCGAGATAACCATTCGGCCCGTAGTGCTGCGCCGCGACGCGAACTGCGTACCAAGCGGGGTGGTCACTGAGGTCGAGGATCGCCATCGCGCAGGCCTTCGTTCTGGCATCGCGCGGCTAGCGCGCGTGATCTTGGAACCGCCGGTAGGCGAGCATGTTCTCGAAGCTCTTCTCGGTAATGACGGGTTCCCCGTGGTGTTGGGAGCTCCGGTGAGGAGAGTGAACCTTGCGGCGCTTTTTGTGAGCGGGATGAGCGCCGCCGCGCATTCCGCCGAGCTCCTCACGTTCCCCGATCTGTGCAGCGCGGCGCCGTTTCATTGCACGCAGCAGCGAAAGCGAATGGTGTTCCGGCTTCGCGTGCGTGCTGGCTTTGGCACGCTTGACGTGATGGGTGCGCGCCAGGCGTTTGGCGGCCTTGTGCCCTGGCGAACGCTTTGTCGAACGAGTCTTCTTGCTGTGCTTCTTCTTCCTGACCATGGTGTCCTCGCTTACGAACGCAGAATTTCCGGCTTTCGCTCTTGTTCGGATTGCTCCGCGTCGCGGTACTGCGCGTACAGCGCGAGCAGGAGCGCTCGATTGGCATCGCTCAGAGACGCGAAGATCGCCGTAACCTCGCGTTCGCTTAACCCCTTGAGAAACTTCCGGACCGACAGCTGTCGCGCCATCACCTCGGCCGCATCGGCGTTCGCCGAGCTGAATGCGCGGTGAAGCTCGGCCAGCGCGACTTGATTCGCGCCTGACAAGCAGCCCAGGATGCTAGAGACTTCGGGCTCGCTCAGGCTCGCGAAGAAGCGGCGAATGGCGGCGTCCTTGGGGTCGGCGATTTCCATCGGTTTCACTCCTGGGACCGCGCCAGCGTTGACGACGCCAGCGCCCAGAAACTTCGTTGCAAAAATGGGCAAGAGCGCAGTCGCTACTCCCATCAGCTCGTCCATGCGCCTCGCGCGCATGAGCTCCTTGGCTTCATCGACGCGCCGCTCGTGCTCTCGGTCGAGCAGCGTCTGGTACTTCTCGGTCATCGACCAGTTGAGCTCTTCTGCCTTGACGCGGCAGGCCCGCTCGCGCTCGAGATCGGCCGCGAGCTTGCCGAGCAAGGCATCGCCCGCGCTCATCAGAAGACGATGGACGTTCTCGTCGTGCCGCATGTAGTGCGAGATGACGCCCTTCTCGGTCGCGGGCTCAGAGTCCTCGCCGAAGCGAGCGGCTTGAAACGTCGGCTTCACGAGGAAGGCATGCTGGCTCTCGTGCATTTCCTCCGTGCCGCGGTACGCGTACACGACATAGCGTTGCGGCTGACCGCTGGTCCGCGACTGCGCATCGCGTTCGGCGGAGTCTTGGATTTCCTGCGCCAATTCCTGCGGCGCGTGGCCAGAATCGGAGTCATTCCGCCAGATATCGAGCCGTTCGGCGTGCTCGGACTCGATCTTGTGGATCAGCTCGAAGCGAGTGATCGTCCCTGCTTCGGTGATATCGGCCAGCTGTTTGGTGAGCCACTTCACGAACGTCGCTGATGGAAAGCTCATGATTGCCTCCGTTCTCGCAAGATGAGCACCGCGGTCACTCCGGCCAAAAGAAGCGGTAACCACAGCAGGCCCAGTACTGCTTGTGCCACGCCGCTCGCTGCGGTCTTGGCCGTATCGTTGACAACTTGAGTGGCCTTTTCTGTCGACGACAGCTCAGGGGGTGCGGCTTCGGTTGGCGTCTGCGCGCTGTCGAGCATCCAGTCGGCACCGACCGGGCACTGTGCGCTGCTCGTGAGTTGAGCGGCAGCGCCCGTGCGCACGGGCCAGGGCATGTCCGTTTGTTGCCCCCGATAGGCAAAGCTCACTTCGAGCCAGACCACCTCACCGGGTGCAACCGTCGGAATAATCCCGGGCAGCTCTTCCCGACGCCGCGCAGGGCCGTCGAACGATAGCCGCTCCTTCGACACTTTCTCGAGCTTGATCAGATCGGCAGTCGCGCTGCGTGTCGTGTCTTTGAACACCAGGGCGGGGTCGAGCACGGTGCCCTCGAACCACTTCACGAACACGGCCGCGAGCGTATTTTTCAGGTCATCCGGCGTCGGATTGTCGCGCACAGTGCGCACGAGCGCCCACCGATTCACTTTGCCGGGGAAGAGCGGAACGCGGTTGCGCTTGCGCCAGTCGTCGACATCAATGCCCAAGCAGCCAAGGTCGCCGATCAGGGTCATGCGACCTCCGACAGCTGGTCGAGCGCCATCTTCCGAATGACACCGAGCGCGTCCTGCATTTGCTCGTCAGTCCCGACTTGGAGCGTTGCTTTACCCGTTTTCAGATCGACCGCGAATTGCACGCCGTCCTCACGAAATACTTCGAGTGTCTCGTTGCTGTACCGGGTGATCTCGTAGCGCTTGCCAGCGAGCGCGACCGTGTGCTGACGAACGATGTCCTTGCCCGTCAGAACGGCAACCAGAGCGATGGCAAACGCGGCAATGATGGCGCTCTTGAACATCACGCTCGCCCTCCAGGTACTGACCCGATGCCGCACCTGGCGCGCAAAAGGTTAGCGGCGACGCGGGCGACGGAGCGTGGCGACGAAGATCCCAGCTGCAAGGGCAAGGACACCGAAAGCGGCTCCCGCGCCGCCGCTTCGACTAAAGGGGCGAACTCCTCGAACAGAGAGGCGACCGCACGCTTGTAGATCGCCGGATTGCCGGTGAAATATTTCGGTACTGTGGCCAGAGCATCAACGAACACGTTCGGATCCCCCGACTGAAGCGCGTTCCACCAGTGCGGGCGGCTCTGAAGCACCTTGATGTGGTCCAACGCGCCATCGGTGGCGGTCGCGTACGCGCGGAAGTTGCAGTGCGGGTCGGGCGGGTCAAAGACGCGCTCGACCCCCTGCTCCACTTCCGAACACCGAAACTGCGTGATGAACGGATAGTTCAGATCGGCCTTCGCGTTGCCAAAGTTGAAGTTGTGGATCTTCTGCCAGCGTTCCGTCTCGAACGCCGATTGCGCCAGCAGTAGAGCGAGAACGCGCGCGCTCGGCGGGCCGCCCGTCACTCGCACGTAGGCGTCGTACAGAGCGCGCGTCGCGTCCTGCCGAGTCAGTGGCGTCAGCCGGCTCTCGACAATCATAGGAACCTCGCAATCGCCAGACTCACGAACGCCGCAACTCGTGGGTCGACTTCGGGAAACTCGCTGCTGACCTTCGCCCGCACGGTGCCCGCCTTCTCGAGGTAACCTCGGAAGGCGCTGGCTCGGTCGGCAAGCTGCTGCCGTACTTCGGGCGGTAGCGACTCAAAGCAATGCTGGAGCTGCTCGCGTGTCATCACCGACGTCCTCGCTTGGGAGCGGCAGGTAGCGCGAGGGGCGGCGCGCCGGGCAGAAGCTGCCCCGCTTCCTCCGATTGCGCATGGAGCCATCGTCCGGGGACGATCTTCCCCTCCTGAGTCACGAGCAGGCCTGGCGTCCACGCTTTCGCCGCGCTCTTGCCAACGTAGGACTGCACGCGATCGCGGTGCGCCATGACATGCGAGAAAATGTTGGCCGTCTTCCGTGCAGCCAAGTCGCCCTGCTTCGCGCGCCGAACGAGATCGCGCAGCCTCGCACGCACGTCGGCCGCACGGCGAAGCGTCTGGGCGATCTGCGGCGCCTTGGCGTGCAGCAGCATCTTTTCTGCTTGAGAGCCTCTGGCGAGCACCGACTTTGCTTCGTTCTTGACCGCGTTCGCCTTGTCGAGCGCCGCAAGGGCCGCATTCGCGGTCGCGTAAGCAGCCGCCGCTGGAAGTCCAACCGGTGGAAACACCACAGCCGCCGCGGAAATCGCCGCCCCCGCAAGCTTGCTCTTGGCAACGGATTTGACGGCGTTGCCAACCTCGCTCAGTAGCTTCGACTTTCCGATCTTCTTCACCGCCTTGAAGAAACTCCCCGGAAAGCCCCCGATGTGGACCCCATGCTTCCGGCGGTACCACTGATGCAGTACGCGTATGATCGGGCGCAGATCGACCTCTGCCGTCACGGTCTTAGGCGACGCGCCCGCCGTCTGCACGTGAACCATCGCCTTCAAGTACGGCCCTTCGCGCCAGAAGCGGCCGCGGACGCTGACCCCGGAGGGCGCGATGCGCAAGCGCACGGTGTCGTCGGGCTCTACCGCTGTTGCACCAATCCACGAGCCGCCGATCGCGTGGGTCTCGGCCGCGCGCGTCTCGAACGTCGAAATGGCGGGAAAGTAGGATTCAGTCATGTCAGCCTCCACTCACGCGAGCGACGCCTTCAAGGCGCTCGCGCGCAATCGCGCCGCGCGGTCCGAATTGCCTAGCTGGTCGGCATCGAGCGCGAGCGTCTCGATGTTGGAGCGGTAGGTGCTTAGATCGCGCTGACCGGCTCCTTTCTTCCAATAGAACGGCGGCGGAACATCGGAGACATAGCGAGCGAGGTGCTCGGCGCTCGTCGGCCCATAGCTCCCGTCCGCGGTAATCGCTTCCTGCGACTGGAAGCGTTGAACCAGGCTCTTGTCCTCCTTGAACCGAGCCTTCGGCACGCTTCCGTAGCGAGAAAGCAGATCGTTGAGGTTCGTCGCCAGAGCCTCGGCCAAGATCTGCGCCTTCGATTTTTCGGGGGCGGGTGGTTGCGGCTGCGGTTGATTCGGAACAGGGATCGGCGCAGGGGGAGTCGCTGTGACCGTCATCGGAAACGTGACGCTGGGAGGAGCACCGGGTGGCGGCGGCGCCGCGCTTGGCGGTGCGGGCGCCGGAGCCGCAGCAGGCGACGCTCCGGGCAGCGAGGGCGCAATCCCCGGAGATTTGAACTCCGAGTCGATGTCATGCATCGTTCGCGCTGCGTCGAGCATGGTTCGGATCTGCTGTGCCTTTGCCGTCACCTGATCGGCGGTGCTACTGAAGCCGCGCTTCCGCAGCTCCGCTGCAAGTGCCTCGAGCGCACTCGGATCGCCCTGCAGCTGGAGCTGACGCGCCACCTGGGCCGCCAGATCAGCCGGCATGCTCGTATCAATCGCGGCGTTCGGATGGTCCTGCGTTGGGGGCAAAGGCACGCTGGCAGCCGCATCCTTCGCACGTCGGCGGAGCTCGTCCGCAACTGCTTGGAATCCCGCCTTCTCCAACACAAAGGCCGTGCTGGTCAGCACTGTGGGCGCGCCGCTTTGGATTGCGTCGGCGACCATCTTTTGCAGCTCGGGCGAGAGCACAGCTGGCGTCGACGCCTGCGCCGTCGATGGCACAACCCCGGGCGCGCTCGGCGAGGACACGGAGCCTTGAGCACGCTGTCGAAGCGCGCCCGCTTGCACACGCAGAAGACTGGCCGCCGCGCTGAATCCCTTCGCGTCGAGCTGCGTCGCGACCTGCTCGAGTGTGTTCGGATCGTTCGTCGCTTGCGCCTGGCCAGCGAGCGATTTGAGGTCGTTCGGCAACTGATCGAAGACGCCCTGCGAACGCTGCCGCAGCGCCGTCGCCTGCTTGCGCAGAACGCCAGCTGACTCACTGAACCCCTGAGCTTCGAGCTGTGTTGCGACCTGCTCGAGCATGTTGGGGTTGTTCGTCGCTTGGGCCTGCCCAGCGAGTTGCCGCAGATTCTCGGGCAAACGGTCGAACGGATTCTTGGGAGATCCCGAGCCAGCGCTCGTGCTGGCGCTCGCGGCCGATGACAGCAGGAAGACGAGACCGCCACCGATGGCGAGCGGAACAAATAGCTTTCCGATCATGACTACCTACATTCCGAGCAACTTTGAGGGGTCTTCGATACGTCCATCGCCACGCCGAACGAGCACGTGGTAAAGCCTGCGTTTGCCGTAGCGGCGCCAAGTGATGCGAATCGTCGCGTGCTCGCCTGCCTCCTGAAGCTCGGCCACGCGCCAGGGCGCGAGGTCATCGCAATCACCCCAGCCGCGACTCAGCACCACTGGAATCGAGGCGAATTCCTCTGGCTTCCCGTCCGCCGGTTCCTGCTGATAGCGAACGCCGGACTGATAAAGGGGGAGTACGTGGTGCGCGCGGATGAAGAGCCGATTGACCAGGACGAGCGCCTCGAGAATCGGTTTTACGAAGAGCCCGAGAAATCGACTCCGCTTCAAGAGCGGGACATCGCCCAGGCTAATCAGCAGGTCCATGGCGCGCCTCCTCCCCAGCTCGCGCTTACGCCTGAACCACCGTGCCGACGACGCCGGCCGAGAACTCGATTGGCGCGGCGGTCTTGTTCCGGACCGACACCGACATCTGGTTGCCAATTTCCGCAGTCTTGAAGTGCACGTGCGTGTCGATCGCCACTTCCGTGAAGATGGCCGCAGGCACTTCCCCACCGCTCACGAGCTGCGACGTGTTTCCGACCTTCACGTCTTGAACGCCGAAGTCGAACGCGATGTCGCTCGGAATCACCAAGCGCTCGGGCCGGAACATGTCCTGCGGGGCCGCGGGGATGTTGCTAGTCGAGCCAGCCGTGACTGTCGTCGGCTGAAAACCAAGCGGGAATCGGCGGCGTTTGTTCAGGTCGCGCTGCCGAATTGCGACCGCATTCGGATCAATTTTTCGGTATTCGTTGAGCTTGCTCGCTGCTTTTTTCAAGGCGTTCGCCTTGCGATGATGCCCACGCCGCGCCGCGCCGATGGAGAGCGCGTGCAACAAATCTTCGTCCCCGATCTCGTCGTCTTCACCGACGATCTCGGACGTGCCCATTCCTGCGACGAGGTCGAGCTCGGCGCCAATCTCGCCGTAGTCGTCGTCGTCACCCATGATCTCTTCCCACTTCGCCATTTGTTCTCTCCTGCTCAACTGAAGGACACGCCGCGACCAAGCGTCGAAGGCGCACGCAACCCGCTGCGAGCTCACGCTCGCCGCTAATTCCCCAACCAACTCACTACTCAGAACGATTGCGTCAGAGTGCTCGACGGAGTGCCGCCGCGAGCTCGCCGTCCGACATCGCAGCGCCGATGGACGGATGGTTGTGGCTGATCGGCGCGACAAGCTCGGGCGCACCAGCCCAAAACTTGTTCGCCTGTCGACCGGCGTGTGCGTGCTTGCGGAAATACATCGCAGTGGCACCGCTCAGCACGCCGTTGGAAAAGTTCAGCATGTCTTCGTCAGCCCGTCCGAACATGTCGAAGAACGCAAGCCCGACGCCCGTCAGCCCCAGCGCAAAATCCGCCGGAATGCTCGTGCGTGGGATGAAGAAGTTTGAGTCGTTGTCCTC
>Ga0207667_10002189_pt1 | contig 24535 bp, 20 predicted proteins | sample KBSCornC52_FD_184301 | JGI IMG/M metagenome (GOLD analysis project Ga0207667, IMG submission 184301) | Corn rhizosphere microbial communities from Kellogg Biological Station, Michigan, USA - KBS Corn C5-2 (SPAdes) (version 2) | ecosystem: Host-associated > Plants > Roots > Rhizosphere > Soil ...
GACAAAGCCGTGAGGAAATGGCGGAGTGCCAGCGGCAGCAAAGCGAATTTGGGCAGCACGAACACCGCCTGGATCGGCGAGAGCTCGTCCACCACGGTGGGCAACGCGAGCGCAACCATGACCAATCCGGCGTATAGCCAGCCGACCACCGTTCGAAATACGCGCGCGAGATCGGCTCGGTTGAGCCAGAGTGCCGCCGCCCAGATGACCCCTTGCGCCGACACCAACGCTCGCCAAACATCGGCGATGGCGCTCTCGAATCGCGAACCCTTTGCCGCGGCTCCCACGGTCAACGACAGACCCGCATAGAGGAGTCCGGCGCCCAATAAGGGCAACAAGGTCATTCGGACCGCACTTCGCTCGGAGCTCTTTCCGCCCTCGGTTGACACGGGTGCCACCATCGCTCGGCAGCGTGCATCAACCACGGCAGAGGGTCTATCCGTGCGCCGAAATCTGGGTTTGAGGCAGGGAAATGCCGGCAGACAAGATTTTCATCCGAACTCGTATGCCGCGCGAGGCTTGCGCGGCCGCAGGGACGGCGAGCGCCTAGGCTCGCGGCCCACGGCACGATCCTCACGCACGGCGCGCCCGTTCCTTCGTGGGCCCCCAAAAAAAATTGCTCGCGATCGGCTGCGGTTCCACGACTGAATTTTTTGTGCTCGCAAGTGAGCGCTTCGTTCGAATGCGGAGCGGTGGAGTGGGGCGGAAGCGAGTGAGGAGGGGCTCGGGTCTATGTGGATCCAGAGTGAGAAATCGGATGTGAATATTTTCGCGTGAAGTCTCTGTCGCGAGTTGGCGCTCAAAACGCCACAGCGCGAGCGCACCGAGCTCGTCCTTTCTAGTCATGAAAGTGCTTGCCCTGAGATCGACACTGAGGGACCGTTTGGGCGGTATCTCAATGAACCGAGTATTAACGGTCAGCGTTTCGTGCGCGCTTTTTCTCGCGGCTTGCTCTTCGTCCAAGGGCGACGGCACCGCTGGCCCGAGCGGCGCGGGAGGTGCCTCGGCCGGGAACGCGAGCACGACTGGCGGCGCAGCGGGAACGAGCAGCGCCGGCAATACGAGCAGCGGCGGAATGGGCGCGAGCGCTGCCGCTGGAAGCTCGAGCACGGCGGGCACGGCGGGCACCGCGGGCACGGCTGGGCAAGCGGGCGCGGGCGGCACGGTGACGGCGTGTGCCGTACTGAACGCCGATCAGATCCTCGCGGCGCAGAAGCTACAAGAGCCCGAGTGGTACAAGGCCAACATTCCGCTGCTCGATACGCCGGACGCGAACATCAACGGCGTTTACTATTACCGCTGGAGCACTCACAAGCGCGCGCTGCGCTATACGACCGCGGGCGCGGGCTACATCGCGACCGAGTACGATAACCCGACATGGTACGCCGGAGACAGCTCGTACAGCGGGCTCTCGGACGCGGCCGGCTATCACATCCTCGATGGCCGCTGGCTTAGAAACCGCGGTTATGTCGACGACTACCTCAACTATTGGCTGCGTGGTGCGGGCAAGGGCGGGAGCCGCAATTACAGCGAGTGGATCAGCAGCGCGGCCTATCAGCGTTACCTCGTCACTGGTGATGCCACGCAGCTGAAGGCGAACCTGACGCAGCTCATCGCGCTGTACAATTCGTGGAACTCGAACTTCACGAAGAACGTCTCGGTCAACGGGACCGCCACGACCGACAGCCTCTATTTTCAGTCGCCGTTGTCCGATGCGACCGAGTACACCGAAACTTCGTTTCGAAGTACTGATGCGTTTGGGGGCGGAGCCGGTTTCCGTCCGACCATCAATAGCTATCAATACGCCGCTGCCTTGGCGATCAGCAAGGTTGCGCTGCTCGCCGGTGACACCGCGAACGCCAGCGCATTTGCCGACAAAGCGGCGGCATTGAAGGCGGCGGTTCAGCACTCGCTCTGGGATCCGCAGCGCCAGTTCTTCATGCACGTGTACAACGGAAGCTCGAGCAACCAGGGCATTGCCGGCACGCGCACGACGTGGCGCGAGGCGATGGGCTTTGCGCCGTGGGCCTTCGAGCTGCCGGATGCGACGTATTCGAGCGCTTGGCAATACCTGACTGACACGCGGCACTTTGCTGGACCGAAGGGGCCGTACACGCTCGAGCGCTTTCACGACTTCGAGGCCGAGCAAGGCGCGCTCGTCGGCGCGACCGTGGGCAGCGCCGCCAGCGCTTCCAATGGGCAGTACGTCGGGCAGATCGACAGCGCGACGAGCTCGGTGACGTTCACGGTGTTTGCTCCGGGAGCCGGCACCTACCCGGTGGATATTTTCTACGCGAACGTCGGTGGGGCAGCGGCGACGCATGCGCTAGTCGTCAACGGCGCTGCGGCTTCGCAAACCGTGAGCTACCCCGCTACCGGCGCAACGCTCGCCTTCTCCGGCTCGCAGCGGGTCAGCGTGCAAGTCGCGATGAAAGCCGGCGCCAACACCTTGAAGTTTTCGGGCGGAACCGGCTCGGCGGCGCTCGACCGTATCAGCACGAATCCGTATTTCGATTTTCAGGCGCGGCCCGCGACGCAGAACCACGACGACAGCAACTGCTGTCACTGGGATGGCCCGAGCTGGCCGTTCGACACGAGCATGATCCTGACGGGGCTAGCGAATCTGCTGCAGGACTATCCCACACAGACGTACGTCACGAAGCAGACCTACGACTCACTGCTCAGCCAATTTGCCACTCTGCAACATCGAAACGGCGTGCCTTACGTGGCTGAGGCGGCCGACGGCGACACGGGTGAGTGGATCTACGATGCCTCGGATTTCAGCGAACACTACAACCACTCGAGCTTCGTCGATCTCGTGCTCAGTGGGCTTTTGGGCATCAAGCCGCAGGCGGACGACACGGTTCAGCTGAAGCCGCTCGTGCCGGACGACTGGAGCTACTTTGCGCTGCAAGACGTGCCGTACCATGGTCACCTATTGACGCTGATTTGGGACCAAAGCGGCACGCACTACAACGCGGGCGCGGGGCTGCACGTTTGCCAAGACGGGACCTCGATCTATCAATCCGCGACGCTCGGCAACGCCACGATCCCGTTGGCGCCGGTCACCGTGCCGGCGGCGAGCCCCGCGCTCGACAACGTGGCCGCCAATGCTTGGACCGCAGATCAGGATTGGTTCAAAGGTTGGGACAACCGCAACTACACCGCGACCTTCCCAAAGGTGAGCGCGTCGTACACGAACACCGGGGTCAACGGCAAGCGCTGTCGCAGCGCGGATAACCCGCGCTGTATCGACGCACACGACAGCCCGCTCAAGGCGATTGACGGCTTCATCCGTTACGATGCGATGCCCGACGACCGCTGGACCAACGCCGGTTCGAGCAACGCCACCGACTCCCTCACGGTGGACTTTGGGCAAGCGCGCGCGATCAGCGAGGTCAAGATCTACACCTACGACGACGGCCAGGACATCCGTGCGCCGCAGAGCTTCGACGTTCAATACCTGTCGGGCACGAGCTGGACGTCAGCGCCCGGGCAGGTAAAGACGCCCGCTGCGCCAGCCGCCAACACAGCCAACGAAGTGACGTTTCCGAGCGTCATGACCGCGCAGATCCGGGTCGTGTTCACGCCCCAACCCGGTAAACACGTGGGCGTGACCGAGCTCGAGTCCTGGGCTCCGCGTCTGTAGCGAGTGGTGCGTCATGCGCGCCGGGCACGGTTATGCCGCGCCCGGCGGGGCGAGGTGGATCTTGACGGCCTCGGCGATGAAGTTCCAATCCGCGACGGTTCCGGCCCCGGCGGGGCTGCCGGTCATGATCGCGACCAGCTCCCAGTAGCGCGCGTGGCGCGGATCATAGGCGAGGTAACGCTCGTGCATGCCGCGACGCAGCTGCTCGTCGATCGGTTTATTTGCGGCATCTGCAATGCCCGCGAGGAAGCCTTCGACGACGGCTCGCCCCGCATCCGAACCGGGTGAGGCGCCCCGGGCGCGCGCATTGGCCGCGGCGCGCGCCGCTTCGAAGTTGGCCGTGCGCAACTTGAGCATGTCGAGCTTGTTCTCCGCCGCCTCGCGCGCATTGTTGCGTTGGCGCTCGACGAAACTCTCGTCAGTGAGCAGCTCATTCAGCTCAACCCAGGCGTCGAGCTGCTCGGGCGTGGGATTGTCGGGCAGCTGCGGCTTGCTCGCCTCCGCGAGCCGTTTGCGCCACGGACTGTCCAGCGGAAGGTCATCGGTGATGCGTTGATAGTAGCGTTCGATCACGTCTTTGCGTTCTTCGTTGGTCAGTTTTGTCACGGCACACAGTCTCCTCAAGTCGCTCTCTTTGGGATCACCAGCGCGCAGCGCAGCACGGAGAGCCGCTGCGACGCGCTGCAGCGACGACGCATGGGCCTCGACCGCCGCGAGCTGAAGGCGCAAAGCGTCCGCGAGCGACAGATCGTCACGCAGCACCTTCTTGATCGCTTCGAGGCCGACCCCGGCGTCTCGCAACGTGCGCACCAGGTCGAGACGAATCGTCGCGTCCTCCGCGTACAGCCGATAACCGCTCTTCGACCTCGTCGCGGGCGGAAGCAACCCCTCATCCGACCAGAAGCGCAACGTTTTGACCGGCACGCCGGTGCGACGCGAGAGCTCTCCGATCGTGACCGGCGGCTTGTTCATGACTCTAGCGTGAGGTCTCCCGTCACTGGAGAGTCAAGGGGTTTGGGCAAAATGATCAGGCGCGATCGAGCGCCTCACTCTCCCGCTTCGGTGGCTTCCGTGACCGTGCCTGGCTGATACGGAGCGTCCGGCGCGTCGCTGCTCGCCTTTGGACTCGCCTGCGCTACCGGCTCAGATGCTGAAGCACCGGTGCCGGTGGCCGGCGCGAGGAATAACTCCGCTTCGAGGGCGGGCCTCCGACGGAGGAGCGTCGCGTAGAGCCAGCCGAACGTCACAAATAGGATCAGCGTCTCGTCTTGGAAGTGGCGTTCGATGTCTTGATCGAGCGCTGACCAGTAGCCGAGAACGCACAGCACGAGCAAGGGCACCGCCACCCAGTGCAGCGGGATATTCAGTGGCACCGCCTTGGGCGAAGTAGCACTGGCAGCATCGCTGCCGTCCTCGGCATTGGGAGCGACCGCGGCGCTGCCCAATAGAGCCAAGAGGAAGACCAGATGGCTATAGTAGTTCGACGGGTTCCAGAGCACGAGGGCGAGGGGCAGCCCGAGTAACATCGCTTCGTGCAAAGGGCGCCTTCGTGCCAGCACGGCCACCGTTCCGAAGCAGCAGAACACCGCTAGCAGATGGATTGGCCGGCGCTCTTCCAGCGCGCGAGCGGCGTTTCCGTCCGAGCCTGCCACCAGAGCACGCAAGCTGATCTCGTTCAGGCTGCCTTCGCGATTGAGCAGCGTCACCTTGTCCCACCAATGGGACCACGAGCTGAACGAGTACAGCATGCCGGTGACGAGCACGGCCACGATCATCGTGAGTAGCGCGACGAGCACGACGCGGACCGCCGCGCGGTGCTCCGCGAGCAGCAGCTTCAAAGAGGGCAGCCTGCGCTCGCGTTGATAGTATTCGAAGCCCCACCACAGCGCGGGGATCGGGATGCCGATCAGCGCTGCTGCCGGAAAGGCGCGAATCATCGTCGATAGTCCCAGGCAAACGCCGGCGAGTGACCAGTGTCGCCGCTTCAGCGCGCAGGCAGCAAAGCCGAGCAACGCCAGCCAATCGTGGCGCAGCGTCGCTCCGCTCCAGTTCGTCGCGAACATGTACAAATCATTGGCGCCAAAGATGGTGAGCGACACGAGCATCGGCCAAAGCCCGAAGCTGCGCCAGATCGCCAGCGCCATCAGTGTGAGCAAGAGACCGTCGGCGAGCGCGGCGAGCGTCAATGACTGCTCGGTGGCCTCGCCGTGCGCGAGCAACAGGCGAGCGAAAAAGACCCACACGGGCGTCGCATTCGCGCCGTGGTCGGTGAGCGTCGACAAGAACTCCGGGCCCATCACGGACTCGAAGTAATGCATGTCCGTTTTCAGCGCCGCCCAGCGCTCGGCCGTGAAACGCTGGCGGATGCCGCGTACCTCGCCGGCAATGTCGGAGACGAGCCGCACTTTGTGATCGCGCAGGCTGCGCACCTCCGTGCGCGCGATCGGATCGAGCGAGCCGCCGAGCTCGTCCTCGGAGTAAGCGAGCACGCTGGCCAAGTAGACGCCGTCGTACTGCAGCTCTGGGAAATACTTGGCGAATGGCTGATACACCCGCATATCGTAGGTGTGCACGAACTCAGGCCGGTTCTCGGCGTGATTGCGGAACTGCGGGCGCCCGAGATTGTAAAACGACGCGCAGGCGAGCAGCGCGGTCACGATCAGGCTCGCCGTGACCACGCCGCGATGTACGGCAAAGCGTTTGCTTGCGACGGCGCACCGCCACATCGCAAGCAATGCAATCCCGCCCGCAGTCGCGCGCACGAAGGAGACCTCACGGCTGCCGATCGGCCAGGCAGAGTTGACCGCATCGAGCGCAAACCCGGCGGCAAGCAGCGTGAGCGCGCCGCCGAACGCCAGCACGATCGGCTTCGACCCAGCGCGGGTCGTGAACAAGAGCACGCCAAACGCGAACGCCAGATAGAGCAAACAGGTGCGCACGCGCGTGGCATTGGTTTGCCCGGCGACGCGCACGAGCGGAGGCGGCATTTCCGCCGGGCGCTCCGCAAACAGCTGCAACTCGGTGGCCGAGTACGCGCCGTCACCGCCCTGCACCGTGAGCCGCACGTAACGGCCCTTGCCGTTCAGCGAATTCGACCAGCGCTGGCGCAGACCGACGCCGTCGTTCTTTCCCGAATCCCAGACGGGCGTGAAGTTTCGTCGATCGTCGGAGACCGAGACCAAGTAATCGTCGTTGTTGTCGCCCTGAACGTAGGCGGCCACGATGGTCGTGGATTGTCCGAGATCATACTCGACGTAGGAGCGCTCGGATTCGAAGATCGCGGCGGTGATCGAGTTCCAATCTTCTCCCTCGTGCGCGCATTGACCGTCGGTCAGCACCTTGGCGTTGGCCACGCCGTGTGCGCTGGACGGCGCGCGACCAGACAGCAGATTTTTGGCAGCACCCGCTGCGTGCAAGCTTGCCGCCGCGACGAGCGTGGCGCAGAGCAGCGAGAACAAAAGGAAAGCCCTGTACAAGGATCTCATCCGGCGTTGCGTTCTACCCCCTTCAGCGCGTTCGCCTCAAGCAATGCGTGTGCCCAATTAGCTCGCGCGCCTCGACCGCGCTGCGGCGAGTCCGGAAAGTTCTGCTGGCTCAGCGTGGCACAGGAGCCTGACAGCGCGTTCACGGTCGGGCTCGGAGATGCAAGCCTCGTCAAATGGCAAGCTCGGAATTTTCCCCATTGTCGGAAAAGGAGCGAGCGAGCTCGAACGGCCAACGGTACGGGCTCAATTGCGCGCGCCGGGCTCGCTCACACCGCTCACGGGCCCAGCGTCTCGGGCGGCGAACTCGCGCTCGAATCCGATGTCGAAAATCGCGCACCGAGTCCGCAATGAGCGGGGTCCCCGCGGCAGCGCTCGGTAGCCGGCACACATTTCTCGTTCGGGGAAGGTTCGCGCTGGGCGTCCCCTCAACTCAATGTGGCGGATTGGGCTTTACCGTGTCGTTTCACTTCCGGGCGAAATCTTTGCAAAATCGTGCGGAACCGCTCCCAGATGCGATCGGTTTTCGCGGCTGCCGCATTGATAGGGGACATGTTCGGTTGGCTACGGCACAAGTTCCAGCGCGGCGACGGCCGCAGCAAAGCCCGTGCCGCTGAGCGGCATCGATTGCACGCGCTGCGCTTGCGTCGCCTGTTCGACGACACCCACGGCTTGATGTGGCGCACGCTCCGCCGCCTTGGCGTCCCAGCCGATCGCCTCGAGCATTCGTTTCAGCAGGCATACGTCGTCATCTCCGAGCACTTGAGTGAGATCGAGCCTGGCGGGGAGCGCGCCTTTGCCTATCGAGTCGCGCTTCGAGCCGCCCGAGTCTCTGCTCAGGGCACTGCTGGAGCAGCCTGCGGCGCCGAGTCAGACGAGCCGAGCGCCGAGCTGCGGTTCGACCGCGCGCAACTGCTCGCGATCTGCGATCGCCTTCTCGATCGGCTCGCCCCGCCACTTCGGGAAGTCTTCGTGCTTCGTGAGCTCGAGGGCTTGCATGACAGCGAGATCGCGGCCTTGCTCGAAATTCCTCAGAGCACGATGTGCGCTCGGCTTCTTTGCGCACGGCTCTGCCTTCGTGACGACGTCCAAGCAATCATCGAGAGCCACGCCCGGTCCGAGTTCAGTCGTGGCTGAGCAGCGCCTGATCGAGAGCAGTGAGCTTCCGCTCGAACGGGAGCTCCTGCGCGCTGCATCGGCCGAACTCGCGCCGCTTGCGGTGCGGCGGCGCGCACTCGCCGCGCTCGGCCTGCTCCGGATCATGCCCTCCGCTGCGAGCACCATCGCGCCCACTCCGCCTCGCGCGACGTTTCTCCGTCCCTACCAATGGCTTTTGAAATTGAGCCTGGTGGTCGTCATCGGCGTCGCGGTCGGCGCAGTGGCCGCGATGGGCTCTCTTTGGTACGAGAGTCGCCAGGCGCGCGACGCCCACGGGCTCGCCACGACGACCTCTGTGAAGCCGAATCCGAACCCGGTCGCGGCTGCGCCCGGATCCGTCCCGCAGCCACGCTGAGTAGTCCAGCGCGTTGCCGGAAGGCGCGCGAGCGACCGCCGCGCCGCAATCGGTGTGTCGAGACGAAGTCGCGGTCCCACCGCTGTCACCCCGTGGGCATACCGACGACACTCACGGACAATACCCAGCGCGAGGCTCGGGGCTGTTTTTGATGGTCACGCAGCCCGCCGAACGCCGTCCCAGCCTTCGGCGGCGCGGTGCGCGGAGGCTTCAGAGCCACGAAGTGCGGGCGAGACGAACGCGGAAATCGACCGCTCGTGCCGGCGGCGCGAGTCGCAGCGCGCGTGTATTTTTCGCGCTCGCTCTCGCTTCTAATCCAAACGAGTGGGCCCGGGCTGTGGCATCGCGCAACAGCGGCGCCATAGCCGTCACAATCGCGCGAACTGCGAATCCGCGGCCGTGTTCGCGCCCGTTCGCGAGGACGCGCGATCTGCCGCACTGGCGCTTTCCGCCCAGGCGCCGAGCTTGAGTATCTTTCTGACTACTTCTAGACTGTAAGTGAGCGTCGGGAATGGCGCTCATCGGCAGGGAGTTCAAGCTTTGGCGCAGCTCGGGCAGCACGAGACACTCACGCAACAGCTGATCCGCGAGATGGGGCTGAGCGAGCACGACATCGACCGGCGCAAACGCATCGTGGGGCTCGTTCCGCTCGATCTCGAGCGTATCGGCAAGATCAAAGATCTCGTAACTCAGCACGTCGATGAGCTCGCAAACTCGTTCTTCGACTATCTGGCCGCGCTCGAAGAGGGGCGGCCGTTGACGAGCGCCGGTGCGCGCCTCGAGCGTGCGCGCCAGCTCAAGCGCGATCATTTGTTGGCCATGGTCCGCGGCAACTATGACGCGGAGTATGCCGCGCAGCGGCTCGAGCTCGCCGTGCTCTACAGCCGGTGCAATCTGGATCTGCGCGTGTTTTTGGGTGCCTTTCACCACCTGCTCAAGAACATCGGTTTGAAAGTGATGGGCAGCTTCCAGCACGCCCCACTCGAGGGCTTCGAGGCCTTCATGTCGCTGAAGAAGATCGCGTTCCTCGACATCGGCATCATCGTGGATGCCATCGTTTTCGAGCGCGAGCGCCTGATTCGCACGCAACAGGACGCCATTCGCGAGCTCTCGACGCCCGTGCTGCAGATCCGTGAGCGGCTCTTGCTCTTGCCGATCATCGGCGTCATCGATACCCAGCGAGCTCGCCTGATCACCGAGAATTTGCTCAGATCGATCCGCGCCAATCGAGCCAAGGTGGTCGTGATGGATGTGACGGGGGTCGCTACGATCGATTCGAAGGTAGCCAATCACCTGATTCAGACGGTCACTGCGGCAAAGCTGATGGGCGCTTCGGTGATCGTGACCGGGCTTTCCGCCGACGTCGCGCAGTCACTGGTCGCGCTCGGCATCGACCTGGCAAAATTGAACACGGTCGGCGATCTACAAGGCGGCATGGAAGAAGCCGAGCACCTGCTCGGTTACCGCGTAGCTTTGGACGGCGATCGCGTGAACGGCGCTCCCGTGGCTCGCGCCTGAACGGGGAGCCTTGGGCGCATGGCGGTTCCGATCCTCAAGCAAGGAGATGTGCTGATCGCCTCGATCCAGGCGGCGTTGTCCGATCGCGATCTGCTTCAGCTTCGAGATGACCTGGCCCAACGCGTGGGCAACCTGCGCTGTCGGGGCGTGATCATCGATTTGACTGCGCTAGACGTGCTCGATTCGTATGCGACCAGGATGATTCGAGGCATCGTGTACACGGCAAAGCTCCGTGGCGCTGAGACCATCGTCGTCGGTATCCAGCCGGACGTCGCCTTTTCTATGGTGCAGCTGGGGTTATCGCTCGACGGGATAGCCACGGCCTTGGATCTCGAGGAGGGGCTAGCGCTGCTTGCCCAGGAAAAGGGTGTACGTGCCCTCCCCGATTGAGATTCCGATCGCGCACGAGTTCGACATCGTGAGCGCTCGCCAGAAAGGGCGGGAGCTCGCCGCGAGCATGGGCTTTTCCAGCACCGACCAGACGCTGCTCGCGACGGCCATTTCCGAAGTCGCGCGCAACATCGTCAATTATGCGGGGACCGGCGAGCTCGTGCTCTGCGACGTCGAAGAAAAGGGGCGTCGCGGCGTGATGATCGTCGCTCGCGATCGCGGGCCGGGCATCGCCGACACCGAACTCGCGATGCGCGACGGATACTCGACGGGCAACAGCTTGGGCGTGGGGCTACCGGGCGCACGGCGCTTGGTCGATGATTTCCAGCTGTCATCGACGCCCGGAGTGGGCACGATCGTCACCCTCAAGAAATGGCTCCGCTGATGGGCACCACGGTCGTTTCGCAGCCGGTCATCGAGTGGGGCTGGGCCGGAAGAGCCTTCGGCGCGGGCGACGAGTCCGGAGACTTGCATGTCGTGCTGCCGCTGCCGAATGGCGCGCTGCTCGCCGTGATTGACGGGCTCGGTCACGGCCCCGAGGCTCGGACGGCCGCGCTCGAAGCATCCGCAGTTTTGTCGAAGGACCCCGCTCGGCCGCCGCTCGAGCTGATCCAGCGTTGTCACGAAGCGTTGCGCAAGACGCGCGGCGCAGTGATGAGCGTCGCGCGCATCCATGCGGCGGATTCGTCCCTGGAGTGGTGCGGCGTTGGCAACGTCGAAGCCATCTTGATCCGCCCCGATCGCGCAGCGCGTGGCACCGAAAGCGTCGTTGCCCGTGGCGGAGTCGTGGGCTATCGCTTGCCGACGCTGAAAGCTGCCCGTGTTGCGCTCCGTCCACGCGATGTGCTGTTCATGGCGACGGACGGCATTGCCAGCGACTACTCGTCCGATTTGAGCCTGGAGGATGCGCCACAATCTTTGGCAAACGAGATCCTCGCCAACTACGCCAAAGCCAGTGACGATGCACTCGTGCTAGTCGCGCGCTACCTCGGGGCCAATTCGTGACCGAGCTCGATCCCGACTTCGTCTCGGCCATCACTTTGCACCTCGATGAGGGGAGTGAAGCTTCGCTGAGCCTTGCCTATGATCTGGGCCGCAAAGCGCTTGCCCGTGGGCTCGGCATCCTGGACGTCTTCTTTCTCTACGACACCACGCAGCGGGAGCTCGTGCTCTCCGCGCCGGTCGAAGATCGCGAGCGCGTGGCAGCGTCGGTCGCGAGCTTCTTCCGTGAGCTGCTGTCGCCCTTCGAAATGGGTTTTCGCGGCTATCGAGAATCGAATACCGAGCTGAAACGCCTGAACGAAGAGCTGACCATCGCCTATGGCGAGCTCCAAGCCAGGCAAGCACAACTCGTGCAGTCCACGAAAATGGCGTCGCTCGGCGAGCTCGTCGCCGGGATCGCCCACGAAATCAACAATCCGCTTTCTTTCGTGATCGGGCACTTGAATACCGTGACGAAGAGCCTGACCAAATTCGCGCACGAGATGCCGGAGAACCTCTCACCGGGCGCCAAGGCGCACTGGGAGCGCGCGCGCAGCCGGCTTCAAGAAAGCGAGCTCGGCATCGAGCGTATTCGCGATCTCGTGCTCAAATTGCGCACGTTTTCACGCTTGGACGAGGGCGAGATCAAGCAAGTCAGCATTCGCGAGTGCGTGGGCTCGGTGCTCACGATCCTCGGGTATCGGCTGAAAGATCGCGTCACGGTCGTGACGCACTACGGCTTGCCCGATGTCGTCGAGTGCTTGCCGAGCCTGTTGAATCAAGCGATCATGAATCTGGTGTCCAACGCGGTCGACGCCATCAAAGGTCCGGGCGTGATCACGATCACGACCGGCGCCGACGGCGAGAGCTACGTCATCGCAGTGCAGGACACTGGCCATGGCATCCCCGAACATTTGAGACAACGAGTGTTGGAACCATTTTTCACGACCAAACCGATCGGGCAGGGGACCGGTCTCGGTCTCAGCATCACCTACTCCATCGTCCAGCGGCATCGCGGCACACTCGAGCTCACGCCCGCGGAGGGCGGGGGCACCGTGGCGACGATTCGCTTCCCGCTCGGCAAATCGACCTCGCACGCGCCCGAGCACGGCTGAGCCTCGCGCGAGCTTCGCACTTTGCGCAATTACGGGGTCTTGCGATCACAGATCTCGCGATCTGAATTTCGCGATCTGGAATTTCGCGAAAGTAAAGGCGCTTGCCTGACGTTTCGTGCCTGCTCTGCGTCTGAAGCAACGACTCACCTCCGAGCCTGCTCGGCCATTCGTTCTTGGCCCACTCGAAGGAGATGTCGATGTCGAAGTACTCTGCGCTCGCGCTAGGTCTGGTTCTCGGAGCATCCGTCGGTGCTTGCAGCAGTACCAGCCCAGACGCATCGTCCGTGATTCAGGAGCTCACGAGTGGCGGTGTCAACGTCACGGTGAGCTTGCAATCGGATTGGACCGCTGGCTATTGCGCGAACGTGACGCTGCAGAACACCGGCACGGCCGCGGTGACGTCATGGACGGTCGTGTTGGATTTGAATCAAGCGACGCTCGCCAATCTTTGGAGCGGAAGCTACACGCAGAGCGGTGCGCGCTTGACCGTGACTCCGGCGGGGTTCAACGCGAGCATTGCACCCGGCACTTCCACGAGCTTTGGATTTTGCGGTAACGCCACGGGCTCGAATTATCATCCAACGCTCGTCTCCGTTTCGGTGGTGGGCGGCAGTGGCAGCGGAGGAGGTGCGGGCGCCGGTGGCATGGCCGCCGGAGGCAGCGCGGGAGCTGCAGGGAGCGCCGGAAAAGCCGGCACTGGCGGCGGTGGAGCAACCGCTGGCACTGGCGGCAGCGCCGGCACGAGTACCGGCGGCACCGCTGCTATGGGTGGCGGCACGAGCAGTGGTGGCACGAGCAGTGGTGGCACGAGCAGTGGTGGTAGTGCTGGCGCGGGCGGAAGCGCAACCTGCGACCCTGGCACGACCACCACCACCTGGGCGACCAATTGCGCGACCGCGCCGGCAACGACCTGCGTGGCCGGGACTTGGACCGACCCGGGCTCCACCACGGGTGACCCGGTGCAATGTCAGAGCGCGCACTTCGTGGTGCACTCTCCGGCGGGCACCATCACTGCCGCGCAATGCTCGGACGCGACGAACACGCTCGAGACGCTGGTCTGGCCGACCATGTTCGGGAGCCCCATGTTCTTTCCCGAGCCGTACTGCAGCTCATCGGCAAAGTTCAAAGCCAGTATCGTCATTCACAGCGACTACGGGCTCACCGGCGGCGGCTGGGGCAACGGCTACATGGGCATGTGGGTAGGCCCGGGCGCAACGGCCGATCACTGGGGTTTGGCCCACGAATTTACCCACGCCGTGCAATCGCAAACGAAGGGCCTCAGCTGCAATCAATCCAACACTTGTGGTTGGATTTACGAGAGCCACGCGAACTGGCGCTCGCAGCAACTGCCGGAGTATCACACGAGCAACGTGCACTGCTCCGAGATGCTGCCGAACGCGCCGCACCTCTATTTAGGGTCGACCCGCGATCGCTACTGCAATTGGCAGTTCATGGAATATCTAAAGGACAAGTTTTGCTACAAGGCCGTGAACGACATCTGGACCGCGCCGACGCCGAGCAACGACCCGTTCACCAACATCGCGGCGACCCGCGGCTGGAGCACGAGTCAGCTCAATGACTTCTTCGGCGAGTGGGCCACGCACAACGTCACCTGGGATTATCAAGATCCCGCGCCCGAGACCACCGCGGGCGGCAACCAGGGCACGCTGTTTCGGTCCAGCGCTGGCTACGGCCCGATCAGCGATACTTCGCGACCGGAGCGGCGCCTGCGCACCGTCAAGCTCGAGGCGCTCGATGCCGCCAATCGGCGCTACGTCGTGCCGTCGCTCGAGGCGCCGCAACGTTGGGGCTACAACATCGTCCGGCTCTATCCGGATGCCGGCGCGACCAGCGTGACCGTGACCTTCCGCGGCGTGGTGCAGAGCGCGGCCAGCTCCGATTGGCGCTGGGCGCTGGTTGCGACCGACTCTGCCATCACCAAGCCGCGCTACAGCAAGCTGCAGCGTGGCTCGGACGGTCAGCTCAGCTTTTGCGTGAACGCCGGTGAAGCGCTGTTCTTGGTCGTGACGGCCACTCCGTCGGCGCAAAAGCAGATCGTTTGGGATCAGTTGTATCCGAGCGTGTATCGCTACCCGTACATGATCGGGCTCAGCAATGCGCAGCCGGACGGCTTTCAAGCGGGCGCTCCGAACCCGTCGTCCAGCGGCGCGCGTTGGGCAAACGGTGGCGGCTGGGTGGCGAGCGGTGCGAGCGTCGCGAGCGGCGCATACGTCGGCCCGTATGCCGCGGTGCTCGGCGGTACCGTCGGCGCGACCGCGCGCATCGAAGACCACGCGACGATCTTGAGCGGCAGCGTGTCGAGCGGCACGGTCGGCGGCCTCACGATCATGACCTCGAATCTGTCCGTGTCGGGCAGCGCGCGGGTCAGCGTGGCCTGGCCGTACGCGCCCGGCTTCTTCGAGCATCCGCAGCAAGCGTCCGGCACCGCTCAGTTGCTCGGTGACATCGAGTATCGCGGCGCGAACCTGAACGAGACGAGCGGCTCCTATTGCGGCTTCGTCGATTCCACGGTGAGCAGCAACTGCACCGCGGCCGACGTGACCGTGCCTTCGCCCTACGTTTGGCGGCCGTGAGCGAAGCATGAAACGGCGGCTCCGCTCGGGAGCCGCCGTTTCGACGTGCCAGCGCGAGGGCTCGGCAGCGCACGCGAGTGAGCGCACGAGTTCGCGCCGTTCAGCGTGTTTCGAGCTGCCGTAAACACTTTCGTTGCACCGCGCACAGCGCGCGAAAATTTCGCGGCGCCGCGCCGCGCGGACGTGTTCACGCCGCGCGAGCGCTGGCAGTGAGTGCATCGGCCTGTGCTAGCCAATGCTCATGATCTCGTCCAAGACTCGTGTGCTGACGTCACTGGGGGTTATCGGAATATTGTCGGCTTGTGGCGCCGGAGCTTGCAGCAGTAAGAGCGATGGAGGCGGAGGCGCGGGCACCGGCGCGACCGCCGCGGGCGGTTCGAGCGGCGCCAGCGCGGGCAGCGCTGGCAAAGGCGGACAGAACACGGCCGGCTCGGACGCAGGTGGCAGTCACACGGGCGGCGAGGCGGGCAACGACACGGCCGGCGGTAGCGCCGGTGCTGCTGCCGGTGAAGGCGGTGCGGCGGGAGCCGAAGCCGGCGGAAGCGAGACGGGCGGCAGCGCCGGCACGGGCGCGACGTGCAATGCCAATCTACAAACCGACGCGCAAAATTGCGGCCGCTGCGGTCACAGCTGCGGCACCGCCGATTGCAGCGGCGGCTTGTGCAACGCAGAACCGGTGTTGGTGCCAAAGCCGATCGTCGCGGAGCTCACCGAATCGGGCTTCAGCCGGCGCACTTTCTTCTCGGCGAGCAGTCTCTACGCTTGGGAAAAGGTCCAAGATTCGACGCTGAATCCGGATCTGCGCTACCGCTTGTTGCGCACGCCCGCGCCCGCCGTGGCCCTACCCGCAACGCCCGCCTCCGGCGCGATCGTGCAAGACATCCCGGACGATGGCTCAGCGCCGTACTTCGTCGACGCGGTCAATTACGATGCCGCCTATTTGTACCAGTGCACGACCACGGGCGGCACGCGCGTTCCGCTCAACGGAACCGCTGCCGCGCCCACGGTCATCTTCAAGGCGCCGGTGGCGAACATCGACTGCAACGCGATCGCCGTCGGTCCAACGGCGCTCTTCATCTCGAGCCACAACACCGTTGCCGGCAAAGATACGCTCTACACCCTCCCGCTCACGGCTCTCGGTCCGAACGCCGTGCCCACGCTCGTGCCGAACATCGGCGCACGCGACAACGACATCTTCGCGCTGACCGTGGTCGGCACGAACCTGTATTGGATGGAAAACGATCTCTCGCAGGCCGCGAAACCGCCGAACCTGGTCACCGCTCCGAGCAGCGGGCTCGCGGCTGGTGGCAAGCCGACGAAGATCGACGAAGATCTGGGCAGCGAGAGCGCCTCGATCGCGAGTGACGGCAGTTACTTGTATTGGACGGACACGCACGGCGCGATCGGCGAACTGCGTCGCACCAAGCTGCCCTTCGTGCCGGGCAGCAAGCCGGAGGCGGTGCTCCAAAATCTCGACGGCGTGAACCCCGGCATCGTCATGGACGCCAACTACTTGTACGTGATGGAAAGCAACAACGAGCTTGGCACGATCGTTTATCGCGTCGCGAAAGACGGCTCGACTTCGGACCAGCTCGGGATCGGCGAGGTGTTCAATCCCTCCGAGCACAAGGGCCTGCAAATGACGGGCGTGGACGCGAATTACGTCTACTTCTTGCTGTTCGACGGCATCCTCGCGCGCTTGCCGAACAAGCCCTGAGCCCGCAATTTTGCGACCTGCCTTCGCGCGCGCACCGGCTTTTGCGCGCAGCCCCGAGCAGGCGTGCTACGTCACGCCTGCTCGATGACCCATGATACCGCCGCCACCGATCCGCTGCACGGCATCACGCTCGAAGCGATCCTACTCGAGTTGCTCGAGCGACACGGCTGGGCAGAGCTCGGCCGCTTGATCGAGATCCGCTGTTTTCAATTGGATCCGAGCATCAAGTCGAGCTTGAAGTTCTTGCGCCGCACGCCCTGGGCGCGCAAGAAAGTCGAAGAGCTTTACCTGTACGGCCCGCAACGCTGAGCCAACGCCGCAGTGCTCGCTCTAGCGCTGATTTGGAATTTTGGATTTGATGGTCACGATGCGCGCGGGGCGCGGCGTAGCCTTCGGCGTCGCGTTGCCGGTGCGCGCTTTTTGCATCCAAGGGCTTACCGTGACGGTCGCGCACGGAAAGTCGTGCGCGCCGCCGAAGGCTGAGCCGGCCCGCATCGTAGCGCGTGACCATCAACAAGATCCTCAGGCTCCGGCGCGACCCGTGACGGCACGCTGCGTTCGCGACGCGACCGGACCGTGCGCGGGTGGCGCAGCTTGCCGCGGGCTCGCTGCGCGAGCCGTGCAAGAGTTAGACAACCCTTCTCTTCGGCGCGATCGCCAACTCCTTAGGGTGTTTGTGTGTGCCGGTCGGCGCGGCGCAGCGCGGGTCGTTGTCGGCCAACGACGGCGGGCGTCGGCTGTCGAAAGACGCCGTGTTGCGAGCTCGGCGCGATTCGTGCGAGAGTCCGCGAGCAATGGAGCCTGGCAGCACGCCCAGCTGGCAGATCAGCAAGGGGGCTGACGGGGTCATCTATTCGCGCTTCGTCGGGCCCACGCGAACCGAAGAATTTGCCGGCTTTCTGCAAGCCTTGCTGCTGGCGATGCCCGCGGCCAATGCCCGCCTGGTGTTCGATTTGCGTCAGCTCGGCGGTTACAACGCCGAGACCAAAGAGCCGATGAAAGCTTGGCTCTTGCAGCACAAATTGGCGATCTCGGAGCTCACGGTCGTCGTGCCGCAATCGGGCGCGATCCTGAAAATGGTGAGCGCGGCGATCGGACTTGCGACGGGCGTCAAAATCCGCGTGCGCGACGAGCTCGAGGAGCACCCGCCGTTCGCTGCGCACTGACTCAACGCCGCGCGGCAGCGTCGAGCAGCGCGCGCACGCGGGTCAAGAGTGCGTCGTGCGCGAACGGCTTTTGCAAGAGCTGCGCGCCCTCAGCCAAGGTGTCGTGCGTGTAGCCCGAGATGTAGAGCACCGGCACGCGCGGCCGCGTGCGGTGAAAGTGTTTGGCCAGCTCGACTCCGCCCATCTTGGGCATGATCACGTCGGTGATCAACAGGTGGATCTCGCCCGTGTGCTGCTCGGCCGCTTTGAGCGCCTCTTCTCCGTTCGAAGCGACGATCAAGCGATAGCCGTGAGTGGAGAGCTCCGTCACGACCAAGTGGCGCACCAGATCGTCGTCCTCAGCGAAAAGTAAGGTCTCGTTTCCGGCTTGAATTGGCGGGTTGTGGCGCTGAGACGGCAGCGAAGCGACCGGCGCGTCGATTTCGGGTAGATAGATATTGAACGTGGTGCCGTCGCCGAGCTTGCTGTCGACGCTGATGTGCCCGCCGTTCTGCTTCACGATGCCGTAGCACATGGCAAGACCAAGCCCGGTGCCCTTGCCGAAATCTTTGGTGGTGAAGAACGGCTCGAACAGGTGCGCTTTGGCCTCCTCGCTCAAGCCCTCGCCGCTGTCTTGTACGCTGAGCAGGGCATAGCGCCCGCGGGGGGCGTCGGGCAGCGAGCGGCGCCAGTCCTCGTCCGAGCCTACGCGCACCGTGCGGAACGCGAGCGTGCCGCCGTGGGGCATCGCGTCGCGCGCGTTCAGCGCCAGGTTCAACAAGAGCTGCGAGATTTGGTTGGCGTCCACTTTGACGCTCAGGCGCTCGGGCCATAAATCGGCGCTCACGTCGATGTCTTCACCGAGCACGCGCTGCAACAGGCTCGATGTTTCGAGCACCAGCGCGTTCAAGTCGATCACTTGCGCTTCGATGATCTGCCGGCGTGCGAAGGCCAGCAGCTGTTTCGTCAAATTGGCGCCGCCTTCGGCCGCCAAATTCAATAGCGCCAGGTATTCGTGCGCCATCGACCCTTTGGGCAGCGCGCGCTGCGCGACCGCGATCAGGCCGAAAATGCTGGTCAGCAAATTGTTGAAATCATGCGCCACACCACCGGCAAGTCGCCCGATACTTTCCAGCTTTTGCGCTTGGAGCAGCTGATCTTCGAGCTGCTTGCGGTCTGTGATGTCCTGCGAAATGACGACGATCCCCGTCACCCGCCCGCTGCTGTCAAACTGTGGCAGCTTTGCAGTTTCGAACCAGCGCTTGCCGGTGAGCGGAGTGTCGATCTGCTCGACGATACCGAGCTTCGGCTTGCCGGAGCGGAGTACCTCCAAGTCGTCCCGGTAGTAATCTGCGGCTTGCTCGGGGTACCAACGTGCGGTCGGGGTGTTCGCGATCTCGTCCGCGCTCACGCCCAACGAATCGGCGACCGCGCGATTGACGCGCCGGATGCCATTTTCGGTGTCTTTGTAGAACACGAATGCCGGAATGGCATCCACGATCAGCTGCAGCTCCGCACATTGCCGCGCCAGCGCCTCCCGGCCGAGATCGAGCTCGTTGCTGCTGCGCTCACTCTTCACTGCTCGCCGATCATGCCGAGGAATCGACACCAGGCCAAGCGCGGGCAGCGTTCGCTACAGATTCGCGACCGACGCGCTCTCGTCCATGTCCTCGCGAATGTGAATCTTCACGCCGGTGGCCAAGCTGATGACGGCCGTCACCATTTTCAAAATCGCTCCCGATTTCGGCACGATCACCGTGACGGCTGCGATGCGTGGCTTGTTTTCTCTCAGCCACGTTTTGATCGGCTCCTTGGTGTCGGGGTTGTGCCCTTCCAATTCGCGTAAGTCGAAGACGACGTTGGCGTCTTCTTTCGGCATCATCTCGTTCAAGGCGGTGATGAAATCCGCCACCTCGGCGGTGCGCGTCGGGCCGACGAAGCGCAGCCAGATGGTACCGGACGCAGCCACCTTTGCGATTGCCCAACTGGGCTTGTCCCCTCCTGCTCGGGCCATGCTGCTCTTTCCCTATACTAGCTGCGCGCGTGAAGGATCGAAGCAATGCCGGGGAGCCGCGCGAGCTACTCCCCGCCAAAAGAATGCTTCGAAATCGCGCCGCCGGCTAGTGGCCAGGTGCGGGCAATAGACCGCGCGCGGGACCGTCGGGAGTCGCCAGATGACAATTTGAGCAGTTGCGGACATCCGCAGGAAAACGGTCCGACCGGTCGTGGATGGTGTGGACGCGGATATCGAGCGCATTGTCGAATTCGATGCCCAGCGACGAATGGCAGCCGAAACAGGTTCGCCGGTCGCCCATGCCGTGCAAGATCGTCTGGAAATTCGTACGCTCTCCAGAGTGGCAGCCCGTGCAGCGCGTTTTTTCCGTAAACGTCGTGGGCAGCGCCTGCCCGACCTGAATCTCCACCGAGCCCGCGCGGTTCAGCGCTTCGCCCGCGAACTCGCGGCGCGCTTTGACGGCGCCGACATAAGTTCCAGGCTCGGCATCCGGGGGGATGGTCAAGCTGACGATATCCGAAACAGGCGAGGCCCAGACCGACGGGTCGGCGAAGCCGCCGAAGATCACGCCCGCCGGAGGAATGGTTTGGCCCACTGCGCTGAAGCCGTCCACCGCCTGCGTTGCAAAAGGCACCTGCGGCGCGAACAGCAGGTTCGGATCGACGACCGTGGCCGGGGTTTTGAGCTGGTTCGTCGGGCCGGACAGCACCAAGAGCAGGTTTGCCTCGCGGTGCTTGAGCGCATAGTACAGCCGCGTCGAGAGCTGCAGATTCAAATACCGGAGTCCATTCGGATCCTGCCCGGACAAGACTGCGGCGTAGCTTGGCAGTTGCCCTTCAGGGTACAGCCGATTGCCTTGTCTATCGCGGAAGGTGACCCGGAACGACACCGACTCGCCCGGCACGTAGTAGCTGCCGTTGGCCGGAGCTGCGACCGGAGCCAGGCTCACCCCGAAGCCGTAGCCCACCGCTGAGCTCCCAGCGCTGAGCTGCTCGAGCGCGACGTCGTAATGTTTACGCGGAAGCTGATTGAACGTAAGCCGCAGGCTCGTTGCTGACGCGGGGATGGTCCGCGCGTCGCGCTCGGGATGGAGCGCGTCGCGCAATTGAATCAGCGCTTCGGCGGTGAAGGTTGCGCCCGCGCAGTTGCCCACGCTCGGACAACCGACGGCGAGCTGGCGCGCCGAAAAGCGGCGCGTAAAGCCGTCATCCTGCGGTTTGAACCGATCGTCGCTGCCAGCGTGTGCCACGAGCGCGGGCCCGACCTCGCGGCCGCCGGCATCGAGCGGAGTGACCGTGAATGTCGCCGAATCCTCCATCCAACGCGCGTTGCGGTAATAGTGCTCGCGGGTGAAGGTGCCATCCAAACTGGGCACCCAAATTTCTTCGACTTGCTCGACGCCGCGCCAATCGAGGCCCGACACCGCGCTGGTTTCGAGCAGCGGTTGGATGCCGAGGTCGGTCGTCGATTGAACCGACTCGGTCACGTCGATCTCTTGCAAGAAACGCCGCGGATTGCCGAGCCGCTTCAACGGCGCGGCCTGCCCGTTCTGAAAAAAGAGACTCAATCCGACGGGCGAGTCAGCGCAGCTCACGGCCTGAGCAACGCTGCCCACTGGCTCATCTGCGCTCGCACCGCAACCCGAGACACCCGCGCACGCGACAGCGAACAAGAGCAATTGCTTTGCACCCATCAAGACCTCCCTGAGCGCTCGCCCTGAGTGAACGAGCTCGGCGTGCTGAGTACTACGCCCTTCACGAAATAAATTGGATTAGTCGAAAAAGAATGTCAACGAAGACCGCGCATTAGCGCTCACAAGAGTCGGAGTGAGTCGGCATAGTAGGGAGATGTGGCGCGTGATAGCCAATCTGCACTCTCGAGCTCGCGAGCGAACAACCTGGCACGTGGCGGGTTTCGCCAGTCATGCGCGAAGTACATCGGCCGTGAACGCGTGCGTCAGCGATTCAGCTCGATTGGGTTTTGGGTTGATGGTCACGGAACACGTCAGTGAGCGGCCCAGCCTTCGGCGTCGCAGCGCGCCCCAAACGGAAGCGTGCATGGTTGCGGCTCATGCAAAATGAAGCACCGGTTCTGACGACGCTCACTCGCTCACTCGGACTTCGGCCAGACACATAATGGTGTGCATAAATGCCGCAGTTCGCCTCTGGTCGAAACTCGAAGTTCTTTGGCGGCGCTTTCGAGTGATGTACGCTATGGGCGCGGGATAGCGATCGTCATGCCAGCGCAAGTGTTCGAGGTGCCGGCTTCGACCGGCAACACCTGGTTGCTCGTGGTGTTGCTCGTGCCCGCTGCGTTGCTGATCGCGCTTTCGCTCGCACTGTGGCCGCGCCCGCTCAGGGTCGAGCTCACGGCGGATGCACTGCAGATCCGCGGCAGCCTGTACGGGCGACGCATCGCCAAGCAGGATTTGGAGTTGTCGCGAGCGCGCGCACTCAGCTTGAGCGCGGACACGGATTTGCAGCCCGTGTTGCGGACGAACGGCGTGGGCCTGCCGAATTACCGCGTCGGCTGGTTTCGCTTGCGCAACCGTGAACGCGCGCTCTGCTTTCTGACGAACCAGGAGCAGGTCGTCTATCTGCCTACTCGGCTCCATTTCGCGTTGCTGATTTCGGTGCCGGACGCGACCGCGTTTCTGGCTGCTTTGAACGCCGCGCCAAGTTAGTCGCGTCGCCGAAGGGCTGGCTCACAGGGGCGAACGCCGGGCGTCCGAGCGCTCACTGTGAACTCGTCTGCAGCGCCGAGCACGCGCGGCTGCAAAACGCACGGCATGACCGCTCAGCGTCCCGTGAACACGGTGCGCTCATCGACGAAGCAGAGCTTGTTTCCGAATGGGTCGGTCGCGTAAAACGAGCGTTCGCCCCAAGGCCGGGTGCGAATCGAATCGTCGAGCAGCGCGCACGGTGCTGCCTGGCAGCGGGCGAAGGTGGCCTCGAGATCCGTCACCGAAAAGTAGAGGTGATCGGGGTTTGGCGGCAAATCGAAGGCATCGCCGTCCTCGCGCGGGCTAAAGCAGGCGAGGATGGTCTCGCCGCAATGAAGGTAGTGTCGCCCGCTCGAAACGCGCGTGCCGGTGAGCGCGAGCACTTGCTCGTAGAATGCGGCGGCCGCCTCGACGCTCGGTACCGGCAGAATGACTCGGAAGAGTTTGACTGACATCGCGCTGCTCCGTTCGGTTCAGCGTACGCCGCTTTCCGCGCAAACGAACCGTAAATTCGCGATCGTCGAACCTGCCACTGTTCGAGCGGTGAGCCGCCGGCGAGTGCTCGCGAGGCGAGCCGCCCCGCGAGCGCAGATGGCCGAGCGCTATTGTTTTGCCCAACACAAGAGCAGCCGGCGCTCGTCCGCGCTCAGCGACGGATAGCCACTCGGGGGCATCGAGCCTTGTTCGACTTGGGCGGCGACGTTGGCGCGATGTGCGCTGAGCGCGCTGTCTTGGGTCCAGTCGTAATCCTCGCCGGCCGTGCCCTGCGGCGAGTGGCACGACGTGCAGCGCTTGTTCACGATTGGGCGCACAGCCGCAAGTTCGTGCGTCTGGCAACTCGCGAGGTCGAACGCCGGCGCGGCGCTGGGTGAGGTGCTGGTGGTGCCTGGTTTGGCGCCAGCGCAAGCGCACAGCCCCGCGGCCAGCACGCTCGCAATCAGGGCGCGCGCGGTCGGAAGGAGTTCAGCTCTGCGCAAGCGGGTGCTCCTGGATGCGAAGCGCGTCGGCGTCGGGCGTGATTTCACGGTAGCCAAGGCCATGGTCCGGGCTCGCTGCGTCCCACGGCAGTGGCGCCTTCTTCGGCACCGAACCGGGCGCGGGCAGCGGGAACACCAGCGAGCGTGCCGCGTGGTGCGCGATGCGCCCGGTCTGCTGGTGATGCTCTTGATGGATGTGGCCGTAAAATACGGTCACGATCGGGTGCTTTTGCAGGATTTCGATGGCTTGCGCGCCGTCTTTCGTGGCCCAGTCCCAAGCGGGAAAGAGGTCGAACAACGGCCGATGGGCGAAGACGACGATGGGCGTCGTTTTGGGCACACGCGAGACTTCACTGTCGAGCCAGGCCAGCTGCTCTGCGCCCAAGATCGCGCCCGGATCGGACACGTTGTCGAGCGCGATGAAACGCAGGCCCTTGTGATCGAAGGCATAGTGCGTCTCGCCGAAGAACTCGCGGAACGCTTCGCCGCGGTCGAGCGAAGCGTCGTGCTCGCCGGGGATGAAGCGCACGTCCTTGATCGCCAGATCGGCGACGATTGCCTTGAACTCTTTCATGCGCGTGCGGCGCACCGCCGGATCGTCGGTGGTGTGCGTCAGATCGCCGGTGAAGATCACGAAATCGGGCCGCGTCGCCACCGAGTTGATGGTTTGCACGGTCTTCTTGAGCGTGTTGCTGGCGTCGGGGTTCGGTGGGCCACT